>Ga0180221_1000569_pt1 | contig 30844 bp, 27 predicted proteins | sample eDN5th37CKraftMG_FD_151339 | JGI IMG/M metagenome (GOLD analysis project Ga0180221, IMG submission 151339) | Enriched Miracle-Growth compost microbial communities from Emeryville, California, USA - eDNA 5th pass 37_C Kraft MG (version 2) (version 2) ...
GCGCCTCTACCCCTGGCTCTCGGTGACCGCCTTCGACGGCCGGCAGAGCCAGACGCGCACCTTCGACGTGGCGCGCCAGGGCGGCGCCGAAGTGGTGCTGCACAGCGGCTTCGCTGGCGCCGCCGCGCGCGTCGCCGACGAGGCCCTGCAACTGCTGCTGGCGCCCAACACCCCGGAAGGCACCCGCGACCTGCTGCTGATGCCCGACCAGATGATCCTGCAGATCCACGAATCCATCGGCCACCCGCTGGAGCTGGACCGCATCCTCGGCGACGAGCGTAACTACGCCGGCACCAGCTTCGTCACGCCGGACATGTTCGGCCATTACCAGTACGGCTCGCCGCTGCTCAACGTCAGCTTCGCCCCGGACGTGCCCGACGAACTGGCCAGCTACGCCTACGACGACGAAGGCACCCCCGCCGAGCGCCAGCTGCTGATCGCCGGCGGCATCCTCCAGCGTCCCCTCGGCGGCGCCCTGTCCCAGGCCCGCAGCCAGCTCGCCGGGGTGGCCAACAGCCGCGCCAGCAGTTGGAACCGCGCGCCCATCGACCGCATGGCCAACCTCAACGTCGAGCCCGGCGACCAGAGCCTGGCGCAACTGATCGGCGGCATCGAAAAAGGCATCCTCATGGCCACCAACCGCTCCTGGTCCATCGACGACGCGCGCAACAAATTCCAGTTCGGCTGCGAATGGGGCCAGCTGATAGAGAACGGCGAACTCGCCGGCGTGGTGCGCAACCCCAACTACCGCGGCATCTCCGCGCAGTTCTGGCGCAGCCTGGGCGCGGTGGGCGACGCCTCCACCTTCAGCGTGCTGGGCACCGCCAACTGCGGCAAGGGCGAGCCCAACCAGGCGATCACCGTCGGCCACGCCTCGCCGGCCTGCGTGTTCAAGGACGTCACCGTGTTCGGAGGGCAGGCCTGATGCAACTGCGACTGTCCCCCGACCACCTGCGCGAACTCGCCGACTGGCTCAAGGGCCGGCTGCGCGGCGACGAGGAATTCAGCCTGTGGCTCGCCGCCGAGGACTCCGACTTCGTGCGCTTCAACCACGCCCAAGTGCGCCAGGCCACCCGCGTGCTGCAGATCGAGGCGCAGCTGCGGCTAATCCGCGGCGCCCGCCACGCCAGCCTGGAGCTGAGCCTGACCGGCGGCGCGGAGGAAGACCGCCAGCGCCTGCAGCAAGGCCTGGAACAACTGCGCGGCACCCTGGAAGTGGTCCCGGAAGACCCCTACCTGCTGCTGGAGGACGAGCCCTGGACCCGCGTCCAGGAAGCCCCCGGCCGCTTGCCGGCAGTCCGCGAGGTGATCGACCAGGTGGACGCCCAGGCGCAAGGCCTGGACCTGGTCGGCATCTACGCCGGCGGCCCGCTGTACCGCGGCTTCGCCAACACCCGCGGCAGCTTCGGCTGGCATGCCGCCGGCAGCGCCAGCCTGGACTGGAGCCTGTTCGCCGACAACGGCGAAGCGGTGAAGACCACCTACGCCGCGCGCGACTGGGATGCCGCCGCCCTGGGCCAGGCCTTCGCCCGCGCCCGCGAGCAGCTGGACTACCTGCAACGCCCACGGCGCACGCTGCAACCCGGCGCCTACCGCGCCTACCTGGCGCCGGCGGCGCTGGAGGAAATCATCTCGCTGCTGTGCTGGGGCGGCTTCTCCGCCCGCGAACTGGCCACCCGCCAGAGCCCGCTGCTGTCGCTGCACCTGGGCCATGCCAGCCTGTCGCCGCAGGTCAGCCTGGAGGAAGCGGCCAGCGCCGGCCTGGAACCGCTGTTCGACCGCGACGGCTTCCTGCGCCGCGACCAGGCGCTGATCGAGGGCGGGCGCATGGTCGGGCAACTGGTCAGCCCGCGCTCGGCGAAGGAATTCGACCTGCCCGCCTACGGCGCCAACAGCCACGAGACACCGCAGTCCCTGGTCATGGCCGCCGGCGAACTGCCCGAGGACGAAGTACTGGCGCGCCTGGGCACCGGCCTGTACATCGGCAACCTCTGGTACCTGAACTACTCGGACCTGGCCGCCGCGCGCATCACCGGCATGACGCGCTTCGCCAGCTTCTGGGTGGAAGACGGCCGGATAGTCGCGCCCCTGGCCAGCATGCGCTTCGACAACAGCCTCTACAGCCTGCTCGGCGAACACCTGCAGGCGCTGACCCGCGAACGCTCGCTGCGCATCGACACCAACACCTACGGACGCCGCAGCGCGGCCACCCAATTGCTGCCCGGCGCGCTGGTGGAACGTTTCACGCTGACGCTGTAGGGCGTACAACCGTTCGCGGTTGTACGCCGTTACACCCATCTCGACGCAGGCCTCCTGGTCAAGTCCGGAGCGCTCGGAAACCGGAGCTTCGGGTTCGAATCCGGCGCGGCCTGGGGCCAAGGTCAAACGGCGGATAACCGCGAACGGTTATCCACCCTACGTTACGGGTGGGCCTGGCGTAGGGCGCATAACGCCTACGGCGTTATCCGCCGTTTGACCTTGATTCCCGGCGGCTCCGGGGTTGGCCTGGGCGTTGGCTGTGGCCTCGGTGTATCGGCGGATAACCGCGAACGGTTATTCGCCCTACGTCACGCCCAACGCCGTTACCAGTCGCAGTAGCAGCCGGTGGCGAGGGTGCTGGGGGACTTCACCTGGCGGCCTTCGACCAGCGCCTGGATCACCGGCTCGATGAAGCTGTTGGCCGAGGTGCAGGTGGCGCCTTCGCTGTAGGGGCCGAAGTAGGCCAGCTTGCCGTCGCGGTCCCACACCGCCACCGAGGGGCTGGCGGCGATGGGCGGCGGCGAGGGGAATTCCGGCAGCGGCTTCAGGCCCCACAGCTCGCTGGCCAGGCGGCCCTGGGTGCCGGGCTTGCGGTAGGCGTAGAAATCCACGCCCTGGGGCTCGAAGCGCTTGATCAGCGAGGCCAGATGCTGCTGGTTGGCAACGTTGCACGGGCATTCCGGGTCCCAGAAATGCACCACGCGGATGTGCCCCGGGCCGGCCAGTTGCGCCGGCAGTTGCAGCGCCTGGCCATCGAACAGTTGGGTGGTATCGGGATAGCTGCGCAGGTAGCGGCCTTGGAACGACCAGAAGGCGGCGAACAGGATGCCGAGCCAGGCCACGATGAGCACGCCCGCGAGAACGACTTTGCGATTGAGCGACATGATGCGGAAGGGGTGGACAGGAGGGCCGCTAGCTTGCCACGTCCAGCCGCCAGGGCAAGCCTTTCCTGACCGGCAGGCTGTGGCCGCAGCCTGCCGGATGACGACAAAACCAGGCGGCCCCGTTCGCATACGCAGGCTAAAGCGAAGCTCGCAGGCGCCCCAGCCAGCCACTGCCTTCGCCGCTGCAAGGGCTGAAGGTGGGCAATTGCTGCAGCGGCACCCATAGCTCACCCTGCCAGTCCAGCAACGTCACCCGTTGCGAGCGCCAGCTCATCAGCACCCGCCGGGGCCGTTGCGGATCGACGCGGCCCTGGTCGCGCAGCAGCGGAATCACCTGCTCGCCCAGCCAACGCCCCAGGGCTCGGTTCTCCGGGTGACCGAAGCGGATCAACGCCTTGTACAGCGCGGCTTCGTTGACCACCTCCAGCCACTCCTCGGCGCCGGAGGCCGCGCACAACAGCACCGAGCGCGCTTCGTGCGCATCCAGCCGCCGCGCCAGCGCCTGTGGATGATGCAGCCCGAGCAGGCGCGCCAGGTCGTGGGCGACGAACCAGGGTTGGTCATCGATCAGCAGGCCGCGCAGGGGACGGTTGTGGCGGAGGAAGGTGGTGGCGGTATAGGCATCATGCATGCTGGGAACTCCTGTTCAGAGAGAGGGAGTCCGCCGCTACGTCGTCAAACGAAGGGAGGCGGACCGCGCGGGGTTGACGAACCGGGAACAGGTACCGGCAGGCCCGAAGGCCTCCCCGCGCGATCCGCCATGAAGCGTGGCAGATGGATCGAACTGCGCACGGGGGCCTGCAAAAAACGCTACGCCGTTTTCGCATACGCCATCGGCGCGATCGCGCCTGTTCCACGGGTCGTCAAACCCGGCCACGGGATCGACCGTGACCGGCGGAGGATAGAGAGACGCAATGTAAGCCCGTAACGGATAGCCATGTGGGAAGCCTCCGAAACGCTGTTCGGGGCATGGTCCGAGCGGGCCCGCTCAACCATCGTCCAGCCTTCGCCTATCGGGAGCACCACCATGAACACACGCCGACATACGGCACGCGCCGTTTCGCTCACCCAGTTGAAAAGAACGCTCGACGCCAGGCTGCGGGAAGTCGCGGCGCGAAAGCACGAGAAACTGGTAGTCGTCAGGGGCAGGATTCCCATAGCGGTCATCCTGGACGTCGAGTCCTACCAGGCCCTGCTCGATGAGTTGTACGACCTGCGCCTGGAGAACCTCGCCCATGATCGCCTGGCCGGTTTCGAACCGGGCCAGGCGATCCGCCATGAGGATCTCGTGGAAAGCTTCAGCGACCGCTGAACACCTCTTCAGGCGCCGCCACATGGGCGAGCGCCGGTGCTCCCATGGAGCACCGGCATCCGTCGCCCCACCTTCGCCACACCCCGCGCCGGTGTTAGCATGCGCGCCCCATGCGCCTGACCGATTTCGACCAACGCCTCGCCGACCTCGGCGCCCTGCCCCGCCACCGCGGGCGGATGCTGCGTGCCTGGCTGCAGGGCCAGGCGCTGGATGCCGGGACCAAGCGCCAGGCCAGCGAGGACTTCCTGCCGCTGGCGGTGCGCAACGCCGTGCCGGAGCTGGCCGCGCAGCTGGAAGGCCTGGCGCGCCTGCATTCTCGCCACCCCGCCGGCGACGGCTCCGAGCGCCTGCTGGTGAGCCTGGCCGACGGGCAGATGGTGGAGAGCGTGCTGCTGCCGCGCGATGGGTTGTGCGTGTCCAGCCAGGTCGGCTGCGCGGTGGGCTGCCGCTTCTGCATGACCGGCCGCAGCGGCCTGCTGCGCCAGGTCAGCGCCGCCGAGATGGTCGCCCAGGTGGTGCTGGCGCGGCGTCTGCGGCGGGTGAAGAAGGTGGTGTTCATGGGCATGGGCGAGCCGGCGCACAACCTCGACAACGTGCTGGAGGCCATCGACATCCTCGGCAGCGACGGCGGCATCGGCCACAAGCACCTGGTGTTCTCCACGGTGGGCGACCCGCGGGTGTTCGAGCGCCTGCCGCAACAGCGGGTGAAACCGGCCCTGGCCCTGTCGCTGCACACCACCCGCGCGGACCTGCGCGAACACCTGCTGCCCAAGGCGCCGAAACTCACCCCGGACGAACTGGTGGAACTGGGCGAGGCCTACGCCCGCCAGGTCGGCTACCCCATCCAGTACCAGTGGACGCTGCTCAAGGGCGTGAACGATGGCCAGGATGAATTGGACGGCACCCTGCGCCTGCTCAGGGGCAAGTTCGCGGTGCTCAACCTGATTCCCTTCAACGCCCTGGAAGGCGACGCCTACCAGCGCCCGGACGGCGAGCGCATCGTCGAGATCGTGCGTTACCTGCACAGCCGCGGCGTGCTGACCAAGGTGCGCAACAGCGCCGGGCAGGATGTGGAGGGTGGTTGCGGACAGTTGCGGGCGCGGGTGGTGGAGTTGGTGGATACCAGCCGGCTGAGCATCGCGCCGAGGCGCTCTTCGTAGGAGCGAGCTTGCTCGCGAAGGGAGTTTCCCGGTGACTGTGGTGTTGGGGGTAAGAGCGCCCTCTCCCCAACCCTCTCCCTGAAGGGAGAGGGGGCCGTTCGGAGCGAATGGCGAATCCAGAGTTACCCGTAGGAGCGGACCTTGTCCGCGATGGCCGGAACCACCGGCGCGGTTCGCGGATGAGATCCGCTCCTACGCTGCCCCACCCGCGCCATTCCCCTGTAGGAGCGCGCCCTGCGCGCGAAATCGCGGGCAGGGCCCGCTCCTACAGGTTGCTGGGGAGCACGGCGTGCCTCCCGTAGGAGCAACTGTCTTTCACTGCTGCACGGTACCTGTTCTCCAGCAGGTACCGTCCCTGACCATGGCGTTCAACCGCACGATGAGCACACGCATGCAGGCCACCAGGGCAACCTTGGCGCATCGACCGTTCTCGCGCAGGCCTTGGTAGCGGCGGGCGAAGTCTTCCTGATAGCGAATAATCGACAAGGTCGTCATGTACAGGATGCGCCGGATCATGCCTCGTCCTCCCCGGATTCGGCGCTGTCCCGACTTCTGCCCGCTGTCGCTGTTGTACGGGGCCAGGCCCACCAGGGCGGCGATCTGGCGGCGGTTCAGTTGTCCCAGCTCCGGCAGATAGGCCAGCAGCCCAGCCGCGGTGACCGGCCCCACGCCTTTGACTTGGCATAATTGCTGGGCCTGTTCTGCGTCCACGACGTTCATCGCTTTGGCAATTTCCTTGTCATAGCCGCGGATCGTTTCTTTAAGCGCCTTGATGGCGCCTTCCAGGCATTGGCGGACGAAGGAATCCCGGGCTTGATGCAAACGACGACGTTCATCATCGCGCTGGCTGACCAGTTGCTCTCGGCGTTGCACCAATTCCCGTAGCCGCTCGCGCTCTGGCGAAGGCACCGTGCTGGGCGCTTCCTCCAGCGTCTGCGCCAGATGCGCCAGGACGGCTGCATCGATGGGATCGGTCTTGGCCAGCTTGCCCATGGCCGTGGCAAAGGCTCGCACCCGTGTGGGGTTCAGCCGCGAAACCCTGTGACCGGCACGAGACAGGCTGAACATCACTCCGCACTCATAACCGCCGGTCGCCTCCAGCACGATACGTTCGGGCTTTTCCTCGGCGAACAGCGCCAGCAACTGCTGGTGGCCCTGCTCGTCATTGGAAACGCTGAAGTTCTTGCCTTGTGGACGCAGCCATACGGCCAGCGAATCCTTGGCGACATCGATACCGACCCAACACGTCATGACCAAACCCTCGTAAACTGCACGGCGAGAGCACTCTGACTGCCCACGCTTGTGGTTCGAGGTTTAGCTCGTTCAACTGTTCGGGCTTGAGTCAGAGGACGGCGGGAGGCAGCTTGGGCTCCTACTCGTGCTCGCAACACCGCGGACCTGCAGCTTGCCTCCCGTCGCTCTCATCTTCGATCCTATCGAAAGTCGCTGACACAAGCGGACCTTGTCCGCGATAGCCGGAACCACCGGCGCGGTTCGCGGATGAGATCCGCGCGGCCCCACCCGCGCCATTCCCCTGTAGGAGCGCGCCCTGCGCGCGATTTCGCGGGCAGGGCCCGCTCCTACGGGGCTGCGCCCTCGGCGGCGGCGCACGGCGCCAGGGCCTGGCGGGCGTGTTCGATCCAGTCGTGTTCGCTGGCGAAGTCAGTCGAGTAGTCGGCCAGGCCCATGCTCAGCGAGAGCGGCGGCAGCGAGGCTTCGTCGAAGTTGCCGAACAGTTGGGCGATGCGCTCGACGCAGGCCCGGGCGCCAGCGGCGTGGGTCTGGCGGAACAGCACCAGGTATTCGTCCGGGTGCTTGCGGCTGACGTGGTCGGTGTTGCGCACCTCGGCCTTGATCAGGTGGCCCAGGCGCACGCTGAGGGCTTCGGCGGTGAGGTTGCCGTAGCGCAGGCGCAGGCGGGCGTGGTCGTCGATACGGATCAGCGCCAGGGTCGCCCGCGGCCCGCCGCGGCGGCAGCGGCCGAATTCCTGGGCCAGGCGGTGCAGCCAGACGTCGTAGGACAGCAGCAACTGCTGGTCGAAGCAGTCCACCAGGGAGAAGGCGCGGCGCTGGGCGTGCAGGCGGCGCGCCAGGCTGTAGCTGGTCCAGCCCACCGCCAGCGGGTAGAAGAACAGCATCGGCAGGCAGGCCCAGATCACCCGCCCGGGCGTCTCCAGGTCCACCTGGTAGCCAGTCAGCAAGCCCATCGCCAGGATGCCCGCCGCGTTGGCCAGCAGGCCCTTGAGCATGAAGCCGGGGCCGTTGGCCGCCACGTTGTGCATGGTGACCATCGACAGCAGCAGCGCCGAGGGCAGCAGGCTGAAGTGCATGAGCGCCACCCAGCCGCCGGCGAACAGCGAATCCAGCAGCAGGTTGCGCAGTTCGGCCCGGTAGGGCTCGGCGGCGCGCACGGCGATGAAGCGGGCCAGGCCCGGCCAGAGGAAGCCGTTGACCAGCATCCAGGCCCAGAGCGCGGGGTGCCCGGGATAGGTGAGCACCGCGATGAAAACGAAGCTGAGACCACAGCCCAGGCTGCGTGGCGCGTAGATGCGCCTGGCGAAGGCGATACCGGCGCAAGTACTGCTTTCCATTTCCATACATCAATCCAGAGACGGCCTTCGGCGAAGGGTCGACAGGCGGCATCGGCAATGGCGCCTGTAAATTGCCAGCATGTCTGACGTGCCTTTCCCGCTGGGCGCGTTATGCTTCCCCATTGGGTGAAAGCGTCAGCCTTCCGTCCACATAGCGGCGACGTTCACCCGCAAGACCGGCAATGTCAAAAAAACGCCATTGCCATGAACAGTGATGACTTGCCCCTCGCCGAGCGGGTGGCAAGCGTTGACGAATCGATCAGGAATGGAAGCCACCGCCTCCCTGCCGGACAGGGTCCCTGGCCATTACCGCAAGCGCGCAGCTCCAGCGGCTGCTGCGAATCGAGAAGGGCCGTGCCGTCCCCTGGCTGCCAGGCGCAGCAAAGCAGGACGAGCACGGGCGGCCGCACGGCTGGTCAACCTTAAAATACGAACGTATTCTAATGCAGAAGAGGCCTGATGAGTAAGCGCCCCGTCATTGATAGAGGCAAGGTCCTGGATGCCGCCGAAGGCCTGGTCATGCGCGAAGGCGTTGCGGCGCTGTCCATTGGCGAGGTGGCCAAGGCCGCCGGGATCAGCAAGGGTGGCGTGCAATCCTGCTTCGGCACCAAGGATGGACTGATCGAGGCCATGTTCAACCGATGGAAAGCGGAGTTCGAGGTGGCTGTGCGCGACAACGCCCCAGACGAAGCGGAACCGCTCGACAACCTGCGCGCCCACGTGCAACTGCTGGCCGCCAGCGACGAGGCCCTGGCCAAGCGCGCCGCGGCGGTGCTGGCGGCGATGCTCAGCCGCGAGGAGCTGCGCCAGCGCTCCAGCGACTGGTACCGCCCCCTGCTGATCCAGGACGGCGGCGACGACGAGCGCAGCCGCAACGCCCGCCTGGCCTTCCTCGCCGCCAAGGGCGCCTTCCTGCTGCGCTCCTTCGGCCTGATGGAGATGAGCGAGGCGGAATGGCAGGCGATCTTCCGCGAGATCGACACACTGCTCCCGCCAGGGGAATGAACGCCCGGTGACCGGGGAGGCGCAGGCCTTCCCTTTGCGTAGTACACCCGCCGCCCGAGAACCCACGCCGATAGTCCACCGGGATAACCCCGGGAAAGTCGCGCCTATTCAATAACTAGACGAAGCAACTAGTTCCATGTGGATATACCCAAGTTATCCACCCACTTCCATAATTCAAAAGTCGAGCCCTATGCAAAACCAGAAGAACGACTCATCCTTCATTCAAGGAATGCCATGCAAGCGAAAGTTCAATACGAGGACTCCGGTCTGCTCTGGATGTATGGTCATCTCAGAAGAATAGGCTGCAGCTTCCCCACCGCCCTGTACCGCAGCATGCGCTTCAAGCTGCTGGGCGATACCGGTGACTTCAGAAGCTCGGTCAGCTGGCAGAAGATCCGCTTCTCCAGGGCCCGGGCCGGCTAGCCCGGCGCGCAACCTCGCCCCCTTCGCGCAGCCGCTACGTTCCTAGCCGCGCGCCCCTGTGCAACACCTGGCCGCCCCCGTTGCAGGGACAGCCTCCCGCCTTTTCTACCTCATTCGTCTTCAGGATTGCGCCGCCTACGGGCGGAGTTTCTCAATACGCGGAGAAACTCAAGGACAATAACAACAAGCACGCCAGCAAGAATCGCCAACAGCATATCAATGCCCTCGCTATATCATCGTCGCAATCAATCGTTCTTCGAATGATGAAAAACAAAGTATGCCCCGGGGGCAACTTTGCCCAACATCGGAATCTATTTCTACATCGCAAGAAAAAACCGGCGAACTTCTTCGCCGGCGATCATCACCCCGGAACTTTCAGCCTTCCGCCAGGGGCAGGCGGATGACGAACAGCGCCCCCGTTTCGGCGTTGCTCACGCACAGGCTGCCGCCCATGTTGCGGATCAGGTCGTGGCTCACCGACAGGCCCAGCCCGGTGCCCTGCCCCACCGGCTTGGTGGTGAAGAAGGGTTCGAAGATGCGTTCCAGCAGTGCCGGCTCGATGCCCCCGGCGCTGTCGCATACGTGCAGTTCCAGCCACCCGGGCTCGGCGCAAGGGTGCTGGCCCAGGCGGATCCACCTGTCGCCCTCGCGCTTTTCCAGCAAGGCGTCGCGGGCGTTGGCCAGCAGGTTCACCAGCACCTGTTCCAACTGGTCGGCGAAGCCCATGACCTTCGGCCGCGCCTGGGGCGCCTCCAGCTCTAGGGTGATGCCCTGCTGGGTCATGCTCTCGCCCAGCAGCAGCACCACCGCCTCGCAGCAGGCCTGGGGATCGAACGGGGCCATGTCCAGGTCGGACTTGCGGCTGAACACCCCCATGTGGTTGACCACGCGGGTCAGCCGGTCGACCTGGGCATCCACCCGCTTGAGCTTCTCGCCCAGGTACTGCGGGTCGTCCAGGCGCTGCCAGGCGTTGAACAGCGCCAGGCGCATGACGTGCAGGGGCTGCTTCATCTCGTGGGCCATGCCGCTGACCATCTGCCCCAGGGCGGCCATCTTGGCGCCCTGGGCGAGCTGTTGCTGGGAATGGCGCACCGAGGTGTTGTCGCGGGCGACCGCCTGGACTTCGCGCAGCCGGCCCCGCTCGTCGAACAGCAGGCGGTCGCTCCAGATCAGCCAGCGACACTCGCGTCCGGGCAGGTTGAAGCGCAGCTCCCAGGATTCCTCGACGCCGCCGCCGGCCCCTTCGACCAGGCGGGCGCGCAGGGCGCTGCAATCGCGCTCGGACAGCCAGTAGTCCAGGCGCCGCCCCAGCAGGGCCTCCACCGGCTCGCCGAGGAAGCTGGCGAAGGTGTGGTTGACGAAGGTCAGCACCAGGCTCGCCGAATAGCGGCAGATCAGCGCCGGCGAATCCTCCACCAGCATCCGGTAGCGCTCCTCGCTCTCGGCGATGCGCTGCGCGGCCTGGTGCCGCTCGGTCACGTCCAGCCACAGGCCCACCACTTCCCGCGGCAGGCCCTGGGCGTCGCGCAGCAGCTTGGCCTCGTCGTACAGCCAGTGCCATTGCCCGGCGCCGTCGCGCAGGCGGTATTCGGCGTTGACGCGCCCTTCGCGCAGCAGCGTGCGGCCGCGCTCGAAGAAGCTGCCCAGGTCGTCCGGGTGCACGCGCTCGGCCAGGGCCTGCCAGCTGTTCGCCTGCAGGTCCAGGCCCAGCAGGTTGCCGGCGCTTTCGCTGTAGAACTCCGGTATGAGCTGGCCGTCTTCCACGCGCTGCACGTAGATCACCACCGGCGCCTTGTCGATCAGGTTGCGCAGGCGCGCATGGGTGGCCTCGGCCTGCTGCGCCTGCTGGCGGGCCTCGCTGACGTCGAGCAGCACGCCGTCAAGGAAGCCGTGCTCGCTGCCGCCCTGCCAGCGCCCCTGCAGGTGCAGCCAGCGGCGGATGCGGGTCCAGGAATCCGGGCAGAGGCGCAGGTCCTGCGCCAGCTCCCCGCCGGGGCCCAGTTGGCGCAGGCGTATCAGCAGCTCGTCGGCATCGGCGGGGTGCAGCCGCTGCAGCAGTTCCTCCCGCGACAGCCGCGTCTGCCCCTCGGGCAATTCCAGGATGGCCGCCACCGCGGCGGAGAACTGGAAGCCTTCGCGCGCCGCGTCGTAGCGCCAGTAGCCGCCCTGCACCCTGCTCTCCAGCAGGTTCAGCCGGTGCAGGGCATCGCGCAGGCGCTTGCGTTCGAGGCGGCCGAAGACCTGCAGCGCCAGTTGTTCGGCCAGGCACTGCCAGTCGCCGGGCGACAGTCCCGCGCGGCCTTCGTCGAGGCCGTCCGGTTCGCCGATCAGCCAGGCGCCCTGCCCGCCCTGCGGCGTCGCCGGCACCACCCGCAGGCGTTCGCAGCACAGTTGCTTCAGCAACGCCGAGCCGGGCCCGCCGGCGCCGAGCAGGGTGCTGTCAGCCAGGGCGGCGAGCCCGCAATCCGGCAGGGCCAGGCCTTCGCGCAGCAGGCTGTGGGCGCCGGGGCGGACGTAGCAGGCGAACACCCGCCCGCCGCCGCCCGGCTCCGCCAGGACCAGCGCCATGGATTGCAGCTGGAAGCTGTTGGCCATGACCTCCAGCACTTCGCCCAGCGCGCCCGGCAGCTCGGCCAGGGCGACGTGGCTGAGCCGGGAGAGCAACTGCTTGATCACGTTGAAGCACTGCATCTGCGACTTTTCCCGGTCGCTCTGCCAGTTCAGGTCGGAGATGTCGGTGCCCAGCAGCAGGCAGCCGCGGCCGGCCAGCGGGCTGACCTGCACGCGGAAGACCAGCGGCTGCTGGTCGAGGCTGCGCAGGGCCAGGTCCGCCTGGCGGCCCTGGCGCAATTCCAGCGGCGCCCCGGCGGGCCGGGACCTGCGCTCCAGGTAGTCGCCCAGGCGCGCCGCATCGGCATGTGTCGGCTGCGCCAGGCAGCGGGCGCGGCGCCCGCCCAGGCGGCACACGCGGTCCTCGGCATCCAGCTCGATGCACAGGTCCCAGTGCGCCTGGCTCCATTGCCAGAACGGCTCGTCCAGGCCGCTCTGTGTCTCTTGCATCAGCGCATCGCCACCGGGTACCGGGGCGGCCTTGTCGTTGGACTGGCCACGGAACAGGCCTCGCATCGTCGACCTCACAGCAGCAGGCTGGCCTGGGCCTGCAGCACCGCGGGCAACCGCGGCACCGGGCCAATGCCCGGCAGTGTCAGCACCGGCACCAGCGGGGTGGCATCAGCGGGGTAGCGCACGCAGACGGTGATGCGCGTGTAGCGGCCCTCGGCCACCGGCGCGGCCACGTACTTGCCGCCGCTGCAGCCGGTGTACCAGCGGCTCGGCATCCAGCCCAGGCGGCTCGACACGGCCTGGGCCACGGTGTCCTGCAGGGCCGCCTGGTACTGCTGCGAGCCCAGCGAGTCGTTCACCGACAGCGCCACCCGCGCGCCGGCGGCCGCGGCGTCGTTGAACGACTGAAGCACCAGCATGGGGATGCCATACGCCAGCACGCCGTACATCACGGTGAAGAACAGGATGAAGGCGGCGGCGAACTCGATGGTCACGGCGCCGCGCTGGCGGCTCGGGTGTTTCTGCGGCATGGGTTCCCCCGGGTAGAGTCGTGGTTGCCTGGCGACGGCCGTGGCCTAGATCAGGAGTTGGGCGCCCGGGGTGCGCAGGTCGATGATGCGCACGTCGAGGGTGCCGGTCTGGATGCCCAGCAGTTGCAGCAGCGGGTCGATCAGCTGGCTGCCCAGGCTGGCGAGCACCGAGGCCAGCGCCTGGGTCAGCAGGCTGGTCAGGTCGCCGAGCGAATTCACCAGGCCGCCGACCACGCCGTCGAGCAGTTTCCCCAGCGGGCAGAGCAGCCAGCCGACCAGGGGCGCCTTGCACAGCAGGCCCTGGGTGTTCAGTTCGACGGACAGGCTCAGGTTCCGCGACAGGCTGGCGATGCCCGCCGCCAGCGAGGCGCCCAGGGGGCTCTGCACGCGCTGCACGGCGCTGGGCAGGTCGGCCGGCGAGGCAATGTCGAAGGCTAGCGGCTGTTCCCCGGGGGCAGCCAGCGCCACGTCGCCCTTGCGGGTATTCACCGACACGCTGGCCAGGTAGGCGTTGCCGTTGCCCAGCAGCTTCACGCTCAGGTCGTTGAGCGCCACCGCCGCCACGCCGGGCTGCGCCTTGACGTTGACCTGGGAGGCTCGCTGGGCGCCGCCGCAGGCGATGCTGTCCAGGGCGGCGTAGCCCTGGGCCACGCTGGCGCCCAGGTCGATATGGGCGTTGACCAGCCCGAGCTTGAGCAGGTCCACGTCGGCCACTACGTTCAGGGCCACCTGCACCGAGCTGGCGCGGGTCCGCCACTGCCCTGTGGCGTCCTTGCCGGGGTAGCCGACGGCGATGGTTGGCGGGCTGATCACCGTGAGCTTCACCGTCAGGCTGGTCAGCCCCGGCACGTTCAGCGTCAGGCCGGGAATCGCCAGCGCATGCTGCTTGTTGGCCACCAGCGCGGTGGTCATCAGCAGGTCCAGCAGGTTGACGTCGGCGCCCAGGGCCGCGTTGCGCGCGCTGTCCGGGGCGATGACGCTGATGATCTGCCCCAGGCTGAGGTTCGCCGAGGGCACCTTGATGCTGGCCAGGGCGCTGCGCAGCAGGGCGAGGTTGACGCCGGCGACCTGCGAGGCGTCGGCGGCGTCGATGGCGGCCTGGAGCAGTTGCGCCACGCTGACGTCGGCGTCCAGCAGGCTGTCCACCGAGCCGAGGTCGAGGTCGACGCCGGCCAGTTGCAGTTGCTCGCCCAAGGCGAGCAGGTTGACGTTGGCGCCGGCGATGCCCTGGTAGGTCACCAGGTCGAGGTTCAGCCGGGTGCCCAGCAGGCCGCCGAGCAAGGCGTTGAGCAGAGGTGAATTGCTGCTGTCCAGGCGCAGCAGGCCGCTGCCCGCCGACAGCGCGGCCATGGCCTGGCGCCGGGCTACCGCCTGGGCCTGGAGGGTGACGCTGGTGGGAGTGCCGGCGCCGAACACCGAGGCGACGTTCAGCACCAGGCTCGAAGGCACCGTGCGGCTGGCGACGACCTGCACCGAGTCGTTCCAGCTGCTATTGGCGGCGCGGAACACGCGCCGCTGGCCGCTGCCGTCGAAGACCACGTCGCCCAGGCTTGCGACCAGCCGGCCGTCGTCGGGGAAGCCGTTGCGCCGCGCGCTGGTGATCGCCAGCGCCTGCACGTCGGCGTTCGCCTGGGTAGCGCACATGCCGCTCTGGGTGGCGCTCTCCAGCGCCGCCATGTCTGCCACCCGCTGCAGCTTGCGCTGCTCCAGGTACAGGCGCCCGGTGTCCACCACCAGGGCCATGCAGATCAGCACCAACAGCAGGGTGACTGCCGCCAGCACACCGATAGCGCCGCGCTGCCGCTTGCCGAACATGGACATCTCCTTGACGTCGGGGATCACTTCTTGCCGGTGTTGAAGCCCTGGTTCTCGTCCAGCAGGTACTCGGGGATCGGGTGGCTGTAGCTGTCCAGGTAGCGCCGGTAGGCGCGGTCGCGCTCGGCCGCGGTGGCGGCCTGGCGGTTGGCCGAGGCCTGCCGGCCGCTGGCCTGCAGTTGCAGCCACTGCTCGACTTCCCACTGGTCGCGGACGCTGCTGCCCGCTTGCGGCCGCACCGACTCGGTGGCGCCAAGGCTCAGGGGGGCGGCCAGCAGAAGGCCGCTGAGGATGATCCGTTTCATAGCTAGTCTCCGTTTCCATCGCGGGCCCTGGCCGCCTTGCGGCCGGGCGCCCGCCGTCGATTACCTGATCTGCTGTTCCACCAGCGGCTGCGGCAGGGGCTGCGCCTGCACGCGGACCTGGGCCACGCTGGCGCCGTCTGCTGCCGGCACGGCTGGCAGCGGCGCTGCCACTTGAGCCGCCCGCGGCGCCGGCGCGCCGCTCCTGAGCGCATCGGCGCGCTGGCGGGCCTGGCGCACCTGCTCATCGGACAGCCGCGCCTTCTCGGCCAGCGCCGTGGCCTGGGCGGTCTTGCCCTCCAGCAGCAACAGGCTGAGCAGGTTGCTGGCCGGCAGCTTGTCGTCGCCGTCCAGTTCCAGGGCGGTGAGGAATTCGAAGCGCGCGCCTTCGCGGTCGCCCTTGCGCAGCAGCACCACGCCCAGGTCGTTGCGCACCAGCCGGTCGGTGGGCTGCAACCGCGCCGCCACGCGCAGTTCGCGCTCGGCCTCGGCGATGCGCCCCTCGCGCAGGGCGATCTGGCCCAGGCCGTGGTGCGCCTCGCCGGCCTTGCAGGTGCCGAGCAGGGCCTGGTACTCGGCCCTGGCCTGCGGGCTGCCGATGCGGCGCAGCGCCACGGCCTTGCTTTCGCGCACGTCCAGCGACTGCGCCGGCAGCGTCTGCAGGTGCGCCAGGGCGGCGTGCAGGCGGCCCTCGCGCAACATGCCGCGGGCCATGTCCAGCTGCAGTTCCTGGTCCTGGCTCAGGCGGCTGCCGCAGCTCTGGCCGAGTGCCGGGAAGCTCTCCGCCAGGTTGCCGCGCAGGTCGTCCGGCAGGTTGGCGCAGCCGCCCAGGGCCAGGCCGATAAAGCCCAGCAAGCACAACGTCCTCATCACATTCCCCCCAGTGCCTTGGTGATGGCCATGAACCCCGGCCCGGCCAGGATGATCAGCAGCGCCGGGAACAGCAGGGTGATCATCACCAGGCTCATCTTCGCCGCCAGCTTGCTGATCTTTTCCTGCAGCGAGGTCAGCCGGCGGTCCTCGAACAGGGCCTTGAGCGTCGCCAGCGAGGCCCGTGCGCTGCCGCCCTGGCGCAGCATCTGGCGCAGCACGCCGCAGCAGTCGGCAAGCTCGGCCACCTGCAGGCGCCTGGCCAGCTGGTCCAGCTCGTCGGCCAGGTCCAGGCCGCTGTCGGCGTGGGCCAGCACCAGGTCCAGCTCCTGGGTCAGCAGCGGCACGATGTTGCGGCCCTCCAGTTGCACCACCCGCAACGCCTGTTCCACGGTCAGGCCGGTGTCGAAGAGGATGCGGATCAGTTGGATGAAGACGATGACTTCCTCGGCCAGGCGCCGGCAGCGCTTGTCCGCCAGGTGCGCCAGCACGCGCTTGGGCAGCAGGAAGCCGAGGCCGGCGGCGAAGACCAGCGGCAGCAGCAGGTCGTCCAGGGCGTCGCCGCGCAGCAGGCCGGCCAGCGCCACCAGGGCGCAGGCCAGCAGCGGCAAGGCCAGCTGCGCGGCCTGGTAGAGGCTGCGCGGCAGGTTGCCGTTCCAGCCGGCGCGGGCCAGCAGGTCGCGCACCTCCTGGTCGCCCGGCTGCAGGCGCCGCCCCAGCGGGCCGTCGCCGAGCCGTTCGATGGCCCGGGCGCCCCAGCGCGCGGCGTCCTCGCCGCCCTGCGCGGCGGCGCCCAGGCGTTGTTCGATCAGGTGCTGCTCGCGGTTGGCCGCGCGGCTCTGCGACACCAGCAGGGCCAGCGCCGCGCCGAACAGCAGCAGGGCCAGGAGTACGTACCAGGTTGCGTCCATGTCCGTCTCCTACACGCTCTTGAGCATGCGCCACAGCGTGACGCAGCCGACCGCCTGCAGCCCCAGCGAGGTCAGCAGCAGCGTGCGGCCGAAGCCGTCGCTCCACATGGCCATCAGGTAGCCGGGGTTGCTGGCCAGGATGTACATGCCCAGGCCCAGCGGCAGCACCGCCAGCACCAGGGCGCTGAAGCGCGTCTCGCCGGTCATGGCGCGCAGCTGGCGGCCGATCTTCTCGCGCTCGTGGATGACCTTGATGATGTTGTCCAGCAGGTCCGTGGTGTTGCCGCCGTAGCGGTAGTTCACCGTCACGCCCAGGGCGAGGATGTGCAGCTCCTCCACGTCGTAGAGTTCGGCGATGTCCTGCAGCGCCTCGGGCAGGCTGATGCCCAGCTGCACGTGGCTGCTGGCGCGGGCGAAGATCGAGCGCAGCGGGTCGTCGGCCGCCGCCACCGCCTGCTCGATGGCGTCGCCCAGGGTGCGCCCGGCCTGCAGGCTGCGTACCACCTGGTCGAGGAAGGCCGGCATCTGCCGGATCATCTTCTGCAGGCGGCGCTGGTACAGCAGGCCGAGCAGGCCGTTGAACAGCAGCAGCACCAGCGGCACGGCCAGCAGCACGCCGAACACGTTCAGCAGGCGCCAGCCCGGCACGACCAGCGCCAGCATCGCCAGCCCCGCCCCGACCAGCCAGGGGCGCATCTGCACGATGCCGGCGCGGCGCATGCGCCGCACCAGCCAATGCTGGGTGCGCGGCCGCGCCGCGGCGAGGTCGCCCAGGGCCTGGCCGGGCACCAGGCGGCGCACCACCTGTTCGTTGTTGCGTGCGCGCAGGCCCAGGCCGAGCAGCAGCACGGCCAGGCCCACCAGCGCCAGGCTGGCCACCGCCAGCAACAGCGCCCCGGCGCTCATGCCGCCACCTGGCGCAGCTTCAGCCCCGACGGCACGCCGGTGCGCACGAACCTGCCGCTGGCGCGCCGGTCCAGGCTGAACAGCGAGTTGGTGACGTAGATGCCGTCGCGCACCTCCAGCACTTCCAGCACTTCGCTGATGCAGCGCCGGCCGTTGGCCTGGCGGGTGATCTGCACCACGATGTCCAGCGCCGCGCAGATCATCTGCCGCAGCGTCTGCTCGGGCAGCTTGTGCCCGGCCAGGCCCACCAGCATTTCCATGCGCAGCAGCGAGTCCATCGCCGAGTTGGCGTGCACCGTGCTCATCGAGCCGTCGTGGCCGGTGTTCATCGCCTGCAGCACGTCGAGCACTTCCACCCCGCGGATCTCGCCGAGGATGATGCGGTCCGGGCGCATGCGCAGGGCGTTGCGGATCAGGTCGCGGGCGGTCACCTCGCCGTAGCCCTCGGCGTTCGGCGGGCGCGTCTCCAGGCGCACCACGTGGTCATGGCCCAGCTGCAGTTCGGCGGTGTCCTCGATGGTGACGATGCGCTCGCGCGCGTCGATGAAGCCGCTCAGCACGTTGAGCAGCGTGGTCTTGCCGGTGCCGGTGCCGCCGCTGATGAGGATGTTGCAGCGGTTCTCCACGGCCTGGCGGAGGAACCCCAGCAGCGCCTCGTCGACGCTCTGGTAGGCCAGCAGGTCGGCGCTCTGCAGCAGCTCCTTGCTGAACTTGCGGATGGAGATGCACGGGCCGTCCAGGGCCACCGGCGGGATGATGGCGTTGACCCGGCTGCCGTCGGGCAGGCGCGCGTCGACCATCGGGCTGGATTCGTCCAGGCGCCGCCCCAGGGGCGCCAGGATGCGCTGGATGACGCGGTACACGTGGTGGTCGTCGATGAAGCGCAGGTCGCTCTGGTACAGGCGGCCGCGCTGCTCGATGAAGACGCGGTCGGGGCCGTTGACCAGGATTTCGCTGATGTCCGGGTCGCGCAGCAGCACTTCCAGCGGGCCGAAGCCGGTCAGCTCGTCCACCACTTCCTCGGCCAGGCGGTCCAGCTCGTAGCGGGAGATCGCCAGCTGGCGCCGCGCGGCGTATTCGCCGACCTTCTCGGCGACGTACTGGGCCACCGCCGGGCGCGCGCCTTCCAGCAGGTTCACGCCGTCTTCGTCGATCTCGTCGATGATGTAGCGGTGCAGGCGCATCTTCAGCAGCTGCATTTCCTGCTCGTGCGCGCCGAGGCTGCTGGCGTAGCTCATGGACGCGCGCCCCGGAAGCGGCCGAACCAGGGGAAGCGCCGCCGCGCCTGGCCGCCCAGCGCGCCGAGCGGTTCGGCCAGGGCGCGCAGCTTCAGCGCCAGGGGGTCGCGCGGGGCCACCTCGAACAGGCTGCGCCCGAGGTTCTTCGCCCGCAGGCGCGCCTCGGCCGAGGCCGGCAGCACGCCGAAGAGTTCCAGGCCGAACATGCGGCACAGGGCCTGCTCGTCCGGCGGCACCGCGGGCAGGTAGCGCTCCACCAGCAGTTCGATGCGCGGCAGCGCCTGGCTGTTCTCGCGCAGGCGGCGCAGGCTTTCCAGGCCCTTCCGGCACGAGGGCACGCTCTGGTCCACCAGCCACAGCACGCGGCTGGCCTGCTGCAGCAACTGGCGGGCGAGTTCGCCTTCGGGCATGGCGGTGAAGTTGATCAGCACGTGGCTGAAGGCCGTGCGCAGGTTGCCCAGCAGCAGGTACAGCTCGGCGGTGGTCATGCGCTCCAGCACCCCGGGCTCGTCGGTCAGGCTGAGCAGGCGCAGGCCGGAGTCGTGGCGGCTGAAGGCGCTGTCGATCAGCGTCTGGTCGAGGCGGCGCAGGTTGCGCATGGCGTCGGCAAAGGTGAAGGGCGCGTCCATGCCGAGGATGGCCAGGGCCTCGCCGGCCGGCTGGCCGATGTCCACCAGCAGTACCCGGTTGCCCTCCTGGGCTTGCAACGCCAACGCCAGGTGCAGGGCGACGAAGGCGCCGTCGGCGTCCGGCCGGGCGCTGGCCAGGGCGAACAGTTCGCCCTGCTGCACGGCGCTCACCGGCACGCTGGGCAGGCGTCCGCCCAGGCGCCGGACCAGCCCGCCCAGTTCGCTGGCGCGGGCGCCGTAGGTGACGAAGTCGCGGGCGCCGGCGCGCATGGCCGCCAGCACCAATTGGTTGTCCAGGCCATCGCCCACGGCCACCACCGCCAGCATCGGCCGCGCCGACACCAGGCCCTCGATCAGGGCGCCGTGGACCATCAGGTTGGCCTTGTTCAGGCTGATGAAGAGCACGCCGGCGCCGGTCACTTCCAGCAGCGCCAGCAGCTCCTCCAGGGTGCCGCTGGTGGCGGCGACCACCTGGCCGGCGCTGGCCAGGCTGCTCTGCAGCCACTCCAGCTCGCCGGCGTGCTGGGTCAGCGCGACGAAGGTCTGGGCGGCGTTGCGGCTTTGCGCGGCGGGCACGCGGCTGCCGCTGCGGCCCAGCGGATCGCCGGCCATCACTGGGACATCCCGCTGGCCGAAGCGCGGCCGTCGTACTGGCCGTTCTCCAGGAAGTAGAACTCGCCGAAGCCGGGGTCGTAGTTGCGCAGGCCCTCGCCGGGCAGCTTGGGCAGCGCGGCATTGGCCGCCAGCGGCTGGACCAGGTGCGGGGTGACCACCATCAGCAGTTCGCGGTCGTCCTTGTCCAGCTGCGAGGAACGGAAGAACGCGCCCAGCACCGGCAGGTTGCCCAGGCCGGGGAACTTGTCGACGTTGCTCACCGTGTTGCTGCTGATCAGGCCGCTGATCACGAAGCTCTCGCCGTCGGCGAGGATCACGCTGGTGTCGGTGCGCCGCACGTTGAGCGCCGGCACCGCGATGCCGTTGGTCTGGATGCCGGCGGAGAAGTCCAGCTCGCTGACCTCCGGCGCCACCTTCAGGGCGATGCGCCCGGTTGACATCACCGTCGGCGTCAGGGTCAGGCGCACGCCGTATTCCTTGTACTCGATGGTGATGTTGTTGTTATCGCCGTTGGGCACCGGGATGGGGAACTCGCCGCCGGCCAGGAAGGACGCGCTCTGCCCGCTGGTGGCCACCAGGCTGGGACGCGCCAGGGTGTAGGCGAAGCCGCTGCCTTCGAGCATGTTGAGGAAGCCCAGCACCTTGCTGCTGCCGCCGCCCCAGATGACATTGAAGCCGCTGTCGCTGGTGCCGAAGTTGCCCGTCACGCCGCCGTCGGAGCCCACGCTGATGCCGCTCAGGCTGCCCGGCGCGCCGAGCATGAACAGGTTGGAGCCGCGCCGCACCAGCGAGGTGCTGGCCTGCTTGAGCTTGCTGCGGCTGACCTCGACGAAGCGGATGTCGGTCTGCACCTGGCTGGCCAGGTTGGCGGCGGCGACGGCGTCGCTGGTCGCGCCCACGTCGCGGATCGAGCGCCCGGCCACCTGCACCTGGGCCCGCAGCGGGTCGCCCGGGCAGCCGGTCCAGACCAGCAGGCTGGTCTCGCCCTGGGCCTTGCCGGTGACCAGGAAGTTGCGCTTGTCCAGCAGCTGCACGTCGGCGATCTGCGGGTCGCCAATGGCCAGGCGCTTGATCGGCAGCGGCAGCTGCTGGTCCTGCTGGGCGCCCTGCTGCAGCGCCAGCACCAGCTTCTGCGGCAGTTGCGCCAGCCCTTCGCAGGCCTTGGGCGCGGCCTGCGCCGAACCCAGCAGCGCCCATGCCATGACGCCCGCGAGGCAAACGCCCACCCCACCAGCCGGACGCCGGTATCCCATATTGCAAGCCATCCTAACTACTCCCTCTCCCTGCTTCAGGGGCTGATTCAAGGCGCCTCGTGGGCGACCGTGCCGCCGCGGTAGACCGTCACGCCCGCAGCGGCCCGCGGCCGGGCCGGGCTGCGCGGAGCCGCCGCGGCCACCGGCTGGCGGCGGCCGAGCAGTTGCTCCAGGGTGATGGACTCGGTGTTCGCGGCGGTCAGGGCGGTGTGCTGGTAGCTGCCCTGCTGCTCTTTCTCGTAGAGCTTCTCGTCCTTGCTGCGCACCGCCAGGCGCAACGAGCCGGCCTGGCTGGCCAGCATCAGCCGCGCGGTGGCGTTCGCCGGCACCGCCAGCACCGCGGTGCGCGCCACCTTGCGTTCCTTGTCCTGACCGTCGCCGGGGTTGCGCGCCTGGCCGTCGCCGGCCACGGCGATCTGCTCGCCATAGGTGAGGACGCGCACGCCCGGCAGCACCAGCTGGGCGCGGACGTCGCGCTGGATGCCCTGCTGGTCGGCGACGTAGAGCACCACGTCGACGTAGTCGCCCGGCAGCACGAAGCCGCCGCCGCCGACCACGTCGTCCACGGCGATGGCCATGGCCCGCTCGTCCGCGCGGATGGTCCGCGCCAGCGGGCCGCCGGGTTCGAGCACGGCGCCGGAAAGGATGCTGCCGGCCGCCACCGGCACCCACACGCGCTGGCCGAGCAAGGCCTCGACCTTGGGGTAGCTGCCCGCCGGCGCGGTCTGCAGGTATTCCAGGCGCAGGTCGTCCTTGCCCAGCAGCGCCAGCGCCGGCAGGTCGCGGGTGACCACCACCACGGGGGTGCGCTGCAGCTTGTCCGGGTCGGTGGGGAGCACGGTGAGAGCAGGTTCGCTGGCGACCACCGGCGCCTCGGGCCTGCCGATGGACAACCCCAGGTAACCGACCACCACCGCCCCCAGTAACAGAAGCCCGGCAAACGCCATCAACAATTTACTTTTCATGATGATTATTTCGTTGCAGCCAGCGGAAAGCACATTCGGGAAGCGAGTATCGAAAGCAGACTCGTCGATCTCGCGAGAAGGCCGGCAAGCTACCTTGGCGCCCCGATAAATAAAACGACCAAAAGCTACTAGGCCCTTCCTACTAGTTGTAAAAAGTTACTCCCCATAAAAGAATCGGAAGATATACCCGCAACGGAGGCACCATGAACTTCAAGTTGAAAATCCAGAAACTCGTCTCTTCCATGAAGGCATTCGCCAAGGACAAGGAAGGGGCCACCGCGATCGAGTACGCGGTCATCGCCGGGCTGATCTCCGTGGCCATCATCGCCACCCTGAAGATCCTCGGTCTCAAGCTAGTCGATGTCTTCAAGCAGATCTCCGACGCGCTCTGATTTCCCGCCGCGGCAATAGCATCGCCCCACTTCATTTCCGCAATCGAAGTGGGGCAAATTCATGAATATCCGCGCGCGCACTGGGCAGGTTCAATCAATAAGACCTGCCCAGCGGAAATGCAAAAGGAAACAGGCGAATACCACTCTCCGCAGAACTTCGGTAAAAGCGATGCTGACCCGATCGGAACTTCCGCTGATATTGCTCGTTGACGACGACCCGGACGCACTGGCCTCGACGGCGGAGTTGTTCGAAAGTCTCTTCAATATAAAAACCGCGGGCTCCGGCCACGAAGCCCTCGGCACGCTGGAGGAAACGCCCCTGCCGGACATCGTCATCGCCGATCTGGGCATGCCGGGCATGAACGGGCATCAGTTGTGCGAAGCGATCAAGTCCGATGCGCGCACCCGCGACATCACCATCATCTTCCTCACCGGCGAGGACACCACCGAAGCCGAGCTGGAAGGCTTCGAGCTGGGCGCGGCCGATTTCATCCCCAAGCCGGTGGAGCCCCGCACCTTCGTCAGCCGGATCAGGTCGCACATGCGCAGGAAGCTGGAGCGCGACAGGCTCCAGGACCTGAGCGAATACCTGGAACTGCGCTCGCGGAACCTCACGCAATCCAGCTGAACCGCCGGGGCCCGACGCCTGCGCAACAAGGTCTGAATACAGTGGCTACGACAAGAAAAGCGAACCTGCACGGGCACCAGGCACTCATCCTCGACGACGAGCCCGACATCGTCGAAGAGGTCGTCGACCTGTTGAACTGCGCCGGCTACCCCTGCCTGGGCGCGCACACCGCGGAACAGGCCCTAGCGCTGTTCCAGGCCAACCCCGGCATCGACATGCTGATCCTCGACTTCGACCTGCAGGACAGCCAGGGCCCGCGGGTGCTGGAGCGCATGCAGGCGCTGGCCGGCAGCGAGCGGCTGTTCGAGGCCATCACCATCAGCGGGCGGGCCGGCAAGGACGAACTGATCGACGTGCTGCGCAGCGGCTTCTGCGACTTCCTCGCCAAGCCGCTGAACCCCGAGCACCTGCTGGCCGCGCTGGAGAAGCTGGCCGAAAAGCTGGAGGAACGGGCCCGCGACCGGCAGCGGGTCATCCGCGCGGAGTCGCGCCTGGACGTGCTGACCGAGAGCCTGAAGTCCCTGGCCAGCGATGCGAAGAAGGCCATCAATTACGCCAGCACCTCGTCCAGGCCCGCCAGGGGCGAGCCCTCAAAGGACGACGAGGCCCTGTTGAACACGCCGGAAGACCAGTTGGCCAACCCCTTCTTCGCCAAGCTCTCCCTGCGCCAGCTCGACGTGGTCAGGCTGATCGGCAAAGGCCTGAGCAACTACCAGATCGCCTGCAAGCTGGGCATCAGCGAGCATACGGTGAAGCTCTACGTCTCCCAGTCGCTGCGACTGACCGGGCTGAGCAACCGCACGCAGCTAGCGCTCAAGTCATCGCCCAGGCGCAAGGCGAACCACGACCTGTAGGCGCCCGCTTATTGCGGATTACCTCAGCGCCCCCCTGGCATCCAAGCCCCCCGGCGCGCCGGAGGAGGCGGCCAGCAGCATGGCCAGCTGGGTGCGGTTGCTGACCCGCAGCAGCTTGAATATCTGGGTGATGTAGAGCTTCACCGTGTTCTCGGAAATGCCCAGCTCATGGGCCACCCGGTAGTTCGAATAGCCCTTGCAGATCAACTGCGCGACTTCCTGCTGGCGCTGCGTCAGGTTGAAGAACAGCGGGCTGCTGATGTCGACCTTGTCCGGGGCGGCGTGCTCGTCATCGTCCAGGTCGAAGACGTTCGGGCCGCCGTGGACGTCCATCTTTATCGCGCTGACGTCCTGGAACAGCGAGTTCAGCGACTCCGCGATATGCTCCAGCCGGCCATTGAGGTGAAGGATCTTGCGTTGCCGGCGGATGCTCTGCAGCAGCTTGCCCTCCACCCGCTCCACCGACTCGATCAGCTCCTGCGGCGCCACCGGCTTCATCAGGAAGTCCGAGGCCCCGGCGCGCATCGCCTCGACCACCTTGTCGCTTTCGCCGTACCCGGTGAGGACGATGACTTCGAAGATGTAGTCGTCGCCCACGGCGCCTTGGATTTCCTTGATGGCGTCCAGGCCCCATTCGCTGCCCAGGTTCAGGTCGCACACCAGGATGCGCAACTTGGCGTTCTTCTTGAACAGCGCGACCGCCTCGGCGATGGAACTGCAACCGACCGAGGAGAAACCGACGCTCTCCAGCACTTCGGAAAGCTCCGATGCGACCAGCGGCTCATCGTCGATGACGAGCACCTCGAACGCCCGGCGTTGTTTGTTTTTCATTTGACTCCCCACACTCGCCCCCTAAGCCCGCAGGCCGCCAGGGCCTTTCCTTTCCAAAAATAAAACGCGGGACTTCACGGGTTGCTTCCCAGTAACCCCATCATTTCTTCCATGGAGTCCAAGTCCCCTGTTTCTGCCAGTTCTCGCAAGTACACCGCCAACTCCCCAGAGGCATCGGCGAGTGTTCGACTCCATTCGATGAGGTCGGTGATGGCGCCCGCTTCCACGAGCGCCTGAAGCTGTTGCCGCTGCCCTCGGCTCAAGGATTCCAACTGTCCGGCCAGCGCTTGCCGACGGCGGTCAGGCTTTTCGGTCACGCCGGCCAGGCCGCAGCGCAAGCGCAGCAGCTGGGCCAGGGTCACGCCCAGGTCGGCCAGGCTGATGGGCTTCACCAGGCTGGTGTCGAACGGCAGGCCGCCCGTCTGGCCGAGGGAATGCATGGTCTGCTGGGTGGCGGACATCAGCACCACCGGCAGCCCGGGCCAGCGCTCGCGCAGCGCCAGCAGGAGTTCGCCGCCGTTGCAGCGCGGCATCAGGTAGTCGGTCAGGACCAGGTCCGGCCGCTGACCGCCCGGGCCCATCAGGCGCTCCAGGCAGTCCTGCCCGTCGATGGCCGCCTCGACGCGGAAGCGGCTGGCCTCGAGCAGGTCCACCAGCATGTCGCGGATATCGGCGTTGTCCTCGACGACCCACACCAGCTGCCCCTCGCCGCGCACCGGCAGGCTCTTCATCGGCAGGTCGAACAGCTGCGGCTGGGCCATGTCCTGCTCGGTGCCGACGGCCAGGGTCAGCTCGAAGGAAACCCGGGTGCCTTCGCCGGGCGCGCTCTGCACCGTCACCCGCCCGCCCATGAGCTGGACCCAGTGCTCGACGATGGCCAGGCCGAGCCCGGCGCCTTCCACGCCGGTGGCGTCGCAGCGGAAGAACGGGGTGAAGAGCTTGGGCAGGTCCTGCTCGGGGATGCCGCAGCCGGTGTCGCTGACGCAGAAGCGCAGCTGCGCCAGGCCCGCCTTGGGCGGCTGCCCGGCGGCCTGCACCTGCAGGGCGATGCGCCCGTCGCGGGTGAACTTGGCGGCGTTGTCCAGCAGGTTGGTCAGCACCTGGCGCAGGCGCTTGGCATCCAGTTGCAGCACCGTGGGAATGTCGCCGCACAGCGTCAGGCGGAAGGCGTTGCGGTTGCGCTGGGCGAGGATGTGCGCGTCCATCGCCACCGCGTCGAGCAGGCCGTGGATGTACACCGGCTGGATGTCCAGGCGGTCGCTGGAAACGCCGCGGGCGTGGTCGATCAGGTCGTTGATCAGGGTCAGCATGTGGCCGGCGCTGCGCAGGATGACACCGGCCTTGCGAGTGCCGCGCCCGCCCTCCTCCTGCAGCAGCTGGGCGTAGCCGATGATGGAGGTCAGCGGCGAGCGCAGGTCGTGGCTGACGCGCCCGAGGAAGTCGATCTTCGCCTGGTTGGCGTCCTTGGCCTTCACCAGGGCGGCCTGCAGCTCCGCGGTGCGCCGGGATACCGCCTCTTCCAGCTGCGCCTTCTGCCGGCGCTCGCTCTGCAGGCTCTCGGTTTCCAGGCGTTGCTTGCGCATCTGCTGCTGCAGGGTGAACAGGCCGATGATGCCGATGATGATGCTCAGCCTGAGCATCACCACGTCCACGCTGAACTGCCCGCTGTAGCCCAGGTTGAGCAGGTAGCGAAGGATGAACCAGAAGCTTTCCGCCCAGCTCAGCAGGAACAGCCCCGCCAGCACCTGCCGGCAGAAGTCGCCGCGCAGCCGCAGCGGGAACAGCGACAGCGGCCAGCAGGCCAGGAGGCAGAAGCTCAGCGACAGGTTCAGCGTGCGCGCCAGGTTGTTCGGCAGCAGCGGCAGGGCGACGGCCAGCGCCAGGCAGGCGAACACGCCGGCCAGGTACAGGCGCCGCCATGCGCCCTGCCCGGCCAGGCCGAGCAGGCGCCGGGCGGCGACCAGGAAGCCGACCAGGGAAACCAGCCAGAAGGCGATGCGCATGCCCGGGCCGTGGATGAACTGCCCGCTGAACAGGTGGAAGGCCAGGTAGCCCTCCTTTTCCGCCTCCAGGGCGTAGGCCGCGCCCAGCCACACGGCGAGCATGGCGAAGCTCCAGTCCAGGCGCAGCAACAGCAGCACGGTCAGGGTGAGCACGCAGCCGAACAGCACCGCATGGGTCAGTTGCTCGACATTGTCCTGGGCCAGCACGGCGCCCATGTCCCACAGGTTCAGGGCCAGGCTCGGGCGGCTCTCGCTGCGCACCCGCAGCAGCAGCTCGCGGCTCTCCCCGGGGGCCAGCGCCACCGGCAGCAGGTTGCGCCGGCTGTGCAGCGAACGCTCGGCCAGGGGCACCGACAGGCCGATGCGCCAGTGCCCGTCGACGCGCCCGCCGGCCGCGTCCAGGCGGTACAGGTCGACCTCGCCGACGCGCCAGGGCGCCACTTCCAGCCAGCGCTCCCAGGCGCTGGCGTCGGGGTTTTCCAGCCGCAGGCGCAGCCAGAGCGTCGACTCCCGCCGCGGCGCCGCCAGGCTGCTGGCATCGGCCGGCCGCCAGTCCGCCTGGCGCCAGGCTTGCTCGGGCGTCAGCGCCTGGCCGGGGGCCTCCTCGAACACCTGGGCGCTGCGGGTCAGGTCGATGTAGGGCGCCTGCAGGTCGCCGCGGTTGAGGAACAGCGACACGCCCATGACCAGCAGCAGCGCCAGGCTCCCCAGCAGGGCCGTGAAGGCGGCGCGCGGGTCAGGGCGCATCGCCGGGCTCCAGGTCCAGGCGCGACTGGCGGAACTGGCTGGGCGACAGGCCATAGCGCTCGCGGAAGGCGGTGGAGAAGTTGGCCCCGCTGGTGAAACCCACCTCCAGCGCGATGGCCTGGATCGGCAGGCCGGTGCCGCTGAGCAGCACGCAGGCCTCCTTCATGCGTTCCTCGCGCAGGTACTCGAAGACCGTCACGCCCACGCACTGGCGGAAGGCCTCGTTCAGGCGCTTGCTGTTGGTGCCCACGGCCTCGGCCAGCTCCTGCAGTTCCGGGGTGTGCGACAGCGCCCGTAGCAGCACCTGGCGGGCCGACTGGAAGAGGATGCTGTCAAGGTTGCCGGCGTGGCTGGGCGGCATGGCCGAGGCTTGCCGGTCGGTGCCCCAGCGGCGCAGGTGGATGGCCAGGCGCAGGCGGATTTCTTCGAGGTTGAAGGGCTTGGCGATGTAGTCGACGGCGCCCACCAGCAGCCCCTGGACGCGTTCCTCGGGGGTGTTCGCCCCGCTCAGGAACACCACCGGGATATCCCGCGTATGGGTGTTCGCCTGCATCATCCGGCAGCAGGTCAGGCCGTCCCACACGGGCATCAGCACGTCCATCAGCACCAGGTCCGGGTTGATCATCTGGACTTTCTTGAAGGCGTCCTGGCCGTTGCTCGCCAGGTAGATGCGGCAGCCCTGCTGCTGCAGGTATTCGGCGAGCAGGCGACGCTCGCTCTCCAGATCATCGACGACCAGGATGCGCTGCCCCTCCAGCGCATCGGGAATAGAGCTCGGCATTCCGATGAGTTCCTACACGTCAGTCCCCGCCCGACCGTTACTTTGCCATTACAGAGGGAATTTTCCGTATACGACGAAAATATTTTCCCTGCTAGCAAAGGGCCATGACACTCCAGCAGAAGCGCTACTTCCTGGCGCCGAGATAATGGCACCGAACGAAAGAGAGGCCCCTTGGCCCGTAGGTACCCCATGCCAGCAGAGTGCGTGACTGTCTCGCCCGCCCGCCCCGGCCGGCGTTCCCCGGAGGGCTGCCGCAGCCCGGCGCCGCCGCCACGGAGCCTGCCCCATGCTTAAGCGGATTCGCACCGACCAGGTTCGCCTGGGCATGTTCATCCAGTCGCTGGAGGGCAGCTGGCTGTCCCACCCCTTCTGGAAGACCCGCTTCATGCTGGAGAACCCCGGCGACCTGCGCGCCCTGCAGAACAGCGGCGTGCAATGGCTGTGGATCGACGACGCCCGCGGCCTGGGCGTCACCGACGCCGTCGCGCCGGCGGCGCAGGACCCCGGCGCGGCGCCCGCCGCAGGCATCGCCGAGCCGGTCGTGGCGCTTGTCGGCGAGGCGCCGCCGGCCATCTACCCGAACGAGTTCTTCGAAGCCGCGCGCATTCTCGAACGCTCCAAGCTGACGCTGATGGAGCTGTTCCGCGAGGCGCGCATGGGCCGGGCGATCGACCTGGACCTGTGCCTGCCGCTGGTGGAGGACATCTGCGCCTCGCTGGCCCGCGACGCCTCGGCGCTGATCAGCCTGGCGCGGCTGAAGAACAAGGACGAATACACCTACATGCACTCGGTGACGGTGTGCGCGCTGATGGTCGCCCTGGCCCGCCAGCTCGGCCTGGACGTCGAGGCCCAGCGCGAGGCCGGGCTGGCCGGGATGCTCCACGACATCGGCAAGATGGCCATGCCGCCAGCGATCCTCAACAAGCCCGGCAAGCTCGACGAGGCCGAACTCGCCATCATGCGCACCCACCCCGAACGCGGCCACGAGATGCTGCGCCAGCACACCCGGCTGTCGCCCCAGGTGCTGGACGTCTGCCTGCACCACCACGAGCGCTACGACGGCACCGGCTACCCGCACCGCCTGGCCGGCAACCAGATCAGCCTGCTGGCGCGCATGGCGGCGATCTGCGACGTCTACGACGCCATCACCTCGGACCGCCCGTACAAGTGCGCCTGGGAAGCCGCCGGCTCCCTGGCGCGCATGGCCAGCTGGGAGGGGCATTTCGACCCGCAGCTGTTCCAGGCCTTCGTCAAGACCATCGGCATCTACCCCATCGGCAGCCTGGTGCGCCTGGAGTCCGGGCACCTCGGGGTGGTGGTCCAGCAGAACCCGGAGAACCTGACGCGCCCGCAGGTGCAGGTGTTCTTCTGCAGCCACCGGCGCCAGGCCATCGCTAAGGAACTGCGCGACCTGGCCGACGTGCGCATCTACGACCGCATCGTCCAGCGCGAGGACCCGCTGCGCTGGGGCTTCAGGAACCTGGAGCGGCTCTGGCTGCCCGACGGCCTGGTGCCGCCCGGGATGGTCCCCAGCCGGGGCCACGACGACGGGCACGGCTGAAGACGTGCCCGGGCCCCGGCGGCGTTCGGGGCTCAGACGTGGAAGCGGCCGACCAGCGCCTGCAGCTCGCCGCCCAGGCGCGCCAGCTCCACGCTGGAGGCGGCGACTTCTTCGCTGGCCGCGGCGGTCTGTTCGGACACGTCGCGCACGCTCACCACGCTGCGGCTGATTTCCTCGGCCACGGCGCTTTGTTCCTCGGCCGCGGTGGCGATCTGCTGGTTCATCGCCTGGATGTTCGACACGGTGCGGGTGATGCTGCCCAGGGATTCGCCGGCCTGGCGGCTCAGGGCCACGCTGCTGGCGGTCAGTTCGCGGC
>Ga0180221_1000571_pt1 | contig 30795 bp, 27 predicted proteins | sample eDN5th37CKraftMG_FD_151339 | JGI IMG/M metagenome (GOLD analysis project Ga0180221, IMG submission 151339) | Enriched Miracle-Growth compost microbial communities from Emeryville, California, USA - eDNA 5th pass 37_C Kraft MG (version 2) (version 2) ...
TCGTCGGGTGCGACGGCCGCGTCTCCGCGAGCATCCGCAACGCCCGCTCACGCATCTCCGCCGAATACTTCCTGTTCATCGTGTTCCATCCTTGCTTGAAGAACGGAACGAAAGTCAGGCCGATTCAATGTTATGAGGAGTCCTGCCTTCCACACCCGGGCAGTAGGTGCCCGGGAGCGGCGACCGGCGCTAGAGCCGGTCGAGGATGAAGTCGACCCGCTCCTGCGCCCCGAGCACTGGGACGTGCACGATCGGGAACGGCAGCGCCGCGTATACCTCGGTGAGCAGGTGATGGATCCGCTGCTGGGCGGCGGTGTCCTCGGTGCGGGCGTAGTCCGGCGCCAGCGGCAGCAGGTCCAGGATGAACGTCGTGCGGTAGTCCACCTGCTCGAGCGCGGCCACAAGGATCGGGTCGGGTTCGAGCTGCAGGAAGCGGTAGTAGGCCAGCGAGTCTGGGATGGCCCGGTCCAGAAACACCGTCGTGGCGGGATCGAGGGCGGCTTCCTCGGCGAGCTGCATGTCCAGCACGCCGCGCTGGAACTCGCGCTGCTTGGCGCGGACCTCCTCGACGGTGCGACCGGCGATGCGCTGCAGGTCGAGGTAGTGGCGGGCGTGCTCGATCGTCGTCGTGTAGCCGCGGTCGCGCAACAGATTCACGGTGGTGGTCTTCCCGGAGCTCGGCCCACCCGTGATCACGTACCAGTTGGTCACGTTCGCCCTCCTGTCTGTGCGGTCGGGAATATCCGACCGCGAAAGCACCTTATACCCCCAGCGGGTATAGCATCGGGATCGGAGGTGGTCGGAATGGCACACGGATATGTCGACGACAAGCAGGCGCTGCTGGCGCGGCTTCGGCGCGCGGAAGGACAGGTGCGCGGGATCGCGCGGATGGTCGATGAGGACGTGTACTGCATCGACATCCTCACCCAGGTGTCGGCGGTGACCAAGGCGCTGGAGTCGGTCGCGCTGACACTGCTGGAAGACCATCTCGGGCACTGCGTGGCGCAGGCGACCGCGGAGGGCGGACCGGTCGCGGAGGAGAAGCTCCGTGAGGCCAACGCCGCGATCGCCCGGCTCGTGCGCTCCTAAGACATCTCCCCCACTCACATTCACGCAACGCTCTTGAAGGGAGCACATCATGACCGGACAGGGATTCCAGGACCTCGGACTGCAGGCGACCAGCGGGGGCGGGTGCGCGTGCTGCAGCCCCACCTCCCACAGCACGGCAGCCACCGACACCAACACGCCGGTGCAGCAGACGGCGGCGGGCGAGACCGTGTCGGCGCAGTTCCTGGTGGAGGGGATGACCTGCTCGCACTGCGTGCGCAGCGTCACCGAGGAGGTCTCCGCGATCGACGGCGTCTCCGACGTCGCCGTCGACCTGCACGCCGGCGGCGTGTCCACGGTGACGGTGTCCAGTGCCGCGCCGGTGGATGCGGAGCGGGTGCGGGCGGCGGTGGAGGAGGCCGGCTACAGCCTCGCCTCAGCATCATGACCACGACCACGGATGTCGATCTCGACATCACCGGGATGACCTGCGCGTCGTGCGCGACCCGGGTGGAGCGGAAGCTGAACAAGCTGCCCGGGGTGGCGGCGACGGTCAACTTCGCCACCGAGAAGGCCCGCGTGCACGCCGAGTCCCCGGTGCCGGTGGAGGAGCTGATCGCGGCGGTCGAGCAGGCCGGGTACGGGGCATCCGTCCCCGCCCCGCCCGTCACCCAAGCCCCCGACGCACAGGCCACAGCGCCGCGGGATGCGGAGTTGGTGTCGCTGCGGCAGCGGCTGATCGTCTCGACAGTCCTGGCGGTGCCGGTGGCGGTGTTGTCGATGATCCCGGCGCTGCAGTTCACCTACTGGCAGTGGCTGACCCTGACCCTGGCGGCCCCGGTCGTGGTGTGGGGGGCGTGGCCGTTCCACCGTGCCGCGGCGGTCAACGCCCGCCACGGTGCGGCGACGATGGACACCCTGATCAGCCTCGGCGTGCTGGCCGCGTTCGGCTGGTCCCTGTACGCGCTGTTCTTCGGCGGCGCCGGGATGCCGGGCATGCGGATGAGCGTCACCTTCGTCGGCACCCCGCAGTCCGGCGGTCACGAGGTGTATCTGGAGGTCGCCGCCCTGGTGACGGTGTTCATCCTCCTCGGCCGCTACCTGGAGACCCGCGCCAAGCGGCAATCCGGGGAAGCCCTCCGCGCCCTGCTGGAGCTCGGCGCGAAAGACGCCGTCGTCCTCCGCACAGGTAGCGAGCAGCGCATCCCCGTCGCCCAGCTGATCCCCGGCGACATCGTGGTGGTGCGACCCGGGGAGAAGATCCCCGCCGACGGTGTCGTCACCGAGGGGGTCTCCGCGGTGGACGAGTCGATGCTGACCGGCGAGTCCGTCCCCGTCGAAGTCGCCCCCGGCGCGCGAGTGGTCGGCGCGACGGTGAACACCGGCGGCCGGCTGCTGGTGGAGCTCACCCGGGTCGGCGCCGACACGGAGCTGGCGCGGATGGCCCGCTTGGTGGAGGAGGCGCAAACCGGGAAGGCGCAGGTGCAGCGCCTCGCCGACCGGGTCTCCGCGATCTTCGTGCCCATCGTCATCGCCCTCGCCATCGTCGCGTTCACGGTGTGGCTGCTGGTCGGCGCTTCCCCGGAGGTCGCGTTCACCGCCGCGGTGACGACGCTGATCATCGCGTGCCCGTGCGCGCTGGGCCTGGCGACCCCGACCGCGCTGCTGGTCGGCACCGGGCGGGGCGCGCAGCTGGGCATCCTCATCCGCGGACCCCAGGTGCTCGAGCAGACCCGACGCATCGACACCGTGGTCCTGGACAAGACCGGCACTATCACCGCCGGCACCATGACCGTCACCGCTGCGCATCCGACTCCCGGCACCGACGAGGCGGAACTGGTGCAGGTCGCCGCGGCGCTCGAGCACGGCTCCGAACACCCCATCGGCCGCGCCATCACCACTGCCGCCCCCGGCCCACTCGCGGCAGTGGAGTCGTTCGCCGCGGTGGCCGGGCAGGGCGTGCAGGGCCTCGTCGACGGCCGCCTGGTCGCCGCCGGCCGCGCCTCCTGGATCACCAGCCAGTGGTCCCTCCCCATCCCTGCCGGCCTCGCCGCGACCATCACGGCGGACGAGGCGGCGGGGGCGACGGTGACGGTGGTGGCGTGGGACGGGCAGGTGCGCGGGGCGATCAGCGTCGCCGACACCATCAAACCCACCAGCCGTGAGGCGGTCGCCCGGCTCCGGCAGCTCGGGTTGACCCCGATCCTGCTCACCGGCGACAACCCCGGCGCCGCGGGCGCGATCGCCGACCAGGCCGGGATCGAAGACGTCCGCGCCGGGGTCACCCCGCAGGGCAAGCTCGACACCATCCGCGACCTGCAGGCCGCGGGCCGGGTGGTCGCGATGGTCGGCGACGGCGTCAACGACGCCGCAGCCCTCGCCGCCGCCGATCTCGGCATTGCGATGGGCACCGGCACCGACGCGGCCATCACCGCGGCCGACCTGACCATCGTCTCCGGCGACCTCGTGCTGGTCCCGGATGCGATCCGGCTCGCCCGCCGCACCCTGGGCACGATCAAGGGGAACCTGTTCTGGGCGTTCGCATACAACGTCGCCGCCCTCCCGGTCGCGATGCTCGCCCTGCTGAACCCCATCCTCGCCGGAGCGGCGATGGCATTCAGCAGCGTGTTCGTCGTCACCAACAGCCTCCGCCTGCGCCGCTTCCGCCCCCTGCCCACCCCGACACCCGCCGCCGCGCCGGTGGCCCGGGAATCCGCCCCGGTTCGCGTATGAACCGCCCGCATCAGAAGGAGCACACCATGACCCACAACCACACCGACCACGAGCACGGGTCGCACGATCACCACGACCACGGCTCGCATGACCGCGGCGCTCACGAGCACCACCACCATGAGCCGCCGGCCGGTGCGACGAACCTGGTGACCTGTCCGGTGATGCCCGGCAACCAGGTCGACCCGGCCTGGGCCGAGCAGCGCGGCTTGTTCCGCGACTACCAGGGCACCCGGTACTGGTTCTGCTGCCCCGAGTGCGGGCCGCTGTTCGACGCCGACCCCTCCCGCTACACAAACGCCGCCTGACCGGCCAGACAACCGGTCGGAGATAGCGGGTGGACACGGCGGTCGCGCTGGTGCAGGCCTACCTGCGGGTCAACGGCTACTTCACCGTCGCCGAATACCCGGTGCTGGATGCCACCGGGCCCGCGGGGCCGCGCACCATCACCGACCTGGACATCCTCGCCGTGCGGCTGCACCGGTCACCGGGAGCATCTGGCGCCGCCGACGCGCCCCACCCCCGGCGCTGGGCGCCGGGGGTGGGGCGGACATGATCGTTGGCGAGGTCAAGGAAGGCCGCCCGCACCCCAACCCGGCGATGCGGGACCCGGCGGTGCTGGAAGCCGCGTTCACCCGGTTCGGATGCTGTGCGCCTGACGATGCCGCCCGGCTGGTCGCCGAGCTGCTGGAGACGGGGCGGACGGTGGCGCCGGGAGGGCACACGATCCGCACGGTCGTGTTCGGCAACCCCACCTCCCCGCCCGGGGTGGGGGCGCCGTGGCACACCGTCCCGTTCGCTCAGGTGTTGCGCTATCTCGAAGACCACCTCAGCGCGCACTGGGGAATGCTCGGCCGTACTCAGATCAAGGACGACACCCTCGCCCTGCTGGCCCTGCGGGAGAAAGCCCACCGTGCCGCGACCGGCGCCTCCCGCGGAGGCCACGACCGGTAAGGGGTGGGGCGTGACCGGGTCTGGTGTGCACACGCAGGGGGAGCCGGTATGGGTGCGCACCCGTGACGGCGCGCCCTGTATGCGATGGTGCTGCCCGCCCCGGCCGGGGCCCACGGGGTGCCGACGGTGGTGTTCGAGGCGGGATCGGCGGCGACCCGGTCCACCTGGGCGTTGGTGCAGACCCGTGTCGCCGCGTTCACGCGGGCCGTGGTGTATGACCGGGCAGGGCTGGGCCGGTTCGCCCCCGGTGGGGCAGGGCGCACCCTGGACCGGATGGCCGATGACCTGAACGATCTGCTGGACGGCCTCGAGCCGAGCAGCGGGTTCATGCTGGTGGTGCATTCCGCGGGCGGCCCGATCGTGCGGCTGGCCGCGTCCCGCCGCCCGGACCGGGTGGCCGGTCTGGTGCTGGTGGATCCGACCGATGAGGCAGCGGACCTCCTGTTCGGTGTGCCGTTCCGGGTCGGGGAGAAGATCGTGATCGCCGTGGAGTGGGTGCTGGCCCGGGTGGGGTTGCTGGAGGGGTTCTTCCGGTTCCTCGGGGAGGGGCTGCCCGAGGATGTGCGGGCCGATCTTCACCGGGAGGCGTTCCGGCCCGCGGTGGTGGTCACCCAGGGCCAGCAGGCGCGCACGTTCCTCACCGAGCTGCACGCCTGGCGGGACGACCCGCCGGTGCTGCCCGATGTCCCGGTCACGGTCATCTCCGGCGGCCTCACGGACGGGATGCCGCGACGGGTCCGGGACGCCGCGACCGCCGCCGCCCGGTATCGGGCCGCACAGTCCCGGCAGGGCCGGCACGTGGTCGCTGCCCGCTCCGGCCACTACATCCCCGCCACAGAACCGGACCTGATCGCTGCGGAGATCCGCCGCCTCGTCCTCCCACCCGTCGGATAGCTCGGGGTTGTCGGGCGGGCATGCCTGGTCATGCCTCGGCAGGGGTGCGCCGGCGCCGGGCGATCGCACCGGTGAGGGCGAGACCACCCAGCCCACCCCACAGGGTGACAGAGGAGATGCCTTGCCCGATGAGGACGGCGGGGGTGATGCCAGTGCGCAGGTCGGTGTCGGCGATCATCGCCGAGGCCTGTCCGGCGGGCAGGCCGGTCAGGGTGCTGCCGTCGGGGCGGATGATCTGGCTGGTGCCGACGGTGGAGATGTTCACCACGGTGCGGCCGGTCTCCACCGCGCGGATCCGGGCGACCGCGAGCTGCTGCAGGTTCTCGTCCGTGCCGCGGAAGTCGGCGTTGTTGGTCTGGAACACCAGCAGCTCCGCACCGGCGGTGACGCTCTCGGCGATGACCTCGTCGTAGATCACGTCGAAGCAGATCGCCAACCCCACCGGCACACCTCCGACGGTGACCAGGCGCATCCGTGCCGTGCGTGTAGTCGCGTTGCAGCAGCCCGACCAGGTCGGGAGCGAGCAGGGTGTAGAACGCCCGGTCGGGCACGTACTCGCCGAACGGCACCGGGTGGCGTTTCGCGTGCGTCTGCACCTGCTCGCGCCGCGGCGTGGCACCGGTGGTGGCCGGGTCCCATAGGAACGACGTGTTGTGGATGTTCCCGCCCGCCGTGGTGGCCGCGTTCGCCAGCAGCGGGGCACCTGCCCGGGTGCTGATGCCGGTGAGGTACTCGGCCAGCCACGGGGTCTGGAACGGGTCAGCATCCAGCCCTTCCGGCCACACCACCAGATCCACGTCCTCGTCGAGCACCGGGCCGGTCGCGTCTCCCTGTGCCTGGGCGATCGCGCCCGCGGTGCGTTGGTCGAAGTACCCGGACGGGCCGTTACCTTGCACCGCCCCGATCCGCATCGTCCCGGCCGGTGTGGTGGGAAACGCCGGGACTAGGACCAACACCAGGGCGGTGACGGCGGGTGCGGCGGCGGGCAGCGGGCGACGCCACCGGCCGGTCCGGATGGTTTCGATCGCGGCGGCGACGGTGAAGACCATCAGGAAGGTGAGTCCGCTCACCCCGACCCAGGACACCGTCTGAACGAGGGGGCTGTCGGCTTGGGTGATCCCGAGCCGCGCCCACGGCAGCCCCCCGTACGGCCAGGCGCCCAGCAGCACCTCCCGGCCCGTCCACAACGCGGCCAGCAGGCCCGGCAGCAGCAGCAGGCGTCCGACCGGGCCGGGGGCGGCGCGCGGCATCCACCTGTACGCGAGCGCCAGCGGGATGATCCCGACCGCGGTCAGGGTTCCTTCCACCACGGTCAACGCCGCCCACGGCACCGGCCCGAGATACCGGGTCGTCCAGGACACCAGCAGCCCGAAGAACAGCAACCCGAACACTGCCCCGACCGCCGCCGTCCCCCACATGCTCCGGCCGATAAGCGCGATTGCAGCCCTCGTCGCCGCGACCCGGCTGCGTCACATCCGCCCCACCGGGCACGCGCACCCGTCGGCACCGGAGGCGGCACCGATTGAACAATACCCGGAGGGGGTATAGGGTGCGGGGGAGTCGTGTGCGAGGGAGAGGCGGGCGAGGATGATTCAGCCGATCGACTATTTCCTGGTCGCCTGGTTCGTGCTGGTCGCGATCAGCACCGTCTGGGTCGGGGTGGACCAGTTCCGTCACAACCCGGAACCGGCGGTGATGAAGTGGGGCTTCATCCTGGTCACCCTCTACCTGGGGCCGATCGGGGCGCTGCTGTATGTGCTCGCGGACAAGGAGCCGCGGCCGGGAGAGCATGAGGAGTTCACCCGGCCGCTGTGGAAGCAGGGCATCGGGTCGACCATCCACTGCGTCGCGGGCGATGCCACCGGCATCATCGTCGCCGCCGTCGTCGTCGCGTCGCTGGGCCTGCCGATGTGGCTGGATCTGATCATCGAGTACGCCGCAGGGTTCGCGTTCGGGTTGTTCGTGTTCCAGGCCCTGTTCATGAAGAACATGATGGGCGGCAGCTACTGGCAGAACGTGCGCCGCTCGTTCCTGCCCGAGTTCATCAGCATGAACCTGATGATGGCGGGGATGGCGCCGGTGATGTCGCTGCTGATGATGGGCCGCGACATGCGGGCCATGCTGCCCACCGAGCTGTTGTTCTGGGCGGTGATGAGCTTCGGGATCGCGGTCGGGTTCGTGCTCGCCTACCCCGTGAACGTGTGGATGGTGAAGAAGGGCCTCAAGCACGGCCTGATGACCGTCCGCCCCCAGCCCGCCACCCGCCCCCAGGGGCACGACGCGCACGCGCAACACAACCCGCAGCCGCCGGAGGCGCACGCCGGCCACGACCAGGCGGCGGGCGGCGCGTCGTCGCCGGAGTCGGGGCATGAGGCGCACCAGCCTTCCGGCGCCGGCCGGGTGACCGTGCCGCAGCTGACCGTGGTCGGCGCGTTCTCCGCGATCGCGCTCGTAGTCGGGATGGTCGCCCCCGCGAACGCCGTCAACATGACTCTCAGCGCGCACGAGGTCGGCGGGCTGATCATGCCGCCCGGGATGATCATGACCCGCGACACCCCCGCCGAGGCGATGCAGGACATGGCCGCCGTCGACCCGCGCAACGCGACCGCCGCGTACGACGTGGACGCCCGCGGCGACGAGGTGCTGGCACCTGCCCGCGTCGAGGACGGGGTGAAGGTGTTCGAGCTGACCGTGTCGCAGATCCGCTGGGAGATCCTCCCCGGCGTCACCGTCGACGCGTACGCGTACAACGGGCAGATCCCCGGGCCTCGGCTGCAGGTCACCCAGGGCGACCGGATCCGCATCGACGTCACCAACGAGCTCGACGAGTCCACCACCGTGCACTGGCACGGCCTGGACGTGCCCAACGAGATGGACGGGCCCGCCGGGATCACCCAGAACCCCATCCAGCCCGGCGACACCTACCGGTACGAGTACACGGTGAAGCAGTGGGGCACGTTCTTCTACCACTCCCACGACCACGCCGACCGGCAGCAGGCCCTCGGCCTGTACGGGGCGCTGATCATCGACCCCGCCGACCCTGGCCTGCAGCCGCCCGCCGATCACGAGTACACGATCCAACTGCAGGAGTGGCTGTCCCGGGAGGGACTGACCTATCCGGCGATGCCTATGGAAGGCGGCATGCCGAACTACTTCACCATCAACGGGAAGGCGTACCCGGCCACCGAGACCATCGACATGAAGGTGGGCGAGACCCTCCGGGTGCGGTTCATCGGCTCGAACACCATCGACATCCACCCGATGCACATCCACGGCGGCCCGTTCACCGTCGTCGCCCGCGACGGCGCGGCCCTCACCACGGAGCAGCAGTTCCAGGCCGACACGATCAACATCGGGCCGGGACAACGCTACGACGTGCTGTGGAACGCGCTCGAGCCCGGCCAGTGGCTCATCCACTGCCACATCAACCACCACACCACCAACAACAACGTCGAAACCGACGGCGCCGGCGGCCTGACCATGATCATCAACGTCACCCAGTAGGACGGCCCCGCCTAGCGGTGATCGTGATGATCCCTTCACGCCACAACCGGGTCCGCGCCGGCCGCTCGCTGAGGCACACCTCAGTCGGAGGGTATCCTGGATGCGGGAAGGAGGTCGGCAGTGAACTACATCCGAGCGGCAGTCCGCACTCGCTTCGGGCTGCACAGATTGCTGCTGACCTTGACGACCGCGCTGCTGTTGATTGCTGGCCTGCTGGCCATGCACACACTCACCGACATGCTCACTCTGGGGCATGCCGAGAGCTCCACGGTCACCAGCGGAAGCCCCAGCGGACTTCACGACTCCGGAGCGACGGTGGAAGCCGTCAGCATGTTCGAGGCCACCACAGCGTTGGGGCAGGATGCTCGCACCGAGCATTGCTCCGGGGATTGCGGGGCCTCGGGTGGGGTGCCGGATCATTCGATGCTGATGATGGTGTGCGTGCTCGCGTTGCTGGCCGCCGTCATCGTGCTGCTCGCCCCGGTGCTGCTGGCGCGGCTCGGCGTCGCGCTGGCGCTGCTGCGCTTGCACGGGCGCACCGTGCTAGCGGCGCTGCCGCATCCGCGACCACCTTCCCTCCTCGTCCTGTCGATCAGTCGAACCTGATTCCCGGCCTGTCCGGCGCGATCTTCGTGCCGGCAGGATGCTTCGGCCTGCCCACTCGCGGCAGCAGGAATCAACTCACCCCAATCGACTGACAGACAAGGACACCCACCATGCGTTTCCGCACTCTCGCGCTGACCACCGGCGCGCTCACCGCCGCGCTCGTGCTCGCCGGCTGCGCCCCGACCGGCGGCTCCATGCCCGGCATGGATCACGGCTCCGGCGGCATGACCAGCAGCACTCCCTCGGCCACCGCCGACGCCTCGTTCAACTCCGCGGACGTGATGTTCGTGACGATGATGATCCCGCATCACGAGCAGGCCATCCAGATGGCCGACCAGATCCTCGCCAAGGACGGCATCGACGAGCGGGTCGTCGACCTCGCGAATCAGATCAAGGCCGCGCAGGACCCCGAGATTCAGACCATGAAGGGCTGGCTGGAGGACTGGGGCATCCCCTACGACGACTCCATGTCCGGCATGGGCGGGATGGAAGGCATGGACCACGGCGCGGGGATGATGTCTGAGGAGGACATGGCCGCCCTGGATGCCGCCACCGGTGTCGAGGCGAGCCGGCTGTTCCTGGAGGGCATGATCACCCACCACCAGGGCGCGGTCACGATGGCGCAGACGGTGCTGGACAACGGGCAGAACCCGGACGTCGCCGCCCTGGCGCAGCAGATCATCGACGGGCAGACCGCCGAGATCACCACGATGCAGGTCATCCTCGCCACCCTCTGATCCGGATCCTCGGGCGGGGCGGTCGCTACCCCGACGCGCTCCGCCCGAGACCCGACCGCCTGCCCGCCTCTGCGGGTCGCGTCGGATTGTCGAAAGGCCCGTCATGACTTCCCGGACCCTCGCCGCTTGTTTCGCGGCCATCTTCCTCGCCCTGGTCATCTTGTCCGTGGCGACCGTTCTCGTCATCCAGGCGATCGCATGAACCGTCGTCTCACGATCACGACGCTCACCGCCGCCGCGGCGGCGCTGCTGCTCGCTGGCTGCACGAGCCCGACAACCTCGGCACCAGCGTCGCCGGCGCTGGAGGACCTCGGACATGTGCACGGCATCGTCGACGCCGGTGACGGCACGGTGCTGCTGGGCAGCCACACCGGCCTGTACACGCTGACCGAGGACGGCACCGTCACCGGGCCGGTCGGCGGCCATGACTTCGACGCGATGGGCCTGACCCGCGCCGGCGACGTCTTCTACGCCTCCGGCCATCCCGGTCCCACCACGCCGCCGGGGCTCGGCGCGCCCAACCTGGGCGTGCTGCGCAGTACCGATGCGGGGCAGTCGTGGGAGCCGGTCGCGTTCACCGGGCAGGAGGACTTCCACGTTCTGACCGCCAGCGGCGCCGGGGCGATCTACGGGATCGGGTCCAGCTCGATCACCGTGCGCACGAGCCCCGACGGCGGCGCCACCTGGATCGACGGGGCCGAGCTGCCCGCCGCCGACCTCGCCGTCGCCGCCGACGGCACCCTCTACGCGGCGACGCAGCAGGGCGTGCAGGAAAGCCGAGACGCCGGCGCCACCTTCACCGCCGTCCCGGACGCCCCGCTGCTGTATCTGCTGGAGGCCGATCCGGGTGGCGGGGTGGCCGGCGTCGACACCGAGGGCAGCCTGTGGCGCCTGATCGACGGCTCGTGGACGCGCCTGGGCACCACCACCGGCAGGGTCCAGGCGCTCGGCGTGACCGCCGACGGCGCGATCGTGCTCCTGGACGACCGCGGCATCGTCTGGATCCGCGGCACCGAGTCCACCACCGTCCTGCGGGCGGGTGCATCATGACCACCATCCACGGCAGCGGCCCGACCGGTCGCAGATCGGAAGGAGACCGACCATGACCCCTACGTCAGCGCCGAGCAGCTGGGCGCGCCGCACCACCGATGCCAGCGCCGAGGATCTGGCGGCGGTGGATGCGTGGTGGCGGGCGGCGAACTATCTGAGCATCGGCCAGATCTACCTGCAGGGTAACCCGTTGCTGCGCCACCGCCTCAGCCGGGACGACATCAAGCCGCGGCTGCTGGGCCATTGGGGCACCACCCCGGGCCTGAACTTCCTGTACGCCCACCTGAACCGCGCCATCCGCGACCGCGACCTGAACACCCTGTACGTGACCGGACCCGGACACGGCGGACCCGGCATGGTCGCCAACGCCTACCTCGACGGCACCTACACCGAACGCTACCCGGGCATCGACCGCACCGAAGAGGGGCTGCGGGCGTTGTTCCGGCAGTTCTCCTTCCCGGGCGGGATCCCCTCGCACGCGTCACCGGAGACGCCGGGGTCGATCAACGAGGGCGGCGAGCTCGGCTACTCCCTCGTGCACGCCTACGGGGCCGCGTTCGACAACCCCGACCTGCTGGTCGCCTGCGTGATCGGCGACGGTGAGGCCGAGACCAGACCGTTGGCGACCGCGTGGCACGGCAACAAGTTCCTCAACCCCGCCGCGGATGGGGTGGTGCTGCCGATCCTGCATCTGAACGGGTACAAGATCGCCAACCCGACCGTGCTGTCCCGCATCCCCGAGGAGGAGCTGGTCGCGCTGCTGCGCGGCTACGGCCATCACCCCCACGTCGTCACGGTCGGCTTCGATGGCGAGACCCCGCAGGAGTCCCACGCGACGTTCGCGGCGGTGCTGGATACGGTGCTGGATGAGATCGCGGACATCAAGGCCGCCGCGGCGGACGGGACGCTGGCGGGGCGGCCGGCGTGGCCGGCGATCGTGCTGCGCAGCCCGAAGGGGTGGACCTGCCCGAAGATCATCGACGGTCTGCCGGTGGAGGGCACCTGGCGCGCCCACCAGGTGCCGCTCGCCGAGGTCCGCGACACCCCCGAGCACCTGCGGATCCTCGAGGACTGGCTGGCGTCCTACCGCCCGCACGGGCTGTTCGACGTGACCGGCGCCCCACGCTCGACCACGGTCGCGATCGCCCCGGACGGGGATCGGCGGATGAGCGCGAACCCGGCCGGCAACGGCGGACAACTCACGATCCCACTGCGGCTCCCGGACTTCCGGGAGCACGCCCACCCGGTCGACCCCGCCGGTCGCGGCGCGTCGACCGGGGAAGCGACCCGGGTGCTGGGCGCGTGGCTGGCGGGGGTGATCCGGGACAACCCGGACAACTTCCGCATCTTCGGCCCGGACGAGACCGCCTCCAACCGGCTCGCCCCACCCGTCTACGAGGCCACCGGCAAGCAGTGGAACGCGGCCGTGGAACCCGTCGACGAGCACCTGACCCCGACCGGGCGGGTGATGGAGGTGCTCAGCGAGCACCAGTGCCAGGGCTGGCTCGAAGGCTACGTCCTCACCGGCCGGCACGGCCTGTTCAACTGCTACGAGGCGTTCACCCACATCGTCGACTCGATGTTCAACCAGCACGCCAAATGGCTGGAAGCCGCCCGGGAGGTGGCCTGGCGGGAGCCGATCCCGAGCTTCAACTACCTGCTCTCCAGCCACGTCTGGCGGCAGGACCACAACGGCTTCTCCCACCAGGACCCCGGGTTCATCGACCTCGCCCTGAACAAGAGCCCCGACATCGTCCGCGTCTACCTGCCGTTCGACGCAAACACGCTGCTGTCCACCTACGACCACTGCCTGCGCTCCACCGGGTACATCAACGTCGTCGTCGCCGGAAAGCAGCCCGCCCCGCAGTGGCTCACGATGGACGAGGCGATCGAGCACTGCACCCGCGGGCTGGGCATCCTGCCGTGGGCGGGCACCGAAACCGAGGGCACCGATCCGGATGTGGTGCTCGCCGCCGCCGGCGACGTCCCCACCCTCGAGACCCTCGCCGCGGCGGCGCTGCTGCGCGAGCACGTCCCCGACCTGAGAGTGCGGGTGGTGAATGTGGTCGACCTGACCCGGCTGCAGTCCGAGGACCAGCACCCGCACGGGCTCCCGGATCGGGAGTTCGATGCGATCTTCACCCCCGACAAGCCGGTGATCTTCGCCTACCACGGCTACCCGTGGCTGATCCACCGACTCACCTACAAGCGCGCCGGGCACCAGAACCTGCACGTGCACGGCTTCCAGGAGCGCGGCACCACCACGACCCCCTTCGACATGGTCATGCTCAACGACCTGGACCGGTACCGGCTCGCGATCGACGTCCTCGACCACGTCCCGGGCCTCGCCGCCCGCCACGCGGAGCTGCGGCAGCAGCTGCAGGACGCCCGCCTGCATGCCCGCGCCCACACCCGCGAGCACGGCACCGACATCCCCGCCGTCGCCGACTGGCACTGGCCCCACCCCGACACCACCGACCCCGCCATCGGGAAGGAACCGAAATGAGCGACACCAGAACCGTGACCCTGCAGGTGGGCGGCATGATCCGCGCGACCTCCAAGAACGTCACCGAAGCCCACCTGGGACGCCAGCCCGGCGTGCTCGCCGTCGACGCGAACCCGGTCTCGCAGACCGCGACCGTCACCTACGACCCCGAGACCACCTCGGTCGCGCACCTGCAGCAGTGGGTCATCGACTGCGGCTACCACTGCGCCGGCCAGTCCGTCCCGGACCACATCTGCGACCCCGGGCACGACCCGCACGCCCACCCTGCCCAGGCCGGAGCCGACGAGCACGCCGACCACGGCGAGCACGCCGGGCACGCAGGGCACGATGCGCACGCCGACCAACCCGAGGCGCACCAGCATCACGCCGGCACCGGCACCGGCACCGGCACCGAACACCCGAGCGGCTCGGGCTCCGACGACCACGCGCACGCGGGCGAGGCGGCGGCGCACGCGGGCCACGCCGGGGCGGCCGTCGCCGGCGGGCACGATCACGGTGGGAGCGAGGCGGCGGGCCATAGCGCCGAGGACATGATGGGCCACGGCGGGCACCACGGCGGCATGTCGATGGCGTCGATGATCCGCGACATGCGTAACCGGTTCCTGGTCGCGCTGATCCTGTCGATCCCGATCACCTTGTGGTCCCCGATCGGGCGGGAAGTGATCGGATTCGAGGTGCCGGCCCCGTTCGGGCTGCGCGATGACGTGTTCATGCTGATCCTGTCGCTGCCGGTGATCTTCTACTCGGCGTGGATCTTCTTCGACGGCGCCTACCGGGCGCTGCGGGCGAGGACGCTGGACATGATGGTGCTGGTCGCGGTCGGGGTCGGCGCCGGCTGGATCTACAGCCTGATCATCACCCTGACCGGCGGCGGCGAGGTGTTCTACGAAGCCGCGACCGTGCTGGCCACCTTCGTACTCCTGGGCCATTGGGTGGAGATGCGGGCCCGCGGCGGGGCGAACGACGCGATCCGCCGACTGCTGGAGCTCGCGCCGGCCCGCGCCGTCGTCCTCCGCGACGGCAACGAGGTCGAGATCGCCACCTCCGAGGTCGTCCCGGGCGATCTGATGCTGATCCGCCCCGGCGCGAAAGTCCCCACCGACGGCACCGTCGAGGAGGGCGAATCCGAGGTCGACGAGTCGATGGTCACCGGCGAATCCATGCCGGTGGAGAAGGCCCCCGGCGCCGAGGTGATCGGCGCGACCGTGAACACCGTCGGCACCCTGCGGGTGCGGGCCACGAAGGTCGGCGCCGACACCGCGCTGGCGCAGATCGTGAAGCTCGTGCAGGAGGCGCAGAACTCCAAAGCCCCCGGCCAGCGCCTCGCCGACCGGGCCGCGTTCTGGCTCGTCCTGGTCGCCCTGATCGGCGGCACCCTCACCTTCCTGGTGTGGTTCCTCGCCGGGGCCGAGCTGCCGATGGCGATCTTGTTCGCCATCACCGTCGTCGTCATCACCTGCCCCGACGCGCTCGGATTGGCGACGCCGACGGCGATCATGGTCGGCACCGGGCTCGGTGCCAAGCGGGGCGTGCTGTTCAAGAACGCCTCCGGGATCGAGACCGCCGCCCACATCGACACGGTGGTGCTGGATAAGACCGGCACTCTTACCAAGGGGGAACCGGAGGTCACCGACTACCTCCCGGTCGGGATGGACGACCTCGAGCTGCTCTCCCTCGCCGCCGCACTCGAACGGGAATCCGAACACCCTCTCGCGAAAGCGATCGTGCAGTACGCCGACAGCCGCGATATCCGCCGTCGCACCGCGACCGCGTTCCGCAACGTCACCGGGCAGGGCGCGATCGCGACCGTCGATGGTCGCCAGGTGGTGCTCGGCAACGCCCGCCTGATGGCCGCCGAAGGGATCGACATCGCCCCGGTCGCCGCCCAGCAGCAGGCCCTCGCCGACGGCGGACGCACCGCGATCATGTTCGCCGTCGACGGGAGGATCGCCGGCGTCATCGCCCTCGCCGACGCGCCCCGCGACACCGCGAAAGCCGCGATCGACGCCCTCCATCAGCAAGGCGTCGAAGTCGCGATGCTCACCGGCGACAACAAGCCCACAGCCGAGCGCATCGCCTCGCTGCTGGGCATCGACACCGTGATCGCCGACGTGCTTCCCGAGGACAAGTCCGCCAAGATCGCCGAACTCCAGCAGCAAGGCAAGAAGGTCGCCATGGTCGGCGACGGCGTCAACGACGCCCCAGCCCTCGCCCAGGCCGACCTCGGCATCGCGATCGGCGCCGGCACCGACGTCGCCATCGAGACTGCTGACGTCGTACTGATGCGCTCCGACCCCCTCGACGTCGCGATCGCGCTGAAGATCGGGAAGGGCACGCTGCGCAAAATGCGGCAGAACCTCGGCTGGGCCATCGGCTACAACGCTCTCGCCTTGCCGATCGCCGCCGGCGTGTTCTACCCCGCGTTCGGGATCATGCTCTCCCCGGAGATTGCCGCCATCAGCATGTCCGGCTCCAGCGTGATCGTCGCTGTCAACGCCCTGCTGCTCAAGCGCCTGCGCCTGCCTGCCCAGGCGACTCCTGCAGGCGCGAACAGCCCCGCCCCTGCCCCGACGCCTGGCGGCTCCCCATGATCGGACAGGGGGTGCCGGGATGACGACGCGGCCCGGGACGCACGAGACGCACCGGCTGGATGCAACCTTCGACGCGGTGCTATTCGACATGGACGGCGTGGTCACCGACACCGCCTCACTCCATGCCGCGGCGTGGAAGCGGCTGTTCGAGGAGGTGCTGCACGACCCTCGCGTGCAGGTCGACGATCCCGAGGTGGGCTTCGACCCGGTATCCGACTACCGCCGATACGTGGACGGTCGAACCCGCGAGGACGGGGTGGTCGAGTACCTGACCGCCCGCGGGATCGTCCTGGACGCGGGAAGTCCCGACGATCCGCCGACGACGTGGACAATCGCGGGGCTCGCCGCCCGCAAGAACGAGCTGTTCCTGGATGAGCTTCACACGCGCGGGCTGCGCGTCTTTCCGGGGACAGCGGCCCTGCTGGATCGCCTGCGAGACGCGGCCGTTCCCGTCGGATTGGTCACCGCGAGCCGTAACGCGCTCTCGCTGCTCACGGCAGCAGGGCTGGCCGACAGCTTCGACACGATCGTGGACGGTCAGAGCGCGCTCACTCATCACCTGCCGGGCAAACCGGAACCGGCGATGTTCGTGGAGGCAGCCCGTCGACTGGGGGTCGCGGCCGGCCGCACCGCCATCATCGAGGACTCGGCCGCAGGGGTGGAGGCGGGGCGACGGGGAGGCTTCGGGCTCGTCGTCGGCATCGATCGCGCAGGGCAGCGGGTGCAGCTGGAGGCGGCCGGCGCCGACATCGTCCTCGACGACGTCGGCGAGCTCGACCTCGGTGTCGTGGCGAAGGACCCATGGCGGCTGATCTACGAGGGCTTCGACCCCGCCCATGAAGGACACCGGGAGGCGCTCACCGCCACAGGCAACGGCTACCTCGTCACTCGCGGAGCCTGGCCCGAGCACCGCGACGACGGCATCCACTACCCCGGCACCTACGTCGCAGGCGTCTACAACAGGCTGACGAGTACCATCCACGGCCGCCTGCTCGAGGAGGAGCACCTCGTCAACACACCCAACTGGCTCCCGGTCGACCTGCGCATCGGCGACGGGCCGTGGCTGTCGAGCGGGCAGGTCGCGACCGATGACGAACGGCGCGAGCTCGACCTCCGCCGCGGCGTTGTCACGCGTCGAGCGGTCCTCACCGGCCCGGACGGGAATCGACTCGAGCTCCTCCAGCGCTCCTTCGCCTCCATGGACGACCCGCACCTGGCGGTCCTCGAGACCACCATCAACGCGCCCGACCGCAGCTGCATCGTGACCCTCCGCGCGGGCATCGACGCCGGGGTACGCAACACCAATGTCGCCGCCTACGCCGGGTCGGATGCCACGCACCTCACCCCGCCGACGTTCCACCACATCGGCGAGATCACGGTCTGCGAGGTCTCGACGCGGCAGAGCCGGGTGGGCATCGCCACCGCCGTCCGCACGAGCCTCGCCGGCGCGGACCGCACCGACGAACGCCGCATCGACGCGGCGTCGCAGCACACCCGTGAGTGGCGCATCCGCCTTGAGCGGGGCCGCCCTGTCACGCTCACCAAGACGGCAGCCGTCTTCACCTCCCACGACCGTGCCGTCACCGAGCCCGGCACCGCCACCGTGAGCCTGCTTACGGGGCATGGCGGGGACATCGCGATTCTGCTCGAACGGCACGAGGCGGCCTGGCGGAGGCTCTGGGACCGCTTCACGGTAACCCTCGACGCCGACACGCACAGCCGGCTGATCCTGAACCTGCACGTCTTCCACCTGCTGCAGACCCTGTCTCCGCACACCACTGGCCTCGACGCCGGCGTGCCTGCCCGCGGCTTGCATGGCGAGGGGTATCGGGGGCACGTGTTCTGGGACGAGGTGTTCGTCATCCCCTTCCTCGCCACCCGCCGGCCCGAGATCAGCCGGGCGCTGATCGACTACCGGTGGCGGCGTCTGCCCGCCGCCCGTGCAGCGGCCACGTCGGCCGGGCTGGCCGGGGCGATGTTCCCCTGGCAGAGCGGCAGCGACGGCAGGGAGGAGACCCCCGAGAGTCTCTACAACCCCCGCTCCGGACGGTGGATGCCCGACAATTCCCACCGGCAACGGCATGTCGGATTGGCCATCGCCTACGACGCCTGGCAGCACTACCAGGCCACCGGCGACCCCGACTGGCTCGCCGAGCGCGGCGGCGAGCTGATCGTCGAGGTCACCCGCCTGTTCGCGTCGCTTGCCGAGCACGACCCCACCGGCGACCGGTTCCACATCGCCGGCGTGATGGGCCCCGACGAGTTCCACGACGGCCCCCCGAACGCACCCGGCGTCGGGCTGCGCGACAACACGTACACCAACGTCCTCGTCTCCTGGGTCGCCCAGCGGGCCGGCGACACCTTGAAGATCCTGAACGGACACCGCGCCGACGACCTGCGCGACCGGCTGGGCATCGCCGACGCGGAACTCGCCCTCTGGACGCGCCTCAGCCGGCGGCTCGCCGTCGGGTTCCACAGCGACGGCATCCTCACCCAGTTCGACGGCTACGAGAACCTGCAAGAGCTGAACTGGGACGGCTACCGCGACCGGTACGGGAACATCGGCCGGCTCGACCTCATCCTGGAGGCCGAGGACGACACGACGAACCGGTACAAACTCGCCAAGCAGCCTGATGTCGTCATGCTCGTCCACCTCCTGGGGCGCGACGGGCTCCGGCGGCAGCTCGCCACCCTCGGCTACCCGTTCTCGGAAGACGACCTGACCCGCACCGTCGACTACTATCTGGCCCGCACCGCCAATGGCTCCACGCTCAGCCGCGTGGTGAACGCCTCGGTCCTGGCCGGCATCGACCCCGCCCGCTCCTGGATCGCATTCCGCGAAGCCCTGATCGCCGATCTCGACGACGCCCAGGGCGGCACCACCCGGGAGGGCATCCACCTCGGCGCGATGGCCGGCACCGCCGACCTCCCCGTCCGTGCCTTCGCCGGCATGACCCTCGGCGACGACGAACTCGTGTTCACCCCGCGGCTTCCGCCCCACCTGACCCGGCTCGCCTTCCAAGTCCGCTACCGCGGCCACCTCCTCGATGTCGACGTAAGCGGCAACAGGCTCCGACTGCACGCCCGTCCCGGCGTTGCCCCCACCATCCGACTGCAGGTCGCCACCCATCGCGCGACCCTGTCCGCTGGCCAGGCCCGGGTGTTCGATATCACGCCGACTCGCGGCGAAGCGGCCGCCGTCACGAAGGAGATCCCATGAGCGGGCATCGTCGCCGATACCGGCATATCGCCGCCGTCCTGGAGCGCCACGGTCTGGGCCTGGCTACCGGCCTGCTCGGGCTCGACGGCTGGATCCCGTTCAACAAGGGCGCACTCGGCCATGCCCGCCGAGACCAGCCCTATACGAGCCCCGAGCATGTCCGGCTGGCGCTGGAGGAGCTCGGTCCCACCTTCATCAAGCTCGGTCAGCTGCTGTCCACCCGCACCGACCTGCTTCCGCCGGGCTACCTGCACGAGCTCGCCAGGTTGCAGGACGCCGCGCCTGCAGAGGACTGGGAGCCGATCCGTGCAGTGATCCGGGAGGAACTCGGCGCTGACCCGGAAGAGGTCTTTGCGACCTTCGACCCGCAGCCGCTGGCGGCGGCGTCGATCGGGCAGGCGTACGCGGCGACCTTGCCGGACGGAACCGAGGTGGTCGTCAAGGTCCGCCGACCCGGCGCCGTCGCCCAGGTCACGGAAGACCTCGATATCCTGCAGAACCTCGCCGAGCGCGCAGACCGCCGGTGGGAGACAGCCCGCCGGTTAAACCTCCCCGGGTTGGTCGAGGAGTTCTCCAACACGCTGCGCGCCGAGCTGGACTATCTGCAGGAGGGGCGCAATGCCGAACGCTTCGCGAGGGACTTCGCCGGATCATCCGATGTCTCGATCCCGCGCGTGTTCTGGGAGACGACCACCTCCCGGATGCTGACCCTGGAACGGATGCGTGGCATCAGCGTCGACGACCTCGCAGCCTTGGACGCGGCCGGCATCGACCGGCACCGGTTGGCGCAGCGCGGCGCGGACCTCATCCTGACCATGGTGTTCGAGCACTGGTTCTTTCACGCCGATCCGCACCCCGGCAACATGTTCGTCCAGCCGGATGGGTCCGTGGCTCTGATCGACTTCGGCATGGTCGGCCAGCTTGGCAAAGACGTCACCGAGCAGCTGGCGGAGGTGCTGCTCGCCTTCACCCGTGGGGACTCCGCCGCCATGACCGCCGCCCTGCTCGCCCTGTCGATCACCAAGGACACCCCGGACCAGGGCGAGCTGGACCGCGCCCTCGCTGCGTTCCTGTCGCGCTACCGTGGCCGCCCCTTGGCCGAGATCAAGCTGAGCCGGCTGCTCGGCGAGCTGCTCGGAATGCTGCGCGACCATCACCTGCAGTTGCCGCAACAGACGGCACTGCTATTCAAGGTTCTGATGATGGGCGAGGCCCTCGCGGCGGACCTGGACCCCGAGTTCCAGATGATCGAGGCCCTCACCCCCTTCTCCGAACGCCTCGTGCAGCGACAGTTCTCCCTCCCGGTGTTGGCGAGACGGTGGGCCCAGGCATCCGCGGACGCCGGAGCGCTGCTGCTCGAACTGCCCGGAACGCTCAAGCAGCTGCGCCGGGTGTTGGAGACCGGCGGCATCGAGGTGCACCTGCGCGCCGCCGAGCTGGAACCGCTCGTGGGGCGAGCCGAACGCATCGGCAACCGCCTCGTCGCTGGGCTGATCGCCGCTGCCCTGATCAACGGCATCGGCGAGCTCGTCTCCGGCAACACCCGATGGCGCGGACGGGAGGGCGTGATGATCGGCGCCGGCGTGGGCGCGGTCAGCGTGCTCGGCGGCTACTTGCTGTGGACAATGCGCCGCCGACGATGAACCGCCCTGTAATCCCAATCCCGATATCTGAAAGGCACGCTCATGAACACCATTCGAGTCGGCGTCAACGGCTACGGCGTCATCGGCAAGCGCGTCGCCGACGCGGTCCTCTTGCAGCCGGACATGCATCTGGCCGGGATCGCAGACATCGCCACCGACTGGCGCATCAAGACCGCCGCGAACCGGCTGCCCGTGTTCGCCTCCACACCCGAGGCGAGCCAGGCGATGCAGGGGGCCGGCGTGTCCGCTCGCGGGACGCTGGATGACCTCCTTGGGCAGTGCGACGTGATCGTCGACACCACCCCAAAGCATGTCGCGGCCAGCAACCTCGAGCGCTACCGCGCGGCCGGTGTCAAGACGGTGCTGCAGGGCGGTGAGTCTCACTCCACAACTGGTCACTCCTTCGTCGCCCAAGCCAACTATGCCAGCGCCGTCGGCAGGGACAGTACCCGGGTGGTGTCCTGCAACACCACCAGCATCGTGCGCGTTCTCGGCGCCCTGGATGCGGCGGGGCTTCTCCTGCGCGCTCGCGGGGTGCTCATCCGCCGTGCCACCGATCCGTGGGAGTCGCACTTGGGCGGGATCATGAACACGATGGTTCCCGAGCCGACCATCCCATCCCACCAGGGCCCCGACGCGCAGACTGTGCTCCCCGGGCTTGACGTCGTGACCATCGCAGCCAAGGGCGCCCACACCCAGACGCACAGCCACTACTGGACGCTGCAGCTGAGCCGGGAAGCGACCCGCGACGAGGTGCTGGACGCCCTGCGCGCCGCACCCCGCATCGCATTCATCCGTATGTCCGACGGCATGGTCGCCCTCAACTCCACGGTCGAGCTGATGCGCGACCTGGGCCGGCCCCGGGGGGACATGTGGGAGGTCGCCGTGTGGGAAGACCTAGTTACCGTCACCGGGAGTGAGGCGTACCTCGCTTACCAGGTCTACAACGAGGCGATCGTCGTACCAGAGACCATCGACGCGATCCGAGCGCTGACCGGCATCATCACGGACGGCGAGACCTCTATCCGCCTCACTGACGAGAGCCTCGGCATGCGCCAGGACTTTCTCACGCCCACGGAGGGCTCCGATCATGACCGTTGACGGCCACCAACACTCCGACAAAGCTTCCTCCGGCTCGGTGGCTCGGCGACGAATGCCCGTGACCGCCTGGCTCGTCATCGGCGTCGCCGTCCTCGGCATCGTCATCTACCTGTTCGTCGACCACCTCCCGCACGTCATCGCGGCGCTCCCTTACGTCGCGATCATCGGCATGGCCGCCATGCACCTGTTCGGACATCGTCACCACGGCGGGCATCACCAGACCGAGGACAGCCGCTCCGAAGGCGCCCACCAGCACGGCGAGGGCGAGCCAGGTAACGGCTCTCAAGACCGATCATGAATGCCCGAACCCACCTGGTGGCGCGACCGGCCCCACTCGGAAACCCCCCTCCGTTGCGGATGCTGTGGATCACCGCCGCGTGGGGGTCGTGCTTCGTCGCCATCACCATCGCCTTGAACAGCGCGCCGGCGCTCTGGATCGCCGCGCTGCGCGCGCTCATCGCCGGGGCCGCTCTCGCACTGCTGACCGGCGCCCAGCGCGTGCCAATCCCACGCGACCTGCGAACTTGGGCACTGGTGGGCTGCCTCGGGGTGGTGAACATCGCTCTGGGGTTCGCCACGATGTTCGGTGCCGCGACAGGAATGTCTACCGGGATCGCCTCGGTGCTCACGAATGCGCAACCGATCCTGATCCTTTTGCCTGCCTGGTGGCTGTACCGGGAACGCCCTACCCCGAGCGCCATCGCGGCGGGTGGCATCGGTTTTGTCGGGCTGCTCGTCATAGCGCTGCCCAGCGGCCTGGGTAGTGGGGCCTGGGTCGCGCTGACCTCAGCGGTGGCTACAACGGCCGGAACGCTTATCAGCCGGACCGTGCAGGCAGACTCGCGGTTCGTGGCGGCCGCCCAGCTGCTGATCGGCGGAGTCATTCTCGCCAGCGCCGCCACTCTGGCTGACGGGCCTCCGCGGATCAACTGGAACATCCCGTTCATCCTCGCCCTGCTCTTCATGTCACTGGTTGGGACCGCGGCGACCACGGTGGCCTGGTTTACCGAAACTAGACGAGCCCGCCTCGATCTCCTCGCTGCATGGACGCTGCTCGTGCCTGTGTTCGGAATCCTGCTGTCGCTGCTATTCCTACGGGAAGGTCCAGACCTCTGGGGGTGGATAGGGACGGGGATCGTGCTGATCTCGATGGCCTTGCTCGCGGCAGGATCTCGACGCCGAATTTCCCCGGCGGGCACCGCGTCGGTCGCTCTCCTCCCACGCAATCTCACCGAACCTGCCGCACCCGACCCGGAGGCGCGATCCGAAGCCCAACGCCATCCCATCCGGCCTGAAAGGAACCACCGATGACTGCCTCATCCGACCCGCGTCCTCGCTTCTTGCTCACGCGACGAGGGTTCCTCGGCGTCAGCGTCGGCACAATCGCGACCATCGCGTTGGCCTCCTGCGCGCCTGCCGCGAACTGGGTGCAGCCCAATAGCGCCCAGGTGCGGGACACCGAGCGCCGCCGCGGCGGCACCGGCAAGGTCACCACCGCGACCCTCACCGCCGCACGCACTGCGCTCGACCTCGCCGGAACCACGGCAACCACCTGGGCATTCGGGTCGATCCCGGCACCTGTGATCCGTCTCAGCGCCGGAGACACCCTGAAGGCGACCGTCCGCAATCAGCTCGATGCCGACACCTCGGTGCACTGGCATGGGCTGGCGCTGCGCAACGACATGGACGGCGTGCCCCCGGTCACGCAGCAAGCGATCAAGCCCGGAGAGACCTTCGACTACGAGTTCATCGCCCCTGACCCCGGCACCTACTGGTTCCATCCCCACGTCGGCGTGCAGTTGGATCGTGGGCTCTACGGTGCCCTGATCGTCGAGGACCCCGCGGAACCGGGAGATTACGACGACGAATGGGTCATCGTCCTCGACGACTGGCTCGACGGCGTCACCGCCACACCGGATGACGTCCTCGCCGAACTGGCCGGTGGAATGGGAACGATGACCGGCGACATGTTCATGCGCATGGGCAACATGCTCATGGGGGCCACGTCCGAGGTCTTGGGCGGCGACGCTGGCGACGTCTACTACCCGAAGTACCTCATCAATGGAAAACCTGTCGAGGACCCCGCCCAGTTCACTGCCTTGCCTGGAAACCGGATCCGCTTGAGGATCATCAATGCCGCCAGCGACACGGCCTTCCGCCTCGCGGTCGGGGGGCATACCCTCACGATCACCCACACGGACGGGTTCCCCGTCGTCCCGGTCGACGTCGACAGCATCCTCATCGGCATGGGCGAACGCTACGATGCGACCATCACCCTCGCGGACGGCGTCTTCCCTCTCGTCGCGCAGGCCGAGGGCAAGCGCGACCGCGGCTTCGCACTGATCCGCACGGGCAATGGCACGCCGCCAGCGGCCGATGTGAACATCGCGGAGATGGCCAGCAGCCGTATCGGCAAGGCGGACCTCCTCGCTGCGACCAACAACGTGATCCTGCCGACCGAAGAGCCGGACCGACACATCTCAATCGCCCTGACCGGCAGCATGGCCGCCTATGACTGGGGCGTTGATGGTCGCCGATTCGACATGAACCAACCGCTCGGCGCCGCGCACGAGATCCGAGAGGGCGAACGTGTCCGGTTCACCATCGACAACCAGACGACGATGTGGCATCCATTCCACTTGCACGGCCACACCTACCAGCACAGCGGCGGCGGCCCCAGGAAGGACACGTCGATCATCCTGCCGAAGCAGACCCTCACGGTCGACTTCGACGCCGACAACCCCGGACTCTGGGTGGCCCACTGCCACAACATCTACCACGCCGAATCCGGCATGACCACGGTCGTCGGCTATCGGGCGTGATCACCGCGCGAAACTTCTGAGTCAGGGAACAGCGAGCAGGGTGAGGGGCAGCTATTGCCCTCGCGGGCATCCGAGCGGACCTCGCCTGACGTCCAGACGCTCTCCAGAGACCAGTACACGTCTGGCACATCCAGGCTGACCCCGCCTGACGGCGGGTTCCCTGGCTCACCTCTTTGACGAGAGAGGCGGTGCGGGGTGTCGGTTTCGATGCGGGTCATGGGTGCTGGGGACGGCTACAAGTACCTGCTCCGCACCGTGGCATCCGCCGACGGCGAGCGGGCGCTCTCGACCCCGCTGACCCGCTACTACGCAGAGCAGGGCACCCCACCCGGCTGCTGGATGGGCGGCGGCCTTGCCGCGCTCGGGAACGGCGAGATCCACGAGGGTGCGCAGGTGTCCGAGGCGCAGCTCCAGCTCTTGCTGGGTATGGGCCTTGACCCGGTGACGGGCGAGCCGCTGGGGAAGGCGTACCCGGTGTTCCCGGCCGTTGAGGATCGGATCGCCACGCGGCTCGCCCGGCTCGATCCGGCGCTGGGCGGGGCGGAGCGCGCCGAGGCAGTCGCGGTGATCGAGGCGGAGGAATCGGCGCGCAGGTTGCGGCGGGCGGTCGCGGGGTTTGACTTCACGTTCTCGCTGCCGAAGTCCGCATCGGTGCTGTGGGGTGTTGCGGACGCGGCGACTCAGGCGCGGATCGCAGAGGCGCACCACGCGGCCGTTGCGGAGGTCGTTGCGTTTCTGGAGCGGGAGGTTGCGGCGACGCGCTCAGGCGCAACCTCCCGCGACGGCGCGGTTGCACAGGTCGAAGTGACGGGGCTGATTGCCACGGCGTTCGATCATTTCGACTCGCGGGCGGGCGATCCGCAGTTGCACACGCATGTAGTGGTGAGCAACAAGGTGCGCACCCTGTTCGACGGCAAGTGGCGGTCGCTGGACAGCCGGCCGCTGCACGCGGCGACCGTGGCGCTGAGCGAGCTGCACAACGCGGTCTTCGCCGACCACCTCACCCGCGCGCTCGGCGTCGAGTGGGAGCGGCGTGACCGTGGTGCGGATCGCAATCCGGTGTGGGCGGTCGCCACGGTGCCGGAGGAGATGGTCGGGGAGTTCTCGTCCCGGTCCCGGCACATCGACATCGAGAAGGACCGACTGATCGCCGAGTACGAGATCGCGCACGGGCACGCGCCGTCGCGGGAGACGATCATCCGGCTGCGGCAGCAGGCGACGCTGGCAACCCGGCCCGACAAGGAAGTCCGCCCACTCGCCGACCTCGCCCAGGAGTGGCGCACCCGCGCGAGTCGACTGCTGGGCCGGGACGCAAGCGAATGGGCGCGAGAAGCCGTCGCGGTCGAGCCCTCGAACCTTCTGCGCGCGGAGGATGTGCCGCTGGAGCGGATCGCCAGGCTCGGCGCGTCGGTGGTCGCCGCGGTTGCCGAGAAGCGCACGACGTGGAGCCACTGGAATCTCTACGCCGAGGCCGCACGGCAGACGATGGGCTGGCGCTTCACCAGCACGGAGGACCGTGAGGCGATCACTGGCATGATCGTCGATGCCGCAGAGCAGGCGTCCGTCCGGCTCACCCCGCCTGAGCTGGCCTCCAGTCCCGCCTCGTTCCAGCGTGCAGACGGGACGAGCGTGTTCCGCCCCCGCAACGCTGCCCGCTACAGCGGTGCCGCGGTGCTCGCCGCCGAGGACCGGCTGCTTGCGCACTCCCGCGAGCAGGTTGCACCGCGCCTGGCCGACGCAACCATCGCGCACGCGTTGCAACCCCACCGTGGGCGCACGCTCGGCGACGACCAGCGCGCCGCGCTCGCAGCGATTGCGTCGTCAGGCCGGATGCTCGACCTGCTCGTCGGCCCCGCGGGGGCAGGCAAGACCACCGCGCTGCGCGCGTTGCGGCGCGCATGGGAGGCCGAGCACGGACACGGCTCAGTCATCGGCCTGGCACCGTCCGCGGTCGCGGCCGAAGTGCTGGCCGGTGACCTCGGCATCCCGACGGAGAACACCGCGAAGTGGTGGCAGACCTACCGCGACCACGGCATCGGCTTCACGGTCGGGCAGCTCGTGATCGTGGACGAGGCATCGCTGGCCGGAACCCTCGCCCTCGATCGGCTTGTTCGCGTCGCGGCCGACGCCGGGGCGAAGGTGTTGCTCGTGGGCGACACCGCGCAACTGCAATCCGTCGACGCCGGGGGCGCGTTCGGGCTGCTCGTCGCCGACCGCGACGGCGTGCCCGAGCTGACCGACGTCCGCCGCATCCGCGCCGCGTGGGAGAAGGCAGCCACGCTCGGCCTCCGCCACGGGCGCATCGAAGCGATCGACGCCTACGAAGCCCACGGGCGCATCCGAACGGGGGAGGCCGAGCGCATGGCCGACGCCGCCTACCAGGCGTGGCAGCGGGACCGGGCCGCGGGGCTGGCGAGCATCCTCATCGCCGAGTCCAGCGCGATGGTCACCACGCTCAACCAGCGCGCCCGCGCCGACCTGATCCTCGCCGGAGCCGTCGACGCCCACGCCGAGACCCGGCTGCACGACGGCATCGCGGCGTCCGTTGGGGATACCGTCATCACCCGCCGCAACGACCGTTCCCTGCGGGTCGGGCGCGGATGGGTGCGCAACGGCAGCCGGTGGACGATTACCGCCGTCGGCGGTGATGGATCGCTGCGGGTGCGCCCGGCCGGGCGGCGCTGGGGCGCCGCGCTCCGGCTCCCGTCCGAGTACGTCGCCGAGCACGTCGAACTCGGCTACGCGGTCACCGCATACCGGGCGCAAGGAGTCACCGTCGACACCGGGCACACGCTCGTCGAGCCCGGCGCGACCCGCGAGAACTTCTACGTCGCCATGACCCGCGGCACGCAGAGCAACACCGCGTATGTCTCCCTGAACCGACCCGACGACGAGCACATCCACCCGCCGACCGAAGACACCGCCGCGATAGCGGCGCGCAGAGTGCTCGCAGGCGTGCTCGCCCACGTCGGCGCGGAGCTGTCGGCCCACCAGACCATCGCCGCCGAGCAGGACGCCTGGGGATCGGTCGCGCAACTCGCCGCCGAGTACGAGACCATCGCCGCCGCTGCGCAGCAGCCCCGCTGGGAAGCGGCCATCCGTGCGACCCGGCTCACCCAGGCGGAAGCCGACGTCGCAGTCGCGTCGACCGCGTTCGGGGTGCTGGCTGCCGAACTGCGCCGCGCCGAGGCCGACGGGTACGACGCGCAACGCCTCCTCGGTGCGCTCGTCGCTTCACGGCCACTCGATGACGCGGGCGACATCTCCGCGGTGCTCCACGAGCGGGTGATCCGAGCCCTGGCCCGCGCGAACGGAACCGGGCGCGTTCGCCAGCCCGCCGCCCCTATCGCAGGACTCATCATCCCCGCACTCGGCCCGATGGGTGACGACGAGCGCACGGCGCTCCGGGAGCGCGCCGCACTCATCGAACATCGCGCCGACGCGCTCGTCGCGGAGGCTATCGGGTCGTCGGCGGCTTGGATCGTGGAACTCGGCAACGAGCCCGCCGATCCGCAGCTTGCCGCGCTCTGGCGGCGCGAGGCGCGCACCGTCGTCGCGTACCGCGACACCTACGGCATCAGCGAGACCAGCAGGCTCGGACTCATCGGCGACGACGCCCGGCAACGCGCGCACGCTGCACGAGCGCGCGCCGCGATCCTTCGCGCGCAGCAGATCGCGGCCCGCGCGGCTGACCCGGAGCTGACAGTCCCCGTTGCCGGGGTCGCCGCGCCGCGCCTGTAGAGATGCGCCGGACGGATACGTTGAGTATGTGGCCAGGAGAGTTCCGGACTTCGAGACCGATAGGTTCGATGATGTTGCCGCTGTGCTCCAAGAGGCCGACGACATCGGAGTCCTGCTCCGTGGGCACCTCTGGATCGAGGTGCTTGTTGAGTACGCGGCACGTAGCAAGCTCGCTCGACCGGAGGCGATTGATTGGGGCCGTGCGCGCTTCGAGCAGAAGGTTGCGCTCGCTGAGGCCGTTGGTGCGCTCGCCCCCGATCTCTCGGCCGCTGTGCGCGAACTCAATCGGCTCCGCAACCGCTTTGCACATGAGCTGGTATTCACTGTCACCGAGGCGGATGCCAAGGGGGTGACTGAGCACATCCAGGAGTCGCGCATCCGTGAGGGGATAGAGGCGTCGATCAAGAGCCAACTTGAGACTAAGCGTGAGATCGACAAGGCGGTCGCCGCGGGCTACGAGATTGAGATCGACCCGACGCTGGAGTGGTACCCGCGAGTCATGGCGGAGACGCGGGCGCGTCTGTTCGCATTCGTCGTCGTCACTATTCGGGAACTTGCGATGACCTGCGCTTTGGAGTCGATGACTACGGAAGGGCGAGAAGCGACGGCCCTTCTCACGCATCTCGACTCCACACTTCAGCGGCTCACCGGCGGCCTGTTCAAGGTTCCGAAGAAGGCCCAGGAATAACCCCGCGCTCCGTCTGACCCGCCTTCGCGCCTCTGACCTGTTGCTCTTCCGCGTGTCCGAGGTCGGGCGTACCCTGGGTGTCGAGGTAGTAGCCACGATTTCTAGGTCGCTTGCGACGGTCCCCTCGGGACACTCACCACATGATCTACCTCCTCGACGGAGTTACGCACCCTCTCAGGAGGCGGACATCATGCTCCGACTGCTCTGGAATCTCAGCATCCGGGTTCGGCTGTTCCTGCGGACGTACATGCCGACGAACATCTTGCTCGACGCGCTGCGGACGCGCCGCGGACTGAAGTGGGGCATGCCCGCCATGCTGATCGCCGCGCCGTACCTGCTCGGCGCGTGGCTCCTGACCGTCTGGATCGCCGACGGCGGGCCGGGATGGCTGAACCTGCTCGTGCTGCTGTTCATCTGGAACGCGCTGAAGTTTCTCGTGAACGGCCCGATCACGCTCATCCTTCTGATCCGAGCGCGTGTCGCCGAGCGGCGTGCCCGCCGATTCATCGAACGCAAGTCAGCGGATTACGCAGCTGGCAAGCTTCCAGTGCTCACTACAAGCTGATATTCGCCGGGTTCGGTGGACACTGACCTCCCATTTGGGGGCCGTGTCCCGATTTGTGCTGTCTGACGTGAGTGGAATCCTGGAACCATCACGGCTGGCGTTCGCGCTGGGTCATGAAGCGACGGGTGCAAGGAGCATGATGACAGAGCGGATGGGCGAGGCAGAGTTCGCGCGTCTCATCGCGCTCCGACGAGGACAAGTGGCGTGGCTCCTTGGTGCGGGTACTTCGGCGAGCGCCGGGGTTCCAACCGCCGCTCACATGATCGCGGAGTGGAGTCCCGCATAGTGGTGTAGCGCGCGGTGGCCGTGATCGTCGCTTTCGACGTGGACGCGGTCACCGTGTGATCCTTCGAGGAAACTCTCACATCCCACTCGAAAGGCATCATCACGATGACC
>Ga0180221_1000575_pt1 | contig 30707 bp, 31 predicted proteins | sample eDN5th37CKraftMG_FD_151339 | JGI IMG/M metagenome (GOLD analysis project Ga0180221, IMG submission 151339) | Enriched Miracle-Growth compost microbial communities from Emeryville, California, USA - eDNA 5th pass 37_C Kraft MG (version 2) (version 2) ...
TACCTGGCGGCGCGCCGACGCGGCGTCCCGGTCGTCGTGCACGAGCAGAACGCCCGCCCGGGCCTGGCCAACAAGCTCGGCGCACGGTGGGCCGCACAGGTCGGCGTGACGTTCCCGGGCACGCCCCTCGCGGGCGCCGTCGTGACCGGGCTGCCGCTGCGCCACGAGGTGGCGGAGCTCGTCGAGCGGCTCGCGCACGACCCCGCGGGAACCCGGGCGGCCGCTGCGGCCGCGCTCGGCCTCGACCCCGCGCTGCCCACGCTCCTGGTCACCGGCGGGTCGCTCGGCGCGCAGAGCCTCAACACCGCGGTCTCCGGTGCGGCGCGCGAGCTGCTCGACGGCGGCGGTGTCCAGGTGCTCCACCTCACGGGCACCGGCAAGTCGGAGCCGGTCCTCGGCGCCCTGGCCGGGCTCGCGGGGACCGAGCGGTACCACGCGCTCGAGTACCTGGCGGAGATGCACCTCGCGTACGCGGTCGCGGACCTCGTCCTGTGCCGGTCGGGCGCGGGGAGCGTGAGCGAGCTCGCGGCCCTCGGGATCCCGGCCGTGTACGTGCCGCTGCCCATCGGCAACGGCGAGCAGCGGCTCAACGCGGCGCCCGTGGTCGAGGCGGGCGGCGGCCTCCTCGTGGCCGACGGCGACCTCACGCCCGCCTGGGTCGCGCGCAAGGTCCCGGGCCTGCTCGGCGACCGTGCGCGCCTCGGCGCGATGGCGCAGGCCGCCGCGACCGCGGGCGTGCGCGACGGCGCGGCCCGCTTGGCCGACCTCGTGGAGCGGGCCGCGCGGGGCGGCGGGCACGGGGCGACCGCGTGAGCACCGCCGACCGGTACGACCCGACCCCGGACCTCGCCGACCTGGGGCGCACGCACCTCGTCGGCATCGGCGGCGCGGGCATGTCGGTCGTCGCCGAGCTGCTCGCCGCGCGCGGCGTGCCGGTGCAGGGGTCGGACGCGCGCGACAGCGCCGTCGTGGCCGGTCTGCGCGACGCCGGTGTCCCGGTCACGGTGGGGCACGACGCTGCGGCCGTCGAGGGCGCGCGCACCGTGGTCCTGTCGAGCGCGGTCCGCGACGACAACCCCGAGCTCGTCGCGGCGCGGGCGCGCGGGCTGCGCGTGCTGCACCGTTCCCAGGCGCTCGCCGCGCTCATGGTGGGACGGCGCGGCGTCGCCGTCGCCGGTGCGCACGGGAAGACCACGACGTCGGCGATGGTCGCGACGATCCTGCGCGAGCTCGGCGAGGACCCGTCCTTCGCCGTCGGGGGCAGCGTCCTGACCGACCACGGCGCGCTCCCGGGCGGCCACCTGGGCCGGGGCGACGTGCTGGTCGCCGAGGCCGACGAGTCGGACGGCTCGTTCCTGGCGTACGCGCCCACGGTGGCGCTCGTGACGAACGTCGAGCCCGACCACCTCGACCACTACGGCACGCGTGAGGCGTTCGACGCCGCCTTCGTGGCGTTCGCGGGCCGGGTCGTCGAGGGCGGCGCGCTCGTGGCCTGTGCCGACGACCCGGGCTCGGCCGCGCTCGCCGCCCGCCACCGCGAGGCCGGCGGCACGGCGTGGACGTACGGCACCGACCCGGCGAGCGACCTCGTCGTGGACGACGTCCGGACGGGTGACGGTGCGAGCGCCGTCCTGCGGGTCGCGACGCCCGGGCTGGGGGGCCAGGCCGGGATCGCCGCAGGGACGACCGCGCCGCTCGTGCTGCGCGTCCCGGGCGCCCACAACGTGCTCAACGCGACCGGTGCCGTGCTCGCCTGCGTCGTGCTGGGCGCGCCGTTCGCGGGCGCCGCCGCGGCGGCCGAGGCCTTCCACGGGACGGGCCGCCGGTTCGAGGCGCGCGGCGACGCGGACGGCGTCCGCGTCGTCGACGACTACGCGCACCACCCGACCGAGATCACCGCGCTGCTCACGGCGGCGCGGGGTGTGGCGGGCGACGGCCGGCTGGTCGTGCTGTTCCAGCCCCACCTGTACTCGCGGACGCGGACCTTCGCGCAGGCTTTCGCCGACGCGCTCGCCCTCGCGGACGAGGTCGTCGTCACGGGCGTCTACGCCGCGCGCGAGGACCCGGACCCGAGCACGACGGCGCGCACCGTCACCGACCTCATGGGCGCGACCGCGTCGGGGGCGGCGCCGCACGCGGTCGAGGACCGCCTCGAGGCGGCGCGCGTCGCCGCGGGGCTCGCGCGCCCCGGCGACCTCCTGCTGACGGTCGGCGCGGGCGACGTCACCGAGCTGGGCCCGGTCGTGCTCGACACGCTGCGTGCCCGGGCGGGGGAGTAGACCGTGCCGTCGCGCCCGCCGTCCCGGCCGTCCCGCCCGCGTCCCGCGCCGCTGCGCGGGGGCCGTGGCACGGGCCCGGAGCCGGTCGAGCCGGCGACGCGCGACGACGAGCGGAGCGCGCCCCCGACCGCCCCGACCCGGTCGGCCGGCGCGGGCGACCGCGCGGCACGCGGCGGGCGGGGAGGCGCGGGCCGTCCGATGGCGCCCGGCCGCGGCGACCGGCGCGCGCCGACCACCTCGCCGGGGCGGGTCGAGCCCCGGACCGGCACGGTCCCGGTGCGCCGGGACCCGCCGAGCGCGCCCGTGCCCGTCGTCGCGGCGCGGGGCTCGGTCGTCTCCACGGGCATGGTGGACCGGCTCGCCGAGCGCGCGGCGATGCGCCGGCACCAGCGGTGGCGCCGGCTCGCGTGGACGCTGCTCGTCGTCGTCCTCGTCGGGGCGCTCGTCTGGCTCGCCTTCTTCTCGCCGGTCCTCGCGACCCGGGCGGACGACGTCCGCGTCGTGGGGGCGGGACGGCTCGTCGACACGGCCGAGGTCGAGCGCATCGCGGCCACGGCGGACGGCGTCCCGCTGCCCCGGCTCGACACCGTCTCGCTGCGCACGCGCATGCTCGACGTCCGGGGGGTGAAGGACGTGTCGATCGTGCGGGACTGGCCGCACGGCCTGACCGTGCGCGTGACGGCCCGCGAGCCGGTCGCCGCCGTCCCGGACCAGGACAGGTTCGCGCTCCTCGACACCGACGGCGTCCGCGTGGCCACCGTGGGCTCGGCCCCGAAGGGCGTCCCGGTCGTCACGGTCCCGCTCGACGCCGCGGACCACCGGGCGCTCGACGCGGTGCTGGCCGTGCTGGACTCCCTGCCGGACGCGCTCGGCGCGCAGGTCACCACGGTGCAGGCCTCGACCCAGGACACGGTCGAGCTGACGCTGCGCCAGGGGGTCCGCGTGGTCTGGGGGAGCGCGCAGGACTCGCCGCTCAAGGTGCGCGTCCTGGAGGCGCTGCGGGCGGCGAAGCAGACCAAGCACGCGAAGGTCTTCGACGTCTCGGCGCCGACCCTGCCGGTCACGCGGTGACGGCGGCGTCGGGGCCCGGGCGGGCGGTTCGGGACCGATCTCGCGACACGCGCGGGCCGGTCGTTGCCGAGTCCGTCCGCGCCCCCTACGTTCGCAGCAAGACGATGATGACATAACTCTAACCCTCAACTTGAGGGTGAAGGTTGAGACCCGGGCCACGGCGCGGGCGCAGCGACCGCACGACACCACACGCAAGGATCGAGAGGCACACCGTGGCAACTCCGCAGAACTACCTGGCAGTCATCAAGGTGGTCGGCATCGGCGGTGGCGGCGTCAACGCCGTGAACCGGATGATCGAGGTCGGTCTCAAGGGTGTCGAGTTCATCGCGATCAACACCGACGCGCAGGCCCTGCTCATGTCCGACGCCGACGTCAAGCTCGACGTCGGGCGCGAGCTCACGCGCGGGCTGGGCGCCGGTGCCGACCCCGAGGTCGGGCGCAAGGCGGCCGAGGACCACCAGGACGAGATCGAGGACGTCCTGCGGGGCGCGGACATGGTCTTCGTCACGGCGGGCGAGGGCGGCGGCACCGGCACGGGCGGCGCGCCCGTCGTCGCGCGGATCGCCCGCTCGCTCGGCGCGCTCACCGTGGGCGTCGTGACGCGCCCGTTCACGTTCGAGGGGCGTCGGCGCTCGGTCCAGGCGGACCAGGGCATCGACACGCTCCGGAACGAGGTCGACACGCTCATCGTCATCCCGAACGACCGGCTCCTGTCGATGTCGGACCGCGCCGTCACGGCGCTCCAGGCGTTCCACTCGGCGGACCAGGTGCTGCTCTCCGGTGTCCAGGGCATCACCGACCTCATCACGACGCCGGGCCTCATCAACCTCGACTTCGCGGACGTGAAGTCCGTCATGCAGGGCGCGGGCAGCGCGCTCATGGGCATCGGGTCGGCACGGGGCGAGGACCGCGCGGTCCAGGCCGCGGAGTTCGCGATCTCCTCGCCGCTGCTCGAGGCGAGCATCGACGGGGCCCACGGCGTGCTGCTGTCGATCCAGGGCGGCTCCGACCTCGGCCTGTTCGAGATCAACGAGGCCGCACGCCTGGTCCACGAGGCGGCGCACCCCGAGGCCAACATCATCTTCGGCGCCGTGATCGACGACGCCCTCGGCGACGAGGTGCGCGTGACGGTCATCGCGGCCGGGTTCGACGGCGGCGGCCCGCAGACCCGCAAGGAGGGGCAGGGCCTCGGCCAGATCCAGGGCGCGGTCTCGGGCTCGGTCCCGCAGGTCCCGTCGGTGCCGGTCCTCGGGGCTGCGGCCCCGACGGGCGCCGTGCCCGCCGCGGCACCGGCACCTACGGCGGCGCCGACGCCGCGCCCGGTCGCGCCCCAGCCGGTCGCGGGCGCGGGCGTGCGCCCGCTCGTGCCGCTCGACGCCGACGACGCGGAGGGCGACGCCGCCGTGATCGTCGAGACGGAGAGCGCCTCGGCGAGCTCGCCGGTGTCGGTGCCGCGCCTCGTCGAGGAGGAGCCGCTGCGGCGAGCCGTCGACGAGCTCGACGTGCCGGACTTCCTCAAGTAGTGACCGAGAGGCCGTCGACGGGCGGCGGGGCGGGCGGCGCGGATCGCGTCGTGGCCCCGCCGCCCGTTCCGCTGCTCGAGGTCGACCTCGGTCCCGGCGTCCGCGCCGCGTTCACGACGCGCGCGGGCGGCGTCTCGCCGGCGCCGTGGGCGAGCCTCGACCTGGGGCTCGGCGTCGGCGACGACCCGGAGCGGGTCCGCGCCAACCGTGCGGCCGTCTCCGCGGCCGTCGGAGCGACCGTGCGCTTCATGACCCAGGTCCACGGGCGAGACGTGATCGTCGCCGACGCCGCCCCGACCGGGCCCGAGCCCGCCGACAGCCTCGGCGAGGCCGACGCGCTCGTCGCGACGAGCGGGCACGCGCTCGGCGTCCTCGTGGCGGACTGCGTCCCCGTGCTCCTCGCCGACCCGGAGCGCGGCCTCGTGGGCGCGGTCCACGCGGGCCGCCACGGCGTCGAGCTGGACGTCGTGGGCGCCGCGGTCGACGCGCTCGTCGGGCTCGGTGCCCGGCGTGCGGACCTGCGGGCCGTGGTCGGGCCGAGCGTGTGCGGCGCGTGCTACGAGGTCCCGGACGCGATGCGCGCGGAGGTCTCGGCGCTGGTCCCCGAGACGTGGGCGCAGACGCGCGAGGGCACGCCGTCGCTCGACCTGCCCGCCGGCGTCGCGGCCCAGCTGGCCGCCGCCGGAGTCACCGCCGTCGACGTCCTCGGGGTCTGCACGCTCGAGGACCCGCGCTTCTTCTCCCACCGGCGCGACGGGCGCGAGCGGCCCACGGGACGGTTCGCGGGCGTCGTCGTGCACGGTGGCGGCAGGGCCTCCACGAGGCCGACGGCGGGCGCACGGCCGGATGAGCCTGCCGACACGCCGGGCGTGTCGGCACGGGGACCCGGACAGGCTGGGCTAGCGTGAATCACACGACGGTCGTTCGACCGGGGGAGGAGCACAGGCGATGGCTGGAACGCTGCGCAAGACCATGCTGTACCTGGGGCTCGCCGACGACCGCGGCGAGGCCGAGGAGCAGGAGTACATGGACGACTACGACGACGCCGACGGCGGCGTGGGGGAGGACTTCGCACCCGTGACCCCGATCGGACGGGCACCCGCGTACTCGCCGGTGCGCGAGGTCCGCGAGGCGCGGCCGCAGACGCCGTCGCAGAGCGTCGACCTGCGCCGCATCGTCACGGTGCACCCGCGCTCCTACAACGACGCCCTGGTCATCGGCGACGCGTTCCGCGCCGGCACGCCCGTGATCATCAACCTCTCGGACATGGACGACGCGGACGCCAAGCGCCTCGTCGACTTCGCCGCCGGGCTGACGTTCGGGCTGCACGGCGCGATCGAGCGCGTGACCAACAAGGTCTTCCTCCTGTCGCCCGAGCACGTCGAGGTCACGGGCGAGGAGCGCGCGGCCGCCGGTCAGCCGCGCAGCGGCATCTACAACCAGAGCTGAGCGCGTGAGCAGCACCGCCGGGCGGCGCGTCCTGGGTGACGCGCCGTCGCCAGCGCGTCCGCGCCCGGTCGTCGGGCGCGCGCGGTGCCCGGGAGATGGCACAGTTCACCCGTGGTGATCTTCTCCGTCATCGGCATCCTGCTCTTCGTCTACCTGCTGCTCCTGATCGGACGCCTGATCCTCGACTGGGTGCAGGTCTTCGCCCGGGACTGGCGACCGCGCGGCGTCGTGCTCGTGGTGGCCGAGGCCGTGTACACGGTCACGGACCCGCCGCTGCGCCTGCTGCGCCGCATCATCCCGCCGATCCGGCTGGGCTCCGTCCAGCTCGACCTCGGCTACATCATCCTGTTCTTCGTCGTGTCGTTCCTGTGGCGGCTCTTCACGAGCCTGGGCCGCTGACGCCGCCCGACGGGGCGTCCGCCGTGAGCGTGCTGCGCCGCCACTTTGGCGGTTCCCGGCCGGTCTCGGCTACCGTGGACGGCACGACCTTGCCCGACTGCCCTATCTCACCGAGGTGACGCGATGGCACTGCTGACCGCCGAGGACATCCTCAGCAAGACCTTCTCGACCGTGAAGTTCAAGGAGGGCTACGACATCGAGGAGGTCGACGACTTCCTCGACGAGGTCGTCCGGACCCTCAACTCCGTCCAGGAGGAGAACGAGTCCGTGAAGGCCAAGCTGGCCGCCGCGGAGCATCGTATCGCCGAGCTCAGCCGGGCCGACGCCGCGCAGACGGCGTTCCAGCCCGAGCCCGTCGCGGTGCCCGAGCAGCAGCCCGAGCCCGTGGCTGTGCCCGAGCAGCAGCCGGCCGAGCCCGCGTCGGCCACCGGCATGCTCCAGCTCGCCCAGAAGGTGCACGACGACTACGTCAACGCCGGCAAGGCGGAGGGCGAGCGACTCCTCGCCGAGGCGCAGGAGGAGAGCACCCGCATCGTCCGCGAGGCGGAGAACCAGTCGCAGCGCACGCTCTCGCAGCTCGAGCAGGAGCGCTCGCTCCTCGAGCGCAAGATCGACGAGCTGCGGATCTTCGAGCGCGACTACCGCACCCGCCTCAAGAGCTACCTGCAGAACCTCCTCGGTGACATCGACGCACGCGGCAGCGCGCTCCCGGCACGCGGCGGGTCCTCGTCGGACATCACCGCGGGCATCTGACCCGCGCGGGCAGCGACGGGCAGCGACACGCACAGCGGCCGGCCCGCCCGGCCGCGTACGAGCCGTCATCCGCCTCCGGGCGGGTGGCGGCTCGTGCTCTGCGGGCGACGCCGCAGGTCGAGCGCCCGTTCGGCGCGCGGAACCGCCCGGCGTGGTGTGTTGTGGAACCTCGCGAGGACGTCTACCCTCGCGGAATCCGAACGAGGGAGGCTCATGATGGCCAAGCGTGATGTCGCGGTGCGTGCCGCGACACGCAAGCAGTTCCCCCACCTCGTCCGGGACGTCAAGTCGTTCCCGGTCCGTGACGGCGAGGAGCCGTGGACCGTGGAAGAGGTCGAGGAGCTCGCTCACGGCCTCATCGAGGAGAACGCCCGGCTGCAGGTCGAGTTCGCCGCCGCAGACCAGGAGCTGTCGGCCCTGCTGCGGGACTCGGGCGAGGGGTCGGGAGACGACCAGGCGGACTCGGGCTCGAGCGCGCTGGAGCGCGACCAGGAGCTCACGCTCGTCAACAACACCCGCGACCTGCTGGCGCAGAACTCGCGCGCGCTCGACCGCATCGCGGCGGGCACGTACGGGGTGTGCGAGTCGTGCGGGAAGGCGATCGGGAAGGCGCGGCTTCAGGCCTTCCCGCGTGCGACGCTCTGCATCGACTGCAAGCAGCGCGAGGAGCGCCGCTAGCTCGGACGAGGCCACGCGCCGGACGCGGCGCCCACCGCAGCAGTGCGGTGGGCGCCGCGTCGTGCGTGAGACACTGTGCGGCGATGAGCATGCCACCCGAGCGGTCCGCCTCCGACGACCGCGAGCCCGAGCAGGTGCCCGCCCCCGAGCCCCCCGACGCGACCGTCGTGGCGCACACCCCCGAGCACGCCGGGAAGACCCGGCCCAGCCGACGCCTCGTGATCCTCCTGGCGGTCATCGCCGCGGCCGTCCTGGTGCTTGACCAGGTCACCAAGGCGTGGGCGCAGCACGCGCTGCGCGACGGCAAGGTGATCGACGTCCCCGGCGGCTTCTTCCACCTGCGGCTCGTCTACAACCCCGGCGCGGCGCTCTCGATCGCGACCGGGATGACCTGGCTGCTCACGATCATCATCGTGGTCGTGGTGGTCTTCATCGTGCGGTCGCTGCGCCGGCTGCGGTCCACGGGCTGGGCGGTCGCGCTCGGCCTCCTGCTCGGCGGCGCCGTCGGGAACCTGGTCGACCGTCTGCTGCGCGCCCCGGGCGTCGCGCGGGGCTACGTCGTCGACTTCATCGGCTACGGCGGGTGGTTCGTCGGCAACGTCGCCGACATCGCGATCGTCGTGGCGGCCGTGCTGATCGCGCTGCTCGCGCTGCGCGGCATCGGCATGGACGGGCGGCCGATCTCCGACGAGGCGGCCCCCGCGCCGCGCCACGAGGAGCCGGGCGTCGACGAGCCGGGCGCCGAGCGCACCGAGGGGCGCTGAGCGTGGCGAGCCGGAGCTTCCCCGTACCGGACAAGATGGCCGGCGAGCGGGTCGACGCGGCGCTCGCGCGCATGCTCGGCCTCTCGCGGACCCGCGCGGCCGAGGCCGCGGAGGCGGGTGGCGTCCTCCAGGACGGCGCACCGCTGGGCAAGTCCGACCGGCTGCGCGCGGGCGCGTGGCTCGACGTCGAGCTGCCGGACGAGGACCGGGACGCCGTCGAGGTCGTCGCCGAGCCCGTCCCGGGCATGCGCATCGCCTACGAGGACGACGACGTCGTGGTCGTGGACAAGCCGGTCGGCGTCGCGGCGCACCCGTCGCCGGGCTGGACCGGCCCGACGGTCGTCGGCGCGCTCGCCGCGGCCGGGTACCGCATCTCCACGTCGGGCGCGGCCGAGCGGCAGGGCATCGTGCACCGGCTCGACGTCGGCACGAGCGGGCTCATGGTCGTCGCGAAGAGCGAGCGCGCGTACACGCTGCTCAAGCGGGCGTTCAAGGAGCGCACGGTGGAGAAGGTGTACCACGCGCTCGCCCAGGGCCACCCCGAGCCGACCACCGGCACCATCGACGCCCCGATCGGTCGCCACCCCGGCGCCGACTACAAGTTCGCCGTGACGGCGGACGGCAAGCCGTCGGTCACGCACTACGAGGTCCTCGAGATGGTGCCGTCGGCGTCGCTCGTCGAGGTCCACCTCGAGACGGGTCGCACGCACCAGATCCGCGTGCACTTCCAGGCCGTGCGCCACCCGCTCGTCGGCGACCTCACCTACGGCGCGGACCCGCGGCTCGCCGCGCGCGTCGGGCTCTCGCGGCAGTGGCTGCACGCCGTCCGGCTGGGCTTCGAGCACCCCGGCACGGGCGAGTGGCTCGAGGTCACGAGCGACTACCCTGACGACCTGCAGCACGCGCTCGAGGTCGTGCGCGGCGCCGACGCAGGCCGCTGACGGAGGAGCACGCATGAAGATGCCCGGGGGCCCGTCGGCCCAGCACGTGACGGTCGAGCGGGTCGCCACGCCCGCCCAGCTCGCGGAGGCGCAGGCGCTGCGGATCCGCGTGTTCGTCGAGGAGCAGGGCGTGCCCGCCGAGGAGGAGGTCGACGCGCTCGACACCGACCCGACGACGACGCACCTGGTCCTGCGGGACCACGACGGCGCCGTCGTCGCGACCGGCCGGCTGCTCACCGACCCCGCGCACCCGGGCGAGGTGCACGTGGGCCGGGTCGCGGTCGACGCGGACTGGCGCGGCACCGGTCTCGGCGCCCTGCTCATGCGCGAGCTCGAGGCGGTGGCCCTCGCCGAGCACGCGCACGCGGGCCGCTGCCGGGTCGTGCTGAGCGCGCAGCTGCAGGCCGTGGGCTTCTACGAGCGCCAGGGCTACGTCGTCGAGGGCCCGGTCTACCTCGACGCGGGCATCGAGCACCGCGACGCCGCGAAGACGCTGCTCGACCGCTGACGCTCGCGCCGCGGCCCGGCAGAGTCGGCGCGTGTCAGGGCCGTGCGCTGGGGGCGCCCGGCAGGACGGACAGAAGACGGGGCAGGCTGACGGCGAGCGCGTCCCGGTCCTCGGGAGCGAGCGCCGCGAGGAGCGACTCCTCGTGCGCGAGCAGGTCGCGGACGACCCGCTCGATGACGGTGTGCCCTTGCGTGGTGAGGGTGACGCCCACGGCGCGCCGGGACGCGTCCGACGTCTCCCGGGTGACCAGGCCCTCACGCTCGGCGCGGGCGACGCGCTGGGAGACCGCGCCCGCGGTGACCAGCGTCCGGGCAGCGAGCTGGCGCGTCGTGAGCGTCCACGGCTCGCCGGCGCGCCGCAGCGTGCTCAGGAGATCGAGGGTCGCCGCATCGACGCCGAGCCGCTCGAGGGTGCGCCGCCGCTCGTCGGCGAAGAGCTTGGCGGCGCGCCACAGCGGGGTCACGACGCCGATGGAGCCCGTCGCGACCCCGGGCAGCTCGCGGTCCCAGGCGGCGGCGACCTCGGCCGCGGTGGGGGGCTGGTCGGACATGCGCACCTCCGCTACGTTTAGATCTAAACGTAGCAGCGCGGAGGAGCACCATGACACGCGCCGTCCTCGTGACCGGCGGCTCGGGAGGGATCGGGCGCGCGGTCGCCCGCAGGTTCGTCGCGGCGGGCGACACGGTCGTCCTGACAGGCCGGAACCCGGCGACGCTCGCGGACGCGGCGGCAGAGACCGGTGCGCGAAGCGTCGCGTGCGACGTCGCGACGCCCGCGGGAGTCGCGGACCTGTTCGCGCGCGAGCCCGGCCCGTACGACGTCGTCGTGGCGCTCGCGGGCGGCAACACCGACTTCGACGGCGACGCAGCCGACGGGCTCGAGGGCGTCGCGGCCGCGTGGCGCGCGAACCTCGACGGCAACCTGCTGTCCACGGTCCTCGTCGTCACGGCGGCGCTGCCGACCATGCCTCGCGGCGGTGCGGTCGTGACGGTCGGCTCCATCGGGGCGGAGTACGCCGGCACGTCGTACGGCGTCGCGAAGGCGGCCGTCCAGGCCTGGACGGCGGGCGTGTCGTCCGACGCCGGGCCGCGCGGCATCACCGTCAACTGCGTCGCGCCCGGCTACGTCGAGGACACGGGGTACTTCAAGGGCCGCCTCACGGACGCGCGTCGCACCGCTCTCGTCGCCGCGACGCACGACGGGCGCCCGGGCGTCCCCGACGACGTCGCCGCGCTCGTGGAGTTCCTCGCGTCGCCCGGCGCGCGGCACCTCACGGGTCAGACGCTCCACGTGAACGGCGGCGCGCACACGGCGCGCTGACCCGGGAGCGAGCGGCGGACGGCCCACGCCTCAGCCGTCGAACGCGGGCGGGACCGCACGGAGCGCCTCGGCGCGCCGGAAGCGCTCGGCCTCCGCGGTCACGTCCGGTCCGCCTGCCACCACCTCGCGCGCCCGCCGCCGGACGTGCTCGTCGGCGTCGTCGACGAGGAGCCGGGCGACCTCCGCCCACGCCACGCCTCGGTCCAGGGCGGCCGACCGCACGTGCAGCGACCGGTCGCGGGCGGCCCGGAGCGTCTGCTCCCGGTCCGGGAAGGCCCGGTCCGGGCCGTTGGACGTCGTGACGGCGCGGACGTGCGCCTGGCGGTCGGCCAGGAGCCGGTCGACGTCCTCCCGGGTCGCTCGCGGGTTGGTCGCGCACGCCCCGCGGACCTCCGGGTCCGGGTCGCCGAGCAGCAGGTCGAACAGGTCGCGGTACGACGTCGTCCCGGCGGTCCGGACGCGGACCTCGCGGAACGTGTCGCGCGCGAGCACCTCCTGCGTCGCGCGCGCGAGCGACCGGTCGCGGTCCTGGACGTAGGCGCCCGCGAGGATCGCGCGGACCCACGGGTGAGGCGAGGCGGCGAGGTCGTGCTCCACCCCGGGCCGCCCCCGGGCGCCGACCGCGGCGGTGGCGCGGACGAGCTCGCGGTCGTCGCGGGCGAGCAGCAGCAGGGTGTCGTCGTCGATCGCGGGGCTCTCGGCGACCGCCTGCCGTACCGTCGCGGACGGGTGCCGGGCCAGCTCGGCGAGCCGCGCCGCCGTCGTGGCGGGGGCCTCGGCCTCGAGGACGAGCGAGGCGACGGGCCGGGGACGGCGTGCGGTCATGCGAGGATCCTCGCAACCGCCACCGACGCACCGCGGGCCTCCGTCGCCTCGCCCGGCCACGCCGCTCGGGGTGACCGACGATGTCGGCGCCCCCACCTAGACTCGACCCCATGCCGACCGGGGAAGACTTCGTCCACCTCCACGTCCACACCGAGTACTCGATGCTCGACGGCGCGGCCCGCCTCGACTCGCTGTTCTCGGAGGTGGAACGCCTCGGCCAGAAGTCGATCGCGATCACGGACCACGGCTACCTGTTCGGGGCGTTCGACTTCTGGAGCAAGGCGACGGCGAAGGGGATCAAGCCGATCCTGGGCGTCGAGGCGTACATCACGCCGGGGACGAGCCGGTTCGACCAGACCCGCGTCCGGTTCGGGCAGCAGGGCCAGGAGTCGGACGACGTCTCGGCGCGCGGCGCGTACACGCACATGACGATGTGGGCCCGGAACAACGAGGGCCTGCACAACCTGTTCCGGGCGAGCTCGATGGCGTCGCTCGAGGGGCAGATGGGCAAGTGGCCGCGCATGGACCGCGAGCTGCTGGAGACGTACGCGGGCGGGATGGCGGCGTCGACGGGCTGCCCGTCGGGCGAGATCCAGACCCGCCTTCGCCTGGGCCAGTGGGACGAGGCCGTCCGGGTCGCGGGCGAGCTGCAGGACATCTACGGCAAGGAGTTCTTCTACGTCGAGCTGATGGACCACGGGCTGGACATCGAGCGGCGGGTGATCAAGGACCTGCTGCGCCTCGCGGAGACGATCGGCGCGCCGCTGCTGGCGACGAACGACCTGCACTACGTGCGCCAGGAGGACGCGACGTCGCAGGAGGCGCTCCTGGCGATCAACTCGGGCTCGACGCTCGACGACCCGGACCGGTTCAAGTTCGACGGCGACGGCTACTACGTGAAGTCCGCGGAGGAGATGCGCCGCGTGTGGGCGGAGCTGCCGGAGGCGTGCGACAACACGCTCCGCCTGGCCGAGCAGTGCGAGGTCACGTTCGACACGTCGGCGAACTACATGCCGCGGTTCCCCGTGCCCGAGGGCGAGGACGAGACGAGCTGGTTCGTCAAGGAGGTCGAGGCGGGCCTGCACCGCCGGTACCCCGACGGCGTGCCGGAGGCCTCGCGCAAGCAGGCGGAGTACGAGACCGAGGTCATCCTGCAGATGGGCTTCCCGGGGTACTTCCTCGTGGTGGCCGACTTCATCAACTGGGCCAAGGAGCAGGGCATCCGGGTGGGGCCGGGGCGTGGCTCCGCGGCGGGCTCGATGGCGGCGTACGTCATGGGCATCACCGAGCTCGACCCGCTGCAGCACGGCCTGATCTTCGAGCGCTTCCTCAACCCGGAGCGCGTGTCCATGCCCGACGTCGACGTGGACTTCGACGAGCGCCGGCGCGGCGAGGTCATCAAGTACGTGACGGACAAGTACGGCGACGACCGGGTCTCCCAGGTCGTCACGTACGGCACGATCAAGGCGAAGCAGGCGCTCAAGGACTCCTCGCGCCTCCTGGGCTTCCCGTTCGCGATGGGGGAGAAGCTCACCAAGGCCATGCCGCCCGCCGTCATGGGCAAGGACATCTCGCTGGGCGGGATCTTCAACCCGCAGGACCCGCGGTACGCGGAGGCGGAGCAGTTCCGCCAGCTCCACAACGCGGACCCCGAGGCGCAGCGGGTCGTCGAGCTCGCGCGAGGCATCGAGGGCCTGAAGCGTCAGTGGGGCGTGCACGCCTGCGCGCTCATCATGTCGAGCGTGCCGCTCACGGACGTCATCCCGACGATGCGCCGCCCCCAGGACGGCGCGATCATCACGCAGTTCGACTACCCGACGTCGGAGACGCTCGGCCTGATCAAGATGGACTTCCTCGGGCTGCGGAACCTCACGATCCTCGACGACGCGCTCGGCAACATCGTCGCCAACGGCAAGGAGCCGGTGGAGATCGAGTCGGTCCCGCTCGACGACGAGGCGACCTACGCGCTGCTGACCCGGGGCGACACGCTCGGCGTGTTCCAGCTCGACGGCGGCCCCATGCGCGCGCTGCTCCGCCAGATGCGGCCGGACAACTTCGAGGACATCTCCGCGGTCATCGCGCTGTACCGGCCGGGTCCGATGGGCATGAACTCGCACACGAACTACGCGCTGCGCAAGAACGGCCTGCAGGAGATCACCCCGATCCACCCGGAGCTCGAGGAGCCGCTCGCGGAGGTCCTCGGCGAGACGTACGGCCTGATCGTGTACCAGGAGCAGGTGCAGCGCGCCGCGCAGATCCTCGCCGGCTACTCGCTCGGGCAGGCGGACCTCCTGCGCCGCGCCATGGGCAAGAAGAAGAAGGAGATCCTCGACAAGGAGTTCGTGCCCTTCCAGACGGGCATGCGCGAGCGCGGGTACTCCGACGGCGCGATCCAGGCGGTGTGGGACACGCTCGTGCCGTTCGCGGGCTACGCGTTCAACAAGGCGCACTCCGCGGGCTACGGGCTGGTGTCGTACTGGACCGCCTACATGAAGGCGAACTACCCGACGGAGTACATGGCGGCGCTCCTCACGAGCGTGCGCGACGACAAGGACAAGTCGGCGCTGTACCTGTCGGAGTGCCGCCGCATGGGGATCACGGTGCTGCCGCCGGACGTGAACTCCTCGGCGGCGAACTTCACCGCGGTCGGCGCGGACATCCGGTTCGGCCTGACGGCCATCCGCAACGTCGGGGCGAACGTCGTGGACGCCATCACCGCGACCCGCGAGGAGAAGGGCGAGTTCACCTCGTTCACCGACTTCCTCGACAAGGTGCCGGCGGTCGTCTGCAACAAGCGCACCATCGAGTCGCTCATCAAGGCGGGCGCGTTCGACTCGCTCGGCCACACCCGACGGGCGCTGCTCGCGGTCCACGAGATGGCCGTCGACTCGGTGATCAGCGTCAAGCGCAAGGAGGCCGAGGGCCAGTTCGACCTGTTCGCGGACTTCGCCGCGGACGAGGACGGCACGACCGTCGGCTTCAGCGTCGACGTCCCCGACCTCCCGGACTGGGAGAAGAAGCAGCGCCTGGCGTTCGAGCGGGAGATGCTCGGCCTCTACGTCTCGGACCACCCGCTGTCGGGGCTCGAGCACGTGCTCTCGCGGGCTGCCGAGACGACGATCGCGACGCTCCTGGCCGACGAGGAGCGCGCCGACGGCTCGGTCGTGACGATCGCCGGTCTGCTCACGAACGTGCAGCACCGGTGGTCGAAGAACGGCAACCCGTGGGCGTCCGTCGCCGTCGAGGACCTCGAGGGCTCCGTCGAGGTGATGTTCTTCGGCGAGACGTACCTCGCGTACTCGACGATCCTCGCGGAGGACACGGTCGTGACGCTGCGCGGGCGCGTGCGTCGTCGGGACGACACGATGCAGCTCCAGGCGATGGAGGTGTCGCTGCCGGACGTCTCGGCCTCGCCCGACGGGCCGGTGACCGTGAGCCTCCCGTCGGTCCGGTGCACCCAGCCCGTCGTGGAGCGGCTGCGCGAGATCCTGCGCACCCACCCGGGGGCGTCCGAGGTGCACCTCAAGCTGACGGAGCCGGGCCGGGCGACCGTGATGCGCCTCGAGGACACGCTGCGCGTCGAGCGCACCCCGGCGCTGTTCGGGGACCTCAAGGCGCTGCTGGGCCCGAGCTGCCTCGTCTGAGCCGCCCGGTCCGAGCCCGGCGCGAGCCGCCTGGGCCGAGCCCGGCGCCCCGGGCACGACCGGGCGACGCCCTGACGACGGCCGCCCCGGAACCCCGGGGCGGCCGTCGCCGCGCCGGGGGGTCCGGGGCGGCCGTCGCCGCGTGGCCGCGCCCGGCGTCAGCGGCCCTCGAGAGCCTTGACGTTGTCGCCGAACGTCCAGCCCTTCGACCCGTCCCAGTTGAGGGACCAGGTCATGAGGCCCTTGAGCTGCCCGCCGAACGCGTTCCACGACTGGCCGACCAGCGACGGAGCCAGGTACCCGCCGCCGGCGCCCGCCTGCGCAGGCAACCCCGGGACCTGCTTGTCGTAGGGCACGGTGACGGTCGTGCCCTGGATCGTCAGCCCGTTCGCGAGGCAGCGCGTCTGCGCCGTGAAGCCCTCGACGGTGCCGGCGCCGTACGAGTCGCCCGCGCAGCCGTACATGGAGCCGTTGTAGTACTGCATGTTGAGCCACCACAGGCGGCCGTCGTCGACGTACTTCTTGATGATCGGCAGGTACGCGCCCCAGATCGACCCGTACGTCACGGAGCCGCCCGTGACGTAGGCGGTCTCGGGAGCCATCGTGAGGCCGAAGCCGGCGGGCATCTGGGCGAGGACGCCGTCGATGATGCGCTCGAGGTTGGCCTGCGACGCCGACAGCGTCCCGATGCTGCCGCTGCCCGAGAGGCCGGTCTCGATGTCGATGTCGATCCCGTCGAAGTGGTTGGCCTTGAGGATCGGGACGATCGTCGAGACGAACCGGTCGGCGACGGTCGACGAGCTCAGGTCGATGCCCGCGGTCGCGCCGCCGATCGACAGGAGGAGCGTCAGCCCGTTCGCCTTGGCGGCGCACATCTCGGCGGGCGTGGGCACCTTGACGCCCGCGTCCATGCCGTCCTCCCACAGCACGGTGCCGTCGGGGCGGATGACGGGGAACGCCAGGTTCACCACGTTGTAGCCGTGCTGCGCGATCCGCGTGTCGGTGATCGGGATCCAGCCGAGGCCGGGGTGGACCCCGTTCGACGCGCCGTCCCAGTTCTCCCAGTAGCCCTGGAGGACCTTCCCCGTCGGGCGCGCCTGGGTGGCGCAGCCGCCGTCGGGCGGGGTGGTGGGGGTGGTGGTCGCCGTCGGCGTGGGGGTCCCGGTCGGGGTCGGCGACGAGGTCGGGGAGGTCGACCCCGTCCCGGACGGCGACCCGGTGCAGGCGCCGCCGTCGGACCAGAGCGTCGGCGTCGCCGAGGGCGTCCAGCCGGCACCGGCGTAGGCGGTGTGCGTGACGCGCGCCGTGTAGGTGTGGCCCGCGTAGGTCACCTGCGTGCCGGCGGTGTAGGTCGTGCCCTCCGCCCAGGCGGGCGCGGTGCACGTCGCGGTCGCGGCGCCCGCGGACTGGGCGAGCACGAGGGGGACGGCCGCGAGGGCCGCGGCTCCTGCCACGGCGATCGCTGCCACCAGGGCGGACGCACGGCGTGCGGTCATGGCTCACCTCCACGGACGGGTGCCACCGACGCTAGGGACCGCGGCGGCGTCGTGGCATCGGGGAAGTCCGCAGGGTCCGGCGTGGAGAACCCGTACACGCTCGTAGAGTGGGGCCTCGTGGTCCACCTCAACCCCGAGCAGCGCGTCTTCGTGACGGAGCGGCACCTGGCGACCCTGACGACCCTGCGTGAGGACGGCTCGCCGCACGTCGTGCCCGTCGCGTTCACGTGGGACGACGACGCCGGCGTCGTGCGGATCACCACCAACCGGCGCTCCGTGAAGGCCCGGAACGCGGGTCGTCGCGGCCCGGGCGGCGAGCCGGCGCGCGCGTCGGTCTGCCAGGTCGAGGGGGGACGGTGGATGACGCTCGAGGGGACGGTCGAGATCGTGACCGACCTCGCCGAGGTCGTGGATGCCGTCGCGCGCTACGCGCGCCGCTACCGGCCGCTCACTCCCAACCCGGACCGCGTGGTGCTCCGGATCACGGTCGACAAGGTCATGAGCTCGGCCTACATGGCGAGCTGAGCGGGCGCGCCGGGGGTGTGCCCGGGGTGTCAGCCGACGACGGCGGACAGGTCGCCCTGCGGCGTCGCCACGACGACGACGTCCCCGCGCACGAGGCGGCGCCCGCGGCGCACGTCGACCTCGCCGTTGACGCGCACCTCGCCCTCGGCGATGAGCTCGCGGGCCTCGGAGCCGGACTCCGCGAGGTCCGCGAGCTTGAGGAACTGGCCGAGGCGGATCTCGTCGTCGGCGATGGGCACGCGCGGGGCGTCGGGGGTCGGGTCGCTCACGCCCCCATCCTCCCGCACGAGCGGGGCTCGGTGCCGCCCGTGCCTCCGTCGGCGCGCCGGTGCCCGCGCCGGTGGACACCCGGCGGGCGCCCAGGTCCGCGGCACTATGCTCGAGACGTGATCCAGCGCATCGACCTCCGGGGCCGCACGCTGTCCCGCCGCGAGCTGACCGACGCCCTGCCGCGCGCCGAGGTGCGCGTCGAGGACGCCGCCGAGCGCGTGGCGCCGATCATCGCGCAGGTGCGCGAGCACGGTGCCGACGCGCTGCGCGACCTCGCCGAGCGGTTCGACGGCGTCCGGCCCGAGCACCTGCGGGTGCCGGCGTCGGCGCTCGCGGGTGCGCTCGAGGGCCTCGACCCCGACGTCCGCTCCGGGCTCGAGGAGGCGATCCGTCGCGTGCGGGCCGTCCACGCGGCGCAGCGACCCGTCGAGCACACGGTCGAGCTCGCCGACGGCGCGCGGGTCCGGCAGCGGTGGATCCCCGTGCGCCGCGTCGGCCTGTACGTGCCGGGCGGCCTCGCGGTCTACCCGTCGACGGTCGTCATGAACGCCGTCGCCGCGCAGGAGGCCGGCGTCGGCGAGCTGGTCGTGACGTCGCCGCCCCAGCGCGAGAACGACGGGCTCCCGCACCCCACCGTCCTCGCGGCGTGCGCGCTGCTCGGCGTGGACGAGGTGTACGCCGTCGGCGGGGCGCAGGCCGTCGCGATGCTCGCCTACGGCGCGCGGGGCAGCGAGCCGCAGGACGGTGACGTGCTGTGCGAGCCCGTCGACGTCGTGACCGGGCCCGGCAACGTGTACGTCGCGGCGGCCAAGCGGCTCGTGCGCGGCGTCGTCGGCATCGACGCGGAGGCGGGGCCCACCGAGATCGCGGTGCTCGCGGACGACACGGCGGACCCCGACCACGTCGCGGCGGACCTCGTGAGCCAGGCCGAGCACGACCCCATGGCCGCCGCGGTCCTCGTGACGCCGAGCACGGCGCTCGCGGACGCGGTCGACGCACGGGTCGCGGTCCGGGCGGGCGCCACGAAGCACGCCGAGCGCGTGGGTGAGGCGCTCGAGGGCTCGCAGTCGGCGGTCGTCCTGGTGGACGACCTCGAGCAGGGCCTCGAGGTCGTGGACGCCTACGGCGCGGAGCACCTCGAGATCCAGACCGCCGACGCGGCCGCCCTCGCCGACCGCGTGCGGAGCGCGGGTGCGATCTTCGTCGGCCCGTACGCGCCCGTGTCGCTGGGCGACTACATGGCCGGGTCCAACCACGTGCTGCCCACGGGCGGCGCGGCGCACTCGTCCTCCGGGCTCGGGGTGCACAGCTTCGTCCGCGCGGTGCACGTCGTCGAGTACTCGCGCGACGCGCTCGCCGAGCTGGCGGACCGGATCGTCGCGGTCGCCGACGCCGAGGACCTGCCCGCGCACGGCGAGGCGGTCCGCGCCCGCTTCGGGACCACCGCGACGACCGAGGGGGAGCGGGCATGACCGAGGTGGCCGGAGCGTGCTGCGGCGGCGTGTCGCGTCGCGCCGTCCTCGCCGGTGCCGGCGCGGGCGCGACCGCGGTGGTGCTCGCGGCGTGCAGCCCCGGCGGCACGGGCGACGTGCAGATCACGCCGCCCGCCACGGCCGCGACGGTCGCACAGCTCGCCGACGTGCCCGTGGGCGGCGCCGTCTCGGCGACGCTGCCCGGCGGGGCCCAGATCCTCGTGACCCAGCCGACGGCCGGCCAGGTGCACGTGCTGTCCGCGATCTGCACCCACATGGGCTGCGGCGTCGTGCCGGGGCAGGGCGACCTCGAGTGCCCGTGCCACGGCTCGACGTTCGACCTCGCCGGCAAGGTCACGCACGGCCCCGCGAAGAAGCCGCTGCAGTCGCTCGCGTCGTCCGTGACCGACGGCCAGGTCGTCGTCGGCGGCTGACCCACGCCGAGCCCGGGCGCGTCCGAAACGTTCAAGACGGCACGGGCACGTCCGCCTACGGTCGAGGCATGGCACCCGTACTCGACCTCGTCGGCCTCGTGACCCACGACCTCGCCGCCTCCCTCGCCTTCTACCGCCGGCTCGGGCTCGACCTGCCCGAGCCCACCGGTCCCGACGACCACGTCGAGACGACGCTGGCCGGCGGGCTGCGGCTGGCGTGGGACACCGTCGAGGTGATCCGTTCGTTCACCCCGGACTGGACGGAGCCGTCGGGCGCGGCGCGGATCAGCCTGGCGTTCCGGTGCGCCGACGCCGCCGAGGTGGACGCCACGCACGCCGCCCTCGTGGCGGCGGGCCACCGCAGCGCGCACGAGCCCTGGGACGCGCCCTGGGGCCAGCGCTACGCGACCGTCCTCGACCCGGACGGCAACCCCGTCGACCTGTTCGCCTGGTCGCCCGGCACGCAGTCCTGAGAGGTGCGCGCCGACGGCACGAGCGTCGTCGGCGGGATCCCGGCGAGCGCGCGGACGTCGCGCGCGAGGTGGGCCTGGTCGGCGAACCCGGATCGCGCGGCGACGTCGGCCCAGGGGACTCCGCTGCGCGCGAGCGCGACGGCTCGCTGGAGGCGCAGCACGCGACCCAGGGTCGCCGGGCCGTAGCCGAGCGCGGGCAGCGCGCGGCGGTGGAGGGTCCGTTCGCTCACGCCGAGCGTCCGGGCCGCCTGGCCCACGCCCTGTCCGGCCCGGATCGCGGCGACCAGGGCCAGGACGAGGCCGTCGGGGTCCGGTGCGGCGTCCGCGAGGGCGCGCGCGACCCGCTCCAGGCCGGCGGCCGTGTCCGGCACGAGCGCGGACGGCGGCGACGAGCCGGCCGGGGCCGCGCCGATCTTGTCCTCCCAGCGGCCGACCCGCCGTGCCGGGAGCAGGTCGTCGAGCGGGACGCGCCGCCCCACGGCCTCGTCCGCGCGCAGGCCGAGGGCCCGCGGTCCCGTCCCCGGCGCGAACCGCACCCCGGCGACGAGCGAGCCGGGCGGGGTGCTCGTCGTGAACGCGACGACGTCCGGTCCGGCCACGGCGAGCCGTGTGCCGGTCCAGAGCAGGTCGACGCACCCGTCGGGCAGCACGCGCGTCTCGCCTGGAGCCGCCCCCGCCACGGACCACCAGAGCACCGCGCCGGGCACGGCCGACGCGATCTCCCGGTACCCGCCAGGGGCCTCCTCGTCGAGCACGGTCGTGCCACCCGCAGCGCGCTCAGCCGACGGCCAGGACGAAGGGCAGCACCTCGGTGGCTCCCGCCCGCCGGAGCGCCCGCGCGACGACGGTGAGCGTCCAGCCGGAGTCGGTGCGGTCGTCGACGAGCAGGACGCGCTTCCCGGTGACGTCGAGCCCGTCGTCGGCGCCGAGCCGCCGGACCACGGCGGCCAGCCGGGCGGCGGAGTTCACGTCGTGGCTCGTGGGCTCCTCGCGGCCCGCGACCGGACCGACCGAGCCGGCGACCGGCACCCCGAGGTAGCGGGCGAGCCCGCCCGCCAGGTGCGAGACGAGCTGGGGCCGGGTCGCCGACCGCACGCCGACGACGCAGTCCACCGGCCCGACCCCCTCGGCCCCGAGCCAGTCGTCCAGGACGCGGACCGCGGCCGTGCGCAGCGGCACCGGGGTCTCGCCGTCCGGGGCGCCGGGGGCGAACAGGTCACGCAGCGGGCCGGACCAGCCGAGGCCGTCGAGGCGCGCAACCGCACGCCCGGTCTCGGCGCGCTCGTCGGGGTCGATCCGCCCGCGCAGGTCGAGGCCGAGCGTGTCGAGCCCGCTCGGCCACTGCCGTCGCGCGACGACCTCGACGCCCGGCCGGTCGAGGTCGTGCCTGGCCTCGGCCACCGCGTCGGGGTCGGGAGCGCCGGGCAGCTCGACGCCGCCGCAGCGGTCGCAGCGCCCGCACCGCCAGCCCGGCTCCAGCTCCGGGTCGTCGAGGACCTCGCGCAGGAACGCCATGCGGCAGCCGGACGTCCGCTCGTAGTCGAGCATGGCCCGCTGCTCGTCCGCTCGGGTCTCGGCCACGCGGGCGTACCGGGCGGCGTCGTACTCCCACGGCACGCCGGTGGCGACCCAGCCGCCGGTGACCCGGCGGACCGCGCCGTCGACGTCGAGGACCTTGAGCATCTGCTCGAGGCGCGAGCGCTTGAGGTCGACGTGCGTCTCGAGCTGTGCGACCGACATCGGCCGGCCGTCGGGCACCGAGCCGAGCACGTCGAGCACGACGCGCACCTTCGGCTCGGGCGGGAACCCGAGCGAGTCGAAGTACTCCCAGATCCGCTGGTCCTCGGTGCCGGGCAGCAGGACGACGACGGCCCGCTCGACGCCGCGGCCCGCGCGTCCGACCTGCTGGTAGTACGCGATGGGCGACGACGGCGCCCCGAGGTGGATGACGAACGCCAGGTCGGGCTTGTCGAAGCCCATCCCGAGCGCGCTGGTCGCGACGAGCGCGGTGACGCGGTTCTCCTTGAGGTCGGCCTCGAGCGCCTCGCGCTCCGCCGGGTCCGTCTGCCCGGTGTACGCGGCGACGGCGAGCCCGGTCGCGCGGAGCTGGCTCGCGACCTGCTCGGCCTGGGACACGGTGAGGCAGTAGACGATCCCGGAGCCCGGCGCGTCCTGGAGCACCTCGGCGAGCCAGGCGAGCCGCGTCGACGGGTCGGGCAGGTCGACCACGGCGAGGTGGAGCGAGGCCCGGTCGAGCGCGCCGCGCAGGACGAGGACGTCGGCGCCCGGCTGGACCGCGGTCCCCTCGGCGCGGACGCCGAGCTGCTCCGCGACGTCGGCCACCACGCGCGCGTTGGCCGTGGCGGTCGTCGCGAGCACGGGGATGCCGGCGGGCAGGTCGGCGAGCAGCGTCCGGATCCGGCGGTAGTCGGGCCGGAAGTCGTGGCCCCAGTCGGAGACGCAGTGCGCCTCGTCGACGACGACCAGGCCGGCGTCCGCGGCGAGCCGGGGCAGCACGTCGTCGCGGAAGGCCGGGTTGTTGAGCCGCTCGGGCGAGCACAGGAGGACGTCGACCTCGCCCGCGGCGATGGCCGCGTGGATCTGGTCCCACTCGGTCACGTTCGACGAGTTGATCGTCACGGCACGGATGCCCGCGCGCTGCGCGGCCGCGACCTGGTCCCGCATCAGCGCGAGCAGCGGCGAGACGAGCACGGTCGGCCCGGCGCCGCGCGCCCGCAGGAGGGCCGTCGCCACGAAGTACACGGCCGACTTGCCCCACCCCGTGCGCTGCACGACCAGCGCGCGCCGCGCGTCGGCCACGAGCGCCTCGACGGCGCGCCACTGGTCCTCGCGCAGCGAGACGTCCTCGCGCCCGACGAGCGCGCGCAGCACGCCCTCGGCCTCCTCGCGCAGCGCGGCGCGGTCGGTGGGCGCGGTCCGGAGGTCGGTCGGGGCGTCGGAGGTCGGGTCCGTCGTCGGCACGTTCACCCGGTCGACTCTACGGCGGGCCCCCGACGCGGCCGTCGCCGTCCACAGCCCCGGGGTGCGGACGGCGACGGCGGCCGGCGGTCAGGACATGTCCATCACGACACGACCGTCGATCCCGCCGCTCTCCATCTCGGTGAAGATCGCGTTGATGTCCGCGAGGGGGCGGACGGTGTAGGTCGGCTTCACGAGCCCGCGCGCGAAGAAGTCGATCGCCTCGCTCATGTCCTTGCGCGTGCCGACGATCGAGCCGCGCACGGTCAGGCCGAAGAGGACGGTCGTGAAGATGTCGAGCGGGAACTGGTCCGGGGGCAGCCCGACGAGGGACACCGTCCCGCCGCGGCGCAGCGCGCCGACCGCCTGCGGGAACGCGTGCGGGTTGACGGCGGTCACGAGCGCGCCGTGCACGCCGCCGCCCGTCTTCTCCTGGAGCTCGGCCGCGGCGTCGGGCGACGTGGCGGCGTTCACCGTCACCTCGGCGCCGTGCTTGCGGGCGAGCTCGAGCTTGTCGTCGGCGACGTCGACGGCCGCGACGCGGCGCCCCATCGCGACCGCGTACTGGACCGCGATGTGCCCGAGGCCGCCGATGCCCGAGATCAGCACCCACTCGCCGGGCTTGGTGTCGGTGACCTTGAGGCCCTTGTAGACCGTGACCCCGGCGCACAGGATGGGCCCGACGGCGGACAGGTCGACGCCGTCCGGGATGACCGGGCAGTAGCGCGAGTCGACGAGCATGTACTGGCCGAACGAGCCGTCGACCGAGTAGCCGCCGTTCTTCTGGTTCGGGCAGAGCGTCTCCCAGCCCGTCTCGCAGTACTCGCACTCGCCGCAGGCCGACCACAGCCACGCGTTGCCGACCGTGTCGCCGACCGCCACGCGCGTCACCGCGTCACCGACCGCGACGACCGTCCCGACGCCCTCGTGCCCGGGCACGAAGGGCGGCGTGGGCTTGACCGGCCAGTCGCCGTGCGCCGCGTGCAGGTCGGTGTGGCACACGCCGGTGTAGTCGACCTTGACGAGCGCCTCGAAGGGCCCGGGGGCGGGCACCTCGACCTCGTCGATCGAGAGCGGGTCGGTGAAGCCGTGCACGACGGCGGCACGCATGGTGGACACGTCGACCTCCTGGGGTCGGCCCGCCCGTCCGTCGGGGGGCCTTGTCTCCGCGGCCCCCGGTCCGTCCGGCGGCCTGCTTCCACGGTGGCATCGGGAGGCCCGGGCCGCGCGGCGTAATCCCGGCATACGGCGCAGGTCAGGTGCCCGCGTGCCGGACGTCACGTCGGTGCCCCGGGCGTCCTCCGTAGACTGTTCCCGTGACTCCCACCCTGCCTGCGCCGTCGTCCGTGCCGTCCGCCCCCGGGGCGCGGCACCACGACGACGCGCGCCGGGGCGCCGGGCGTCTCCCGCTGCGTGCGGACCTCGCCGACGAGGTCCCGTACGGCGCGCCTCAGCTCGACGTGCCGGTGCTGCTCAACGTCAACGAGAACCCGTACCCGCCGTCGGCCGCGGTGGTCGCGAGCATCGCGCGCCGCGTGACCGAAGCCGCGCACGGGCTCAACCGCTACCCGGACCGCGAGTTCCTCGGCCTGCGCGCCGACCTCGCCGGCTACCTCGCGGTCGAGTCGGGCGTGCGCCTCGAGCCCGAGCAGCTCTGGGCGGCCAACGGCTCCAACGAGATCATGCTGCAGCTGCTCCAGGCGTTCGGCGGCCCGGGGCGCTCGGTCCTGTCCTTCGCGCCCACCTACTCGATGTACCCGGAGTACGCGCGCGACGCGATGACGGGCTGGGTCGCGGGGCGACGCGAGGAGGACTTCACGCTCGACCCCGAGCGTGCCGCCGCGACGGTCGCCGAGGTCCGGCCCGCCGTGGTCCTGCTGGCGAGCCCCAACAACCCGACCGGCACCGCCCTGCCGCTGTCGACGGTCGAGGCCGTGCTCGACGCCGCGGACCGGGTCGAGGTCGACGGGTCGGGCGGGTCGCCCGTGGTCGTCGTCGACGAGGCGTACGGCGAGTTCCGCCGGCGCGGCGTGCCGAGCGCGCTCGAGCTGTTGGCGGAGCGCCCGAACCTCGCGGTCGCCCGCACCATGTCGAAGGCGTTCGGGATGGCGGGGGCGCGCGTCGGCTACCTCGCGGCGTCGCGCGCGCTCGTGGACGCGCTGCGCGTCGTCCGGCTGCCGTACCACCTGTCGGCCGTCACGCAGGCGGTCGCGCGCGCCGCGCTCGAGCACGCCGACGAGCTCATGGCCCAGGTCGGCTCGCTGCGCGCGGAGCGCGACGCGACCGCCGAGTGGCTGCGGGGGCAGCTCCTGGACGGCCGGCCGCTCGACGTCGCCGAGTCGGACTCCAACTTCGTGCTGTTCGGGCGGTTCGCCGACCGGCACGCGATCTGGCAGGGGCTGCTCGACGAGGGCGTGCTGATCCGCGAGGTCGGGCCCGAGGGCTGGCTGCGCGTGTCCGTCGGCACGCCGCAGGAGATGGAGACGTTCAAGGCCGCCCTCGTGCGGGTGGCCGGTCTGGAGGAAGCACGATGAGCGCACCGACCACCGGCGCGGCGACCGGGACCCCGGGCGCCGGCGACCAGGCGCGGCCGGGGCACCGCACCGCCCGCGTCGAGCGCGCGACGAGCGAGTCGAGCGTCGTCGTCGAGCTGGACCTCGACGGCTCGGGCCGCACGGACGTGTCGACGACCGTGCCGTTCTTCGACCACATGCTCACGGCGCTCGGCAAGCACGCGCTGTTCGACCTCACGGTCCGGTCCACCGGCGACACCCACATCGACGCGCACCACACGGTCGAGGACACGGCGATCGTGCTCGGCGAGGCGCTGCGCCAGGCGCTCGGGGACAAGCGCGGCATCTCGCGCTTCGGCGACGCGACCGTCCCGCTCGACGAGGCCCTCGCGCTCGCGGTCGTCGACGTGTCCGGTCGGCCGTACCTCGTGCACTCGGGCGAGCCCGAGGGGCAGGAGTACCACCTCATCGGCGGTCACTTCACGGGCTCGCTGACCCGGCACGTCCTCGAGTCCCTCGCGCACCACGCGGGGATCTGCCTGCACGTGCGCGTGCTCGCGGGCCGCGACCCGCACCACATCGTCGAGGCGCAGTTCAAGGCGCTGGCCCGCGCGCTGCGCGCCGCGGTCGCGCTCGACCCGCGCGTCGAGGGCGTCCCGTCGACCAAGGGCGCGCTGTGAGCGGCGCGACCGCGGGCGAGGGCCCCGAGGTGACGCCCGCCGCCGAGCCCGTGCGCGCGGTCGTCGTGACCCAGCTCGGCGCGGCCGAGCCCGTGGCCGCGATCTGCGCGATCGCCGGGCTGGAGGTCGACGCGGTGCTGTCGGCCGTGGGCGTCCTGGCGTGGTGCCGCGACACGGCTCCGGGCGCGCCCGAGCAGGTCGCCGCCGCGCTCACGCGCGCGACGCCCGGGCTCCCCGCCGTGCTCCTCGTGCACCGCGACGGGCGGATCGTCGCGCACACGTGGCTCGACGGCGTCGCGGGCGACGAGCTGGCGTCGGGCCTGGTCCTCGACGGTGCGCCCGAGGCGCTCAGCAACCTCCTGATCGGCACCGAGACGATGGACGGCTTCCCGGACGTCGTCACGAGCGTCGGCGTCGGCCGGCTCAAGGCCATGCGCATGATGGCGAAGGCCGGCCGCGCCGCCCGGCGCGACAGGAAGAAGGCGTCATGAGCGGCGCGTCCGGGCGCCCGAGCGTCGTCGTGCTCGACTACGGGTTCGGCAACGTCCGCTCGGCCGTGCGCGCGCTCGAGCGCGTCGGGGCGGACGTCGAGCTCACGCACGACCGCGCCGCGGCGCAGGAGGCCGACGGCCTGGTCGTGCCGGGCGTGGGCGCGTTCGCCGCGTGCATGGCGGGCCTGCGGTCGGTCCGCGGCGACGAGGTCGTCGGGCGCCGGCTCGCGGGCGGGCGCCCCGTGCTCGGCATCTGCGTCGGCATGCAGATCCTGTTCGAGGCGGGTGACGAGCACGGCGTCGTGACCGAGGGCATGGGGGAGTGGCCGGGCGTCGTCCGGCGCCTCGACGCGCCCGTGGTCCCGCACATGGGCTGGGCGACCGTCGAGGCGGCGCAGGGCTCGCGCCTGTTCGCGGGCATCGAGGGCGAGCGGTTCTACTTCGTCCACTCCTACGCGGCGCAGGAGTTCCCGCTCGAGGACGACATCCCCGAGGACTCGCCGTTCGCCCGCACCACGATCCGCCCGCTCGTCACGTGGGCCACGCACGGCGACCGCTTCGTCGCCGCGGTCGAGAACGGCCCGCTCTCGGCGACGCAGTTCCACCCCGAGAAGTCCGGCGACGCCGGCGCGCACCTCCTCGAGAACTGGGTCGCGACGCTGCGCTGACCCGCCCCACCGGCGGCCCGGCCGCCCGACGACGCCGCTCGTCGCACGCACCCGACCGGCCTGCCGGTCCCGATCACCCTGGAGCACCACGAATGACCGAACGCCTCGTCCTGCTGCCCGCCGTCGACGTCGCGGACGGCCAGGCCGTGCGCCTCGTCCAGGGCGCGGCCGGCTCGGAGACGTCGTACGGCGACCCGTTGACCGCCGCGCTCGACTGGCAGTCCGGCGGGGCCGAGTGGGTCCACCTCGTCGACCTCGACGCCGCGTTCGGACGGGGGTCGAACGCCGAGCTCCTCGCGGACGTCGTCGGGCGGCTCGACGTGCAGGTCGAGCTGTCGGGCGGCATCCGGGACGACGCGAGCCTCGAGCGCGCGCTCGCGACCGGCTGCCGCCGGGTCAACCTCGGCACCGCCGCGCTCGAGAACCCCGAGTGGACCGCGCGCGTCATCGCCGAGCACGGCGACCGGGTCGCGGTGGGCCTCGACGTGCGCGGCACGACCCTCGCGGCGCGCGGCTGGACGCAGGAGGGCGGGGACCTGTGGGAGGTCCTCGACCGGCTCGAGGCCGCGGGCTGCTCCCGGTACGTCGTGACCGACGTGACCAAGGACGGCACGCTCCGCGGCCCGAACCTCGACCTGCTGCGCGACGTCGCGGCCCGCACGGCCTCGCCGGTCGTCGCGTCGGGCGGGATCTCGAGCCTCGAGGACCTCGAGGCGCTGCGCTCGCTCGTCCCCGCCGGGGTCGAGGGCGCGATCGTCGGCAAGGCCCTCTACGCGGGCGCGTTCACGCTGCCCCAGGCGCTCGACGTCGCAGGTCGTCCGTGAGCGCGGCCGGGGGCCGGGCGCTCCCGCCGTCGTCCGGGTTCGCGGGGGACGACGGCTCCGCCGACGCCGAGCTCGCGCGGCTCCTCGCCGCGCACGTGGCGGGGACGGCCACGCTGCGGGAGGTCGTGGCGCGGCTCGCCGCGACCCGCGTGCTGGTCCCCGTGCTCGCCGAGCTCGGTGAGCTGGGGGAGAGCGAGGACGGGCTCCACGTCGACAAGGAGGCGTCGGCCGGCGTCGTCGCGCTCGAGGCTCCCGACGGCCGGCGCGCGCTCCCGGTCTTCACGTCGGTCGCGACCATGACCGCCTGGCGGGCGGACGCACGTCCGGTGCCCGTCGAGGCGCCGCGGGCGGCGCTCTCGGCCGTCAGCGAGGACTGGTCGCTGCTCGTCGTCGACCCGGCGGGGCCCGCGACGGTCCTCGTCCCGCGACCTGCCGTGTGGGCGCTCGCGCAGGGCAAGGAGTGGCGCCCCGCCGTGGAGGACGGGGTCGTGGACCCCGAGGTCGTCGCCGCCGTGACGTCCGCGGTCGCTCCGCTCCAGCACGTCGCGAGCGTCGGCGCGGAGCCGGGCCGGACGGCGGAGGTCGCGGTCGTGCTGCGGCTCGACCCGGGCCTCGACCGCGCCGGGCTCGACGGCGTGCTCGCCGCGGTCAACGCCCGGCTGGGCGCCAGCGACGTCGTCGGGGAGCGCGTCGACTCGCTCGAGCTGCGGATCGGCGCCGCGCGCGCCTGAGGGCTCGGCGGCGGCCGGTGCCGCAGCCGGTCGTCCCCAGGAGCCGGCTCAGCGCCGACGACGCCCGATCGCCCACGCGAGCGCGACCGCCGCGATCGCCGCGACGGCCTGTCCGCCCACGACGGTCCGGTTGAGGTCGAAGACCGGGATCCAGCGGGTGCTGCCGTTCTCGACGACCACGACGCCCACGGGCTTGACCCGGACGCCGTACGCGCCCGCGCCGGCACCCGCCTCGCCCCGGGCGTCCCCGCGAGCCTCGCCTGTCGCCTCGCCGTGCGCCTCGCCCTGGAGGTCGCCCTTCGCCTCGGCCTGCGCGTCGCCGTTCGCGCCGCTCTCGTTCGCGGGGGGCGCGTCGTCGGGCGCGGGCGCCACGAGGTCCGTGCCCTCCTCGCCGCCGGCGTCCGCCGCGCCGAGCTGCCGGCTGCCGGAGAAGGACCGCTGCCGCAGGAACGAGAAGCTCCCCCGGCCGGAGCCTCGGCCGGTCCCGCCGCCCGATCCTCGCCCGCTGCCGTTGCCCGAGCCGCTGCCGCTGCTGGCGCCCGAGCCGTTCCCGGCCCCGCCGCCCGCACCGGTGCCGGCCGCGCCCAGCACCCGGGCCACCGGGATGACGAGCGTCCCCTGGTGCTCGTAGGCCTGGCCGAACACGCGTCCGACCGTGAAGGCGTCGTCGGCGGCCTGCGTGAGGCGGCCGAGATCAGGAGTCCATTCGCGCTCGTCGTCGCTCATGCGCCCACGGTACGAGCACCGGGGCGAGGCGGCGCGCCGACGCGCCTACGGGACCGCGTCGTCCACGATTCTGGGCGGCGTCCGTACGGCCGCTGTACGGCGTGGTAGCGTCCGCCGACGCCGCGCTCGCGGCGGCGCAGCGACGATGCTCCGAGAGGACCCCACGATGGGCGACCCCACCCCGGCAACCGGCCCCGAGACCCCTTCCACCACGACCACGGGCGGGGGCGAGAGCGCCGGCACGGAGGTCCTCACGGCTGACGCCTCGTCG
>Ga0180221_1000576_pt1 | contig 30601 bp, 20 predicted proteins | sample eDN5th37CKraftMG_FD_151339 | JGI IMG/M metagenome (GOLD analysis project Ga0180221, IMG submission 151339) | Enriched Miracle-Growth compost microbial communities from Emeryville, California, USA - eDNA 5th pass 37_C Kraft MG (version 2) (version 2) ...
CACCGCGAGAGCCACCCGGCAGGTGCTGTCGGGGCTTGGTGTCGCCCATCGCCGCGGCGGCTACCGCGATCCCGAGAGCCAGGCGTTCATCGAGAGCTGGTTCTCCAAGCTCAAGGAGCGCTGCGTCTGGCGCCACGAGTTCGAGACCCTCGACCAGGCCCGGGAGGTGATCGCCGCCTACATCGACCACTACCACCACCGCCCCCACTCGGGGCTCAACTACCGCACCCCGTCCGAGGTCCGCCAGACCTGGGACGATGCCGGAGAACCACTACAAAACACCGCGGCCTGACCTGTCAACACCGGCCGGGAGCAGTCCAGACCCGAGTGGAAGCTGGGTGGGCGAACAAGCTGCACCTGTCGGCGCAACAAGCTCACCCCGATCGTCCGCTCCGGCTCGGTCGAGATAGTCCTCAACTGTCGGGCGCATCCCGGCGTTCCACTCGTCGATGAACTGCGAGAGCAGCGTGTGGACGTCACTCATCGCTCATCACCTCCCGCAGCCTGCGAACGCCTCGGGAGCAGAGCTGGTCGACGTTGGCGACGCTGAGTCCGAGCTGCTCGGCGATCTCCTTCTACGAGAAGCCGCTCATCTTGCGGCGCAGCACGTCGCGCATCTGCTCGTTGTCGAGTCCAGCGATCGCGGCGTCGAGCGCCTGTCAAGGATCGCCGGAATTCCCCGGATGTGATCACGAGAATTCCCCACCTGTGATGGCCGGGCGCAGCGCGTTGATGGCGTCGCGGTGGGCGCGCATGCGGTAGCTGTCGCCGGTGATCGATAAGACCGTCGCGTGGTGTAGGAGGCGGTCGAGGATCGCGGCGGCGACGGTGGTGTCTTCGAAGATGGCGCCCCAGTCGGCGATGCCGCGGTTGGTGGTCAGGACGATCGAGCCGTGCTCGTAGCGGCGGCTGATGACTTGGAAGAGGTGGCTGGCGGCTTCGCCGGGCATCGGCAGGTAGCCGAGCTCGTCGATGATGAGCAGCTGCGGGCCGTTCCAGAAGCGCATGGTCGTGGCCCAGCGGCCCTCGAGCGCTGCGCGCGAGGTGCGGGCGACGAGGTCGGCGGCGGTCGTGTAGTAGACGCGGTAGCCGGCCTCGACGGCGCGGTGGCCGAGGATCGTGGCGAGCATCGTCTTGCCGACGCCGGGTGGCCCGATCAGCAGCGCGTTGGCGCGGTCTTCGATGAAGCGCAGCGTGGCGAGGTCTTCGACCAGGCGGCGGTCGAGGTTCGGTTGGGCGGTGAAGTCGAACTGCTCGAGCGTCTTGCGCGCCGGGAGCTTGGCGAAGCGCAGGCGGCCTTGGAGGCGGCGCTGCTCGACCGCTTGAACTTCGTGGGTGAGCAGGTCGGCGAGGAACTGGGTGTAGGGCGGCTTGTCGCGCTCGGCCGCTTCGAGTGCGGGGGCGAGCTGGTCGGCGATGGCGGTGAGCTTGAGGTGGTGCAGGTGGCCGCGCAGCTGCTGGTAGACGGTGTCGGCCATCAGGACGCCGCCTCGGCGAGCTGCGCGTAGCGGGCCAGGTCGATCACCGGCGCCGGCTCGGGCTCGATGCCCTTCAGCCGCGCGAGCTCGGCCAGCGACTGGTCGCCGGGCGGCCGGTTGGCCTTTCGCCGACAGGCGTGATCGGTCGTGAACGCCCGAAGGACCGCCTGTTCGAGCGCCGCGGCGTGCTCGGCGCTGCGGACGGTCTGGCCGGCGCCCGCGACGGCGCGGCGGTGCGTGGCGACGATCTCGCCCGCCGGCGAGAGGATCCGCAGCAGCGGCTCGCCGACGCGGGCGTGAACGGTCACCAAGCGGCCGGCGTGCGCGGGCCCGACGCTGTAGCGGTTGCCCTCGAAGGCGACCAGCGCTGAGCGCGACGCCCGGCGCTCGACGGCGATGACCGCCGGGTAGGCGGCGGCTGGCAACGCCCGCAGCGGCTCGCTCGCGCCGAGCTGGCCGACCGTGCCCGACGGGCGCCGGCGCGCGTCGGCGACCTCGACCGACCAGCGATCAAGCGACGCCTGCGCCTCGGCCATCGAAGCGACCCGGGCGGTCCGCCACCACGAACGCGTCAGGTACTTGATCGCGGCCTCGACAACGCCCTTGCGCTGCGCGCGCCTGGGCGGGCAGACCGCGATCTCTGTGCCGTAGTGCTTGGCCGCCTGCGCGGCGTCGACCGTCAGGCGGTCGGTGCCCGCGACGACGATCGTGGCCATCCGGTCGGTCCGCCAGACCCGTGGCGTGCCGCCGAGCGCGACGAGCACGTGGTGCATCGCCTCGGCCAGATGCCCGAAGGTCATCTGCTCGCAGAACACGCCACGGAAGCGGCCCGAGTGCGACAGCGCGCCGACCAGCACGAACGCCGGCTCGCCCCACGGGACGTCCTCGGGGGACAGCTCCAGCCAGTCCCACTGGATCTCCTCGCCTGGCGGGTGGTCGATCTCGACCGTCACGGCGTCGCCGCGGCGGTGCTCGCAGACCAAACAGATCGGCCGCAACCCCAGGCGCCGCAGCTCGCGAACCAACGTCGGGTAGCTGCGGTCGAAACCGGCCTCAACGAGCTCGCGGTGAAGCACGGTCGCTTCCAGGTGCGGATCGTCGACGAAGCGCGCCTCGATGAAGCCGCGGAACGGATCGAGGCAGCTCAGCGCCGGCCGGCGCTGCTGGCGGGCCCCGTCGCCGGCCAGGTACTTGCGGATCGTCTTCGGATCGCGTCCGGTGTGGCGGCTGATCGCAGCGATCGTCCACCCGCGCGCCTTGAGCGCGTGGATCTCCACGTCGTCCTCCTCTGTGAGCATCCCCTCCGGGGCCTCCTTGCTGGCGCCGTGACCGTGAGAAGCCACGGACGCTGCGGGAGGCCCCCGACAGAACGCGCGCCCGCGCGCGGGAAGCAACTCCGGCTCGGCCCTACGGGCCTTCGACTCCGTCGCTCCCCACGCGCGCGCTGCTCTACGCCCTACCGAGGTGGGGAATTCCGATGATCAGGTGCAGGGAGGAAACCCTGATCGCGCCCACGCCGCCAGCTCGTCGCGAGCGCCGACGCGGGCCTCCTTGTTGCGCTCGGCGATCTCGCTAAGCGCGGAGTCAAACCTGCCGAGGCCCTCGTCGTCACCGACTGGCTCCTCGATGTTCCCGGCGATGCCACGCTCGCGCGTCAGCCGGCGGCGGCAGTAGTCCATGCACGTGTTCGCGACGCGCGTGCGCAGCGCCCCGAGGAACTCCCCCAGGCCGACGCCGCGGAAGCTGCCGACCATCTTCACAACGCGGATAAAGCACTCCTGCGCGGCGTCGTCGTACTCGTTCGGATCGATGCGAACGCCGGGCGTGCCGGGGAACTCGAACGCCACGACGAGACCCTCGCACGCGATCCTGATGACGCGCTGCCAGATGGCGCCATGCGAGCTTCGCAAGCTCCCACCCGTCGCCGCGGCGGTCGTCACGAGCCGCTGCCACGGTCGCCAGCAGCTGCTGATCGGTCGCGCCGTGAAGGCCCGCGCGTGTCAATGCGCCCGCTGTCATCGTCAGTGTCCGCCCGACCCTACCGCCACGTCGAGTGCGCGCGCTCGGGGCTCGGGAGCTGCTGACGGCCGGCTTGGAGAGGGTCGCGGTGGCCACGGTTCAGGTGGTCGCGACGGGCGACGCGATCCTGACAAGGCCTCACGCATACCCGCTGAGTGCCGCCGACGGATCTCCCGCGACCCGGCGCAGTTCTCGTCGGAGCCGGTTAGCGTCCGCTGCCGGGAGCGGGACCAGCGGCCGACGCAAACGCACGCTCCAGGTCGCGGGATCGGGGAACGCCTTCATGTCCGTCACGAGCGGTGCCAGCTCGACGCCGTGGAGTACGGGCGCGAGCGACAGCACTTCGATGTCGCAGGCCGTGGTGAACTCGCGTCCGGCGACGACGATCGGTGAGTCGAGGCCGAGCGCCGGCGAGGCCACCCGCGCTTCGCCGATCACCCGCCCGCGATCGCGCGTCGGGTTGTGGAAGGCGCCTCGGGTCGTGTACAGCAGAAGGCCATCTCCGGGACACAGGCGGCGGGCGTCGTGGCGCCGGCGTTCGGGGAACGCCATTCGCTCGGTGCTGAGGATCCACCGCAGCGCTTCGCGCTCGCCGATCACCAGCAGGTACCAGGCGGGCCGGCTCAAGACATCGCTTCCCGCGCTCGCGCCACCGCGTCGCTGAACTCGCTCCGCCCGATGCCTACCGGAGTCACCGCGTCGAACACGCGAAGGCCGGTGTCCTCGTCGAGGCTGCCGGCGACCACCATCTCGGCCGCCAGCTGCGCGGAGGACAGGCGGGGGATCGACCGCAGCCGGCAGAGCTGCTTGCCGAGCAGGTCATCCATGATCACGACGGCGTCCTCGATCCGGCCCGCGAGCAGCGCGGTGGCGATCTCGCCCCGGTTGGCTGCCTCGTGGGCTCCGGGCTTGGAGTGCAGGCGCCTAAGCGCATCGGCGTCCGCGAGCAGGTCGGGGGGAAGCGCCATGGGCTCGCCCGGCGGCCACCTGAGCAACCCCAAGGTCTTCAGGGCGGTGAAGCGGCCAACAGCGTTGCGCTTGATCTCGATGTCGACGTCGAGCGCCACCAGGGCACGCTCTCCGAGATAGCCGGCCAGCTGAATGAGAGCACCACCCTCCGCAAAGTTGATGAAGGCGCTGGTATCGAGCAGCACCCGCTTCGCCCTGCCGGCGACCACGGTCACCAGTCTGGCTCCGGCTCCCTGGGCGTGAGCCCGAGCTCGGTCACGAGGCGCTCGACCGAAGCGCGATCGCGTCGTAGGGCGAGCGCGAGTCGGTCAAGGTCGATCAGACCGGCGGCGTAGGCGGCGAGGGCGTTATCGCGCAGCTTGGCCGGCAGACGCGGCATCGCGTTCTCGCGGTGAAGGCGGGCGAGCTGGTCCTCCACAGGCGTGAGATTCAGCGTCTTCTCGACGCCCCGGTGCTGTCCCCGGTCGAGCTGGCGCTTGAGCTCCTGCCGTCGCTTCGGGCGTTGGAGGACGTTGACTTCCACGAGCCGCACGAACATCGCCGGCGCGCTGATGCCGAACGCTGCGGCGAGGCGTGCGAGGACGGCGATGTCGATGAGCGGGTCACCGCGCGCCTCAAGCCATCCGCGGATCGCCTGCTCGGGAACCAGGAACTCTCCGGCGAACGCGAACGCCTGCTGCTCCATCGGGTCCGCCGACTTGCCTTCGATGTTGTCGACGCCATCTAGGACTGCTCGGCGATGGATGCGGTGGTGACCCAATTCGTGCGCAAGCGTGAGACGCTGGCGCGGGACCCACTCGCCGCCGTTGAGGAAGATGAATGGCTGTTCGCGGCGAACGAGGTACGCGCCGGCGACGCCTTCGGGAAGCGCCAGGACCGCGACGGGCACTCCCGCGGCCTCCTCGACGACATCGAGGAGATCATGCACGGGCTGGTCAAGCCCGAGTCCCAGCTCATAGCGGGCGGTGCGGGCGGCGGCGATCGCCTCGCGGACGTGCGCCGCAGGCGCCACTGCTAGCGCCCTACCGCGGCCTCGAAGGTGAAGTACTCGTCCATGATGGCCGAGAACTCGGCGATCGCGGCGTTCGCCTCCTCGTCACCGCCGTCGTTGCGGAAGAGCGGTGCGGCCTCCAGCTCGTCCCGCAGCAGGGCGTCCGTATCGACTGCGAGGAACTCGGCCGCGGCGACCAGCTCATCGACCGCAAGCCCGCGCTCACCCGACTCGATACGGCTCAGCGCGGACGGGTCGAGCCCCATCGCGGCCGCCAGACGCCGCTGCGAGACGCCACGCTCGGCCCGGAGCACCGCGATGCGGCGCCCAACCTGCTCCTGGGTGAGGTAGCTCACGTTGTTGTGATTATCGCAAGTCGGCGGACGGAACTTGAGTTTAGCCTTGTGGCTCGCCAACGGAGGTCCCGGCTCCTCCGAGGACCGTGACGAACTCGGCGATGACGTCGACGTCCTGATCGGGCGTCAGCTCGATGTCCTCGATCTCGCGGTTGATGGACTGGAGCACGATCCGTGCGTGGCGCCACTCGCCGTCCTCCGCGACCTTCTCGCTGTGGTAGCGCTTCACGGTCAGCGATCCGCCGCCCTCGGGGTCGGTCGCCTCGTGGAGTTGGGCGAGCACGATCTTGCCCTCGCGCGATCCGGCCAAGGCCGCGCCGCTGGGATCTGCACGGAAGACTGCAAGGGCACCGTCAGGGATGGCGGGCTCCATCGAGCGACCGGCGATGCGCACCGCGAACATCCCCTCGCGAAGCTGACCGGGGGCCTCGACCCAACCGTCCTCCTCCGCCGCGGCGTTCTCCAGGAATCGGCCGGCGGCGGCGCGGATGGAGTACAGGGGCACGTGGCGCACGTACGGCTGCGCCTCAGATGCCGGCACGACGGCGACCGCCCCATCGCGGATCGGTCCTGGCTCGCTCGACGGCTCACCGTGGAACCAGGTGCCGTCCGCGCTCAGGGCAGCCGCCGCCTCCTTGTCCTTGAGTGCGCGCGCGACGCGCTTGAACCCGGAGGTGAGAAGCACGGGGTCGTCGAGGTGCGAAGCGGCGATGACGACGACCTTCCAGCCGAGGTCTTCGAGCTGGTCGCGGATGATCGCGTCGGCGCGTTGGCGCTCAGCACTGCCGTGCAGCCCCTTGGAGAGGCCGTCGAGGTAGACGGCGACCTCGGCGTCGACGTAGGCGAAGTCCGGCACCGTGCGTTCGTAGGGCGGGCCGATCTCGATCTCGTGCTGACCCACGAAGCCGTCCAGGCCGGCTCTCGTCAGCAGCTCGCGCAGGCGGTCCTCCGCCTTGTTGGTGGTCGCGACCGGGCCGGCGAAGGTCGCGTCCTCCAGCGGCTGGAGCTCGTGGCCCTTCTCCGGTGAAGTCCCCATGACAGCCACGAGCTCAAGTGCGCGGTGGCGGTCCAGGAAGCGATGCCAGAACACGTTGCGCCCGGTTCGCAGGCACGAGTAGCAGGAGGCCTCGCAACCACCTGGGCAGCTTTCGAGGAGGTCGTGCAGCGTGGCGGCGATCTCCCCCCAGCGCTCGATGATCTGAGCGAGCAGCCCCGACCCGCCCGGCATCGGGTCGTACAGGTAGAGGTCGTGCCGGCCATCGGCTTTGGGCACCGGCAGGATCTGGAGGTCGTCCGGCTCCATCTCCAGCACCTGCGACGCGCCGAGGCGCAGTGCCTCGCCGAGATTGGCGGCATCACCCTGGTCATCGAGATCGTGGACGTGCAGCGCGTCCGCCACCACGTTGGCGGTCAGCGCGAGCCAAAGCGGTCGCCGTCCGCAGTGCTTGAGGTGCCAATCCGTGAAGTCCTGGTGCTCGCGCGGTGACGCATATGGCGATCGGGTGGCGCCGCAGACGATGCACACCGGGTAGCCCGGCTCGCCCGCGCGCACGCGGTCGGCCGGGCCCGCGTTGACGAGCCGGAGGCCCTGGCCGAGCACGTGATGGACGGTGCGTTCGCCAAACGTCCAGGCAGTGCCGGCGCGGCGGTGACGGCGAGCCATCCCGAGGATGGTCACGGGCACCTGGAACCGGTCGGTCTCCTCGTCCCGGATCGGGCTGACGTGCGCGAGGTCGACGTCGGCGATCGGGAGGCCCGGAAGCTCCACCGGCGTCGAGTCGCCGTAGCCCGATGAGGGAGTCCCGGCGGTCGTCACGAACCCGGAGGCGAGGTCGGCGAGGTAGGCCTCGGTGACCTGCTCCTCGCCCACGACGGGGAAGTGGTAGCGGGCCGTCCGGTAGCGGCCCCGGTTGGCGTAGAGCATGTTGCCCGGGACGAACTCGCGAACGGCGATCGCCTGCGGGCGGGACAGCTCGAACGACACCGCACCTCCACGCCAGCCGGGGAATGCGCTGATGCCGCCGTCGTAGAGGCCGTAGCCCGGAAGGAAGCCCTCGCCCGCCAGAACGCTCAGCGTGTACGTGCGGACCTGGCGCTCCTTGAGCGCGTGCAGGTAGTCGCCACAGCGATTGCGCTGGCGCTCCTCGTCCTTGGTGAGCAGGCGCTCACTGGCGATGGCGTTGAGGCGGCGCTGCGTCTCGATGACCCACGTGAGCCGCTGGTGCATGAGATCGACCAGTCCCTGGAGCTCGTGCGGCATCCCGAGCACGAGCGCTTCGAGCTGCTCGGAAGCGACCTCGTTGGCTGCCTCGGCCGGCCAGCCGGCGGCGAAGACACGCTTGACGGCGTCGACGAGCAGCTGACGGTTGGCGTCGATGAGCGCCCCGAGCGGCGTTCGGACATCAGCGGGCGCGGTGCGGTAGCGGTCGTCCTCCCCCTCGAAGAGGTACTCGCGCACGTACTGCGGCATGGCCGCGGCAAGCGCGTCGCGGGTGGCCTCGTCGTCGGTGGCACGCCGCAGAAGCTCGGAGAGCACGACCGCATGCACGTGCTTGCGCACGAGCACGTCGTTCTTGAGGTTGAACCGCGGCGGCCGCAGCGGCGCGCCGAGCAGCTTCTCGGGCTGCTCGAAGAAGTAGGCGTCGTGTACCGCCCGCCGGCAGTAGACGAGGACGACGGCCATCCGGCGCCGCCGCCCGGCACGGCCGACTCGCTGCCAGTAGTTCGCTGGCGTCGGAGGGACGTTGCGGCAGAGGACGAGATCGAGCGCGCCGATGTCGACGCCGAGCTCCAGCGTCGGGCTTGCGACGAGCGTGTTCACCGTCCCGCCGCGGCGCTTGAACTCCTTCTCGATGCGGAAGCGCTCGTCCGCGGGCACCTGCGCGGTGTGCTCCTCGGCCGTGACCATCGCGAACGGCCGGCTCAGCAGCGACACGTTGTAGTCGTCGGCGGGCGGCGGCGAGGGCTCGACGACACCCGTGCAGTGCGTCTTCGTACACGCACCGTTCGGCGTCGGGCGGGAGTGCACGCGGCGACACACGGAGCAGACGTAGCGCTCGCTCTGGCGCACCATGCCGAGCCGACTCGCATCGACCTGGTGCGCGCCGCCGCTGCCACCGAGCGGTTTGTCGTTACCGCCGACCAGCTTGACCGGCGTCACGAGGTCCAGCGCGCGCAGCAGCTCCCAGACCTGCTCCGCAGCCGCCCTGGGATCCTCGACGCCCCACCTGCGGACGAAGTCGACCGCACCGGTTCGCCCGGTGGTCGAGACGACGGTCCGCACCCACTTGTCGACGTCGCCGCCCCTGCGTTCGAGCTTGATGCCGACAGGCCGGACCTCGGTGAAGCCATACGGGATGAAGCCACGCTGAACCTCTTCGCTGCCACCGGTCCACCAGCGCGCGAAGATCGGCTCGTCGGCGTCGTGGATCATGCGCGCCCGACGCCACGAGTCGAGCAGCGCCGCGGCGCCCTCGCAGAGCGCCTCGGGCGTCATCGCCAGCTCCGCCGCCAGGTCACGCACGCGCGGCTCGTCGGGCGTGAGCCCGGAGTACACGACGCGCAGCTGCCCCCACCGCTCCAGGCCATCGCGCTGGGTGAACGACGTCGCGAGCTCGCGAAGGATCTGGATGCGCAGGAACCGCGACAGCTGGACCGCCTTGTCGCGGCCGAACGCCTCATCGGCGGCGGAGTCGAACGCCTCGGGCGCGACGGCGCGGGCCAGATCGCGATCGGAACGAAGGCGGCGGAGCAGCTCGGCGTGGAGGTCGCCGACGGACACGGGGCCGCCACCGCTCTTCTCCAGGTGGCCGAGGGCCTCAAGCATCAGGTAGCGCAGGCGGTACCGACGAGCGTGATCCCGCATCCACCCGGCCTGGAACGCGGCATCCTGGCGGTTGTCGGCGAAGACCAGCAGGTGACGCTCCTCGTCGCTGCCGGCGGCGCTGATCATCTCCTGGGCGAGGATGTGCACGTCGGCGACCGTCGAAGCGCGCAGCGGCCGGATCGGCTCGTAGTCACGGCCGGTGCCCGACCGTCCGGTGGCCCCGCACCCCAGGCAGCGGAACGCCCTGGGCTCGTGAACGAGGTAGACGCGCGCAAGCGGACCGGGCTGCGTGCACTGAGGGTTTGCGCAGGCATCGGTGGTGTCGCGGTGCATGCAGCCGCACTTCGTGCACAGCCACCCCTCAGAGCGCCGCTCGTCGAGACGCGCCGACGCCTTGGCCCGCCCCCGCGCGGTCCCGTTGGCGGCCGCCGCCTCATCCTCGTCATCCGGGTCGCCCTCGGCGAGGAACCAGTCGGTGAACCGCACCCGCGCAACGCCATCGGCGTCGGGATCGGGAGCCGCGAGCCAGTAGGCGCTGTCGCCCGAGGCCTCGCCTCCCGCGACGTCGCCGCCGTCCAGCGAGAAGCCGTGGAGGTGGGTCGTGAAGTAGTGCTGGCCGCAGGTGCGGCATACCGACAACGGGAACACCGCGGTGGGCTGGCGCTCGACATCGCCCGTGGCCAGGGCCTCGCCGGCGGAGAACCAGAGGGTCGGCTCGGGAGGGTCTCCGTCGAACGTCGCCACCGCGCCCTCCAGGCCGCGGACGAACACGTGGAGCTTGGGCCGCAGCAGTGGCACGTCACCGCGGCGGGCGAACGCGCCGAGGGCCAGGTAGGCGAGCACCTCTGCGGTGGTCGTCTCGGGCGGCAGGCCGGTCCGCGCCAGCCGCGTGCGAAGGACAGTCGTGACCTCGGCCAGATCGCGGGCGTGTTCGAGCTCCTCAGCGAGGATCCGCACCGGCTCCATGCGCACGAGGTGCTCGAACAGGGCCTCGGCGACGCCGCCGGCCGGCAGCTCCGGGCGCGAGCCGGTCAAGGCCGCCACAGCGTCGGCCAGCGCCTCGCGGTCTACACCGACCTCCTCGTCGTCCGTCTCGTCATCCTCAGGCGCAGGCCCGCTACCCAGAGCGTCGAGCACCGCCGCGAGCACCGCATCGGGATCGTCCGGTTCCGCCGGGATCGAACGGGCACCCGGCCAGTCGAGCTCGGCGTAGCGCTCTGTGACGAGTGTCACGTTCTCCTGGGGCACCCCGCAGAGCCGCGCCAGGAACTCGGGGCCGACCTCGGCGCCGCGTTCGGGATCGACGATCGTCGCCGAGGTGGCGATACACGTGACCTCATCGGCGGTCTTGCCGGCGAACGCCCGCAGCCGGCGCACGAGGCAAGCGACCTCCGCGCCGGTCGCACCGGAGTAGGTGTGCGCCTCGTCGAGCACGATGTACGACAGCGGCGCCCCAGTGAACAGCTCGAAGTCCTGCTGGCGTGTGATGAGGAGCTCAAGCTGGTTGGCGTTGGTGATGAGGATGCGCGGCTTGCGTTCCCGGATCTCCTGCTCGCTGGCGCACTCCTCCCACGGCACGATCTCCAGGTCATCCGGCTTGCGCTTGCGACGGGCCGCGAGCAGCGCCTCCCGCCCCTGACCCTCGTCGAGGTGCGCGACGTCGCTGTCCGATGGCCGCCGCGGCGTCGAGCCGACGTACATGCCGTAGGTGATCCCCGTCCCGGCCAGCAGGACCCGGAGACGGTCGCGCTGGTCGGCGGCCAACGCGTTCATGGGGTACACGAGGACGGCGACGACACCCTCGGGCTCGCCGGCGTCGCGCATGCGCAGGCAGCGGTCGATGATGGGGTAGAGGAAGGACTCCGTCTTGCCGGATCCCGTCCCGGTCGAGACAAGTACGTGCTGGCCGGCGAGGGCCGCGCGAAGCGTCTCCTCCTGGTGGGCGAACAGGGACGGGAACTCGGCGGCGCCCGGAAGAGCCGCATGCACAACGCCCTCCTCGACCAGGGCCTGGAGCGTCGCGCCCTCGCGGAACCCGCGCGCGAGCGACACGTACGGACCCTTGGTCAGCGGTGAATCACGGAACGCGCCAGCGCCTAGCAGTGCGCTTGCCTGCGAGGCGAGCCGCGGGTCGGCGATCGGGAACGCCGTCAGCTGATACCGGCGGAACTCCTCGATCACCTGCCCCGCGAACTGGATGGGGTTCAGGGCCATCAGGCAGCCTTGTCCTGGTCGCCGAGGATCTCGCGTGCCTCCGCGTTGGCCCGCTCCCAGCCGCCGTCCGGCTGCCAAAGCTCATCGAGGCCGAAGCCAACACCCGCGGCGGCGCGAGCGGCGGCAAGTTCGGCGGCGCACTGCTCGGCAGCGTCGGGGCCGTCAGCGTAGAACGCTTCGTACACCCGCACGGCGAGGCGCGGGTAGCGGTGCTCGTCGCCAGCGTCGCGGTCGTAGATCGGGAAGCGCGTCGCGATGTGGCGCAGGTCGTCAGGGTGCAGGCCGAACAGATCCGAGACGAGGGCGTCGAGTACCAGGCGTGCGGCGAGCCGCTCGGCCGGGTCGACCAGTGCGTCCTCGGCGGGCTCGGGGAAGTCCGCGCTGATCGCGTTGAGGCGCCGCGCGAGGCCACGCGCGTGAGCGCCGAAGTCGGCGCCAGACCAGTCCGGGACTGGGAGCGTCTCGGCGTAGAACCAGTTGATCGTGGCCGACACCTTCATGCGGATGAGGTAGTCGATCGTCAGCGAGCCCAACAGCCCGGAGAGCGAGAACGGATCGAAAAGGCCATCGAGACTGGGCGCCTTGTTGCCGTGCACGGCCGGCGGGATGACAGAAGTCACGAGCGTCCGCTGATTCGTCGAGCTGGCGACATCGCGGAAGACGATTCGCGGCTTCTGCCACGCATCGGTCTCCAGCTCCGCAGACACAGTCGCGGCGCGTACGAACTCGCTGACGCTGTCGCTGGATCCCTTGCCGAGGAAGTACGGGTTGTGCAGCCAGAACGACTTGCCTTCGTAGAGCGGCACGTAGCCGGCAGCCCGCAGCCGCGCGCGGACGCGCGGATCGCGGGTGTCGTCCTCCGGGCCGAGCAGTCCCTCACGCTCCAGCTTCGCGCGCGCCACGAAGTGCTTGGCCGCGTTCGTCATGTGGAACTCGGCGGAGTAGCGGGCACCGAACCTTCCGACCGCATCACCGAGCAGCGGATGGTCTGCGTAGATCCGCTCGACGATCTCCAGGTCGCGGTCGTCCTTGAACTCCATGAACGACCACGTCGTCGGCGCAAACCGCTTGATGTCGCTCGCAGCAAGCTCGACGACGTGCTGCCCCGGACGCTCCCACTCGGTGACGTCGTGGCGCATGAACGCCGCCCGCACGGCCTCGGTCTTCCCGCCGCGCTGGACCACGATCGGGACGAACTTGAACCGTGAGTCGATGGGAAACAGCTTGGCCCGGTTCTCGAACCCGTAGCACCACTCCCACTCGCAGCGCTCCAGGAACTCCTTGCGCAGCTCGGTCGTCCCCTTGTCCGTGTAGACCCCAGAGGGCACGAGCATCCCGATACGGCCGCCGTCGCGCACGAGCTGATGGGCCATCTCGACGAACAGCTTGTACGTGTTGAGGTCGGCTGAGCCCTGGAGGCGATACGGGTGCTCGCGATGCGCCAACGCGATGCGCTTACGGCGAGCGAGCTCCCATCCTCCCGACAGCCGCTCGCCGGCCTTGCCGCGTGCGAGCGAGACGTCGAACGGGTCGGCGGACGCCTTCACGAAGTTGGACAGCGCCTTGAACGACCCCTGGTAGACGATCCAGTCCTCCTCCAGACCGTCGATCTCCTCGAACAGCTCGGCCTGCCTGGCGAGCGCATCCGTCTTGTTGTAGGTGCGATACAGCGGGTCGTGGCGCGAGAAGAACTCCTGGGAGTTCGGTTTGGCGATCTCCCACGGCGGGTTGCCGAGCACGGCGTCAAAGCCGGTGCGCTCCGCCGTGAAGGCGTCCGGGAACTCGACCTCCCAGTGGAAAAAGCGCTGCCGTGCGGCAAGCTCGTCGACGACGGCCTCCTGCTCGGGTGTCAGCTGACGCCACGACTGCGGCATCGGCGCATCGACGTCCCCAGCGGGCCAGAACCACAGCGCGCACCACGTGTCCATGCGGCGCTTGAGCGCCCGGTACTCGTCGCTCGCGAGCAAGTCGCGGTAGGCGCGCTCCCGGTCGCCGCGCGGGAGCTCGTGCAGCGCCTCGAACCGCTCACGCACCCTCGCCACGAGGTCACCGACCGGCTCGCCGATCTCATCGAAGAGGCGGCTGGCTCCACCCATCGCGTCGATCACGGCCGGGAGCTGGTCCTTGGCGTCCTTGAACGCCTGCCTGAGCCACTTCGTGCGCTCGCCGCTCTTGCCGTCGGCGTCCTCGCGGTCGAGCGCCCTGATCGGGTAGTCGTCGACGAGGTGCACCCAGCAGCCGACGAGGCTGTTGCCGACCTTCAGCTTGTGGTCGAGGTACTCGAACGGCAGTTCACGGTCGAGCGTCTCGATCCACAACGCGAGGCGCGCGAGCTCCACGGCCATCGGGTTGAGATCGACGCCGTAGAGGCAGCGCTCGACGACGTGGCGCGCGAGCTGAACGCGCAGCCGCTCGGGGAAGCGCTCGTCCTCGGGCGGGAGATCGAGCACCTCCTCGTGCTCCTCGCCAGTGGCAGGCGCGCCGAAGGGGAGCGTGATCACGGTCTCGCGCTCTCCCTTGGCCCGGATCCGATCGTGGTGCTCCAGTGAGCGATGGAGCGCCTCGACGAGATAGCGCAGGGCGGCAACCAAGAACGAGCCGGAGCCCATCGCCGGCTCGCAGACCTTGAGGTCCAGGATGACCTCGGGCGAACGCGGCACGAGCCGGTCGCCGACGCGCTCGTAGCAGAGCGGTTCCAGCGCGCGCTGGGCGAGCGGGACGGAGAGCGCCGGTCGGGTGTAGAAGGACCCCGAGCCCTTCCGCAGACCGCCCGAGGCGACGAGGTACAGCCGGCCCGGCGGGATGACGCCGGCGACGAGCTTGTCGGCCGCCGCGGCGCGCTTCTGCTCGTAGACGGCTGCGTCGGGCGACTTGCCGCGGGGGCGACGCACCATCCCCGCTGACTCGACTGCGTCGCGTGCCCAGGCGAGGACGCGAGCCCGCACATCGTCTGCGACCTCCTCGTCCTCGACCTCAGCCGCGGGCTCGTCACCGATCGTGCCTCCCTCGACCAGGCTGGGCTCGTCTGCGGCGGCGGAGTCCTCGGGATCCTCGGCCTCCGCGCCCGCGTCGTCGGCTCCCGCAGCCGAAGCGGCGTCCTTCTTGAACGTCTTGAGGAGCTCCTTGAGCTCGTTCGCGCTCAGCCCCGTGAGGCGCGAGAGCGGCAGCGCCGGCTGACGGCCGACGTTCAGCAGGACGATCGGATCATCCGTGGCACTGCGACGGAGCTCGTAGTCGAGCAGGCCCTCGTAGACGATGCCGACGTACTCGGTACGCAGGTCGGAGAAGTCGACGGCCCCTGCGACCCAGCGGGCGCCCCGGCCGGCGCGTACCTTGACCTTCCCGATCTTCAGCAGCCGCAGCAGGCGGTAGACGACCGCATCCGAGGGACGAGTCGCCTCCAGAGCGGCGAGGGCTCGCAGGACCGGCTCGCCGGCCCCGTGGTCGCCCGGGCGAAAGAGCTGACCGCCGTACGCGCGGACCGGCAGGTCGGCGTGGCCGCTGCCGTGGTAGATGAGCCGGAAGAGGCCCAGCATCCGCGGCCACGCCGCGCCAGCGTCCGCGAGCGCGTCGCGGCCCTCTCGGTCGGCGCGCGCCAGCGTGTCGTAGAGGCTCCCGACGCCGTAGGAGTCGTGGTAGGCCTCGACGTTGGCCGGCAGCAGGTCCCGAGCCTCGGCGTAGAGGATCAGCACCAGACGCATGACCACGCGCGTGGCGGCTTGGTACAGCGCGGCGTGGGCGTCGTCGTCGGAGAGCCGCTGGCCACTGGCGGGGTCGGTCCAGAGCGCTTCTTGCAGGTGCGGGTCGGCCGCGAGCTTGTGGTCGACCTCCCCCACGAGCAGCTCGATCGCTTGCCGGACCTGCTCGCCGAGCACCTGCGCGAGATCGCCCTGACGGTTGCGCGACTGGTGGACCGTCGCGATCAGCGCGCGCAGCGATTCGAGGTCTCCGTCCGCCCCGGCCCGCACAAGCGCAGCGAGGCCACGCAACGTCTCGCGACCCTCGCTCTCGTCGAACCACGTCTGGGCGTCCCACTCGGCCCACGCGTCGTAATCGGGGCCGGCGTGCACCAGTCGGAACTGGCGACCGTTGGTCAAGAGCCCGAGCGGAACGCCTGTCGTACGCAGCAGCTCCACCAGCCGCGCGTGGGCCCGAACGCCACGGCCGCGGCCGACCGTGTCGCTGCCGTCGAACCAGACGGCGAGAAGCGCACCGGCGCCATCCGGGTCCGGCAGAACCCAGTCCGGACGCAGCGCCTCCCCCGTGACGGAGGTCGTCTTGAACTCCGCGGACACCGCCCCTGCCTTGTGCCAGCCTGCGAGCCCGAGGAAGCCTTCGAGCAGCTGACCGGCGAAGGCGCGGCGTGCGGCGTCCAGGTCCTCCCCTGAACGCAGGGCGGCATCGAGTCGCAGCCACGCGCTGCGCAGTCGGTCGTAGGAGTGCTCGTCGAGCTCCGGTAGCTCTGCAAGCAGCTCGTCGAGGAGCTGCGGCGCGACGAGCATGCCGCCGTGGCGCAGCTCGCCCCACCACTGGTGCGTCACGGCGGTCACGGAGTCACCCCCGCGGGCACGAGCAGCGCCACGGCGACTGGTGTCAGCGCGCAGCGCGCCAAGGCGAACCGCCGCGGAAGGACTTCGTCCACGAGGTGCTCGCGCTCACGTTCGATGCGGGCGCGCAGCCGGGCTCGACGCTCCTCGACCCGCCGGTACTCCTCGCCTTCGAGCTGCTCCTTGAGCTGGCGCAGCTCCTCCTCGCGCTCGTGGCGCAGCTCCGGGTCGAAGGTCAACTGGCGCGTCTTCTCCTCCAGCTTCTCGATCTGCCGGCGTAGACGTTCACGTCCCTTCTCGCCGCGCTCGTCGTCGAGCTCCTTCAGCCGGTTCCTGAACAGCTTGTCCTGATGACTGCGCTCTTCCTTGAGCAAGCCGGGCAGGAGGCCCTCGGCCGTCGCCCGCAGCTCCTCCTCGCGCTCCTGGCGCAGGCGGTCGAGCTCGTCGGTGACGTCATCCCAGCGATCCTCCAGCCACGTGCGCCACGCGTCGACGCCGCGCGTATCCAAGGTGGTCGGGTCGTCGAGGGGGGCGTCCACGCGGGTGCAGGCGCCGTCGTCGAGACGGACCGCCAGGTCGACCAGCTCGGCGTGCAGCGGCTCGCGCAGCTCGTTGACGAGCGTGAGCAGGCTCGGGATGACGAGCGTCGGCGCTGCGATGCCGGAGTGCGCCGCGACCGTGTAGCGACGCAGGTCGGGCCGCGGCTCCCAGAGCCGCCGACGCAACGTCGACGCGGCGCGTCGCATCACCGGATGGGCAAGGCGCATCAGCCTCGTGTCGGAGCGCTCGCGGTAGACGTGGCGGCCTTCCGGCGTGGTCTGCATGAGGGCGTCGGAGGAGAAGACCAGGCGTGGTCTGGCACCCGTCTTCTCGACCCGCAGGGAGCTGTCCACCGTGCGCTGCCATGCGGGCGGAGCCTTCAAGCGGAATGTGCCGTCGCCGGTCGGCTCCAGGGCGCCCTGGTCGAGGCTTGCTGCCACGCGCAGCAGTCGCTCCAGGCGGTCGGGGCCGATCCGCAGCGCCTGGGCCGTCGCGGCGAGCGCGGCGGCAGCGGCCTCGCCTGCGCGCTCGTCCATCGGCGCATCCGGCTCGGGCAGATCGAGGCGCTCGGCGGCCTGCTCGCGCACGAGCTCGACGCGGCGGTCCAACTCCTCGGCAGTCAGCTGCTCGTCGACGAAGCGCTCCTCGAGGCCGCGGTCGATCACCTCGCCGACGCTGCCGAGATCGCCCCGAACGCGGTCCACCTTGTTGACGACGTAGTCGAGGAACTTGACGTCCTCGTCTTCGTCGGACGTGAAGTGGAAGGCGGTCACGTCGCGCGCCTGGCCATGCCGGTCGACGCGGCCGTTGCGCTGCTCCAGGCGCATGGGGTTCCAGGGGACCTCGTAGTGGACGACGTAGCGGCAGGAGGTCTGGAGGTTCAGGCCTTCGGCTGCGACGTCTGTTGCCACCAGCAGCCGGATGGGATCACCGTCGTCGTTGAAGCACTCCCGCACCTCCGCGCGTTCAGCATGCGACGAGCCGCCGAACAGCGATCGGACCTGCGGAACGTCCAGGCCCTCAGCCGCGAGACGCGCCCGGACGTAATCGAGCGAGTCCTTGTACTCGGTGAACCAGATCGCTCGCTCGTCAGCGGTCAGCTGACCGTCCGCGCGAAGCCGCTCGTCGACCCAGGCGCGAAGCGCCTCCCACTTCCCGTCCGGGGGAAACGAGGTGTCAGCAGCGACGGCGGTCGGGTCAAGCGGCTCGTCCACGACGCTGCGGCCCCACCCGAGTTCGGTGAGCGCAGCGCTCACCTCCTCGCGTGCTGCACGCAGCGCCTGCTCGTGGCGACTGAGCCATCCGGCGCCCTGACGGACGACGTCCTCCTCGCGGCGCGCTTTCTCCTCGTCGTCGGCAACCTGGAGTTCTGCGCGGGTTCGTGCGACCTCCGCCTCGTCAAGCGACACAGCATCCGCGTAGCCCTCGAGGTGCTTCCACCACGTGCGCGCGAGGGCGTATGGGGAGGAGAGCAGCCGCTTGGTGAGCAGCGCGAAGACGAAGCGACCGACGCTGCGCTCGCGATGGCCGAGCGTCGCGAGCACCGCGTTGCCAGCGCGGCGGTATTCACGCAGCGCCTCGACGAGCCGGAGCTCCGGCGGTGTCCACCTGAACGGGATGCCGTGCACGCCGCGGTTGGTGAACGGCGGGACCTCGCCGCGCTGCCTGGCGCGCTCGTTGAGCTCGGCCTTGAGCCGACGCACCATGACGAGATCGATCTGGTCGCGCTCGGCTTCGTTGAGCTCGCTCGTCTGCCGGAAGCGAACCGGGTCGAGCTGCTCCAAGAGACCTGAGAAGCTCGCGGTGAAGCCGTTGTGCGGCGTGGCCGTGAGGAACAAACGGTGCTCGGCGTGCTGGGCGACCTCGGCGAGCATCTTCGCGCGGTCCGAGCGTTCGCTGAAACCCATCGGCGCGAGGTTGTGCGCCTCGTCGACGACCAGCAGGTCCCATGCGAGCGCGTGCCCGCGCTCCAAGCGCTGCGCAGCAGCAAGGAACGCCGCGAGCACGTCGGGCTGGCGCAGGAAGTCCATGGACGTGATCGAGCGCGGCGTCACGGCCCACGGATTGGCGTCCATCCCGTACTCGCGCTGGATGTCCACGATCGCGGCGCGATCGAGCACCGTGAAGTCGAGCGCGAACTTCGACCGCAGCTCGTCGCGCCACTGGAGCTGAAGCGACGCGGGACAGATCACCATCACCCGGCGGATGCGCCGGCGGCCGAGCATCTCGCGCAGGACGAGACCGGCCTCGACGGTCTTGCCCAAGCCGACGTCGTCGGCCAGCAGGAGGGTCACGCGCGGCATCTCCAGGGCCTTGAGCACGGGATATAGCTGGTAGGGCTCCGGCGCGACCGCGCTCTCCCACGGGGACACGAGCGCCGGGCCTTCACCCGTTAGGCCGGGCAGGCGCGCCACCGAAGTCCAGCGCAGGGCGTCGCAGAACGCGGCGAAGCGCTCCGGCGGGTCAGGAATCAGGCCATCTTGGATCCGCGGCAGGCCGCCGCCCTGGAGGACGCGGGCATCGATCTCGGCCTCCCAGAGGACGGTGTCCTCCGGAGGGAACTCCCAGCCATCGAGGTACTCGACCTCGACGAGATGCGTCGCTGCTTCGTTGCCAGTCTGGGCGCGCACGTCGCGCACGGCAGCGGGCCGGCCACGGACGAGGACCGCTTGGCCGGGTTCGGGGATGGTTGCGGTCTCGGTGGTCACCACGCGAGCCTACCTTTGAGAGTGTGGTGGGGAATCGTCACGCGAGCCGGGTCGTGACGACCGGGCGCGACCTGACACCAGCTTGGTTTCAGCCCGGCGGTTTCCCGAGGGACATCCGCACAGCAGAATCGTGCGATAGGGGAGTGCGTCGGAATGTGCTCGGCGAACGCACCGAGACCCGTCTTGTTTGTTGAGCGGGTCAAGTCTCGACTGCGCGAGATCGCCCGTCAGGAATCCCTCGGGCTCCAGACGATCACCACGGACCGAATCCTCCCGGGACGACCCCGAGGGTGCTCGTGTTCGCGGCAGCGAGGTGCCTCTCGATCTACTCGTTCCCTCCGGCGCTACGTAAAGACCGCCGGTCAGCCGAAACAACTCGCCACTCGGCACATCCGGAAGTTCGAGCTCTCGGTCGCCGCGAGCCTCGACGCGATCCCAGTTGCAGAGCCAGCGACGCGATCGGCAACCTCTTTCGCTCATGGCGGAATGTCCGGCTTCGAGGAGAGAGAGCCGACACCCGGACTCGAACCGGGGACCCCTTCATTACGAGTGAAGTGCTCTACCAGCTGAGCTATGTCGGCGCGCCCGCCATGGTAGCGACGGGCTCGCCGACGCAGAAGCGCCGGCCCCCGGGCCGGCGCTTCGGTCCTGCGCTCGCCTGTCCCAGCAGGCGCCTCCCCGAACGTCCGCTCCGCCGCCGGGCCGGTCCCGCGAGGGCCGGGACCGGCGCGCGGCGGCTGTGTGGAGCGGCCTCGGACTAGGTCGTGCTCGCCGGGTGGATGGGCCGCGCTGCGATCACGAGTGGGCGTCGTGGTCGTGCTCGGCGGCCTTCGCGTCGTCGGCGGGAGCCGGGTGCCCGGCCTCGCCGGCGACCGGCGCGTTCTCGGTCTTCAGGACCCCGTGGGCGCCCTTGACCATGTCGCCGAAGGCGTGGGTCAGGAAGGGGTAGGTGCCCTCCTCGTCGAGCGTGAACTCGGCGAACCCGCCCTGCGACGGCGCCAGGTTCATCGTCTGGACGTGCTCGGCGACGCCGTTGTCGGAGACGACGCGGTCGAAGATCGTCCCGATGACGTGGAAGGCGCTCCACTTCGAGGGGCCGGTGTTCAGGACGTACAGGCGGATGCGCTCGCCGGCCTTCACGTCGATCGGCTTGGCCGAGTACTGGTCGGCGTAGCCGTTGAACGCGACGACGTCGGGGGCGATCGCCTGCAGCTTCTCCATGTCGGCGGTCGCGCCGGGCTGGCCGATGTAGTACTCGGCCTGCGTGATCCACAGCTCACGGTCGACGGGCGGGAGGTCCTTGGGCTTGACGATCATCGCGCCCGACATCCCCGCGCCGACGTGCATCAGGATCGGCGAGGTCGCGCAGTGGTACATGAAGACGCCCGGGTGCTTGGCCTTGAAGCGGATCAGCTTCTCCTCGCCGGGCTTGACGTTCACGTAGTACTCGCCCGGGTTGACCTCGGCGGAGTGGAAGTCGATGGAGTGCGCCATCGAGACCTTCATCTCCTCCGAGCCGCCGTTCACGAACGTGATGGCGACGTCGTCGCCCTCCTCGACCACGATCGGGGGCGAGGCGGCGGTGCCGCGGAACACCTCGCCGTTGACCGCGTAGGTCCACGCGTTCGTCGGCGCCAGGTCGGGATGCACCTGGACGTTGTGCTCGGCCACGTCGACGGTGAACTCCTTCACGTCGCCGGCGGGGACCTCGGGCAGGGTCGGGTCGACCCACTCGAACGGCTCGTACTCGACGCCCTTGGCGTCGTCGATCGAGGGAGCGGGCGTGAGGCCGCCGGTCGACGGCGCGACCGCGGCGACCGGGGCGGCGTCGGCGGTGGCCGCGACGGCGGGCTCGCCGTTCTGCGAGGACGCGAACGAGACGACCGCGATCACCACGGCGAGGACGGCCAGCAGGCCGATCAGGCCGACGCCGACGAGCGTCCACTCGCGGCGGGCGTCGTCGTCGCCGTTGCGGCCCTTGAAGAGCTTCGCCAGGGGCCCCCGGGGCGGCGCCTGGTTGTCGTGCTGATAGATGGTGCTCATGGTTGATCTCCTGGGATAGATCCGAACAGCTCCTGTCCGCATCTTCGGCGCGCACGGGGCTCCCAGGGGCGAAAAGGGCGAAAAAGGGATGCAGAAGCGCCACGACCTGCATAACATCCGGTTATGGGTCCGTAGTAGACCCGGATCCCGACCGGCAACCAGCATCGGCACAGTGCCGCAACCCCCCGCCCGCAGCCCCGACCTGACCGACCTGCGCAGCCTCGTCGCCGCCGCCGACTCCGGCACGCTCGGCCGCGCGGCGCTGCGGCTGCACATCTCCCAGCCGGCCCTGAGCAAGCGCCTGCAGGCGCTCGAGCAGACCGTCGGCGTGCAGCTCATGGAGCGCTCGCAGCGCGGCGTCACGCTCACCCCCGCCGGCCGGCGCCTGTACGAGCAGGCGCGCCCGCTGCTGGCCCAGATGGAGCTGCTCGACCTCCTCGTCGCCGACCTGCGCCGCGCCGTGTCCCCCGTCCGCCTGGCCGCCAGCCACTCGGCCAGCGACGCGTTCGTCACCGACGCGCTGCCGACCGCCGACGAGGACGACCCGCTCGCCGTCGAGCTCGTGATCGCCAACAGCCACGTCGTGCGCAACCACGTCGCCGACGGCCGCGCCGACCTCGGCGTCGCGCCCGCGCGCCCCGACGCCACCCCGCACCCGGGCGTGCGCCGCCAGAAGCTCGTCGACGACGCGATCGTCTGCGCCGTCCCGCACAGCCACCCGTGGGCGCAGCGCCGCCGCATCCGCCAGGCCGAGTTCGTGCGCACCCCGATGGTGGTCCGCGACCCGACCTCCAACGCGCGCTGGACCGTCGACGCGGTCCTGCGCCGCCACAACCTCGAGCTCGCGCCGCCCGCCGCGCAGGTCTCCACCCCGCACGCCGCCCAGCGCGAGGCGATCGCCCGCGGCGCCCCCGTCCTGCTGTCGCGCTACGTCATCGACCACCGCTTCTTCGCCGAGGTCGAGGTCGACGGCCTCACGTTCCCGCGCCGCTACGAGCTCGTCCTGCCGGCCACCGGCGAGCCGCCCGCCGCCGTCCGCGCGCTCATCGCCCGCCTCGAGGATGCGGTCGCCAGGATGCAGGCGGACGCCGGCACGTGACGACCCCGACGCTCTACACGATCGGCTACGAGCGCCTGATGCCGCTCGAGCTCGCCGCCGAGCTGCGCCACGCCGGCGTGCGGCGCGTGATCGACGTGCGCTTCCGCCCCCAGTCGCGCCGCGCGGGCATGTCGAAGACGCGCCTGGGCGAGCTGCTGCGCGACCACGGCATCCTCTACGAGCACCGCCGCGAGCTCGGCACGCCGCCGCACATCCGCCCGCTGTTCCATCGCGGCGACCTGGCGCAGGCGCGCGCGGCCTACCGCGCCCACGTCGACGCCGAGTCGCCCGACGCGCTGGACCGCCTCGCCGCCGAGTTGGCCAACCCAGACAGGCCGGCGACCGCGCTGCTGTGCCTGGAGGCCGAGCCCGAGGGCTGCCACCGGCGCGTGATCGCCGAGGCGGTGGCCGAGCGCCTGCCCGGCGTCTCGGTCGTCGACCTCTGAGCGGCGGCGCGTCACGTTGCGCCGCCGCGGCTCAGCCGGGGCGCGAACCGCCGATGACCGGCGGACACCGTCCTCGCCTCATCGAAGGAATCCATGTCCCGTTCCCAGTGGCTGGCCTGCGCGGCCGGCTGCCTCGCGGTCGGCCTCGCCGCCGCCCCCGCCGGCGCCCAGAGCGCTCCCGGCAGCAGCGGCCAGAGCCAGGCCGGCGACGAGCTGACGATCCTGCTCGAGCTCGCGGCCAGCCCCAAGCTCGAGCGCTTCGTGAGGCGGGTCTCGGACCCGGCGTCGCCGCGCTACCGGCAGTTCCTGACCGTCAACCAGCTCGTCAAGCGCTTCGGCCCCGCCAGGCAGATCAAGGCGCAGACGCGGCGCTTCGCCGCCGACCACGGGCTGACCGCGCGCATCGACGCGTCCGGGATGTTCGCCACCGTCACCGGCGCCCCCGGCGCCGTGCGCGCCGCCTTCCCGCCCGCCGCGAGCGCCCGTGCGGCGACGAGCACCCGCTACCGGCCCACCGTCCCCGCCGAGCTGGCCCCCGGCGTCGCCGGCGCGACCACCTTCGCCGACCTGCCCGCGGTGCGGCGCCAGGCGCCGCTGGACCCCGCCACCAGCCAGTCGGCCGCGGCCCGCACCGGGTCGCCCGCCGGCTGCGACGCCGGGCGGTTCGCCAGCACGAACGGCCAGACCGCCGGCTTCACGCCGAACCAGTACCTGAGCGCCTACGGCCACGACGCCCTGCACGCGCGCGGCCTCACGGGGCGCGGCGTGCGCATGGCGCTCATCGAGATCGACGGGTTCGACCCCAGCGACATCGCCGCGTTCGCCGCGTGCTTCGGCACGACGGTCCCGCCGATCGCCACGCACCCGGTCGGCATCCCGCAGGCGTTCGCGCCGGGCGCCGAGACCACGCTCGACCTGGAGGTCCTGGCGGCCGCCGCCCCGGGCCTGGAGGCGATCGACGTCTACGAGAGCGACGAGCTGCTGTCCCCGATCGCCGCCGCGGTCACGAGCGCCAAGCGCCACCCGGACGTCATCTCGATGTCGCTGGGCGGCTGCGAGAACTCGCAGTTCCAGGGCCTCACCGGCCTGCGGATCATCAACGGCCTGCTGCTGCTCGCCGCCGGCTCGGGGACCTCGACGCTCGTCTCCACGGGAGACGAGGGGTCCAGCGGCTGCATGAACGCCGCCGGGGCCGTCCTCCCGATGCTCTCGGCGCAGTTCCCGGCCACGTCGCCCTACGTGACCGCGGTCGGCGGCACGAACCTCCAGCTGGACGCGGGCAACCGGATCACCGGCGAGTGGGTGTGGAACGGGTCGCCCCGCAACACGGGCGCCGGCAGCGGCGGCGAGTCGCTGCTGTTCGACCGGCCGTGGTGGCAGCGCGCGAGCACGATCACCACGTCGACGCCCAACCGCACGGTCCCCGACGTCGCGGCGCTCGCCGACACGGCGCCCGGCTACGCGATCTACTGCACGTCGCAGGAGTGCGTCGAGAAGCTCGATCCGCGCGGGCTCGGCGGCTGGATCACGGTCGGCGGGACGTCGGCCGCCGCGCCGCTCGTCGCCGCCGGCGTCGCGCTGGCCAACGAGGCGGCGGCGCGCCGCGGGCAGCCGCCGCTGGGCATGCTCAACCCGCTGATCTACGAGATCGGCCGGTCGAAGGCGGGCGCGCAGGTCATCCGCGACGTCACCCAGGGCACCAACGACGTCGGGACCGCGATCCCGGCGCCGGTGTCGGACGGCCAGCCGCTGGGCTGCTGCTCCGCCGCGCCCGGCTACGACCTCGCGTCCGGCTGGGGCTCGCTGTCGATCCCGCGCTTCAGCGACGCGGCGCTCGGCTACGGCCGGCGCGCCGCGTCTGTCAGGCTGCGCGGCGATGCCCGACGCCCCTGACTTCGACCTCCAGTCGCACTCGATCCACTCCGACGGCGACCTGCCCCCGATGCAGGTCGTCGCCCTGGCCGCCGCCGCCGGGGTGCGGCTCCTCGCCCTCTCCGACCACGACACCGTGGCCGGGGTGGACGAGGCGCTCGCCGCGGCGCGGCAGCACGGGATCGCGCTCGTGCCCGCCGTCGAGATCTCCGCGCCCGACGGCGCGCATCCCGACATCCACGTGCTCGGCTACGGGATCGACCACCACGACGAGGCGCTCCTGGAGCGCCTCGCCGCCTACCGGGCCGACCGCGACGGGCGCGCCGACCGGATGATCGCGAAGCTGCGCGAGCTCGGCTTCGAGCTGGAGGAGTCGCGCATCCGCGAGCGCACCGCGCAGGGCAAGCCGGTCGGGCGCCCGCACATCGCCGCCGCCGTGTTCGCGCACCCGGCCAACCGCGCGCGCCTGGAGGAGGAGGGCCTGCACGACCCGCCGGCCGTGCTCGTCGCCTACCTGATCGAGGGCGCGCCCGCGTTCGCGGGACGCACGATCCCGACGGTCGAGGACGCGATCGGCGTCATCCACGCGGCCGGCGGCGTGGCGATCTGGGCCCATCCGTTCTGGGACGTCAAGGACCCCGACGAGGTGCTGGCGACGATCGACCGCTACGTCGGCTACGGCCTCGACGGGATCGAGGCCTTCTACATCACGCACACGCCCGAGCAGACGCGGCTGCTGGCCGACCGCGCCGAGGAGCTCGACCTTCTGACGACCGGGTCGGCGGACTTCCACGGGCCCGAGCATCGCCATTTCAAGCGGTTCCGGGCGTTCGATCTGGCCGGAAGGATCCCCCGGCTGGGCCCGATCGACCCCCGGTAGCCTCAGCGCCCGTCGTGAGCGTCTTCGAGGCCATCGTCCTCGGCCTCGTCCAGGGGCTGACGGAGTTCCTGCCCATCTCCTCCAGCGGCCATCTGCGGATCGTGCCCGCGTTCTTCGGCTGGGAGGACCCGGGCGCCGCGTTCACCGCGGTCATCCAGCTGGGGACGATGGCGGCGGTCCTCCTGTACTTCCGCCGCGACCTGTGGAACATCGGGCGCGCCTGGCTGCGGGAGCTGCGACTGCCGTTCAAGCGGCGCAGCCACGACGCGAACCTGGGCTGGTTCATCATCCTCGGCACGGTCCCGATCTGCGTGTTCGGGTTCGTGTTCTCCGACCAGATCGAGGAGGGCGCGCGCAGCCTCTACCTGATCGGCTCGATGCTGATCGCGTTCTCGTTCGTGATGCTGGTCGCCGACCGCATCGGCACGCGCGACCGCCCGATCGCCGACATCACCGCGCGCGACGGCATCTTCATCGGCTTCGCGCAGGCGCTCGCGCTCATCCCGGGCGTGTCGAGGTCGGGGGCGACGATCTCGGCCGGCCTGCTGCGCGGGTTCGACCGGGCGGCCGCCGCGCGCTACTCGTTCCTGCTGTCGGTGCCCGCGGTCGTGATCAGCGGCGTGTTCGAGCTGCGCCACATCGGCGGCGAGGGGAGCGTCGGGGTCGTGCCGACGGTCGTGGCGACGGTCCTGGCGTTCGTGTCCGGCTACGCGGCGATCGCGTGGCTGCTGCGCTACCTGGCCACGAACACGCTGACGATCTTCATCGCCTACCGCATCCCGCTGGGCATCGCGGTGCTGGTCCTCGCCGCGACCGGCGCGATCAGCTGACCGCGGCCGCGATCCGCCGTCCGGCGGCGCGGACGTCGTCGAGCGTCGGGGCGGCGGTGACGCTCGCGAGGCCCAGCGCCTCGCGCTGACCGGGCTCGAGCGCGTCGGCGCCGGCGACGACGTGCAGCGGGCGCCCGGCGGCGCGGGCGCGGGCGGCGATCTCGCCGACGATCTTGCCGGCCAGGCTCTGGCCGTCGATGCGCCCCTCGCCGGCGACGACCGCGTCGGCGGCGGCCAGGCGGGCGTCGAAGCCGACCGCGTCGAGGACGGCGGGCGCGCCGGGCACGAGCTCGGCCTCGAACGCCGCCCACAGCCCGCCCGACAGGCCGCCGGCGGCGCCGCTCAGCGGCCGCCCGCGCGGGTCGCGCGGCAGCTCGGCGGCGAGCGCGTGCAGGCGCGCGGTGAGGCGCTCGACGGCGGCCGGGTCGGCGCCCTTCTGCGGGCCGAACACCCGCGCAGCGTCCTCGAACGGCGTCGTGACGTCGCACAGGACCGTCAGGCGCGCGCCGCGCAGCCCGCCGGCGGCCTCGATCGCCGCCATCGCGCCGCGCCCGCCGTCGGTGGTGGCGCTGCCGCCGACCGCGACGAGGATCTCGCGGGCGCCCGCCGCCGCGGCGGCCGCGATCAGCTCGCCGGTGCCGGCCGTGCTCGCCGCCTCGGCGTCGCTCTCCTCGGGCGCGACGAGCGCCAGGCCCGAGGCCTCGGCGGTCTCCACCACCGCGGTGGCGCCGCCGTCCAGCAGCGCGAAGCGGGCGTCGAGCGGGCGGCCCAGCGGGTCGTGCGCGGGCGCGGTGCGCACCTCGCCGCCGCGGGCCGCGAGCAGGACGTCGAGCGTCCCTTCGCCTCCATCCGCGACCGGGCAGCGGTCGGCGCGGGCGCCGGCCTCCTCGACCCCGGCGGCGAGCGCCTCGGCGACCTGCGCCGCCGAGAACGTCCCCTTGAACGAGTCCGGCGCGACGAGGACGAGCGGCGCCACGGGCGTCAGCTCAGCGCGTCGGCCAGCCGGTAGGCGAGCGCCTCGAAGGCCAGCTCCTCGCTGACGTTGAGCTGCAGGCGCAGGCGCGTGTCGTCGACGAGCTCGACAGCGGCGCGCAGGCGCGCCGGGTCGCGGCCGGCGGCGTCGGCCTCCAGGCGGTCGAGGCGGTCGCGGTTGTGGACGACCTCCGGCGCGCCGTCGGCGACGCAGGCCAGGTCGCGCAGCCACAGCCCGGTGAGCTGGAGGCCCAGGTCCCACACGGCGGTCTGCGCGCGGCGCTGGGCGCGCCTGGCGCGCTCGCCGCCCTCGCGCTCGGTGCGCTTGCGGTCGCGCTTGGCGGTCAGCTCGAGCTCGTCGGCGGTGCGCGCCTCGACCTCGCGCGCCGCCTGCTCGCCGGCGCTGCGCGCGTGCGCGAGCAGCGCGGACCACGGCTTGCCGGCGAGGTCGTCGGCCAGCGCGGCGCGGGCGAGCGCCTCGGCCGCCTCGCGCAGCGCCGGCCCGTCGCCGAGCGCGAGCCGCAGCGCCCGCTCGCCGTCGCCCAGGCACAGCCGCGCACACGCCTCGGCGGTGGCGGGCGGCACGCCGTGGCGCTGCTGCAGGCGCTGCGCGATCGCCGCCGGCGGACGGGCGTCGAAGCGCACGTGCTGGCAGCGCGAGGCGATCGTCGGCAGCACCTCGCCGGGCCGGTCGGTGAGCAGCACGAGGTGGGCGAACGGCGGCGGCTCCTCGAGCGTCTTGAGCATCCGGTTGGCCGCCTGGTCGTTCATCGTGTCGACGCGCTCGATGACGAACACGCGCCGGCGCGCCTCGAACGGCGTGCGCGTGGCGGCCGCGACGACGGGCTCGTCGACGTCGGAGACGAGCATCTCGGCCGCGCCGCTGGGCGCGACCCAGGTCAGGTCGGGATGCGCGCCGGAGCGCACGCGCGCCGCGGCCTCGGCGGGGTCGGGCGCGCCGTCGGCCAGCAGCGCGGCGGCGAGCTCGCGCGCGACCTCCCGCTTGCCGCTGCCCGCGGGCCCGTGGAACAGGTACGCATGGCTCGGGTTCCCGTCGGGCGGCAGCGCGGGCGTCAGCACCGCGCGGGCGTGCGGGTGGTCCTCGGTGCCGGGCAGCATGCGGGCTTCATCGTAGGCTTGCGCGCCGATGGCGCTGATCACGATCGAGGGCATCGACGGCGCGGGCAAGTCGACGCTGGCGGCCGCGCTGGCCGATGCGCTCCCGGGCGCGGTGCTGCTGCGCGAGCCGGGCGGCGTCGCGCTGGCCGAGCGCGTGCGCGAGGTCGTCAAGGACCCGGCGCTGCGCGTCGGCGCGCGGGCCGAGGCGCTGCTGTACGCGGCGGCGCGGGCGCAGCTCGTCGAGGAGGCGCTGGCGCCGCTGCTGGCGCGCGGGACGACCGTCGTCCTCGACCGCTTCGTCGACTCGTCGCTGGCCTACCAGGGCGCCGGCCGCGCGCTGGGGATCGAGGCGGTGCGCGCGATCAACGACTTCGCCACCGGCGGGCTGCGCCCCGACCGCACGCTGCTGCTGCGCCTCGACCCGGCGCTCGCGCGGGAGCGCGCGGACGGGCGCGGCGAGGCGGTCGACCGCCTGGAGGCCGAGGGCGAGGAGTTCTTCGCCGCGATCGCGCGCGCCTACGACGAGCTCGCCGCCGCCGACCCCGCGCGGTGGGTCGTGCTCGACGCGCGCCGCACGCCCGGCGAGCTGCTGGCCGACGCGCTGGCGGTCCTGCGCTAACGCGCCGACCAGCCCGACCAGCGCTCGACGTCGACGGCGACCACCGGCCCGGGCGGCGGGGTCGTGCGGTAGGCGCGGTAGCGGGCGGCCAGCAGGGCGATCGCCGCCCGCGCCTCGTCCTCGGCGGCGTCGACGATCCGGGCGGCGCCGTCGGCCCGCGCCCACCACAGCGCGCTCCAGTCCTCGTCGTAGTGGTCGACGAGCAGCGCCACCCGCGGGTTCGCCTCGATGTTGGCCAGCCGCCTGAGCGCGGCCGTCCGCTTCGGCTTGGCGTCGATCGCGGTGTAGACGACGTCGCCGGCGACCGCGAACACGACCGGCACGAGGTGCGGGACGGCGGCCGCGTCGGCGGTCGCCAGCCGGGCCACGCGCGCGGCCGCGAACCGCTCGCGCGCGGCCTGCGGTCTCACCCTCCGGTGAACTCCATGATCGCGTTCTCCCACTCGTCCAGCGCCTTCTCGATCGGCCCGCGGCCCGCGCACGGCAGCCACGCGATCACGCGCCGCACGCCGGCGCGCTCGGCCTGCTCGAGGACCGCCGGGTCGGGCGGGACGCCCATGAGCTGCAGCTCGATCGGGCGGTCGGCCTCGGCCAGCACCTCCTGCGCGTGCTCGATGACGCCCGGGCGGTAGAGCGGGATCCAGGCGTCCGCGACGGCCAGCATGCACCTGCGCACGAGCGGGCCGTCGCCGCCGACGAGCACCGGCGGGTGCGGGCGCTGCTGCGGCTTGGGCCACTGCCACATCGGCTCGAAGTCGACGAACCGGCCGTGGTAGCTGGCCTCCGCCTGCGTCCAGATCGCCTTCATCGCCTCGAGGCGCTCCTGCATGAGCGCGACGCGCGTGCGCGGGTCGGTGCCGTGGTCCTCCATCTCCTCGCGGTTCCAGCCGGCGCCGACGCCGAACTCGACGCGACCGCCCGACAGGTGGTCGACGCTGGCGACCTCCTTGGCGGTGGTGATCGGATCGCGCTGGACGACGAGGCAGACGCCGCTGCCGATCCGCAGGCGCGTCGTGGCGGCGGCCGCGGCGGTCATCGCGACGAAGAGGTCGTACGTGTGCAGGTACTTGCGC
>Ga0180221_1000577_pt1 | contig 30563 bp, 38 predicted proteins | sample eDN5th37CKraftMG_FD_151339 | JGI IMG/M metagenome (GOLD analysis project Ga0180221, IMG submission 151339) | Enriched Miracle-Growth compost microbial communities from Emeryville, California, USA - eDNA 5th pass 37_C Kraft MG (version 2) (version 2) ...
AGGGCCTGTCGGACGACGGTGACGACGAGCAGCAGGCCGAGGCGCGGCCGACCGATCCGCGCGTCATTGATCAGCGCCCGCTGAAGTCCACCGAGCGCAACACCACCAAGACCGGCTGAGCGGGCCGTACGATGATGCTTCGGCGCCGGCATTCCGCCGCGCCGTGAGCGCGTCGGCAATCGGAACGACGCATGTTCGACATCACCTCCAGCAAGCTTCTGATCCTCGCCGTCGTGGCACTGATCGTCGTCGGTCCGAAGGACCTGCCGATCCTCCTGCGCACCGTGGGCAAGTATCTCGGATTCGTGCGCCGGCAGGCGGCCGAGTTCCGCCAGCATTTCGACGAAGCCCTGAAGGAAGCCGAGCTCGACCAGTTGAAGAACGAGTTCGACAACGTTTCCCGCGAGGTCCGCGAAACGGTATCGGCCGGCTCTCGCGCCATCGACACGCAGATCGAGGCCGCCGCCGCAGAGGCCCGGGAAGTCCGCGAACGGTCGGGCGCGGAAACGCCGACGCTGCCTAGTAGCGCGTCCGCCGTGCCGGAGGGCGAGACCGTCGGCGTTCCAGATCATATTCCCGATCACAACGGCGGGCCGGACAGGGGAGCCGCATGACCAACGGCGTTCCCACCCAGCAACCGCAGCGCTCCGGCCAGGAGGAGATTGACGCCTCCAAGGCGCCGCTGATGGACCATCTCGTCGAGCTGCGCCAGCGGCTGATCTATTCGATGATCGGCCTCGGCATCGCGTTCGTCATCTGCTTCGCTTTCGCCAAGCAGATCTACAACGTGCTGGTGCTGCCCTATCAGTGGGCGCACGGGGGCACCGAGCCGATCGAGATGATCTATACGGCGCCGCAGGAGTTCCTGTTCACGCAGATGAAGCTCGCCCTGTTCGGCGCGGCCTGCATCTCGTTCCCGATCGTCGCCAACCAGGTCTATAAGTTCGTGGCGCCCGGCCTCTACAAGAACGAGCGCCGCGCCTTCCTGCCGTATCTCATCGCAACGCCGCTGCTGTTCCTGCTCGGCGCGCTGATCGTCTATTTCCTTGTCATGCCGATGGCGATGCGGTTCTTCCTGTCGATGCAGCAGACGGGCGGGCCGGTGGAGATCCATCTTCAGGCGCGCGTTTCGGAATACCTGGCGCTCATCATGACCCTCATCATCGGGTTCGGGATCTGCTTCCAGCTCCCGGTGGTGCTGACGCTGCTCGCGCGCGCCGGGATCGTCACGGCTGAGGCCCTCAAAAAGGGGCGACGCTATGCGATCCTCGGCATCACGGCGGTGGCGGCGGTGCTGTCTCCCCCGGACCCGTTCAGCATGGTCGCTATGATGCTGCCGACGGTTGCGCTTTACGAGCTGTCTATCTGGGCGGTGGAGCGCGTCACCCGGCAGCAGGCCGCCAAGCAGGCATCCGGTGCGATTTGATCGCGGCTGGACCATCCTCTGCGCGCCCACTATACCGTCCAACGAATCGCCAACCATCGTCGACGAAGAAGTGAACGTCATGCCGGCGCAGACCGGCGTCCATTCAAGTCGCCACACTCGCTTTTCGAGGTGTCGTGGATCCCGGCCTGCGCCAGGATGACGTGAAGACGGCGTTGACCAGATAGCAATTCGAGGCTCGACGTGTTCGACATCAAGTGGATCAGAGAAAATCCGGAAGCGTTCGATGCTGGCTTGAAGAAGCGCGGGCTTTCTCCGCAGTCTGCCGAGCTGATCGCCCTCGACGAAGCGCGGCGCGCGCACGTGACGAAGCTGCAGGAGGCGCAGGCGCGCCGCAACGCCGCTTCGAAGGAGATCGGCAAGGCCAAGGCCGCGAAGGACGAAGCCAAGGCGGCCGAGCTGATGGCCGAGGTGACGGCGCTGAAGGATCAGCTCGCGGCGGGCGAGGGCGAAGAGCGCGCGCTCGACGCCAAGCTGCGCGATGCCCTGTCGGTCATTCCCAACCTGCCGCTCGAAGAGGTTCCGCTCGGCAAGAACGAGAAGGACAACGTCGAGGTGCGCAAGGTCGGCGCACCGACCAAGTTCAACTTCGCGCCCAAGCAGCACTTCGAGATCGGCGAAGCGCTCGGCCTCATGGATTTTGGCACCGCGGCGAAAATATCCGGTGCGCGGTTCGTGGTGCTGAAGGGCGCGCTGGCGCGGCTGGAGCGGGCGCTGGGCGCCTTCATGCTCGATCTCCACACGTCCGAGTTCGGCTACACCGAGAACATCGTGCCGCTCATGGTGCGCGATGATGCGGCCTATGGCACGGGCAACCTGCCGAAGTTCGCCGAGGACCTGTTCCGGACGGAGAACGGCTTCTGGCTGATCCCCACGGCGGAAGTCTCACTCACGAACTTCGTGCGCGAGGAAATCGTCGACGAGGACAAGCTGCCGATGCGCCTCACCGCGTATACGCCGTGCTTCCGCTCGGAGGCAGGCGCCGCGGGGCGTGACACGCGCGGCATGATCCGCCAGCACCAGTTCACCAAGGTGGAGCTCGTCTCCATCACGACGCCGGAGGAGAGCCTCGCGGAGCACGAGCGCATGACTTCGTGCGCCGAGGAAGTGCTGAAGCGCCTCGGCCTTCCCTTCCGCACGATCCTGCTCTGCACGGGCGACATGGGCTTTGCCTCGCGCAAGACCTACGACATCGAGGTGTGGCTGCCGGGCGAGGATACCTATCGCGAGATTTCGTCGTGCTCGGTGTGCGGCGACTTCCAGGCGCGGCGCATGAATGCACGTTACCGTCCGAAGGGGGCGAAGGATACGCGCTTCGTGCATACGCTCAATGGCTCGGGTCTCGCCGTGGGACGTACGCTCATCGCGGTGATGGAGAACTATCAGCAGGCGGACGGCTCGATCCTCATCCCCGAGGCGTTGCGCCCGTACATGGGCGGCCTCGCACGCATCGAGAAGGCGGCCTGACGTGCGTATTCTCGTCACCAACGACGACGGATATCTGGCCGAGGGCCTCGATGTGCTGCGGCGCATCGCCGAGCAGGTCTCGTCTGACGTGTGGGTCGTGGCGCCGGAAAAGAACCAGTCGGGTGCCTCCCACTCGATGACGCTGCACGAGCCGTTGCGTGTGCGGCAAACGAACGAGCGTACGTTCGTTCTTCGCGGCACGCCGACGGATTGCGTGCTGATGGCGGTGCGCCACTTCCTCATCGACCATCCGCCGGACCTCGTGTTGTCGGGCGTCAATCACGGGTCGAACCTTGCTGAAGACGTGACCTATTCGGGCACGATCGCCGCGGCGAGCGAGGGGACCATTCTCGGCATCCGCTCCATCGCCATGAGCCAGGTGGGCGGCTCGCTGGAGGAGGGGAAGATCCACTGGGAAACGCCGTTGACGCACGGGCCGGGGCTCATCGCGCGCCTCCTGGAAACCGAGGCGCAGCCGGGCGTGGTGACCAACGTGAATTATCCCGCATGTCCTCCGGAGGCCGTCACCGGCATCGAGGTGACGCGGCAGGGGCGGCGCGACCAGGCGTCATTGCAAATCGACCAGCGCAGCGATCCGTGGGGCATGCCGTACTTCTGGTTCAACTTCCAGCGGCCCCCATCGACGCTCGTTCCAGGAACCGACCTTGCGGCCGTCGAAGCGCGGCGAATCTCGGTGACGCCACTGAGCCTCAACCTCACGCACGATGCGACGTGCCGCTCTTTGCAACGCGCGTTCGACATGCCGTCCGACCGGCGGCGGGCAAGCGGCGGAGATCTTTGAGCGGCAAGCGCTTGCCGCTCCGCGCGACTTGACTGCAGCGCCACTCGCCAGTGCTCAGATGCTGGTAAATGCCATCGCGCCGCCGCGATGTCGTCGCCGCTACGTCGTTAACAGCGCACAATGGCTAAGTAACTTTTCTCACAAGGCGGGAATGACCGGGTGCGTATTTTTCGCTCCAGTTCGCCCATCGAAATTGCGGTTTTAGAAGGCGCATGCTGCCTCCGTTAAGCGTCCATTAACCTCTTAAGGATTAATGGAAGGTTGGCAGTAAAGGTGCGTATCATGATGCGTTTTATGCGTTTTAGATCTCGCGGAGCCATAGCCCTTCAGCCAGCGGGCCGCGCTGCAGCAGTATTACTGGCAACTCTCGCCGGCGGCTGCAGCGCATCGGTTTCGGGATTCGATTTTCCCAGTTTCAGTCTCAACGACGATCCGCCGCGGCAGACGGCTTCGGCGTCCAGTCGCGGCAACCCCAGCTACCTCGGCAACGACGGCTACGGCAGCGGGGGCTACAGCGCGCCACGCACCTATCGCGAGAGCAGCGTTTCGACGCAAGCCCTTCCCGACGCGACGCCGTCCTCGTCCGGCGCCTATTCCGGCGGCCGGTACGGCGATAACTACGCCGCCGCGAACCCGCGTGCCGATACGAACAACTACGGGCGCTCCGACGCCTATAGCGGACGTGGCACCGCGAGCAGCGACCGCGGTTCCTCGGCCAACAGCTATGGCCGTTCGCCGAGCCATAATTCCTATACCGACAGCGGCCGCTACGGCACCGTCGCGCCGACTTCCACGGCTTCCACCAATCGTTACGATCCGCAGCCGACGCCCTCTCTGGCGAGCCCGGGCGATACGATCGAGGTGCAGTCCGGAGATACGCTGTACGGGCTTTCGCGCCGCTACAACGTCTCCGTCGCCGAGCTCATGCAGATCAACAACCTGACGAGCACGAACCTGGCGCTGGGTCAGCGCCTGTATCTGCCGCAGGGGGTTGCTTCGAACCGCTACGGAACGCCGCCGCCGACGCAGACCGCGAGCATCCAGCCTCCGCCGGCGCCGCCGTCAGCCGATTATAGCGGCCGGCACTCCGGCACCTATACGGTGCAACCGGGGGATTCCCTCTACGGGATCTCGCGCAACTTCGGTGTGCCCGTCGGCGAACTGCAGCGCGCCAACGGCATCACCGATGCACGCGGCGTGAAGGCCGGCACCGTGCTGCGCATTCCGAACGGCTCGGGCGGCTCTTCGCATGGTGGCGCCATGCAGCAAGTGGTGGTGACGCCGCCTGCGCAGCAACAGCAATATTCGACGCCGTCCTATTCGTCACCGCAACAGTCCGCTCCGCAGCAGGCGGTTGCGCAGTCGAACGGTGCGTCGAGCCAGCCGACGATCATCAACGGCAATGGCGGCGGCACGCAGTACACGCAGGTCGCGACCCGTAACACAAACAGCGTCGCTGCCGGTGGACCCCAACCGCCGCGCCAGTCCTCCGGTTCGGACAAGCTGCGCTGGCCCGTGAGCGGCCGCATCATCACTGGTTTCGGCCAGCGCGCCGACGGCACGCATAACGACGGCATCAATCTCTCTGTACCGCTCGGCACATCGGTGCACGCGGCCGAGAGCGGTACCGTGGCCTATGCGGGCGCCGAGCTGAAGGGTTACGGCAACCTCGTCCTGCTGCGCCACGACAACGGCTGGGTGACGGCTTACGCGCACAACGATCAGCTGATGGTGAAGCGCGGCGACAAGGTGCAGCGCGGACAGGTGATCGCCACCGCGGGGCGTACCGGGTCCGTCGATCAGCCGCAGGTGCATTTCGAGCTGCGGCAAGGGTCCAAACCCGTCGATCCGGTACCGTTCCTGGAACGCCTGTGATCGGCGCCTAGCTCGATCGGAACAGCAAAGGTGCCGGACCGAACAGGTCCGGCACTTTTGCTATTTGCAACCGGCGGTGCCACCCGCACGTCGCATGGAGAGGGATTCTGTGCACCGCGCATGATGAGCCGCATCAATCCTTGCCGAAGAGCTTGCGCAGCTCTTCCTTCGCGTTCTCGAGCACGCGTTTGCGCTTCTGCGAAAGCTGGCTTCCCGCGCGGTTGATGTAGAACGTCAGCATCGACATCGCGGAGCGGTAGGGCTCAGATTTGCGGCGATGGCTTTCTTCCGCCGAGCGCTTCAGGGACGCGGCGATCTTCTTGGGATCGTCGAGCTTGAACACGTCGTGCTCGAGTGTCAGAGCGTCGCTGCGCTCGGTGACGTTCTGGGACCACTTCCGCGGCGTCGTTTTACGGGCGCTGGACGTCGGCTTCTTCGTGCTGCGGCGCGCCGTCGAGGGCTTACGTTTTGCAGCTGTTTTCGCTTTTGCCTTGGGCTTGGTTGCGGCCATGACGGCCTCCATGTTCGGCCTGTGCGTCGGGGCACACGAAGCCAGAACGCGAAGGCGAGCCTAAGGTTCGCGTAGCGTTGTTCCGACGCGCGTGGAATCCGGGACTGACGCTGCGCCTTTTATGAGCATGCTGCTTATCGGACGTCGTTCCTGCATGGCTTCGCCATGACCCGGTTCCCACTTTTCCCGAAGCACCCACCGTTCGTCGTGCTTCTTATCGGAAAACCGGTTCCCACTTTTCCGGAAGCACTCTAGTCGCGGATGCGCTGCATGAGCGCCATCGCCGCGTGGGGGGCGCGTACTTTTCCTTCGTGGATGAAGTAAGCGAACACGTCGCGCGGTTTCTTGGCCGGGCGGTGCTTGGGGTCGACGGGAGGCAGATCTTCCGGCGCGCCGCCCGCAGCCCAGGTCTCGAGGCGCTTCGCCCAGGCGTCCAACGCCTTCGGGGCGTATCCCGTCTTTTCCGCGTCCTTGCCCTTCTGCAGACGCGCGTAGATGAAATCGCCGGTGATGTCGGGGATCGCCGGATAGGTGGCGTGCTCGGCGAAGACGATCGGCATACTGTGGTCACGCGCCAGCTTGATAAACTCGGGCACGCAGAAGCTCTCGTGACGCACCTCGATGACATGGCGCAGCTTTCGCCCGTCCACGGTTGCGGGCAACAATTCCAGGAAGGCGCCGAAGTCCGCTGCGTCGAACTTTTTCGTTGCCGCGAACTGCCAGAGCAGAGGGCCGAGCTTGTCGCCCAGCTCCAGCGGGCCCGAGTCGATGAAGCGCTGGATGCTATCGCCGGCTTCCGCCAGCACACGCCGATTGACCGCAAAGCGCGGCCCCTTGAGCGAGAAAACGAAGCCTTCAGGTGCCTCGCTGGCCCATTTCGCATACGTCTTGGGCGTCTGCGTGCGATAGAACGTGCCGTTCACCTCGATCGTCGGCACGTGCTCGGCGGCGTAGCGCAATTCCTGCGCATGCGGGAGCTTTTCCGGATAGAAGGTGCCGCGCCACGGCTCGAACGTCCATCCGCCCATGCCGGCGCGGATTTTTCCATGCTTGGCCATCTCAACCCCATGCAGCAGCGAACGGCGCGACGTTGGCGCCGCCGTGTTTGGCGGTCAAGCGGGGATTCCATGCGTGTGTCTGGGAAGATAGACGCATTTCTAACCTAATGCGGCTGCGCCCCACAACGGCCCGACAAGGCGCATACGGAATGATGGTGCGTGCCATAGGTGCGTAAGCGCCCTCACAAAGAGGAGCGAGACCATGAACCTTCAACCCACATCCCGTGAGCATCTTCAGCAGAGGAGCCCCGTTTTCCGCAAGCCTGGCGGCAACGACCGGCCCGTCGTCGATTCCGCAACGCTGGAACGCGTAAGGGTCAGCAGTGTCGATGATCCGACGATCGACTGGCGCGCCTCGTTCGCAAGCTGTGGCGGCGACCACGCGGTGCAGTCGTCCACCATCGTCTACGAGATCGCGCCCGGCGGCCATCTCGGCTGGCACACGGATGCCACGGAGGAGACGCAGTATATCGTGGCCGGTGAGGGCGAGCTGCGGATGGTCGATGGCTCATATGCCGTCGGCCCGGGCAGCGTATTCGTGCTACCAACGAACGTGCGGCACGATCTTGTAAACACCGGCAATGAGCCGCTGCGGGCGGTCGCGTTCTTTTCCGCGGGGATGTTCACGCAGAATTTCGACAGTGTGATGCTGCCGTCGAAGTCGCATATTCTCGGCACACCAAATCGCAACGGGTAGCTAGCGCTGCAACATCGTCTGAAGCTCGAGGGCATCGGGAATAGCCGCGCCGGCGGCGGTGTTATCGAAAATGCACCACGCTGGAATGCCGGCAGCAGCTGCCTTGCGCAGCTTTTGCGCGATCGCCTCGAGGCGCTCGGTGCCGTAGCGGGAGTAATACATGCGCGGGCTGCCGTGCATGCGGAAGTAGATAAGGCTTTTTGCTCCGCCGGGTTCGGCGGCGGCAGGAACGACAGCCGGATCGGCCGCTGCGCGTGCGATGTCGAAGGTGCGGAGCAAGCTGTCACCGCTTGCCGCGAACCAGCTGCGGTGGCGCGGCTCGCATACGACGCTTCCCGGGAAACGGTGGCGCAGCAGCGTGAAGAACGCTTCTGCCTCCGGCACCGACAGCGCCAGGCTGGGCGGCAGCTGCAGCAGAAGGGGGCCGAGCCTGTCTCCAAGCCCGGCGACCTCATCTAGGAAGGTGTCCAGCGCAGCTCCGCTTTCGCGGAGCCGGGAGGTATGGGTGATGGTCTTCGGCACCTTCACCGCAAACGCGAAGCCGGCCGGGACTGCATCTGCCCAACGGGCGTAGGTGCTGCGCCGGTGCGGCCGATAGAAGGACGAGTTGATCTCGACCGCGTTGAAGCGCTTTGCATAGCGACCAAGATGGGTGCCGGGCGGCGGAAACGTCTCGGCGTTTTCCTTGCGCAACGCCCAGCCTGCGCAGCCGATGTGGATCGCTGCACGCCTCATGGCGGTGCGGTGGGTCCCTGCACGAGCAGAAGGAAATTCAATCCGATCAGCGCCGCAAAGAGAATGATGGCGCGGGCGAGCCGGCGGTGAAACTCCTGGCCGCCAAGATATTCGCCGAAGAGATAGGCGGCAGTGACGATGCCGACGAATGCCCACTGGCCGGTGGCGCTCGACGATACAGGACCGCGGCCCGCGGTATCCGAGTGTCCGATCAGAAAGGCAAAGCAGATGGCGCCGAGGGAGATGAGGCTCCACCACGGCTGGCTCTCGCCATTCCAAAAGTTGCGATCGCGCAGGTTTGGCACTGGCTGGCCGGCAACCTGTGCCGCAAACCGGCCGCCGGCGGCGATCATCACCGTGAACCAAGCGATGGCGATGGCGGCGGCGAGTCCCGGATCGATGGCAAGGCCGATGAGATCCAGAAGCGGCCGCCACACGCCCTCGGTGGCGGCGCGCCAGTGTTCGGTCACATAGGCCAGAGAAGGCGCCACGGTGAGCGCAGGGGAGAGCTCGGCGAACACAGTGAGCGCGGCGCCCAGCATGCCGGCAAGCGCGAGCGCTTCTCCTTTCAGCAGGCTGAAGCGCGGGGACGGTGCGCGCGGGCTGACGGAGTGGTTTGCGGGCATCTGACGCTCCGGACGTGCCGAAGAGAGAACAGGAGTGTGGAGGATAGTGCTCCGTTGGCCGATCGACCAGCGCGTTGATGGGGCCGCGAACACGCTGAGGCACCCGCTTGCCCGTGCTTCGCATGCCGATGCAAGGCGTGCCGGACCGCTAACGGGGCGTTACGGTTACGCGTGTTAGGCCTTAAGGGGGAGAGCGAGCATGACCGGGAACAGCGGCCCGTCGTCGGGTATTTTCGACATTGCCGAGATTGCGGCGACGCTTCCGGAAAGCGCGGCGACGCTGCTCGTCGACCGCTACCTCATGGATCGGCCGTCTGCGAGCGCGCGCGTGTTCCGCGTATATCGCCCGACCCCGCCACACTACCACGCCCAGTGCGACGAGTTTCTCTATGTGTTCTCCGGGCGGGGCACGTTCTGGATCGGCGATGCTTCGAGTGAAGCGGAGTTTGGTCCGGGACAGCTTCTGCACTTCACGCGCAACACGGTTCACGCGCTGCCGAGGATCATCGAAGAACCGCTCGTGTTCCTTTCCATCGACACGCCCCGGCGCGACCCCAAGGATGTGATCTTCGTCGATCCTGCCGATGGAACGCCGGAGACCTTCGTCCGCCCGGCCGATGGCTACTGAAGGGAGACGGGGAACCCTTGGGACTGATCATCCGCACCTTGCAGCGCGCCGCGATCTTTTCCATCGGCGCGCTCAGCATCTGGCTCATCGTTTTCGTCGTGTTCGATTTCGCGGACCAGCGCCTGCCGGTGGCCGTCGCGCTCGCGGTGACTTACGCTATTGGCGCATACGCCATCCTGCCCTACGCGGTGCGCATGGGGCTCAAGTTCTCGCAGCTCCGGCACGTACCCAGCTTCACCGTCGCGGCGGATGGGTTGCCCGCCGATCCCGTCAACCTCGCGCTCTACGGCACCAAGGAACAACTGCGTGCCGCGTTCGCCGCCATCGGCTGGGTGGAGGCGGAGAAGCTCACGCTGGCGAGCTCGTGGCGAATGGTGAAGACGTTCGTCTTCAACCGGCCCTATCCGACGGCCCCATTCTCGACCCTTTTTCTCTTCGGCCGCGGTCAGGACATCGGCTTTCAAAAGCCGATCGGGGATAGTCCGCGCCGGCGCCATCACGTGCGCTTCTGGGCGCGGAGCATCGGACAGGCGCAGGATTTCGACCTCGCCAGCTTCTGGCTCAACACCGACATTCCGCCGGAGGACGCGAACGTGCCCTGGGTCGGTGCGGCGACGAAGGATACCGGCTTCGGCCTGACGAAGCTGACGTTTCAAATCACGCACGCGACGGATGCCGATGCCAATGCCGAGCGTGACTACGTCATCGGCGTGCTGCGCGACGCCGATGTCATCGGTCCCATCGCGTGGGAGAACACCGGCGACCGCATCGATGGCGAGCACGTGAACCGCTATATCACCGACGGCGATGTCGCGATCGCGGCGCTGGGCAAAGAGGCGAGGCTGCCGGGCCTTTGACGTCGCCACGAAGGGATGGCATCAACCCGAAACAGCCTTCACATCCTTGAAGGTGATATCGGGGTTGCGCTCCGCCACCCAGTTCAGGCTGAACTCGGACGGTGCCATGTAGACGTAGTCGCCATCGGAATCGGTGGCGATGGCGCTGCGGTTGGCCTCGATGAACTTGTCGAGCTTGTCGCGGTCGGGCGCCTCGATCCAACGCACGACATCGCAGGGCGCAGTCTCGAAGCCGATCGGCAGGCCGTATTCGTGCGTGAGTCGGTCGCCGAGCACGTCGAGCTGCAACGCGCCGATGACGCCGACGATGGGCTGCGTGCCGTCGAGGGGAGAGAACAGCTGCACGACGCCTTCCTCGCCCATTTCCTTCAGCGCGTCCTTCAGCTTCTTGGCGCGGATGGCGTCCTCGAGGCGAATGCGGCGCAGGATCTCGGGTGCGAACGAGGGGATGCCGAGGAACTGTACGTCCTCGCCCTCGGTCAAGGCGTCGCCGATGCGCAGCGTGCCGCGGTTCGGAATGCCGACGACGTCGCCGGCATAGGCTTCTTCCGCCAGCGAGCGGTCCTGCGCAAAGAAGAACTGCGGCGCCGTGAGCGCCATCGTCTTTTCGGTGCGGACGTGCTTCACCTTCATGCCGCGCGTCAGGCGGCCGGAGCACAGGCGCATGAAGGCCATGCGGTCGCGGTGGTTCGGGTCCATGTTCGCCTGGATCTTGAACACGACGCCGGTCATCGCGGGTTCGGTGGCCTCGATAGTACGCGTGGCGGCCTGACGGTCGAGCGGGGGCGGCGCATAGGCGATCAGCGCATCGAGGATGTCGCGCACGCCAAAATTGCGCAGCGCGCTGCCGAAGTAGATCGGCGTCAGCGTGCCTTCGCGGAAAGCCTTGAGATCGAAGGTCCCGCAGGCGTCGCGGACGAGCTCGATATCCTCGCGCCACTTGGCGAGATCGATCGGGTCGAGCAGCGTCTCGAAGATCGGATCTTCCGGCCCCGAGACGTTCTCGCCTTCGGGGTTTTCATCGACACGGCGAATGCGCGGCTTTTGCAGATCGTACGTGCCGCGGAAGGTACGGCCCATGCCGATGGGCCAGACCATCGGTGCGGTGTCGAGCGCCAGCACCTGCTCGATCTCGTCGATCAGCTCGAGCGGCTCGCGGGATTCGCGGTCGAGCTTGTTGATGAAGGTGATGATCGGGATGTCACGCAGGCGGCAAACCTCGAACAGCTTGCGCGTACGTGACTCGATGCCCTTCGCCGCGTCGATGACCATGATGGCGCTGTCGACGGCGGTGAGCGTGCGATAAGTCTGATCGGCGAAATCTTCGTGGCCCGGAGTGTCGAGCAGGTTGAAGATGGTGTCGCGGTATTCGAACGTCATCACAGAAGTGACGACGGAGATGCCGCGGGCCTTTTCGATGGCCATCCAGTCCGAGCGCGTGTTACGCCCGTCCTTCTTCGCCTTCACCTGGCCGGCAAGCTGAATCGCGCCGCCGAAGAGCAGCAGCTTCTCGGTGAGGGTCGTCTTGCCGGCGTCCGGGTGGGCGATGATGGCGAAGGTGCGCCGCCGGCGGATTTCGCTGGCAAGCTTTCCGCCCGCGCCGGCTTGCGTTGTCGCCTGGGCAGGCGCGGCCGTGGCGGGCGCGGACTGTGCTGGCGCAGTGTCGTCGGACATTCTGGTTTTGGCGCCTGAGGTTGGGCGCACGCTCAAGAGGCGGCGCGAAAAGATTTCGAGGCAGCCCCTTACCACCCTTCGCCGGCCCAGTCGATGCCTCCGCAGCGCCTGTAAAACGCTGTGTCAGACAGTGCTCCGGCAGAAGCCCATAACTCGAGTATTTCCGAGATTTTTCGCCGAGCGCCAACCGGCGGAGCGGCCTGCGAACATGGCTGTCCCCAGGGCGCGGGGGCCAGCTTCCGGATTCACTTCGCTTTTCAACGGAATGGCGCCATAAGGCGGGGACATATCCGCCCTACGGGAGATTGCCTTTGATTCACTGGAAACAGATCGACGAGTACATCGAGCCCAACTGGGAGAAGGTCGACGCCGAGCGGAGCCCAGCGGTGCTTTTCTGGCGGGGCGCCAAGGGTGCCGTGTTCGGCCATATCCGCGACGGTGAGCTTTTCGACCACAAGTGGGTCTACATCTGCGACAGCAACAAGGTGACGCACTTCTCGGAGGTCAACGGCCCCGAAAGCAACGTCATCGAAATGTCCGCCTTCCGGCCCGACTAACCGGCCGGGGATCTAGGTGCCTTTGCACTCGGCCAGCAGGGCGGTGCGCTTGTCCTTCGCCTGCTTCACCTTTTCCTCGAAGGTCGCCACGGCCTTATCGTGCTCGTTCGTGGAGCCACCCGCCTCGGACATCTCCTTCTTCATCTCCGCAATCGCGGCCTCGCGCTTGGAGATGGAAATGTCGACCTCTTTCAGTGCGGTGGCGGTGCTCTGATCCTTGCAGTCATAATCGGCGGCCATCGCCGGTCCGCAGGATGCCAGGGCGATTGCCGCGAGGATTGCACGTTTCCGCATTTGTTTTTGACCTCTGTCCATGGATGGGAAGGCTAGCAGCTGGGACAGCCGCTGTGGGCGGGAAGAGGCGGCAATTTCGAGGGTGAAAGGAGCCCAGCTCCGTTGCGATGGTGCCGGCGCAATTTAAGAGGCGGTGGGTGAGCTTAGAGAGTGGCGCGTGTCTCTGGCGGTGGGGGCATCTGCGGACGTCAGCAGTGACGTGATGGCCGCTCCGGGCCCGGACATCCGGGACGGAGCGGCTTTACATTCGTGCGGCTGTCTCGTGCTTGACGTCGCTTGGCGTGGAACGCCGACGTCACTCTCCGCTGCCGGGCCCTTCCATGGCCGGCACGTGTCCCGTCATGTTGTCCGTCGCCGGCAGCTTGCCCTTATCGCCCATGCGCTTCGGCGGCCCCTTGTGGCGGTAGGCGTGCGATCTCTTGCTGGTCGATGGCGAGTTCGCGCTGCGCGGGCCCGTCATGTCGGGAAGCTTCTTGCCCATTTGCTTGGTGGCGGGGAGCTTACCTTCGTCGCCCATCCGTTTCGTCGGCGCTTTTTGCATGCGCTCGGATGAATTCGTTTCTGCGTTGGCTGCAAGTCCGAGCGAACAGAGTGCGAGTGCTGTAGCTGCCGCAAATGCAAGTACGCTTCTCATGGGGTTTCACTCCTGGGGGTTGAGTGACCCACGCGTACAGGCATTCTGCTTGCGGGCAATTTACGGGAGACGCCCGTATTCGCGGCAACAAATATTAGAAATTGCGGGAGGGGCGGGAAAGGCATTGGTGAATGCCGTTCGCCGCTTCCCTGCCGTGTGAAATCAGTTGCTGAGTTTGATGTTCAGTGCTGCGCGGGCGACATCGATGTTGTCGAACGCGATGCGATCGCCAGGATCGACGCCCGGGAAGCCGAGCGGAAGCGATGAGCTGGCCCCGATGTCGTAGCGCAGATATTCCGCCCGCAGCGACACGCCGTAGAGCACCATCCATTCGACGCCGCCGCCGAAGACGACGCCGGAATCATGCAGGCGAACCTTGTCCTCGAACGCGATGCTGGGGACGTTCTCGGTGAACTTGTATTCGGCAAAGCCCCAGCCGACGGTGCCGTAGAGGAGCCAGTTGTTGATGGCCCAGCCGAGGCGGGCACGGATGCTGCTGAGATAGCTCATGTCGCCGGACAGCACGACGTTGGGGAGGGTCGGTACGCCCACGCTCTCGCCGCCGCCGGCGAGCGTCGAAGCATCGAACTCAACGCCGAGGAGGAAGCCGCCGCTCTGCCAGTTGTAGCCGACCTGGCCACCGATGACGGCGCCGTTGAGATCAATCGCGGAAAGATTGGTCGCGATGCCCGTGTTGTTGAACGTTCCCTTCAGGTCTTGCCAGCCGTAGCCGCCGTGCAGACCGACATAAAGCCCGTTCCATGGATTGTTCACCTGAGCCTGTGCCGGCGTCATGGTGACAAGAGCGGCCATCGCTGCAACCGCCAAAGAAAGCTTCTTCAAAGCCACGTACTCCCTCGCTCAATTTTCATTCCCCTCTACGCGGGCTACGCAACGAGCGACGGCTAACATGGACAGGCCCGCATCCATTGTTGCGGGGCGGTGTTGTGCACACGGAGGCCCGGTTTTTTCACAGCAGATGAATAACTTTCTGATCGCAGGCGGCACGCCGCCCGGCGAAGGCCTGCCCCGCGCGCGTACGGTGGGGGCTTATTTCTGGATGGTCTCGAGGTAGCGTTTCAGCGCCACCACGTTCTGGCGCGAGGTTGCCGCGCCGATCCTTCCGCGCCCACTTTCATCGCTGAATATCTTGCCCCAGATCGGCATCGGTCCGGTTCCGTGGGCGGCGATGTTGCCGCCGTACGTGATGATCTCGACGATGCGCGGCGCGGGGAAAGTGCCGCCGGCGCGCTGGGCGAGGATGGTGAGATCGGGCGGCTGGACCGAAAGCGTCGCCGCGTCGGGACCGCCGCCTTTGCCATCCGCGCCATGGCAGCTCGCGCAACGCTCCTGGAAGAGTGCTTGCCCGAGTACGGTGCTGGCGGGGGCCGGATCGACGGCGAAGGATGCCGCGGGGAACAGCAGCAAAGCAGCGAACGCGACGGCTCGCGTCGCGATGACCGTGCCGTAGCGTTTGGTGTTCATGCTCACCGTCGTCTTGGCCATGGCTTCGAAATCCCCCAAAGCGACCGCGTTCCTCTTTCGGTAGCGCAGAGCGTACGGGCGCATTTCTAACGGCGATTGAAACAGACCGCGCGGATTGTGCTGATCTGGATCACTACTCCGTACAACCAAGCTGAACAGTTCACTTGGGATGGCCGCTTTAGAGCTGATGGCGCTAGTTCAGCTGCGCGAGCTCTTCGGCCGTAATGCGCAGGGCTTCGTCGATTTGCTCCTGCGTGTGCGCGGCGGTGAGGAAGAAGCGCAGACGCGCCGCTTTGAGCGGCACGGCGGGATAGATGATCGGGAGCACATAGATGCCCCGTTTCAGCATGCGGTCCGTGATCCGGCCCGCGCGGACGATGTCGCCGACCATGACGGGGCAGACTGAAAATCCCTCGCACGTTGCTGTGTTGAGGCCCAGCTTGTGTGCCTGGCGCAGGAAGTGGCGGCCATTCTCCTGCAGGCGCTGAACGCGATGCGGCTCGGCGTGCGCCAGCTGCAGTGCGGCGAGCGCCGCGGCTGCAAGCGGGGGCGACATGCCCACGGAATAGACCTGGCCGGGTGCGCGGAACCGCAGCAGTTCGACGAGCGCATGCGAGCCGCATATGTAACCGCCGCAGGCCGACAGCGCCTTGCTGAGCGTGCCCATCCATATGTCGACCTCGCGCGGATCGACTCCCGTGGCCTCGGCAATCCCCTGTCCCGTTGCGCCGAGCACGCCAAAGGCATGGGCTTCGTCCACCATCAGCCACGCGCCATAGCGCTGCTTGAGGGCGATGAGACCGCGCAGATCCGGCGTGTCGCCGTCCATCGAGTACAGCCCTTCGACCGCGATCAGTGCGTTCCGGTGGCGGTGGCGTTCGGACTCCAGATGCGCGCGCAGCGACGCAAGATTGTTGTGGCGGAAGGCAATGGTAGTGGCGCCTGAGAGACGCGCGCCGACGATGATGCTGTTGTGTGCGAACTCATCGTGGAGAATGAGATCGCCTGGCTCGGTGATGGCGGCAATGGTCGATACGTTCGTTGCGTGCCCGCTCACGAACGCAAGTGCCGCCTCCGTTCCGTAGTGCGCGGCGAGCGCGGCTTCGAGCTCGCGGTGAAGATCGATATCTCCCGCAACGATGCGGCTCGCCGAGACGGAAGTGCCGTGCTCGTCGATCGCGGCTTTCGCGGCGGCGGCGACCGCCGGATGACCATTGAGGCCGAGATAGTCGTAGGCGGAGAAGTTGATCAGCGTGCGTCCGTCAACGACGATATAGGGCGCGCGTGCGGACTGATGGCATTGGTAGAAAGGATCGCTGAAGCCGAAACGGCGAGCGACTTTGCGGTGTTTCTCCACTGCCGTATAGCCCGCGAGTTCATCGAAGGACTGCGAGCGGTACGTGCCCGGCGCCACCGGCATTCGGGATATGCCTGGACGCGGCCTATTGCGCCAGTTTCGCCAAGCACTCGCTGCGTCGTGCGCAAGCGAGGTCGCATCCAATCCCACGCGGGTCGCAAATCGGGCCAACCGACCATTCCGCGCGCGGCGGAGGTCCGTGGGATCGAGCTCGGTATCACGCACGTCCAAGCGAATAACCCCCACTAACTCTGTGTCGACAATCTTGTGTTGAGATGATCTCGATCGGGATTCCCGCCATGCGCTTGCGTCGACATGACCGCGTGTCTGAACGAGGCAGCGCGACGCCGCTTGCAGCGGGATCTTCGGATCGCGAAGACTGGAGAGTGTGTACGGAATCCTTTCTCCGTTTAATGGATGATGGAAGGATAGGACTTCCGCATTGCTGCGGAAGTCCAAGTCTGTCGATCGTCAGCGCGCCGGATCGGAAGTTTGCGGCTTGGTCATTGCTGGATCGCTAGCGCTCCCAGCTTCACCCGTGCCTGCGCCGCTGGCACCGCTGTCATAGAGATCTTCCTGCTTCTGCGGAGCGGTAGGCACCTGGGAAGCGGAGCCAGGATTGCCGGCGGCCGGGTCGGCAGGGTTGTTCACGCTCGGCGCTGGAACCTGGTTCTTCGAAGCGTTCGGATCGTTGCCGAAGCCCGCTTCTTGCGCAAAGGCGATGCCGGCGGAAAGACCGAATGCGGTGATGGCCGCGATGGCGATCTTGGAAGCTTTCATTTTTCTAGTCTCCTAGGTCGCTGGTTCTTTTCCCTCCCCGGAAGCAAACGCGACCGCCCCGTGCCTGTTCCAATCGGCAAGAAACGAAGGATGCAGAAGCTTGGATGTTCTTCAAACCGGCATAACGGGAGAGTGGTTCCGCCGGGAACAGCGAAAGGGGAGCGGGATCCTAGACTGGGCTTCAAGCAAAACGATGAGCCGAAGGAGCGTCCCATGATCCGCAGCATTTTCACCATCGCCGCCGTTGCGCTTTCCAGCGCCACGCTCGCCACTTCGGCTGAAGCATGCATCTCCTGCGAGTATGTTCCGGAGGTCGTTCGCCAGCATGCCACGGTGCCGGACGCGCCGGCATACCGCTCGCGCGGTTACGCCGATCGCAGCGCGCGGGGTGCACGGCAGCGGAAGGTTGCCAAGGAGAACCACCGGGACGCAAAGCCGCTGAAGACCGCCAAGGCGGAGAAATCCAGTAGAAGCGGTAGGGCCGACGGGCACGGCAAGACAGGTCAGCGGACGCTGGCGAGTAAGGCGTCGAGGCCGAGCGAAGAGATCAAGGTGCGCAGCGCACCTTCTCGGGGCGATCCGGTGGTCGCTCGCGTGGGCAACGGATTCAGCGCTGAAGCCGTCGCCGACACGCGTGCCGGCCCGAAGCGCATCGAGAGCGAAAGCTCTTCGATTGCGCTCAGCGCGGTGAAGGTGGCGCAGGAGCGTGTCTCCGCGGTTGCGATGTCACTCTATGAAAGCGCGGGTAAGCCCACAGATTGCAAAAAGTTTTTCCCATCGGTCGCGATGACGCTCACGGTGCCGTGCGAGTAGCGTCTTGCACGGAGGGCCCGCGTGCGCGGCATTTTTCTAAAGCCGGTGTGACGGCCTTGGTATTGTGTACATCATGCGGCAGCGCGTCGCTTCGGGATGATTGTCAGTGCGTTGTCAGGAATAAATGGTCAATATTATTGCCAGCCGGCGGATTTCGCCGGAATGCTGAAAAGGAGATTCCTGATGCGACTGGCGCTTATTTCTGCCCTTGCGCTCGGTATGTGCAGCGTTGCCGCTCTCGCGGATGAGAAGGTCACCGACGACGAAGCAGCGAAGCTGAAGGAGATTGTCGCGAACTGGGGCTGCGAAGGCGGCACCTTCGAAAAGGAAACCGAAGGTTCGGGCGTCTACGAGGCCGAGGACGTCAAGTGCAAGTCGGGCAACTACGACTTCCGCATCACCAAAGATTTCAAGGTCTTCGCGATCACGATGGACTAGTGGCGTTCTGCCTTCGCAGAGCGCTTGGACGTCTCCGTTAGATCGAGCTGCTTTTTGGAAAGCCGGATCCTACTTTCCTCAGGCACGCGCTTCACTCACGACATTCCCGATCGCCCGCCGTCTGTCGGCGGGCGATTTCGTTTGGGGATCTCTCGGCTTCTCGAGCGCGGGAGTTGGATGTCACTTGAAGAGTGAGGTGAGCGAGAAGGATGACCCTTCCACCACGGGAGGGGCTTCCGCAATCTGCGGATGTGGCTCGTCGATGTAGACATTGACGCCCGTTGCGCGGCCATCCTTGATCAGTGAGGCGACATAGGCCCAGCCCTTCGGCTCCATGCCGATGCAGGCTTCGGACATCTCGCCTTTGAGGCGCATGTGGATCGCGATGTTGCCGCGGGCGAGAATGGCTTTCTTCTGCTGCGGCGTGTAGCGGTCCTGGTTCCAGAGCTTGCGCAGCCAGATTCCAGCGACGTTGCGCTTCGTCTTCGGGCCCCAGCTCACGCGGTGAGCCTTGTCCGATGCGAACGTGTATTCGCCGGGCGGCAACGGCCCGACCGCGCGCGCCGCGAGGCATTCGGGTTCGGGATTGTTGCGGCAGACATCGCGGCCCGACAGCGCCCACGCGATCGTACGACCGTCGATCTTCGGATCGTCTGAAACGACGAACAGGCGGCCGGTGCGGATGGTGTAACCCAGCTTGAAGCTCGAGCCCGTGGCCGGCACTTCGCGCACGACGTCCTGATAGGGGTTGCAGATCTCGCCGCCGGTCAGCTTACGCTTGAAACCGTTGAGGCTGATGGTGACGTAATCGACGCTGGGCCCGCAGTCCCACTGCGGGAGCATTTTCCTGTCTTTGATAGATGCGAGCACGTTTTCCGATGCCGGGGTTTCGGCGCGGGACGGCTCCCCGGCCGTTCCCGGCTTCGCGGCAGACTTGGCGCTCGGCTGCGGCCGGGCCGCAAGCTTCGGCTCGGCGGCTTTCGGTATGGGCGGCTCGACCTTCTGCGGCTTGGCTTCCGCTTCCAGCGTCGTCTCCCATGGCGAGGGCTCGACCGGCTCGGGGGGCTGCTGGCGGATTTGCTCGCAACCCGGCGAGAGCTTCGGAGGCTGGATCTGCTTCACGGCAAGCTGGCGGGCCAGCGTACTGGTCGCGCCCTGCTGGATGTACGCGGTGATGAGTGCATGCTGCACCTCGAGCTGCTCGGGAGATAGCTCGAAGATGCATTCCTCGTAGATCTGGTCGCCCACCTGGCTGAAGATGTCGGCGAGCTGCGCTGCGGCCGCGGAAGGGGCAGCGTCGGCGGCGAGATCGGCCGGTTGACCGCTGGCGGGGATGACGGACAGCAGGCACGCGCCCGCCAGCGCGGCGATAGCCGACCTGCAGAAGCGAGCCGATAAAGCTTTCCCAGGCACGCGGTGCCCACCCGTTCCCGTTACCTGCATGTCCATGACTTAGCGCGAGAGTCGGGGCAAGAGAATGGCCGCAGCAACCCGAGGTTCGGTTTGGCGCGGATCGGCGCGCAACGGTGGCAGGAATGTGCCGCAGACCTGCGTCTGATCGGCGTCGCACCGCGGGGCCATTCGCCGCAAACTGCGCCGCTGTTGCGAGGTCGTTCCTTTACCTTGGCATGCTATAGCGGGCTCTCGCCAACTCTACCCGCGCGGAGCCCTACTACATGTCGCAGAATACTGAAAACAAAGACATCCACGCAGCCATCGAGCGCCTGACGCGCGAGAATGCCGAGCTCAACGGCATGGTGCTGGCGACCGGCGTCATCCTCACGCAGCTTTTGCAGGCGATCACCTTGCGTGAGCTCAATCCCTGGAACGCCGCCACCCGCATCGTGGACAACGCGGAAAAGGCGATCGCAGGCTTCCCCATCGAGGGCAACGATCCCCTTTCGCCCGTTATGAAAGAGCGTGCGCTGCGGGCCGTGAAGCAGTTCGAGGACCAGCTGCGCTCGGTGCTGCCAACCTGACGGGGCAACCGGCGCATGGGCGCAAGGCTCTACCTCGAAGATCTTTCGGTCGGGCAGCGCTTTGAAAGCGCTACCCACGAGATGACACCGGATGCGATCAAGCGCTTCGGCGCCGAATTCGATCCGCAACCTTTCCACCTCGACGAGGCCGCCGCGGTCGATTCGCTGTTCGGCGGTCTGGCGGCGAGCGGCTGGCATACGGCCTCCGTCACCATGCGGCTGCTCGTCGAGGGCGGCGCGCCCATTGCCGGCGGCGTCATAGGTGCGGGCGGCGAGGTCACGTGGCCGCGTCCCACGCGACCCGGGGATGTGCTGCAGGTGACGAGCGAGATCCTGGAGATCAAGCCGTCGCGCTCGCGGCCGGACCGGGGAATGGTCACGGTGCGCTCGGAGACCCGCAACCAGAAGGGCGAGATCGTGCAGGTGATGGTCTCGAAGCTCGTTGTGCCGCGCCGACCGGCCGCCGCCTAGGGATCGGCCGGGCGCCTTTCGACTGTGCGAAATGGCGACTTGCGGGCTGCTCGCACCCTTGTGAAGGCACAACCGGCGGCGTCCCTTCTCCTGCCACACTGTTGGGGCACGCGTGATGGGGGAATTGCGACACGGCTCGAGGAAGATGAAAACGTTTGCGTATTCGGCACTCATGGGGGCGGCAGCCCTGCTGACCGCGATGGCCGGCATGGTCCGGCCCGCGAGCGCGCAGCTTTTCTGGGATTGGGACGGCGCCCGCGAGAAAGACGGCAGCGGCCGCAGCATCGTCCAGTTCAATGAGCGTTACACGCCGGGGCAGATCATCGTCAGCTTTGGCGACCGCAAGCTCTACTACATCCATGAGCGCGGGCGAGCCATAAGCTATCCCGTTGCCATTCCGCGCGAGCAGGACCGCTGGCAGGGCGTAACCAGCATCTCGGACAAACGCGTCAATCCTTCGTGGCGCCCCACGCCTTCGATGCTGAAGGAGAACCCGCGCTTGCCGAGCTGGGTGCCGGGCGGCCACCCGATGAATCCGCTGGGCGTGCGCGCGCTCTATCTCGGCTCCAGCACGTACCGGATCCACGGCACGGATGCGCCCTGGACGATCGGCACCGCGGCCTCGAAAGGCTGCATCCGCATGTACAACAAGGACGTGCTCGATCTTTATCCGCGCGTTCCCGTCGGCACGCGGGTGACCGTCACCTGGGAGCGCTTCCTCGGTGCGGACGTCTCGCAGTCTGGGGACCCGTCCGGCAGGTCGGTCGCGCCGCGTCTGCGCAATATGCAGACGGACGATCTGCCTACCGAAGCCGTCGAGAGCTGGGCCAACTAATCGGATGCCTCAGCTGGCCCCACCACCGGCGTAGAGGCCGCCAGCGGTTGTGTGCGGCGAGCCGATCTGCGATGCCTCAGCTCGCCTTGCCGTCCTTCAACTCGGCGTACTTGTCGAGCGCTTTCTCGAACTTGCTGTTGAACAGCCACATCGCGTCGAGGATCTCGCGGTAATTGGCGCTCGTTCTCGCGCGCTCCTTTTTGCCGAAGGCGAAGATCGAGTTGTTGCGCAGATATCCCATGATCCGCGGGCTCGTGACGCGGTAGCGCATGAAGTCACCTGACGCCAGCGCCTCCCGCGTGGGCGCCGGTACGATCTGGATGAGCTGGAAGAACTTCATCTGATCGATTTCGTCGGGCAGGATTTTCGTGATCTTCGGGAGCTGTGCGAAGAGATCGGCGTGGGCGTTCATCAGGCCGTTGCGGACCGCGACCCAGTGATTGTAACGCTCGTCGATGCCGCGTGCGCGTGCGGCTTCCTTTGCATCACGCGCGGCAACTTCGGGCGCGGCCTTCGCGATCCTCGCCTTGATGGCAGCCCACTTATGGGCGCCGCGGCGATTCTCCTGCGGACCGGTCTGCAGGCTTCCCTTGTAGGTCTTCGAGCGCCCGTTGCCGATATTCTGCTTGCCGTTCGTCTCGGCGAAGAAAATGCCAAGACTTATGCGCCCTGCTGCATCGGCCGCGCGCTCGTCGAGACCCTGTGCGAGCGCGATCGCGCGTCCCAGATCGTAGACGTCCTTGAAGGGCGTGGCGGACGCCTGGGCAAACTTCGGCGGGGCCTGCATCGAGGAAAAGAGCGCCGCGTATTCCTCGATAAGCGGCTCGATCGCCTTGTCGAAATAGGCGGGCGGAACGCTATAGCGGTTTGGCGGGCCAATGCGCTCGGGCATCAGATCGGTGAGGTCCTTGTAGGTGCTCATGACCTTCACGCGCGCCAGATAAACGTCCTGCCCCGGCCGTGCCGACAGCTTGCCGTTGCTGTCTATCTGGCGTCGCCGCTCGGCGAGAATTTTCTTGAAGCTGTCGAGTGCTTCCTCGTAGGCCGCGATAGCGTCGGCCTGCGCCTTCGTGATCGGCCGCGGCTGTTGCGCGCGAAGCTGCTGCGCGTTGGCTGCTGTGATGGGGGAGAAGCTGTCGGAGCCGGGGAATGTCCAGGGCGCCGAAGCGGCGAGCGCGATGAGAAGCGCTGCGGAGTACGATGCCGGTTTCATGGGCGCACGGTTACGCTATCGAGGCGGGCTTTTCCACTGCGCTGACCGCTAAGATAACCGTCGCGCGGCGCAATTGTGCGTGAGCGCCCGGGAAATTGGCGCTTTTCTCGCTGCGCCTGCGGCAGCCCGCCACGCCGGAACGCCTCGGCGCCCGCGACGTTCACCCCCCGCAACAGAACGGAGGAGAACTATGATCAGCCGCACAATTTTCGCCGCCGTCCTCATTGCCGGCACCGCAGGCGCCGCGCTCGCGGATGTCGAAGTGAACACGCCGGGGGCTAAAGTGCGCACGCCGAGCGGTGGCGTAAATCTCGACATCAAGGTCGATCGTGGCACCGCGGACCGTAGCATGATGCCGAAGCCGGAATGGGTTGGGCGTCCGCTCTTCTCGATCGATGGCGCGCGTCTGGGCGAAGTCGTGGCGGTGACGGACGGTAAAGTCTACGCCGACATTGGCGGCTTTCTCGGCCTCGGTGAATCCCGCGTCGTGCTGAACTCCACACAGATCGGCAGCGCGACGGAGGAGCGGGTCGTGGCGAAAGTGACCGAGGCTGAAGCCAAGGATCTGCCGAAGAGCGAAAAGAAATCTGCACGCTAGCCGCTGCGAAATTGCCGTGATCGAGATGACGCCGCCCGCACACGCCGTGCGGGCGGCGTCGATGTTTTGGTGTCGATATTTCTTTGATGATCGATGTTTCAGCGGAAAGTGCAGCGACGCGCCGCCAATCCGCGCGGAACGGGCGCTGGGGCCCTGCGTTACACCGACAATCTGATGGTCAACGGAGCAAACGGAGTTTTCCGATGACATGGAAATGCATTCTGGCGAGCGCTGCGCTGGCGGTCATGCTGACGCCGACGGTAAGCCTTGCCGATTCAATCGGGGACGTCGAAGGCGCGCGCGCCAAGGAGCGGCAAGGGCGGTGGCTCAACCGCCAGGATCGCGAGCAGCTGCGGCGCTGGGGCGGCAGCGACGACTATGGCTATCGCGGATACCGCTATTACCGGCCGTACGGCTACTATGACGACTACCGGTACGGTTATGGGCCGGGTATCGGCATCTATGTCGGCCCGTAGCTGACCCGCACTCGCAGGGAATAGAAAAACGGCGGCGCTCGCCAGAGTGCCGCCGTCTTGCATTCAAGAACCGTGGGATCCGCCGTGCGGCGATCCTGCGAGCGCTCAGGCCTTCTCCGCCTTGTTGCGCTCTTTCTTGACGATCTTCGCTTCGCGCTTCTTGGCGTTCTCGGCCTTGCGCTGGCGGGACTGGATCTTCTTGCGGCGCGAATCCGACATGGTGGGCATGGGGTCTCCTTTGGCGTCTTGGCGCCCTTCGGTGTGAATGTCCGCCGCTCTATCGCAGGACCGTTTCACCTATGCAAGACCGGAGAAGCGTCGCACCGCCGGGGCGGGGATCGGCGGCCACATCCTAGGGCGGTGGCTACGGCCTCAAGGGCGTTCCGAGGCCGCGGTGGAAGCCCGCAGTTTTCTCCAAAGGTCATTCCATCTTGCGCTTCACCGTGGATTGCTCCGTTAACGCATTTACGGCAGGCTGCGGCTCGCCTCGCGGCACGCGGGGCATGTTGTGATCGTCTCGACGGTGGGCACTGCGTAACTCGCGTATGAGGTCTCCCATGATAGGCAACCGTCTGTGCGTCGTTATCGCTTCGGCCGCTTCGGCAATCATATGCGCCGCTGCGCCTGCAAGCGCCTCCAGGTACGACGGCAACTGGAGCATGACGGCCGTGACGACACGCGGCCATTGCGGCACCATCCCCATGAGCATGGCTGTGAGCCGCGGGCGAATTTTCGCTACCGGCGGATCGTTTGCCTTCTATCCAATCCGGATGGGCGGCCGCGTCAACAACTCCGGCGGCGCACGCATCAAGGCCATCGCGGGGCCGCGGGTGGCCCACGGTTCGGGCCGCTTCACACCGACGTCGGCGCGGGGAACGTGGAACGGAACCGGTCCATCCGGCCTGTGCTCGGGCTACTGGAGCGCGACGCGCTGAGACATTGCTCCGGCGGCGTGTGGCAGCCCGACGTCTCTGCGTGTGCTTCGCGTGTGCTGAAGGCGATAGGTGCGCGGCCGCGCCATGCGGCGGCGCACCTCCTCTAGAGAGCCCTGATACCAAATAGCCCGGCACGGCCTGCGGAACAAAACGCGGCGGGGGCGGTTTGTCCGTTTTTGGCTCAACCCATCAAAAGCGTACGCATATGCCCCTCAAAGCCATTGCCTTCAACTGCACTTTGAAACCCGGCGACAAGCCCTCGTCGACGGAGAAGCTGCTGAGAGAAGTGCTGGACGCGCTCGCTACCCATGATGTGGGCGGCGAGATCGTCCGCGTCGTCGATCACGACATCAAGCCCGGCGTCACGTCGGACGAAGGCGCGGGCGATGCGTGGCCGACGCTGCGGGCGAAGATCATCGACGCGGACATCTTCGTCCTCGGAACGCCGATATGGCTGGGTCAACCGTCGAGCGTCGCGAAACGGGTGCTGGAGCGGCTCGATGCGTTCCTGTCGGAGACCGATGACCGCAAGCGCATGCCCTCCTTCGGCAAGGTGGCGGTCGTCGCTGTGGTGGGAAACGAGGACGGCGCGCACCATTGCCACGCGGCGATCTTTCAGGCGCTGGACGACGTCGGCTTCACCATTCCGGCAGGCGCGGGCACCTATTGGGTGGGCGAGGCGATGGGGTCGACGGATTACAAGGATCTGAAGCAGCCGTACGAGAAGACCGTCGCGACGACCCGCATGCTGGCGTCGAACGCGGCGCACCTCGCCAAGCTGCTCAAGGATGCGAACTATCCGGGGCTGGGTGAGTAGGCGGGGCATCGGATATCAATAATGATTTCCTTCAACCGTGCGTGCGCGGTATTTCTGGTGCCGAACAAAGGAGGGACCGGACCATGAAGATCGCCGCCCTGCTCGCCCTGGCGACGCTGGCGCTCTCGGCGACGGCGTGCCTTGCTGACCCGTTGACCGACAAAAGCAAAGCGCCGGACTGGGGCAAGGCCAGCCGCGCCGAGAAGGACGCCTGGATCGCATCGTTTGCGTTCGAGAAGGCGAACGCCGACAGGGCGGAGGTGGCCGGGTGCCTGGACCGGTACGCCGGCAAGCCTCTGTTCGAAACCAACGCCCTCGCCGGGGTGACGTCGATGTGCGAGGCGATCGCCGCGCTGCCAGACTAGGAGGCCAGGATGGATGTGCCGCCAAAAGCACTGGGGTCCGCCATGCGCCGGCTGCTCGCAGCCGTCACGCGCCGCCCTCTGAATTGGAAGCTGATCGACGCCTTCACGCGGCTGGAAGAGCGCGAGGAAGAGCTGCGCGAGCGCCAATCCAAGGGTAAGCCGGACGAGCCCGGCGAGCGCTCCTGAACCGGCGCGCCGGGGCCCTAAGATTTTCTCGCATGCCCGTCGATTGGTACGTTGTTAGTTTCCATTGGCGCAGCGCTGCGGCGTCCTCGTGCAGACCGCCGCCCTCCGGGACAACGGCGGGGATCACGCCTTCCTCACGAATTCGGATTTGAGGCTCATGGGGCCGATGCCGTCGATCTTGCAGTCGATGTCGTGGTCGCTGTCGACCAGGCGGATGTTCTTCACCTTGGTGCCCATTTTCACGACCTTGCTGGAGCCCTTCAGCTTCAGATCCTTGATGACGGTGACCGTGTCGCCGTCCTGCAATTCGTTGCCCGCGGAGTCGCGGTAGACCTTGCCGTCGTCGTCATCTGTCGCGGCGGCCGGCTTCGCGCTCCATTCGTGCGCGCACTCGGGGCAGATCAGGAGACTGGCGTCCTCGTAGGTGTATTCGCTCTTGCACTGCGGGCAGGGTGGCAGCGTGCTCATCGATCTTCGTCCTTGCGTTTCGGCGCTTTCCGGCCTTTGACCGCATACGGCCCGCGCGCGCAACCTTTTGGGTCCCCCGCTTGCGCATTCTTTCGGCCGCGACGGGGCTTTTCGCAGCGCGCTGGCGCCGCACGGCTCCCCGCTTCGCGCGCCGGCACGAGACCGGCGGCCTCGGCTTCCGCGAGAAGCGATTTGAGCATGCGTCCCTCCTTCGGAAGGCGAAGGCTGCGCGGCTGTGCCGAGCTGCGGCGCATGTGGCGCAGCTTGCGGCGGATCACGAGCGCCAGCCCGTCGCGCATCTTGTGCTGGGCGGCGCGGAAATCGTCATCGTCGTGACTGGCGGACAAGGGGGAGGTTCCTCCGTGTGAGTGTTGTGGCTGGTTGGCCGGATGCCGGACGGCACGCACGCGCCCGCGGCCGGTTCCCTCACGGGGACCCGGTTGGCTGATGTCGAGGGGCTGCGGGGCGGGAAGCGCCGCTGGTTGTTTGGTAATGAAGCGGCGTTTGCCGCCCCGCGCAGGATTTGGGGCATACCCGCGGCGTTTCAGGGGTTTCCCCCTCCCGGACTCTCACCGGGTGGGCGCGGCGAGCCTCGGATAGTCGCGCGCCGCGTGAGCGTGCGTGTACCCGACACTGCAGCCCGCCCTCGATGCCGGACGCCTCGAGCACGACCCCTCAGCGGGGCGGGATGTGGGGAGTATGAGGGAGTGGGGCAGGGCGGGGAGAAGTTTGGCGAGCACGACCCTCACTGTTGGGAGCACACATGATGCTGCATGTGTCGGAGAGCAATTCGTTTTGGGGAAGCAACGAGTCCGCTCTAACCCTGATGTTGAGCTGCAAGCTCCTCGATACGAGTGATAGCGCGCGCAAGACTTCGGCTCCGGCTTGCGGCGGCATCTATATCCCAGTGAGTACGAACAAACTTGGACATTTCAGAGTTGTAGTTTGGCCCGACTAGCGCGCCGCTTCTTCGATCCGGAACGAGCGAGTCTCGTACGTGCCGATTTCTGGACATGCGAGCCAGCGACACAACAGTCTCCTTAGGATCTCGAATAGCTTCGACATCGTCGGGAACATTAGTATCAGAAATGGAAAGAAATTGAGCGAGATTTCGCTTGTCAGCTATTATCCAAGCCTCTGCCTCTAATATGGCAAAGCGCAGCAGAAATTTATTCTCGCGTCGATCCCCTCCAAGCCATTGAGTAACAAAGGTTGATGGGCACGTCTCCGGCGTATCCAGATCCGCTAAAGCGATGATTGGACTGCCTCGCGCTGATTTGTTTAAAGACCGTGCCCTCTGCTCTATATAACTCTTACCTTTTTGAGAGACGGCAACACCGACCTCAAGGCTTGTCTTGGCAACTATAATACGGCGCAAGATGGCTTCATCTAAGATGCCTTCGCAAAATATCGAGACCATGACCGCTCTATTCGAAAAGCCCTAATTGTTCAGCTCCCTTTACGCGAGTCTTTGAAAGCACTATGTCTCCGGGCGGTAGACCCGCGCCCAAGAGCTCAGCAAGATCCCTGTCCTCGGTTGCAATTTTTGCTTCTGTTCCTTCTTTCGAAGGGAACAGCATCAATATTTCATTTCCTCCTATGCCCTCATCGTTAAGTAATGCCTCGCTGTGCGTGCTAATAATCGCCTGCCGGCGGCGTGAGCGTTGAAGGCGCCTAATTATTCCGGCGAGATGCCTAGTGACACCGTCGTTTAGGGACAACTCCGGCTCTTCGAGCAACAGCGGGGATTGCCCCTCAAAAAGCGACCACAACAATCCGATTAGACGAAGTGTCCCGTCGGAAAATTGGTCCTCGCTTTGCCAGCCAGCATTCGGTCGCCAGTGAGAGTAGAGAGCCAGTAAGTGGGGTTGGCCCGTTGTTGTGTCGCGTTCGAATTTCAATTGCTCGAGCTGCGGAACTGCTATCTTCAGCGCCTCTTCTATTTTTCTGAGGCGAGCGAGCTGTGTCTTTGGCGGGGCCTTTGCTACTCTTTCTAGAAAGCCCTGGCCAAATGGGTCGTTTTCCAGGCGCGACGCTTGGCTCAATTCTGGATATCGAAGCAGCTGTGGAACCAAGTGCAGATATGTAATGGCTTCAAAAAAGCGAGCTACTTCCCTGAATTCTTTGTTGGCGCTGACTTGTTCTAAGTGCGTTTGTTTGAGACGCTCTTCATCTTTCTTATCGTCTCTGTCAGGCCTATTTAGTATCAAGCGTCCTTCTTTCCAAACGTGTTCGTGGCTCAGAAGCGGCTGGCGAAATCCGCGCTGTTCTTGGCGAATGCCGATAGAATAACGCCAAACTGCGGTGGAGTTCTCGTCGTCATCAGACAAAGATACGTCAATTTCAATATCGGGATCACGTCGCGCGGCAAGGCAGCGAATTTTCGATACACCTCCGCGAGTTTGGACGGCCTTTTGTAGTCCTCCACCGTCAGATTTTGCAATGTCACGCAGAAACCTAAATACGTCCAAGAAATTAGACTTGCCTGATGCGTTGGGCCCGACAACGAACTGGCGTTCGCTGAGCGGTGTATCAATTGTCTTAAAATTGCGCCAGTTCTTGATTGATATTCGTGAGATAATCACGGCGCGCGTCCCCCCGGGTTAGGGCCAATCATGTGCATCGTGACACGTGTGGCGAGTCGAAGCCAGAGACGCGGGTCGACTTAGCTAGGCGCGGTGTTCCGGCGTTTGCTAATCCGTAGCGTTTATAGAGCTTGATGTGTAGACACGTTTTACCCTCGTCACCGAAGGCAACTACTCCGCCGCCTGCCGCTTCGCTTTTTTGTTGGCACCTTCGGACTCGCCTGCGGGGAGCCGGCCGGAAGTTGCGGGTTTGCGCGCCATGATCGGCTTCAGGTACTGGCCCGTGTAGCTTTCCTTCGTCGCCGCGACATCCTCGGGGGTGCCTTCGGCTACGACGCGGCCGCCGCCGTCGCCGCCCTGCGGGCCCATGTCGATCACCCAGTCGGCGGTCTTGATCACTTCGAGATTGTGCTCGATGACGACCACCGTATTCCCCGCGTCGGCCAGCTCGTGCAGCACCTCCAAGAGCTTCGCCACGTCGTGGAAGTGCAGGCCCGTGGTCGGCTCATCCAGGATGTAGAGCGTGCGGCCCGTCGCGCGGCGCGACAGCTCCTTCGACAGCTTGATGCGCTGCGCCTCGCCGCCCGATAGCGTCGTCGCCTGCTGACCGATCTTGATGTAGCCGAGGCCGACGCGCGCCAGTGTCTCCAGCTTGTCGCGGATCGAGGGTACGGCGGAGAAGAACTTCGCGCCTTCCTCCACCGTCATGTCGAGCACGTCGGCGATCGACTTCTCCTTGAAGGTGATCTCCAGCGTCTCGCGATTGTAGCGCTTGCCCTTGCAGACATCGCAGGTGACGTAGACATCGGGCAGGAAGTGCATCTCGATCTTGATGACGCCGTCGCCCTGGCAGGCTTCGCAGCGGCCGCCCTTCACGTTGAAGGAGAAGCGCCCTGGGCCATA
>Ga0180221_1000579_pt1 | contig 30500 bp, 28 predicted proteins | sample eDN5th37CKraftMG_FD_151339 | JGI IMG/M metagenome (GOLD analysis project Ga0180221, IMG submission 151339) | Enriched Miracle-Growth compost microbial communities from Emeryville, California, USA - eDNA 5th pass 37_C Kraft MG (version 2) (version 2) ...
AGCGAGCACCAGTGCCAGGGCTGGCTGGAGGGCTACCTGCTCACCGGGCGGCACGGCCTGTTCACCAGCTACGAGGCCTTCATCCACATCGTCGACTCGATGTTCAACCAGCACGCCAAGTGGCTCAAGGTCACCAACCACATCCCGTGGCGGCGACCGGTCGCGAGCCTCAACTACCTGCTGTCCAGCCACGTGTGGCGCCAGGACCACAACGGCTTCAGCCACCAGGACCCGGGCTTCATCGACCACGTCGTGAACAAGAAGGCCGAGATCGTCCGGGTGTACCTGCCGCCGGACGCGAACACCCTGCTGAGCACCTACAACCACGTCCTGCGCTCGCGCCAGTACGTGAACGTGGTGGTGGCGGGCAAGCAGCCGGCGCCGCAGTTCCTCTCGATGGAGCAGGCGGTCGCCCACTGCACGCGCGGCCTCGGCATCTGGGACTGGGCGGGCACCGAGGTGGAGGGCGAGGACCCGGACGTCGTGCTCGGCGCCGCGGGCGACGTGCCCACGCTGGAGGTGCTCGCGGCGGCCGACATCCTGCGCCACCGCATCCCCGACCTCAAGGTCCGCGTCGTGAACGTCGTCGACCTCATGCGGCTGCAGGACGAGAAGGAGCATCCGCACGGCCTGTCCGACAAGGACTTCGACACGCTGTTCACGGCCGACAAGCCCGTGATCTTCAACTACCACGGCTACCCGTGGCTCATCCACCGCCTCACGTACCGGCGCACCAACCACGCCAACATCCACGTGCGCGGGTACAAGGAGGAGGGCACCACGACGACGCCCTTCGACATGGCGATGCTCAACGACATCGACCGGTACCACCTCGTGGTCGACGTCATCGACCGCGTGCCGGCGCTGCGCTCGCGGTACGCGAGCCTGCGCCAGGAGATGGTCGACGCCCGCCTCGCGGCCCGGCAGTACACGCGCGAGCACGGCGAGGACATCCCCGAGGTGCGCGACTGGGTGTGGCCGGACGTCGGCGAGACGGGCACCGAGGACGGCGGCCCGCAGTACGACGCGGCGGCGGCGACGGGCGGCGACAACGAGTGACCGTCACCTCCCGCAGCATCTACATCGCCGCCCCGGAGGGCGAGACCGGCAAGTCGACCGTGGCGCTGGGCGTGCTCGACCTCCTGGTGCGGCAGGTCTCCCGCGTCGGCGTGTTCCGGGCCGTCTCCCGCGTGCCGTCGCCGCCGGCGTCGGACGCGGGGGGCGACGCCCCGCGCGACCACGTCCTGGAGATGCTGCTCGCGCACGACGGCGTGGACCTGTCGTACGAGGACGCCGTCGGCGTCACCTACGACGACGTGCACGCCGACCCGGAGGCCGCGCTGGCCCGCATCCTCGACCGGTACCACGCGGTGGCGGAGCGGTGCGACGCGGTCGTGGTGGTCGGCACGGACTACACCGACGTGGCGGGCGCGACGGAGCTCGCGTTCAACGCGCGCGTGGCGGCCAACCTGGGCGCCCCGGTGCTGCTGGTGGCGTCGGGCCGCGAGCGCTCCCCCGAGGACGTGCGGGCCCTGGTGCGCCTGAGCCTGTCGGAACTGCGCGCCAACCACGCCCAGACGGTGGGCGTCGTCGTGAACCGGTGCGGGCCCGCCGTGCTGGCGGCGGACGCGCCCGCGCTGCTGGGCGACGTCGACCTGCCGGTGTGGACCATCCCCGAGGAGCCGTTCCTGCACGCGCCCACCGTGGGCCGCCTGGCCGAGGCGGTGGAGGGCACGCTGATGCTCGGCGACCGCGACCTGCTGGGCCGCGAGGCGCTCGAGGTCATCGTCGGGGCGATGTCGGTCGAGCACGTGCTCGACCACCTGACCGACGGCGCGGTGGTCCTCCTCCCCGGCGACCGCTCCGACGTGCTGCTGGGGCTGCTGTCCGCGCACGCGGCCGCGACCTTCCCGTCGCTGGCGGGCATCGTCCTCACGGGCGGGTACGTGCCGCGCGGCGTGATCGCGCAGCTCCTGTCGGCGCTGGGCCCGCGGGTGCCCGTGGTCGCCACCGGGCTCGACACGTACCAGGCGGCGCGCCGGGCGGCCGAGACGCACGGCTACGTCACGGTCGCCTCGACGCGCAAGATCGACGTCGCGCGCGCCCTGTTCGAGCAGCACGTGGACGGGGCCGCGCTCCTGGCGCGGCTCGACCTGCCCCGCGCCCGCGTCGTCACGCCCCTGATGTTCGAGTACGAGCTCATCGAGCGGGCGCGCGGCGACCGGCGCCGTGTCGTGCTGCCCGAGGGCGACGACGACCGCGTCCTGCGCGCCGCGTCGACCGTGCTGGCCCGCGGCATCGCCGACCTCGTGATCCTCGGTGACGAGACGTCGATCCGCGCCCGGGCGGCCGAGCTCGGCCTCGACATCGCCGCCGCCACGGTGCTCTCCCCCACCGACCCCGAGCACGTCGAACGGTTCGCGACGGAGTACGCGAAGCTCCGCGCCCACAAGGGGATGACGGTCGAGCGGGCGCGCGAGATCGTCACCGACGTGTCGTACTTCGGCACGATGATGGTGCACCTCGGCCTGGCGGACGGCATGGTGTCGGGAGCCGCGCACACGACGGCGCACACCATCCGGCCCTCGTTCGAGATCGTCAAGACGCAGCCGGGCGTCTCCGTGGTGTCGTCGGTGTTCCTCATGTGCCTGCAGGACCGGGTGCTGGTGTACGGCGACTGCGCCGTCATCCCGGACCCGACGGCGGAGGAGCTGGCGGACATCGCCATCTCGTCCTCGGCGACGGCGGCGCAGTTCGGCGTCGACCCGAAGGTCGCGATGCTGTCCTACTCGACGGGCACGTCGGGCTCCGGCGCGGACGTCGACAAGGTGCGGACCGCCACCGGGCTGGTCCGCGAGCGCCGCCCCGACCTGTCCGTGGAGGGCCCCATCCAGTACGACGCCGCCGTGGACGCGTCGGTGGCGGCGTCCAAGCTGCCCGAGTCGTCGGTCGCGGGGCGGGCGACGGTCTTCGTCTTCCCCGACCTCAACACGGGCAACAACACCTACAAGGCCGTGCAGCGCTCGGCCGGGGCCGTCGCCGTCGGCCCGGTGCTGCAGGGCCTGAACAAGCCGGTCAACGACCTGTCGCGCGGCGCGCTCGTGGCGGACATCGTCAACACCGTCGCCATCACGGCGATCCAGGCCCAGTCGCAACCCGTCCTCGAGGAGGTCCCCGCATGAGCATCGTCCCCGAGTCCGAGCGCGCCAACCCGTACAGCGCGTACGGGGCGCACGGCTCCGTGCTGGTGCTCAACTCCGGCTCGTCGTCGCTCAAGTACCAGCTCGTCAACCCCGTGGGCGGGGAGGCGATCGCGAAGGGCACGATCGAGCGGATCGGCGAGCCGTCCGGCATCGTCACCCACACGTTCGCGGGCAACCGGACCCGGCGCGAGACCGAGGTGCCGGACCACGCCGAGGCGCTGCGCCTCGCGCTCGGCCTGTTCGACGAGATCGGCCCGCGGCTGTCCGACGCCGGCATCTACGCGGTCGGCCACCGCGTGGTGCACGGCGGTGCGGAGTTCTCGGGGCCGGTCGTGGTGGACGACGACATCGTGGACCGCATCGAGGCCCTGGTGCCGCTCGCCCCGCTGCACAACCCGGCCAACGTGCAGGGCATCCGGGTGGCGCGCGAGCTGCTGGCGGACGTGCCCCACGTCGCGGTGTTCGACACCGCGTTCTTCTCCGCGCTGCCCGCCGAGGCGTACACGTACGCCCTGGACCGCGAGGTCGCGCGGGAGTACGACGTGCGCCGGTACGGCTTCCACGGCACCAGCCACCAGTACGTGGCGGGCAAGGTGGCGCGCGTCCTGGGCCGCCGCGTGCAGGGCCTCAACACGATCGTCCTGCACCTCGGCAACGGCGCGTCGGCGTCGGCGGTGGCCGGCGGCGTGCCGATCGACACGTCCATGGGGCTCACGCCGCTCGAGGGCCTGGTCATGGGCACGCGGTCGGGCGACATCGACCCGGCCGTCGTGTTCCACCTGGCCCGCAACGCGGGGATGGGGATCGACGAGCTCGACACGCTGCTCAACAAGCGCTCGGGGATGCTGGGCCTGTCGGGCGTGAACGACTTCCGCGAGCTGCGGCGCCTCATCGACGACGGCGACGAGGACGCGGCGCTGGCGTTCGACGTCTACGTCCACCGGCTGAAGAAGTACGTGGGGGCGTACGCCGCCCTGCTGGGTCGTGTGGACGTCATCGCGTTCACCGCGGGCGTGGGCGAGAACGACGCCCGCGTGCGCGCCGCGGTGTGCGAGGGCCTCGAGGGCATGGGCATCGCCGTCGACCCGGACCGCAACACCGCGGCGGCCGACGGCGAGCGCATCATCTCCCCCGACTGGACGTCCACGCTGGTGATGGTCGTCCCCACGATGGAGGAGCTGGCCATCGCCCGGCAGTGCGTCGAGGCGGTGGAGCACCTGCGCCCGTCGTCGTCGGTCACCGCGGGCTGAGCCCGCGCGGCTCAGAAGATCGCGAACGCGACGCAGGCGATCGCGAAGCCCATCACGCCGATCGCCGTCTCCATGACGGTCCAGGTGCGCAGCGTCGTCTTCACGTCCATGCCGAAGAACCGGCCCACGAGCCAGAACCCCGAGTCGTTGACGTGGCTCAGCACCACCGAGCCGGCCGCCACGGCGACGACGACGGCGGCCGTCGCGAGGGGGCTGAACCCGCCCGCGGCCACGGCCGGCGCGATGAGCCCGGCCGCGGTGGTGAGCGCGACCGTGGCCGAGCCCTGGGCGACGCGCAGCACGGCCGCGATGACGAAGCCGGCGACGATCACGGGCAGCCCGAGGTCCGCCAGGACGTCGGCGAGCGCGTCCCCGATGCCGGACGCGCGCAGCACGCCGCCGAACATGCCGCCGGCGCCGGTGATGAGGATGACGGAGCAGACGGGGCCGAGGGCGGAGTCGAGGGTGCGCTCGAGCGCCGACCCCTCGACGCCGCGACGGCGACCCAGCGCCCAGGCGGCGACGAGCACGGCGAGCAGCAGCGCGACGGGCGTGGAGCCGATGACGCCCGCCCAGGTCACCACGGGGCTCTCGCCGTCGACCCAGCCCGCGGACGCCGCGGTCTCGAGGCCGGTGTTCGCGAAGATCAGGACGAGCGGGAGCAGCAGGATCCCGACGACCGTGCCGAACCGCGGCGGGTCGGTGACCTCGGCGTCGTCGCCGCGCCCCAGGAGGTCGGGCACGGGCAGCACGAAGCGGCGCCCGGCGAACCGGCCGAACAGGTAGGCGGTGACGTACCAGGTGGGGATCGCCACGACCAGGCCGAGCAGCAGCACCATGCCCACGTTCGCGCCGAGGAACTCCGACGCGGCGACGGGGCCCGGGTGCGGGGGCACGTAGATGTGCATCACCGAGAATGCGCCGGCGACGGGCAGGCCGTAGAGCAGCATCGACCCGCCCAGCCGCCGTGCCACGGCGAACACGATCGGCAGCATCACGACGAGGCCGGCGTCGAAGAAGATCGGGAAGCCGAAGATCAGCGACGCCACGCCGAGGGCGAGCGGGGCCCGCTTCTCCCCGAAGCGGGCGATGAGCACGTCGGTCATCACCTTGGCGCCGCCGCTGGTCTCGATCAGCCGCCCGAGCATCGCGCCGAGCCCGACGAGCAGCGCGACGGAGGCCAGCGTGGAGCCGAAGCCGTCCAGCAGCACGTCAAGGACGCCGCCGCTGGGCAGACCGGCCGCCACCGCGGTGAGCAGGCTGACCAGGACGAGCGCGAGGAACGCGTGCAGGCGCACCTTGATGATGAGCAGGAGCAGGAGCGCGACGGCTCCCGCGGCGATGGCGAGCAGCGGCCCGGCCGTGAGGGTCTGGGTCCAGTCGTCAGTGGGCATGGAGAGGTCCTCGTCGACGGTGGTGCGGGAAGTGTGGGCGGCGGCGATCAGTCCCGGCCGAGCCAGGCGAGGACGGCGTCGACGATCTGCTCCGGCGCCGCGGTGACGTCGATGCGCATGCCGTCCTCGTCGGCCTCGAGCGGCTCGAGCGTGGCCAGCTGGGACGGCAGGAGCGTCGCGGGCATGAAGTGCCCGCTGCGGTGCGCCATCCGCTCGGCCAGGAGCTCGGGGCTGCCGTCCAGATGGACGAAGCGCACCCGGCCGTGCGCGCCGCGCAGGACGTCACGGTAGGAGCGCTTCAGCGCCGAGCAGGTCACCACGGCGGTCCTGCCGGCGTCGGTCTCCCCGGTCAGCCAGTCGCGGATGGCGGCGAGCCAGGGGGCCCGGTCGTCGTCCGTGAGCGGCGTGCCGGCCGACATCTTGTCGATGTTGGCCTGGGGGTGGAACTCGTCGGCCTCGGCGACGTCGACGCCGAGGCGGGTCGCGAGCAGGCCGGCGACGGTCGTCTTGCCGGAGCCTGCGACCCCCATGACGACGACGTGCCCGGCGACCGGCGGCACGCTCGTGTCGTCCGCGTCACCGGTGGCGTTCATGACGTCAGTGTCCATCTCGACTTCCCTGTTCGGTCGGCGACCCGCCGGGGCGGGCCCGCGGCGACTGCTGCGTCGGCGCGTCGACCGAGCATGCCTCATTGGTACTACCTTTGACAAGACTGGTCATACCTCTCAGGCGACCGTCCGCCTGGTTAGGCTCCTGACCATGTCGTCACCGTCCCTGCACGCCGGCGTGCTCGACGCGCTCGGGCTCGCCATCACCAGCGGCGACGTCCCGCCCGGCACCCCGCTCACGCTGGACGGCATCGGCGCCGGGCACGGGGTCTCGCGGACCGTCGCCCGTGAGGTGATGCGCGTGCTCGAGGGTCTCGGGATGGTGCGCTCGCGCCGCCGCGTCGGCCTGGTCGTGCTCGGCATGGAGCACTGGAACGTGCTCGACCCGCGCGTCATCCGGTGGCGCCTGCGGGGCCCCGGCCGGGACGCGCAGCTGCGCAGCCTCACCGAGCTGAGGCACGCGGTGGAACCGCTCGCGGCCGCGGGGGCGGCCCGCAACGCGAGCCCCCAGGTGCGCGGCGAGCTCGTGGACCTCGCCCGGCGGATGCGGACCCTCGGCGAGGCGGGCGACCTCTCCGAGTTCCTCGAGCTCGACGTGCGCATGCACGAGCTGCTGCTGCGCTCGAGCGGCAACGAGATGTTCGGGCCCCTCGCCGACGTCGTCGCCGAGGTCCTGGCGGGCCGGACGCACCTCGGCCTCATGCCCGCCTCCCCCGTGCCGGAGGCGCTCGACCAGCACGAGGCCGTCGCCCGCGCCGTCGCCGAGCACGACCCGGACGCCGCGGAGGCCGCGATGGCCGCGATCGTCGGCGAGGTGCGGCGTGCGCTCGGCGCCGTGCCGCCCCCGGCGCGGGAGGTGCCGCGATGACCCTCCTGCTCGACCCGCCGGCGTGGCCCGCGCACGGCACGCTCTGGTCGCACCTGGTCTCCGACTCCTCCCTGCACGAGCTGCGGGCGTTCGCCCGCGCGCAGGGGGTGGGCGACCGAGCGTTCGACCTCGACCACTACGACGTCCCGGCCGACCGCTACGGCGACCTCGTAGCCGCCGGCGCGGTGCCCGTGACCGGCGGCGAGCTCTCGCGCCGGCTCGCCGGCTCCGTCCTGCGGGTGCCGGGGCGGGAGCGGCGCCGCGCGTCCCGCGACGCGCTGCGGGAGCGGTGGCGCACGCTGTGGCGCGCCGACGACGACGGCGCGAGCGCGCCGGTCGACGCCGCTGGGCGGGAGCTGGTGGACCGCTGGCGCGAGCCGCACCGGGTCTACCACTCGCGCCTGCACCTGGCTGACGCGCTCGACGCCCTGGACCTGCTGGTCGCGGACGGTGCCCCCGGCTCGGCCTGGCACGCGGCCGTGGCCTTGTGGTTCCACGACGCGGTGCACGACGGCGAGGCGGGTCGCGACGAGCAGCGCTCGGCCGCGCTGGTCGGTGCGCTGCTCGACCCCCTCCTGGACCGGGTCCGGCCGTCGGGGGCGGGCGAGGTGCCCGGCGCACTCCTGACCGACGCGGACGTGGCCGAGGTCGCGCGGCTGGTGCTCGTGACGACCGACCACGACCCGGCGGCGGACGACCGCACGGGCGCGCTGGTCAGCGACGCGGACCTCGCGATCCTGGGCGCCGCGCCCGCCCGGTACGCCCGGTACGCCGCGCAGGTGCGGGCGGAGTACGGGCACGTGCCCGAGGACGCCTTCCGGGCGGGGCGGGCGGCCGTCCTGGACCAGCTGGTCGGCCTGCCTCGCCTGTACCGCTCCTCCGTGGCCGCCGCCCGCTGGTCCGAGGGCGCGCGACGCAACCTGACCGCCGAGCGCGCGACGTTGCAGCCGTGATCCCGGCCCGCCCCCTCCTGCTCGCCGCCGCGGCCGCGGCCCTCGCGGTCGCCGGCCCGGTCGCGTGGGTGCAGCTCGTCGGTCAGCGCGGGGTGCGGCCGTCGGCCGAAGCTGTCGCGCCGGCGGACGTCATCCTCGTGCTCGGCGCGGGCATCGCGCCCGACGGCACCCCCTCGCCGTACCTGCGCCGCCGCCTCGACGCGGCCGCCGCGCTGTACCGCGCGGGCGTCGCCGACCGGGTGGTGCTCAGCGGCGACGGGCAACCGCGTCGGGACGGCACGCCCTACGACGAGCCGGCGTCGATGCGGGCGTGGATCCTCGGTCGCGGCGTGCCCGACGACGCGCTGACGCTGGACCGCGAGGGTCTGGACACCACCGCGTCGGCCCGGCGGACCGTGGCGCTCACCGGCGCGCGCTCGGCCGTGGTGGTCACGCAGGACTACCACCTGCGCCGCGCGCTGTTCAGCGGCGTCCGCGCGGGGCTGGACGTCCAGGGCGTGGGCGTGTCCGCGGCGAGCGTCCGCCCGCTGCGCTGGGCCTGGTACCACCTGCGGGAGGTGCCGGCGTCGTGGCGCGCGGCCGTCCGCGACCTGCGCCGGCGCGCCGCCGCCTGAGCGGCGGCGGTACAGCCCTCAGGGCAGGCGCAGGCGACGCATCGCGCGGAGCGCGACGGACAGCACGCGGCTCGGGGTCTCCCCGCCGAGCGCGTACAGCGTGTCGAGCGACAGCCCGAACCGGGCCCCGCGCTGGACGGCCACGGTCTGCACCTCGGTGACGGCTTCGACGCCCTCGCGGCCGTGCCGGCGGCCCTGCCCGGACGCCTTGAAGCCGCCCATGGGGGCCGCGGCGGACCCCCACGCGGACGCGTAGCCGTCGTTGATCACGACCGTGCCGGAGCGCACGCGGGCCGCCAGCCGACGGGCGCGGGCGACGTCCGCGGACCAGATGCTCGCGTTGAGCCCGAACTCCGTGTCGTTCATGACGCGCACGGCCTCGTCGTCGGAGGTCACACGGGTCACCGCGACCACGGGGCCGAACGTCTCCTCGCGGACGCACTCCGCGTCATCCGGGACGTCGTCCAGCACCGTCGGCGCGTAGAAGTACGGGCCCACGTCCGAGCGGTGCACGCCGCCGACCAGCGCGCGCGCCCCCTTGGCCAGCGCGTCGTCCACGTGCCGGGTGACGCGCTCGAGCTGCGCGGCGGACACGAGCGAGCCGACGTCCGCGGTGTAGTCGAGCCCCGAACCCAGCACGAGGTCGCGCACCGCCACGGTGAACCGCTCCAGGAACTCGTCCGCGATCCGCTCGTGCAGCACAAGGCGCTCGATCGACATGCACAGCTGGCCGGCGTTCGCGAAGCAGGCCCGCACGACGCCCGGCACCGCCGAGTCGAGGTCGGCGTCTGCCGCGACGTACAGCGGGTTCTTGCCCCCGAGCTCGAGCGTGGTGCCGATCAGCCGCTCCCCCGCCCGCGCGGCGACCGTGCGGCCGGTCGCCGTCGAGCCCGTGAACGCGACGTGGTCCACGTGGTCCACGAGCGCCGCGCCGACGTCCCCGCCGCCGGCGACGACGAGGAACAGGTCGTCGGGCAGCCCGGCCTCCTGCAGCAGCTCCGCGACCCACAGCGCCGACAGGGTCGTCTGCGGGTCGGGCTTGAGCACCACCGCGTTCCCGGCGAGCAGCGCGGGCACCGCCTCGGACAGCACGAGCGAGAGGGGGTAGTTCCACGGCGCGATCGCGCCCACCACGCCCACCGGCCGCCGGTGCACGCGCACGCCCGTGAGGAGGGGCAGCATGCCCGGCACCCGGCGCTCGCCGAGATAGCCCGCGCCACGCACCGCGTAGTGCCGGCACGCCATCGCGACGTCGGCGACCTCCTCGAAGGCGCTGCGCCGGGCCTTGCCCGACTCCATCTGGATGAGGTCGAGGATCTCCGACTGCCGGTCGAGCACCAGTGCGCCGAGGCGGTCGAGCACGGCCGTCCGGTCGCGCAGCGGCGTGCGCGACCACTCGCCCTGCGCCGCGCGCGCCCGCCGGGCGGCGTCCGCGACGTCGTCGGGCGACGAGAGCGGGAACGCGGCGAGCGGGGCGCCCGTGAAGGGCAGCGTCGAGCGGTGCGTCCCGGCCGTGTGGGAGGTGACGATGCGCCGCGTCAGCGGCTCCACGACGTCGGGCTCCAGGACATAGGTGGCGGCCGGCAGCTCGGGGTCGAGGAGTTCCCCGAGAGCGCCTTCGCCCTCGTGAGCGGTGGACATGGCCGCCACCCTACGCGCGTGAGGTGTCACCTCGGCAACCGTCGTCGCTGATCGCGGCGGGCGTTCGCTCTCAGCGCGACCGGGAACCTCCCGGCCGCGGGAGCCGCCGCCGCTGGAGGTCGCGGCCCAGCGCGACGCACTCGGCGTCGGCGTACCCGAGGGCGCCGGTCACCCGCCGGTCACCTCGGTCACGGCCGTCCGCTCACCGCGGCTGGTAGGGCGAGACGACGACCTCCACCCGCTGGAACTCCTTGAGGTCGGAGTAGCCGGTGGTGGCCATGGCGCGCCGCAGCGCTCCGACGAGGTTGAGGGTGCCGTCGGCGGTGCCGCTCGGCCCGAACAGCACCTGCTCGAGCGTGCCGGCCGTGCCGACCTCGACGCGCTCGCCGCGCGGCAGCGCCGGGTGGTGGGCCTCCGGCCCCCAGTGCCAGCCCTTGCCCGGCGCCTCCTGCGCGCGGGCGAGCGCCGCCCCGAGCATGACCGCGTCCGCGCCGCACGCGACGGCCTTGACGATGTCGCCGGAGCGGCCCACGCCGCCGTCCGCGATGACGTGCACGTACCGGCCGCCCGACTCGTCGAGGTAGTCGCGGCGGGCCGCCGCGACGTCGGACACCGCCGTGGCCATCGGGGCGTGGATGCCGAGGCCCACGCGGGTCGTGTGCGCGGCGCCGCCGCCGAAGCCGACGAGCACGCCCGCCGCGCCCGTGCGCATGAGGTGCAGCGCCGCGGTGTAGGTGGACGCTCCGCCGACCACGACCGGCACGTCGAGCTCGTAGATGAACCTCTTGAGGTTCAGCGGCTCGGCGTTGCCGGAGACGTGCTCGGCGGACACCGTGGTGCCGCGGATGACGAACAGGTCCACACCGGCGTCGACCACCGTCTGGTAGTACTCCTGGGTGCGCTGCGGGGACAGCGCGCCCGCCACCGTCACGCCGGCGGCGCGCACCTCCTTGAGGCGCTGCGTGATGAGCTCGGGCTTGATCGGCTCGGCGTAGATCTCCTGCATGCGCTGCGTCGCGCGCTCGGCGGGCAGGTCGCGGATCTCGGCGAGCAAGGGCTCCGGGGACTCGTACCGCGTCCACAGGCCCTCGAGGTCGAGGACGCCGAGCCCGCCGTGCTGGCCGAGCGCGACGGCCGTCGCGGGGCTCATCACCGAGTCCATCGGCGCCGAGACGATCGGCAGGTCGAAGTGGTAGGCGTCGATCTGCCACTCCACGGAGACGTCCTTCGGGTCGCGCGTGCGCCGCGAGGGCACGATGGCGATGTCGTCGAAGGAGTATGCGCGGCGGCCGCGCTTTCCGCGCCCGATCTCGATCTCGTTGCTCACCCGGACAGCCTACCGGCGCGTGCTGTCGGTGGCCGGTGGCACAGTCCGGGGGCATGACGACGTACGCGGAGCTCGCCGCACCGCCGGCCTCCCCCGGCCCGGGCTGGTCGCACGGGCCCCTGCTCGGTCTCGACACGGAGACCACGGGGCTCGACGTCGCCTCCGACCGCATCGTGACCGCCGCGCTCGTGCTGCGCGGGGCGGACGGGTCGCGCGCGGTGCGCACGTGGCTGCTCGACCCGGGCGTCGAGATCCCCGCCGAGGCCACCGCCATCCACGGCATCTCGACGGCCGAGGCCCGCGCCCACGGCCAGGAGGCCGTCGGGGCGCTCGAGGAGATCGCCGCGATCCTCGTCCACCACGTGCGCTGCGGCGTCCCGCTCGTCGCCTACAACGCCTCGTTCGACCTGTCCCTCCTCGACGTCGAGCTCGCCCGCCACGGGCTGCCGACCCTGCCCCAGCGCCTGGGCCGGCCGGTGGCCCCCGTGCTCGACCCCCTGGTCCTCGACCGGTGGCTCGACGAAGGGCGGGAGGGCAAACGCCGCCTGGGCGACCTGTGCGCGCTGTACGGGATCGAGGGCGACGGCGACCTCCACCGGGCGGACGTCGACGTCCTGGCGACCCTCGACGTCCTCGACGCCCAGCTCGTCGCCCACCCGCGCCTGCGGAGCACCGCGCTCGACGCGCTGCACGTCGCCCAGGCCGGCGCCCACCGGGCCTGGGCGGAGCGCGTCAACGCGGAGCGCGCCGCGGACCCGGGCGGCCCGCCGCCCACGTCTCCGGCCTGGCCCGCGTCCACCGGCCCGGCTCACGCGGTGGGCGCCACCGGCTCCTGACCGTGCCAGCGCGGGACATGCCCGCGACGGCACGCAGTCGAGCGGGCCCGCGACCTGCGACGACGCCCCGGAAACGAGGTCGTTACCGGGGGCGACCGTCCCGCAACGCCGCCGACCCCGTCCCGTCACGCACCCCTCCTACCGTCGGAGCGGTGCTGACGGCGGCGCCCGGCAACGAGGGCCGCCGCGTCCGTCCGTCAGACCTGTCGACACGAGAGGTAGTGCCCCATGGTCATTGACACGGTCACCGGCACGGACACCGACGGCCGCCCGTCCGGCGTCTCCCGCCGCAACTTCCTCCAGGCGGTCGGCGTCGGTTCCAGCGCCGGCGTCATGTTCGCCACCATGGGGGCGATGGGTCTCGCCCCGACGGCCGCGGCCCAGCCCTCCGCCGCCGCCTGGACCCCGCCGCGGGGCAGCGACTTCACGCTCACGGGACGGTCGACGAAGAAGGTCGTCGTGGTCGGCGCCGGGCCCGCGGGGCTCGCGTCGGCGTACGAGCTGCAGAAGGCCGGGTACCGGGTCACCGTGCTCGAGGCGCGGCACCGGCCCGGTGGCCGCACCCTGACCATCCGGGGCGGCGACTCCGAGACGGACGTCGACGGCGTCACGCAGACGGCGCGGTTCGACGACGGCGTCTACCTGAACGCGGGCGCCGGCCGCATCGCGCAGTGGATGGTGACCATGGACTACCTGCGCGAGCTGGGCGTGCCGTACGAGGTCTTCACCAACGCGAACGCGGACGCCTACCTCTACAACGAGAAGTCCGGGGCCACCCCGGGCAACCCGGTGCGCTACCGCACGGCCAAGGCCGACGTCTTCGGCTACACGTCCGAGCTGCTGAGCTACGCCACCGACCAGGGCGCCCTGGACCAGCGGCTCACCGCCGAGGACAAGGAGAACCTGCGGTCCTTCCTGCGCAGCTGGGGCTCGCTGAAGTCCGACGGCACGTACGCCGGCGGCGCGAACCGCGGGTACGCGACCTACCCGTCCGCGTGGAACGAGCACGGGACGCCGCTGCCCGGCCCGGGCACGGTCTCGGAGGTCCTGGCGTCGAGGGTCGGCCAGTACTTCCCGTTCGAGATCAACTGGGAGCAGTCGATGCTCATGTTCCAGCCGAAGGGAGGCATGGACACGACCTACCAGTACTTCGTGAAGGCCATCGGCAAGCAGAACGTGCACTTCAGCTCGCCCGTCACGGCCGTGGAGAACACCGGCGGCGGGGTGCGGGTCACCTACACGCCGAAGCACGGACCGGCCCGCCAGATCGAGGCGGACTTCGCGATCGTCGCGGCGCCCGCGGGACTCATGCGCCGCTGGGACACCAACTGGGGCCCGGACGTCGACGCCGCGCTCGGCGAGTTCTCCGTCGGGTCGCCGGCGGGCAAGATCGGGCTGCAGTACCGCTCCCGGTGGTGGGAGGACGACCACCGCATCTACGGCGGCATCACCGAGACGGACATGGACCTGGCGCACATCTGGTACCCGTCCTTCGGGTACGGGGAGCGCAAGGGCCTCGTGGTGGGTTACTACAACACCGGGGCCGACGCCCGCGCCTACGCCGACATGACGCCCCGCCAGCGCGAGCGACGCGCCGTCGAGCAGGGCGTGAAGATCCACGGCGAGAAGTACCGCACCGAGCTGGAGTCGTCGTTCTCGATCGCCTGGCACAAGGTGCCGTACATCGAGGGCGCGTGGGCCTACCCGGACACGGGGTCGGCGGGGTTCCGGCGGCTGCAGCAGGGGGCGGGCAACGTCTACTTCGCGGGCGACTGGATGTCCGAGGTCTCGGCCTGGCAGCACGGCGCGTTCTGGTCCGCGCGGTACGCGGTGCAGGCCCTGCACGCGCGGGTCATGTCGTCATGACCTGCTCGTGACCGCGCCGCCCGCGCACGACGACGGCCCGGGCCCCGTACGGGGGCGCCGGGCCGTCGGCCGTCCGGGAGGGTGGCTCAGAAGCCCGCGTAGTTCGGGGCCTCGGCGGTCACCTGGACGTCGTGCGGGTGGCTCTCCTTGAGCGACGCGGACGTGATGCGCACGAAGCGGCCCTTGGACTGCAGCTCGGGGATGGTGCGCGCCCCCACGTAGAACATCGACTGGTGCAGGCCGCCGACGAGCTGGTGGGCCACCGCGTTGAGCGTGCCCTTGTACGGCACCTGACCCTCGACGCCCTCCGGCACGATCATGTCGTCGCTGGTGACCTCGGCCTGGAAGTAGCGGTCCTTGGAGTAGGACTTCTTGCCGCGCGAGGACATCGCGCCCATCGAGCCCATGCCGCGGTACGCCTTGTACTGCTTGCCGTTGACGAGGATCGTCTCGCCCGGCGCCTCCTCGGTGCCGGCCAGCATCGAGCCGAGCATGACCGCCTCCGCGCCGGCCACGATCGCCTTGCCGATCTCGCCCGAGTGGCGCATGCCGCCGTCGGCGATGACCGGGATGCCGGCGGCACGCGCGGCCAGCGACGCCTCGTACACGGCCGTGATCTGCGGGACGCCGACGCCGGTGACGACACGGGTGGTGCAGATCGAGCCCGGGCCCACGCCCACCTTGATGCCGTCCGCGCCCGCGTCGACGAAGGACTGCGCGCCCTCCTTCGTCGCGACGTTCCCGCCGATCACCTGGACGTCGCGCGTCGCCGGGTCGGACTTGAGCTTGCGGACCATGTCGATGAGCATCCGCACGTTGCCGTGCGCGGTGTCCGCGACGAGCACGTCGGCGCCGGCCTCGACCAGCGTGGTCGCCCGCTGCCAGGCGTCGCCGAAGTAGCCGATCGCCGCGCCCACGAGGAGGCGGCCCTGGCCGTCCTTCGACGCGTGGGGGAACTGCTCGGACTTCACGAAGTCCTTGACGGTGATGAGGCCCGCGAGGCGCCCGTCGTCGTCGACCAGCGGAAGGCGCTCGAGCTTGTGCTGGCGCAGCAGCAGCGTGGCGTCCTCGCGCGAGATGCCCGCCCGCCCGGTGATGAGCGGCGCGGGCGTCATGACCTCGGAGACCTTGGTGGTGGCCCACTCCGCGACGGGCGTGAAGCGCAGGTCGCGGTTGGTGACGATGCCGGTGAGCCGGCCGCCGGGGTCGACCACGGGGAAGCCGGAGATCCGGTACTCGCCGGCCAGCTTGTCGAGCTCCTCGAGGGTGGCGTCCGGGCCGATCGTCACCGGGTTGGAGATGATGCCGGTCTGCGTCCGCTTGACGAGGTCCACCTGGTAGGCCTGGTCCTCGATCGACAGGTTGCGGTGCAGCACGCCGATGCCGCCCTGCCGGGCCATCGCGATCGCCATCCGCGACTCCGTGACGGTGTCCATCGCGGCCGAGACCAGCGGCACCCGCAGGGAGATCTCGCGGGTGAGGCGCGAGGTGGTGTCGATGTCCGCCGGGGCGAGGTCGGAGTACCCCGGCAGCAGCAGGACGTCGTCGTAGGTGAGGCCGAGGAATCCGAACGGGTCGTGCGCGGGCGAGGTCGAGTCCGTCATGACAGGAGTCTACGTTCTGGGCCGGCAGCATATTCCGGCCCGTCCGGCCACCGGGGAGGTCCGTGGCGGACCTCACGCCCGGGGCCCGGTCAGGTCACGACGGCCAGCGCCTCGTGCAGCATCGCGGTGAAGGACCGCACGCGCTGCACGGTCGCGGCCAGCGGCAGCTCGCTCGCGGCGTCGTCCCGGCGGAGGCTGACGATGATCGGCAGCTCCGAGAAGCCGTCGTGCACGGCGTGGACCAGGTCGAGGTCGGGGCGACGCTGCGCCGTCGCGAGGACGAGTGCGGCCGGCCGCACCATCGTCACCAGCTCGAGCGAGCGGTGCGTGCTGGCGGGGCCGGTCACGATCCGGGCCGTGGCGCCCTTGGCCGTGAGCGCCGCCGCGAGCGCGTGCGCCGACAGCGGCACGACCTCGTCGGGGGCCGCGAAGATCAGCACGATCTTGCGCATCCGGCTCGGGTGGTTCGCGGGGGGCGCGCCCCCGGCGACCATGGCCCGCTCGAACTCCTCGGTGAACTCGCGCAGCGCCCGCAGGGCCGCGGTCGCGAGCACCACCTCGGGGACGGCGCCCGGGCCGGCGAGCACGGTGCGCTGGGCGACGCGCAGCCACGCGGGCTCGGCGATCTCGGTCCACCAGGTCGCCGGGTCCCCCTGGGGCGGGATGGCGAGGAGGTCGTCGCAGGCGGCCTGGTCGTAGGCCAGGGCGGCGTCGACGACGGCCGACACCCGCCCGGAGGCGCTCCCGCTGGAGACGTGGGCCGGCGGTGCGGACGCCCCCTCCGCGCCGCCCGGCAGCGCGCGCAGGTGCGCCCGGCCGGGCCGGGGAGCGGCTCCGTCGGCCGGCGCCGCGGGCTCGTCGTCGTCCTGGGGCTCTGCCGCGTCGTCGTCCTCGGGTTCGTCGGCGCCCGACGCCGCCTCCTCGGCGGCCTCCTCGAGCTCCTCGACGCCCGCCTCGAGGGCGGCCTTGGCGGCGTCGACGGGGGCGACGCCCTCCAGGGTGAGCCGCCGCATGACGAGCAGGCGCGCCACGTCCTCCGGCGTGTAGCGACGGTGCGATCCCGCGGTGCGGGCGGACGGGCCGAGTCCGTAGCGACGGTCCCAGGTGCGGAGGGTCGCCGGAGCCACCCCGAGGCGCCTGGCGACCGCCGCGACGGCGAGGCCCGGACTCGACGCGCGAGACCCGCCCCCGTGAGGAGCGGGTCGGGATGAGGTCATGGCCTCGATTCTGCCGAGAGGACCGGAGGGTCGCCACTGCTCCCCCGGGCGCGCCGCGGTTCACCCCGACACCGCAGGTGAAAGCCGGTCAACGAGCCCTCGAACCAGTTCATCCGATTCGCGAAAGTTGAACAGTGAACCGTCGAACCTGTCCAGACAACTGCCCCTTGAACAACTTCTGCACAACTTGTAGGTTGTTCGCCATGACGGAGATCTCGAGGCTTCCCGGTCCGGTGATGGAGCTGTGGGAGTGGCAGTACCAGGGCTCCTGCCGCGACGCGGACGACACGCTGTTCTTCCACCCCGAGGGTGAGCGCGGCTCGACCCGCCGGCGTCGCGCCGAGGCGGCCAAGGCGATCTGCCACACGTGCCCCGTGATGATGCAGTGCCGGGAGCAGTCGCTCCGGGTGCGCGAGCCGTACGGGGTGTGGGGCGGGCTCAGCGAGGACGAGCGCTCCGCCATCCTCGCGGGCGGCGCCCGCAAGACCGGCTGACACGCACGAAGGCCTCGCACCGACGACGGTGCGAGGCCTTCTGCGTTCCGGAAGTCGTCAGGCGACGACGACCGCGAGGATGTCGCGGGCGGAGAGGACGAGGTAGTCCTCACCGGCGTACTTGACCTCGGTGCCGCCGTACTTGCTGTAGATGACCTTGTCACCGACCTTCACGTCGACGGGGACGCGGTTGCCCTTGTCGTCGAAGCGACCCTCGCCCACGGCCAGGACCTCGCCCTCCTGGGGCTTCTCCTTGGCGGTGTCCGGGATGACCAGGCCGGAAGCGGTCGTGGTCTCGGCCTCGATGGCCTTGACGACGATCCGGTCCTCGAGCGGCTTGATGGGGACCGACACGTCGGACCTCCTTGATTCGCGATGCGTGGATGGACTTGCTGGTTGACCAGGTCGCGTCCGAGGGCTGGCCGTCGTCGCGGGTGCCGGTACAGCCTGCGGTCGCTGACGACAAATCTAGGCAGGCGTTAGCACTCTGACAAGTCGAGTGCCAAAGGTTCGCCGTGGGCATGAGGCGACGCCTGAGACGATGGTCCGATGGACGCCGCCTCCGTGAGCAAGCTGCTGAGCCCGGACGGGTGGGCCCTGCTCAACTCGCTCCCGCCCTACGACGAGTCGCAGGCGATGGCGCTGGCCACGCGGCTGCGGGCCGACGGCGTCGACGCCGAGCTCGCCGCCGCCGCGCTGACGCAGTCGCGGCTGCGCGCCAGGGCGCGCGCCAAGCTCGGCGACTTCGCGGACGGGATGCTCTTCACCCCCGACGGCCTGGAGCAGGCGACCCGTCTCCTGGTGGCCGCGCTGCACGCCCGGCGGTACCTCGCCGCGGGCGTCACCACGGTCGCCGACCTCACCAGCGGGATCGGCGCCGACGCGCTCGCGTTCGCGGGCGTGGGGCTGCGGGTGCTCGCGACGGACGTCGACGAGGTCACGGCCGCGATCGCCACCGTGAACCTGCGGCACTTCCCGGAGGCCGAGGTCCGGCACGCGGACGGGCTCTCGCTCGACCTGGTCGCCGAGGGCGTCGACGGCGTCTACGCCGATCCGGCGCGGCGGACGCGCGGTGGTCGGCGGATCTTCGACCCCGCCGCCTACGCCCCGCCCCTGGACGCCGTGTGGGCGCTGCGGGAACAGGTGCCGGCGCTCGGTATCAAGGTCGGCCCGGGCATCCCGCACCAGGGGCTGCCCGACGACGCGGAGACCCAGTGGGTCTCCGTGGACGGCGACGTCGTCGAGGCAGGGCTGTGGTTCGGCCCGCTCGCGCCCCAGGGCCCGGGCCGGTCCGCCCTGGTGCTCACGACGTCGGACGGCTCGACGACGTCCCGCACCCTGCGCACCGACGCCGACGGCGCCGACCTCGTCCCCGACGTCGGGGGCGCCGGCGCCTACCTGTACGAGCCGGACGGTGCGGTGATCCGTGCCGGCCTCGTCGCGCACGCCGCCGCCGAGCTCGGCGGTCGCCTGCTGGACCGGACCATCGCCTACGTCACGACCGACCAGCCCGCCGCTCCCCCGGCCGCGGGCGCGGCCCCGCTGGCCACCGGCTACCGCGTCCTGGACGTCATGCCGTTCAACCTCAAGCGGCTCAAGGCCTACCTGCGCGAGCGCGGCGTGGGCCGCCTGACGATCAAGAAGCGCGGCACCGCCGTCACGCCCGAGCAGCTGCGCGCCCAGCTCTCGCCGAAGGGCGACGCCGAGGCGACCCTCGTGCTCACCCGGGTCGGCGGCGCGCAGCACGTGCTCGTCGTCGAGCCGCTGCGCTGACCTCGCGGAACCGCCGCGCGGCGTGGGGACATGCCGTGGAAGCATGGCTCGCATGGTGCTGGAATTCGCCGCCTCCGACCGGTCGAGCGTCGGCCTCGAATGGGAGCTCGCGCTGGTCGACGCGGACTCCGGCAACCTGCGGCAGGTGGCGCCCGCCGTCATCGAGGCGGTGGTCGACGACGTCCGGCACCGGTACGTGAAGCCCGAGTTCCTGCGGAACACGGTCGAGGTGATCAGCGACGTGCGACGCAGCGTCCCCGCGGCCATCGCCGACCTCGAGCGCGGGATCGCCGCCGTCCACGACGCCACCCGGCCGATGCGGGTGGACCTCATGGGCGCGGGCACGCACCCGTTCGCGCACTGGGCCCAGCAGAAGGTGACCGACAAGGAGCGGTACGCGACCGTGGTCGACCGGGCGCAGGTGGTGGGTCGCCAGCAGATCGTCTACGGCGTGCACGTCCACGTGGGCATCGAGGACCGCGCCAAGGTGCTGCCGATCGTCAACTCGCTGCTGGTGTACCTGCCGTACCTGCAGGCGCTGTCCGCGTCGTCGCCCTTCTTCGGCGGGGACGACACCGGCTACGCGTCGATGCGGACGATGATCTTCCAGCAGCTGCCCACGGCCGGGCTGCCCTACCAGTTCAGCGCCTGGACCGAGCTGGAGCGGTACGTGGCCGACATGCTGCACACGGGCGTCATCGACGACTTCACCGAGGTGCGCTGGGACGTGCGCCCCGCCCCGCACTTCGGCACCGTCGAGGTGCGCATCTGCGACGGCACGTCGAACACCCTCGAGCTGGCGGCGCTCGGTGCCCTGGTGCACTGCCTGGTCGAGCACCTGTCGACCCTGCTCGACCAGGGCCGGCCCCTGCCCACGATGCCGCCGTGGTTCGTGCACGAGAACAAGTGGCGCGCCGCCCGCTACGGCACCGACGCGATCATCATCCTCGACGACGCGGGCGAGGAGGAGCTCGTCACCGACGCGCTGCCGCGGCTGCTCACGACGCTCGAGCCCGTCGCCGAGCGGCTGGGATGCGCCGCCGAGCTCGACGGCGTGCGGGAGATCGTGCGCGGGGGCGCCTCCTACCACCGGCAGCGCGAGGTGGCCCGGGCGCACGGCGGCGGGCCCGCCGCCCTGGAGGCCGTGGTCGCCTCGCTCGTCGCGGAGCTGCACGCCGGGCGGCCGCTGCCCGCCGGCGGCTGACGCGCCGTCAGTCCCGCTCGAAGTCCCACACGATGAGCGAGGGTGCTCCGGCGTACGCGGCCCGGGCGGCGGCCTCGACCCAGGGCATCATCTCCCACATGTTCGGCGGCCGGGCGGGGTCCTCGAACGCGTGGTCCGCGGCGGGGTCGAAGGCGCCGGTGCCGTCGTCCGGTGCCGCGGTGTACTCCGGGCCGCCGCGGTCGGCGTCGTCGGGCCCGCCGGTGTACTCGCGGCAGAACCGCGGCGCCAGGCCGGCGTCCAGGGCCGCCTGCAGGTACTCGCTCGTCGCGTGCCGCCAGTTCGGGATGTACCCGAACACGCCGTCCGCGCCCTCGACGAGCGGGTAGAGCGGCGAGCCGATGTAGTGCCCGCGCGTGTCCGAGACCACCAGGTGGCCGCCGGGCCGCAGCACGCGCGCGAGCTCGGCGAACACCGGCCCGAGGTCCCGCACGTGGCACAGGGCGAGGGTCACGAGGACCAGGTCGGCCGCGGCGTCCGGCGCCGGCAGCTCGTGCAGGTCCCCCTCGGCGAACCGGGCGCCGGGCACCTTGGCCCGGGCGATCTCGAGCATGTCCGCGGACGAGTCGACGCCGAGCACGTCGTGCCCCTGCTCGACCAGCCACTCCGTGTGCCTGCCGGTGCCGCACGCGGCGTCGATCGCGACGCCGGGCCGCAGGCCCTCCATCAGGGGCCGGACGAGCGGCTCCTCCATCCCCCAGAACCCGTTCGGGCCGTCGTAGCGGGGCGCCCAGTGCCGGTAGCCCTCGCGGTTCGTGATGGGCGGGACCTCGTGCCCGTCACCGAGCCGGTCGGCGGCGTCGAGCAGCGCCCGGACGTCCGCCAGCCGCGCCTCGACGAACGCCCGGTCGTGCTCCCCGGCGAAGGCGCGCATCAGCGCCACGCCCTCGAGCCCCACGAGGTAGGCGAGCGGGTGCTGGTAGATGCTCCGGCGCGGCGTGGTCACGCCTGGCACGGTAGCGAGGCCGCCGCGCGACGCCCAGGCATTTGCGGCTCAGGCCGTGTGCGGGTCAGACGGTGATGGTCGCCATCGGCATGGACGAGTCGACCGGGAAGTCGAGGTCGGACGGCGGGAGCCCCGCCCGGACGACGGCCGACCCCAGCGCCGCGATCATCGCCCCGTTGTCCGTGCAGTAGCGGATGGGCGGGATGCGCAGGTCGATGCCCGCCTCCGCGCACCGGGCCGCGGCCATCTCGCGCAGCTGGCTGTTGGCGGAGAACCCCCCGCCGACGACGAGGGTGTCCACGTCGTGCCGGCGGCACGCGGCGATGGTCTTGGCCGTGAGCACGTCGGCGACGGCCGCGGCGAACGAGGCGGCGACGTCGGCCGCCGGCACCTCGCGGCCGGAGTCGACGCACGCCTCGATCCAGCGCGCGACCGCCGTCTTGAGCCCCGAGAACGAGAAGTCGTAGGCGTGCTTGGCCTGGTCCTTCGCGGCGGTGAGGCCGCGCGGGAAGCGGATCGCCTCGGGGTCGCCCTCGCGCGCGAGCCGATCGACGTGCGGGCCGCCGGGGTACGGCAGGCCGAGCAGGCGGCCGACCTTGTCGAACGCCTCCCCCGCCGCGTCGTCGAGCGTGGACCCGAGCTCGGTGACGGCCGTCGCGACGTCGTCGACGAGCATGAGCGAGCTGTGCCCGCCGGAGACGACGAGCGCCATGGTGCGGCCGGAGAACGGGCCGTCCACGAGCTGGTTGACGGCGGCGTGCCCGATGACGTGGTTGACGCCGTGCAGCGGCTTGTTCAGCCCGATCGCGAGCGCCTTGGCCGCCGAGGCGCCGATCGTCAGGGGCCCGACGAGGCCGGGCCCGGCGGTGACCGCCACCGCGTCGATCTCGGACAGGTCGACGTCCGCCTCGCCGAGCGCGCGGCGGATCGTGGGGACCATCGCCTCCAGGTGGGCGCGGCTCGCGACCTCGGGGATGATCCCGCCGTAGCGGGCGTGCTCGTCCATCGAGCTGGCGACGGCGTCGAACAGCAGCGTGTCCCCCCTCACGAGCGCCACGCCCGTCTCGTCGCAGGAGGTCTCGATCCCGAGGACGAGCGGTCCGGATCCGGCGGGTGCCTGGGGTGCAGCCATGCCGCCCATCTTCTCTCATCCACCGGGCGTGACCGGCATCACCGCCGCGGCGGGAATCATGCGAACGCATCGATCTGTTCTGGCCACCATGACCGAGACCCTCTCCCGCCAGTCCGCGCCCCTCGCCGTGGGCGAGGACGTGGCAGACCTGCTGTTCCGCTCCGCCCGCACGACCTCGCTCTTCACCGACGAGCCCGTCACCGACGAGCAGCTCACCGCCGCCTGGGACCTCGCGAAGTTCGGGCCGACGGCGATGAACACGCTGCCGCTGCGCGTGCTCGTCGTCCGCTCCGCCGAGGCCCGCGAGCGCCTCGTCGCCCACATGGCCGACGGGAACAAGGACCGCGTGGCCGGCGCGCCGGTCTCCCTGGTGCTCGCCGCCGACCCGGCGTTCCACCGGCACCTCGACACGCTCTTCCCCGCCTACCCGGGGATGAAGGACCAGCTCGAGCCCGCCGCGGACGTCCGCGAGCAGATGGCGCGCAACAACGCGCTCATCCAGGCCGGCTACCTGATCGTGGGCCTGCGCGCCGCCGGCCTCGCGGCCGGGCCGATGAACGGCATGGACTTCGCCGGCGTCGACGCCGAGTTCTTCGGCGAGCACGGCTGGAAGTCGTTCATGGTGATCAACGTCGGCCACGCCGAGGGCGAGGGCTCCCCCTACCCGCGCGGTCCCCGCCTGTCGTTCGACGAGGTCGCGCAGGTCGTCTGACCCGCACCCGCCCGGAGGACGGGCCGGGCCGGCCGCGCGGTCGGTCCGGCCCTACGGGCGCGGGCCCGTCGCCACGGGCCGGGACGGGTCGCCCGACCACTGGGACCAGGACCCGGGGTACAGCGCGGCGGGGATCCCCGCGCAGGCGAGCGCCGCGACCTCGTGGGACGCCGTCACGCCCGACCCGCAGTACACGCCCACGGCGAGCACGTCCGCGTCGGCGTCCGCGTGCAGGCCGAGGTCGGCGAAGCGCGCGGCGAGCGCCTCGTCGTCGAGGAACGTGCCGTCCTCGCCGAGGTTCTCCGTCGTCGGCGCACTGACCGCACCGGGCACGTGGCCGGCCTGCGCGTCCACGGGCTCGGCCTCGCCGCGGTACCGCTCGCCGGCGCGCGCGTCCAGCAGGGTGCCGCTCTCCGCCAGCTCGGCCGCGTCCTCCGCGTCGAGCACGGGCATGTGGCCCGGCCGCACCACGAGGTCGCCGGGCTGGTGCACGACCTCCCCCACCTCGACCGCGTAGCCCGCGCGCACCCAGGCGGGCAGACCGCCGTCGAGGATGCGCACGTCACGCACCCCGAAGAAGCGCAGCAGCCACCACGCGCGCGCCGCGGAGGTGCCGCCCACCGTGTCGTAGACGACCACGCGCGACCCGTTGCGCACGCCCCAGGCACGCGCGCTGCGCTGGAACGACGACGCCGACGGCAGGGGGTGGCGCCCCTCGGCGGCGGACGGCTCGGCCGCCAGCTCGGCCTCGAGGTCCACGTACACGGCGTCGGGCAGGTGGCCCTGGAGGTACCGCTCGTGCCCGTCGGTCATGCCCAGCGCCCAGCGCACGTCGAGGAGCACCGGCGCGCCGACCTCCGGGTCCGGGCCGGTGCCCAGGCGCAGGTCGGCGGCCAGCTCGTCGACGGTCACCAGCACCCGCGAGCGCGGGCCGCGCTCGTCGTTCACGACGCCGCCTCCCCGCCCCGCAGGTCGAGCCGCATCGTGAAGGCGTCCACGTCCTCGGGCTGGTAGTACCGCTTGCGCAAGCCGATCCGCTCGAAGCCGAGCCGCTCGTAGAGCGCGAGCGCGGGGCCGTTGTCCACGCGGACCTCCAGCAGCACGGCGTCGGCGCGCAGCTTGCGGGCCCGCCCCACGAGGGCCTCGAGCAGCGCCCGGCCCACGCCGTGGCGCTGGTACTGCGGGTCCACGCCGATCGTCATCACCTGCGCGACGTCGCCGTCGAACCAGAGCCCGGCGTACCCGACCACCGGCTTGGGGCCGACCCCGTAGACCGCGACGGCGTCCGGCCCGGCGGGCTCCGCCACGATGTACCACCGGCCGAGGGCGGCGAGCTCGTCGGCCAGCATCCCGTACGTCCACGCGCCCGCGCCGAACAGCGTCCGCTCGAGCTGGAGCACGCGGTCGAAGTCCGCGCTGGCCAGGGGCCGCAGGCGGCAGGACGGCGCGTACACGTGCTGCACGGTGCGCGGCAGGTCCGACCGCCCGGTCCCCGCGGGCTGGTCGGCGACCGGGCCGGTGGTGGGCCGGTCCGTGGTCATGCCGGGCTCCCGGTCGCGGGGACGAGGCGTGCCGCCGGCTCCTGCACGTCGGGACGGCGCAGGTACAGCGGCTCGGTGGGCAGGTCCTCGCCGGCGGCGTGACGCGCGAGCGCGACGCGGGCCAGGACGGCGGCGTCGGGCACGAGAGGTCCGTCGTCGTCGGCCGGGAGGTGCTCGGGGTAGAGCGACGCGCCCTCCCCCACGACGACCAGGCGGCCGTCGGCCGGCGCGTCCGCGAGCCGCGCGGCGACGTCGGCGGCCTTGTCCACGCCCGGCCCGGCGAGCGTCTCGACGACGGGCACGGCGTGCGGGCCCTCGTGCGCGACGACGCGGTAGTGCGCCCAGTAGACCTCCTTGCGGCGCGCGTCCGTCGCGACGAGCACCTCGTCCCCGGGCGTCAGGCCGAGGTCGGCGACCGCCTGCACGGCGATCACGTCGACGCTGGGGACGCCCAGCACGTCGATCCCGAGCGCGAGCGCCAGGGTGCGCGCCGTGACGAGCCCGACGCGCAGGCCGGTGAAGGGCGCGGGCCCGGTGCCCGCGACCACCGCCGTGAGGTCACTGCGGTCCAGACCGGCGTCGTCGAGCACCGCGGACACGAGCGGCCCGAGCGACTCCGCGTGCCGCCGGCGCTCGTCCGCCGAGCGTGACGCGAGCCGGGCCCCGTCGGAGTCCACGACGGCGACGGCGACGGCTGCGGAGGTGTCCAATGCGAGAACTGCCACGACCTCAGCCTACGGTCCCGCCGAGAGCGCCCCCACCCCGCGAGATAGAGCACCACCTCGCCGAAGTAGTGCTCTATCTCGGCGAAGTAGTGCACTATCTCGCCGAGATAGTGCGCTATCTCGCGGTGAGGGCCGCGAGGTCGACGCCGGCCCAGCGCGGGCCGACGCCGCGCAGGGTCGCGTGACGCGTCCCGGCGCCCGGGTCGACGTCCTCGTCCGGGTCGCCGGCGGAGGATCCGACGCCGGGCACGCCGGCGGCGGTGCCGCGCGGGCGATCCAGGTCGATCTCGAGCCGGTCGTCGGTGAGCGCCTCGGCCAGCCCGCGGCCCCACTCGACGACGATGACGGACTCGTCGAGGGAGGAGTCCAGGTCGAGCGCGTCGAGCTCTCCCAGACCGCCGAGGCGGTAGGCGTCGACGTGCACCAGCGCCGGGCCGCGTGACCCGTCCTCCCGCGGCAGCGGCGGGTGCTCGCGCGCCACGATGAACGTGGGCGACGCCACCTGCCCGCGCACCCCGAGCGCCGCCCCGAGGCCCTGCGTGAGCGTCGTCTTTCCCGCCCCCAGGTCGCCCGTGAGGATCACCAGGTCGCCCGCCCGCAGCACGCCCGCCAGGGCCGCCCCCAACGCGCGCGTGGACTCCGCGTCCGGCAGGTCCGTCTCCGCCCGCACGACGACGTCGCTCACCGCTGTCCTTCCTTCCCGTGGTCCGTGGGGGTCCCGTCCAGGCCCGCGTACACCCGCTGCGCGCGTGCCCCGATGCCCGTGACGATCTCGTAGCTGATGGTGCCCGCCGCGCGGGCCCAGTCCTCCGCGTTCGGCACGGCCGCGCCGCGATCCACGCCGTCGGACTCGCCGAACAGGGTGACGACGTCCCCGGCCCGCTCGGTGGCGTCCGGCCCCAGGTCGAGCACGAACTGGTCCATGCACACCCGCCCGGCCACGCGCAGCACGCGGGCGGTCGCGCCGCGGCCGACGCCCACCGGGCCGCCGACACCCAGAGCCCCGCCCGACGCGTGCCGCTGGATGCCGTCGGCGTACCCGAGCGGCACCACGCCGAGCCGGGTGTCGTGCGACGTCGTGTAGTGGTGGCCGTAGGAGACGCCGTGGCCTGCCGCGACGTCCTTCACGGTGGCGAGCCGCGCCTGCAGCGTCATCGCGCCGCGCAGCCCGTAGTCGCCGGGCGCGCCGACCTGCGGCACGGGCGAGTGCCCGTAGACGGCGATGCCGGGGCGCACGAGGTCGTAGTGCAGCCGGGGGTCGGTGAGCACGGCGGCCGAGTTCGCGAGATGCCGCACCTCGAGCATGGCGCCGGACGCCTCGACGACGGCGACGGCGGCGTCGAACGCCGCCGCCTGCAGCGCGATCGACGGGTGCCCGGGCTCGTCCGCGCAGGCCAGGTGCGACATCACGCCGACCACGCGCAGCACGCCCGCGGCCTCGAGCTCCGCCGCGCGGCGCGCGACGTCGGGCAGGTCGGCGGGCATGATCCCGCTGCGACCCAGACCGGTGTCGACCTTGAGGTGCACCCGGGCCGGCTCGCCGGCGGCGCGCGCCCCCGCGGCGACCTCGTCGAGCGCCCAGGGCGCGGCGACACCGACGTCCACGCCGGCGGCCACGAGCCGGTCGAACGGCGCGCCCGGGGTGGCGAGCCAGGTGAGCACCCGCGCGTCCGCCGGTGCGATGCCGCCCGCGCGCAGCGCGAGGGCCTCGGCCGGGACGGCGGTGCCGAGCCACGTCGCGCCGCCCGCCAGGGCCGCGCGGGCCACGGGGAGCATGCCGTGCCCGTAACCGTCGGCCTTGACCACCGCCATCACGGCTGCGCCGGGGGCGTGGCCGGCCAACGACCGCACGTTGTCGCGCACGGCGGACAGGTCGACGACGGCGCGGGCCAGCGCGTCGTCGGGGAAGGGCAGGTCGGCCGGCGCGGGCGTGCGGGTGTCGGTCGGGACCTCGGACGGGACCTCGGTGCTCACGGTCACCGATTCTCTCACCGGCCGGTCCCGCCGGCGCCGTCCGGCCAGGCGGCCAGGCGGCGGCGCGAGCGGAACTCCCGCGGCTCACCGCTGAGCGGGTCGACGAAGGCGAGCGAGCGGGCCAGGAGCTGCAGCGGCCGGTCCGGGTCGTCAGGCGCGTCCTCGCGCAGCACCGGCCAGAAAGGGTCGTGCAGCAGCGGCAGGCCGAGGGAGGCCATGTGCAGGCGGAGCTGGTGCGTCTTGCCGGTGTGCGGCTCGAGCCGGTAGAGCCCGAGCCCGCGGGCGTCGTCGCGCGCGACGAGCGTGACCCGCGACTCGGCGTTCGGCTCCCCCGGCTCCTCCTGCGCCCGCACGACCCCGCGGTGCTTGACGATGCGCGAGCGGACCGTCGTCGTCTCCGTCCGGTCGAGCTCCGAACCCGGTGCCGGGAGCGGGGCGACGGCCTCGTAGGTCTTGCTGACGACGCGGTCCTGGAACGCCGTCTGGTACGCGCCGCGCACCTCGGGCCGCACGGTGAGGACCAGCACGCCGGCGGTGGGCCGGTCGAGCCGGTGCGCGGGCACGAGCTCCGGCACGTCCAGGGTCGCGCGCAGGTGGACGAGCACCGTGCGGGTCACCCACCGGCCACGCGGCATCGTGGCGACGTGGTGCGGCTTGTCGACGACGAGCAGGTCGTCGTCGCGGTGCAGCACCTCCAGCTCGTCGAGCGCGGGCACCTCGGGCTCGTCGGCGGGCGGGTCGCGGTACAGGTAGAGGAATCCGCGCGGCTCGTACGGCGTGGTGCGGTCGACGACGGCGCCCGCGCCGGTCACGACCTCGCCCGCGGCCAGCTTCTCGCGCAGCCGGGCGGCGTCGTGCTCGAACCGCTCGAGCAGGTACTGCGCCGCCGTGGCGTAGCGTGCGGTGCTCTCCGGGTCGTGCGGCAGCACCAGGCGCGTGGGGTTGAGGCCGTCGCGGACCGGCAGCGGCGGACGGTGCGGGCGCGGGCTGGGTGGCACGCGCCCATTGTCGCGCGCGGCATGATGGCGGCATGAGCCTCTACGACATCCCGTTCGACCGCATGGACGGCACGACGACCACGCTGGCGGAGCACCGCGACGACGTCGTGCTGGTGGTCAACGTCGCCTCTCGGTGCGGGCTCACCCCCCAGTACGGGGCGCTGGAGCAGCTGCAGAAGACCTACGCCGACCGCGGGTTCACGGTGATCGGCTTCCCCAGCAACCAGTTCCTGCAGGAGCTGTCCACCGACGAGAAGATCGCCGAGTTCTGCTCCACCACCTACGGGGTCACGTTCCCCGTGGTGTCCAAGGTCCGCGTGAACGGGCGGCACACCCACCCGCTGTTCGCGGAGCTCAAGAAGACGCCGGACGCCGGCGGCCACGACGGCCGCATCCGCTGGAACTTCGAGAAGTTCGTGGTGCTGCCCGGCGGCGACGTGCACCGCTTCTCCCCGCAGACCCTCCCGGACGCGCCGGAGATCGTGACCCTCGTCGAGAAGGGGCTGCCCCGCTAGGCGCCCGCGGGGAGACCCGCCTGCCCCTGTGACAGGGACGCGAGCAGCGTCTCGAGGGCGTCCGCGACGCGTTCGCGCCGGTCGTCGTCGAGCACGGCGAGCAGCGCGTGCTCGTGCTCGAGCAGCGCCCGCACGACCCGCTCGACGGTGGCGTGCCCGGCCGCGGTGAGCGTGACGTCGACCGCGCGCGGGCCCGAGGCCGACAGGGCGCGGGCGACCAGCCCCGCGTCCTCCGCACGGGCGACCCGCTGGGAGACCGCCCCCGCCGTGACCAGGCAGCGTGCGGCGAGCTCGCGGGTGGTGAGCGTCCACGGGTCGCCGGCCCGGCGCAGCGTGCTCAGCAGGTCCAGGGTGGCCGTGTCGATGCCGAGCCGCGCGAGCGTGCGGCGCCGCTCGTCGGCGAGGAGCTTCGCGACCCGCCACAGCGGTGTGACGACGCCGATCGACGACGTCGGGACGCCGGGCAGCTCGCGCTCCCACGCCTCGGCGATCCGGGCGGACGCCAGCGTGGCGACGTCGTCCAACGGGCCGGGACCCTCGGGTCCTGCGGCGGGAACGTCCACGGCTCCTCCTGTAGGCTTGACGTTTAGGTCTAAACATAACGGAGGGAAACCATGACACGCACGGTCCTGGTCACCGGTGGCACGGGCGGCATCGGCCGAGCCGTGGCGCGCTCGTTCGCGGCGGAGGGCGACGACGTCGTCCTGTCCGGTCGTCGCCCGGAACCTCTCGCCGAAGCCGTCGCGGACGCCGGGGCGCGCGGCGTGCGCTGCGACCCGACCGACCCCGCGGACGTCGAGCGCCTGGTGCAGGAGATCGGCCGGCCCGTCGACGTCCTCGTCGCCATGTCCGGCGGCAACACCGACTTCGACTCCGCGGCGCAGGAGTCCCCGTCGCTCGCGTCGGTCGCCGCGGCGTGGCGCGCGAACCTCGACGCCAACCTGCTGTCGACCGTCCTCGTCGCGACCGCAGTGCTGGCCGAGATGCCCTCGGGCGGCTCCGTCGTCACCGTCGGCTCGATCGGCGCCGAGTACGCGGGCACGTCGTACGGCGTCGCGAAGGCCGCGGTCCAGGCCTGGACGGCGGG
>Ga0180221_1000581_pt1 | contig 30361 bp, 32 predicted proteins | sample eDN5th37CKraftMG_FD_151339 | JGI IMG/M metagenome (GOLD analysis project Ga0180221, IMG submission 151339) | Enriched Miracle-Growth compost microbial communities from Emeryville, California, USA - eDNA 5th pass 37_C Kraft MG (version 2) (version 2) ...
TTGCTGCGCCCGCTCTTGCTGCCGTTGCGAGGCTGCCTGCCGGTCGCGCAACTGCTGCTGTTGTTGGCGTTGCTGCCGATCGACCGCCTGCTGGCGCCGTTCGGCGTCCTGGCGTTGCTCGCGCGCCTGCTCCTGTTGCCGGCGCTGGGCTTGCTGGCGCTGCTCGCGCGCGCCGTCGCGCCGGTCGGCTTCGGCGCGCTGCTGTCGTTCGCGGCGCTCCGCCTGGTCGCGGCGGCGCTCGTCATCGACCGTCATGCGCGGCGGCCGGCCCTGGTTGTGATCGGCGAACTGGCCGCGGTCCCGCGCGGCCTCGCGCCGATGCTCCTGCTGCGCGCGGGTCGGCGGCGCGTGCCGCTGGCGCATGGCCTCTTGCTCCTCGCGCGTGGGGCGATGCCGGATGCCGTCGCGGCCGCCGTTATAGCTGATGCGGCGGTTGTCGACATGGTTGACCACCACTTTGCGGCTGTAGACGTTGGTGACGCGGGTGACGTTGATGTGGTTGACTTCGCGGTTGTAGTAGAAGCGGTCGCGGTCCCAGTAGCCGCCCGCATAGCCGATGCCGATGTAGCCGTAGCCGTAATTGATGCCGCCGTAGTAGCCCACGCGGCGGCTCCAGTAGCCGGGATGCCAGCGATAGACGTTGCCGGCGTAGGCCCAGTACCCCGGGGTCCACAGGGCGCCGGCGTAGGGCGGCATGACCCAGGCGCCGGGCACCCAGTAGTAGCCCGACGGGTTGATGGCCCAGTAGCCGGGCGTCCAGATGTAGCCGGGACCGGGGAGCATCGGCTGGCTGTACTCGGGCAGCGGCGGCGGCGGCGAATTCCAGGCGTTGATGCCGATGCGGATGGCGACGTCCGCGCGGGCCGGCAGGGGCGCGAGCGCGGTCGCCGCGAGGGCGCCCGCGATCAGCATGCCGGCGGACAGGTTCTTGAACAGGTTCATGATCGTCTCCCGGATGGGAAATCAATATCCGTAGTAGTACGGCGCCGGGTAGTAATAGACCGGCGGCGCGGGCCGCACATACACGTCCCCGCGATGGTGATAGTGGGCCGGGCGGGCCGGCACCACCACGCATCCGGCCAGGGTGGCGGCGACGGCCAGCAGCGCGACGAAGGTTCTCATGATGGCGACTCCCATCGGTGGCGCGGCGAGGGCCGCGCGCTCATGCCAATTTAGGCACAGAGCTTAGTGGCGAGTTCGGTCCTGTAATCGTTTCGAAATGGCTTATTGGTGACCAAAACGCTTATTCGTGACCGACTGTCGCAGAGCGATATTTGTCTAGACGTATATATCAAGAAATGCGCGCGTCATGATGGCCGCCTATAGTGCGCGGCTTGTCCCCGTCCCTCTGCAGGCCGCACGCCCATGCCGGATTTCCCGCCGCCCCCGAAGATCGCCGACACCATCATCAGCCCCGCCGCCAGGCTGCGCGAAGCCGCCATAGGGCGGCGCTGCGAGATTCTCCACGACACGGTCGTGGAATACGCGACGCTGGGAGATTATTCGTATGTGGGCGAGCGCTGCATGATCGCCGATGCGGAAATCGGCAGGTTCTGCGCCATTGCGGCGCATGTGCGCATCGGCGCGCCCAACCATCCCATGGACCGGGCGTCGCAGCACCGGTTTACGTATTGTCCGGAATATTACTTTGCCGATGCACAGCGCGATGCCGGATTTTTCGGCGACCGGCGCGGCGACCGGATCGTCATCGGCAATGATGTCTGGATCGGCCACGGCGTCATCGTGCTGCCGGGCGTGGTGGTGGGCGACGGCGCCGTGCTGGCCGCCGGGGCGGTAGTCAGCCGCGACGTGGCGCCATACACCATCGTCGCCGGGGTGCCGGCGCGCAAGATCCGCGACCGCTTCGACCGGGACACGGCGCGGCGCCTGCAGGCCATCGCCTGGTGGAACTGGCCGGAGGATCTCATCGCCGCGCGGCTGGCCGATTTCCAGCAGGCGGGTGCGCAGGCCTTTTGCGCCAAATGGGGTTGAGCGCGGGCGTCGCGCTTCAGCCCGGTGCGACGGCCCGCGCCAGCAGGTAAAGGCCGCCGCCGATGGCCGCGATGCCGAGGCCGCGCGCCGCGCGCAGGGAATCCGGCGCGAGCCGTTCCAGCATGACGGCGGTGGTGACCGCCGCCATCGCGGCGGGGTCCATCATGTCGAAGGCGAGCAGGGCCGCCATCGGTCCGGCGCAACTGCCGGCGCAGTGCCGGCCCAGGCGCAGGCCGTGGCGCCAGCCGGCGTCGCGGCCATGGCGGGGGGCCTGGCGGCAGCCCGCCAGATGGCGCGCCTTCCAGGCGCTGAATTGCAGCGCGCCGGCCGCCAGCAAGGCCAGCGCGCCCAGCAGCGGCGTGGCCTGCATCAGGGCCGGCTGCGCCAGTTGCGCCGTCGCCCAGGCCGCGCCGAGCGGATAGACGGCGAGGCCCGCCAGCGCCCACACGGACAGGTAGGCCAGCCCTGCCTGCCCCATCCACCAGGCCTGGCGCGCCGGCCCGGCGGCCAGGCGATGGCGCCACAACGCGGGCAGCAGGACCGGCAGCATCATGGCCGCCATCATGGCGAGCCACATGGCCGCGAACGACAGGGCGGCGCCCGGCCAGGTCTGGCCGGGCAGCGGCAGCCACATGGTCCAGGCCAGGCGGTCGCCGCAAAATGGCAGCGCGTCGAACATGGCGATCGTCCGCGGCGCGCGGCTATTCGGGCCGCGCGTACTCGTCGTGCCGGCGCCACCAGATGCCGGACTCGTTGCGTCCTTTGGGGGCGCGGTCCAGCCACTGGTACATGCCCCACAACCCGTCGAGCCCGCGCGCGTAGGTCGAATAGGTGTGGTAGATGACGCCGTCTTCCATCACGAACGCGCTCATGCCCGGCCGGTCGCGGTGGTAGGTGGCCCGGTCGGTGCCGCACATGGCGGCCATCAGGTTTTCCGCCTGGACGCCGCCGCCTTCCTGGCCGGGACGCCATTCGAAGCGCGTCTCGCGGTGGTAGTTGTATTCGATGTCGCCGGCGCGCTGCTGCGCCTCGGTGAACCAGATGTTGAAATCCGCATTGAAATCGCTGCCGGCCGACGAGGCCCAGGGGAAGCTCCAGCCCATGCGCTGCTTGTATGCCTGCAGTTTGGCCAGCGGCGCGCGCGATACCGCCATCAGCGTCACGTCGTGGTTGGCCAGGTGGGCGACGCAGCCGTCGAAGCCGTCGGCGATGGCCGAGCACGAGGGGCAGCCCGCGCGGTAGTCCGGGCCGAACATGAAGTGATAGACCAGCAGCTGCGAGCGGCCCTGGAACAGGTCGGCCAGCGTGGCCTGGCCGGCGTCCGTGTCGAACTGGTATGGCTTGTCGATGCGGACCCAGGGCAGCTCCTGGCGGCGCCGCGCCAGTTCGTCGCTGCGCCGTGTCAGTTCCTTTTCGGCCTCGAGCAGTTCGAGCCGCGCCGCGAGCCAGTCCTGGCGGGTGCCGGTGGGGTGGGTTGCCTGCATGGTGTCCTCCGTTGGATGTCGCGCCGCGCCGGCCGGGATGGCCGTGCTGGCGCGCTGGTTGGTCCTGATGCGATAGGTTAGGATCGCCACATCGAACGGTGGGAGTGACAAGTGTGGCGGGATTCCGATGGACTTGCTCATCCAGGCCGCGGCGCGCGCGCTGGCGGCCGGTGATCCGCTCGCCGCGCTGAACCGCGTCGCGCTGCGCGACGACGCGGCGGCGCTGGCGCTGCGCGGCATCGCGATGGCGCAACTGGGCGAGTTCGCGCGCGCCCGCGCGCTGGTGCGCGGCGCGGCGCGCGCATTCGGCGCCGCCAGCGCGGCGGCCCGCGCCCGCTGCGTCATCGCCGAAGCCGAGATTGCGCTGGCGGCGCGCGACCTCAATTGGCCGGCCAGGACGCTCGAGGCCGCGCGGGCCACCCTCGAAGCGCACGGCGACCAGGTGAATGCCGCGCATGCGCGCTATCTGGAGCTGCGCCGCCTGCTGCTGATCGGTCGGCTGGACGAAGCCGAGCGCTTGCTGGCCGGGCTGGACCCGGCCCGCTTGCCGATGGCGTTCAAGGCCACCCACGAGCTGGCGCTGGCCGGTATCGCCATGCGGCGCCTGCGCGCGCGCGATGCCCGCCTGGCGCTGGCGCGGGCGGCGCGCGCGGCCGGCCAGGCGGGCATCCCGGCGCTCGCCGCCGAGGTCGATGGCATGGCGCGTTTGCTGCAGGCGCCCGCGGCGCGGCGCGTCGGGCCGCGCGGCGAACAGTTGCTGTCGCTCGACCAGGTCGAGGAATTGCTCGGGTCGCCCGGGCTGGTGGTCGACGCGTGCCGCCATGTGGTGCGCGATGCGCATGCCGCGGTGCCATTGGCGCGGCGTCCGGTGCTGTTCGCGCTGGCGCGCCTGCTGGCCGAGGCATGGCCGCGCGACGTGCCCAGGGACGAGCTGATCGCCCGCGTGTTCCGCGCGCGCCGCCCCGATGATTCGCACCGCGTGCGCCTGCGCGTCGAGATCGGACGCCTGCGCCGCGCGCTGCAGGGCCTGGCCGGCATCGTGGCGACGCCCGGCGGCTATGCGCTGCGGCCGCATCGGCAAGGCGCGCCGATCGTCCTGGCCCGGCCCGTCGACGAGCCGCACGCGGCGGTGCTGGCGCTGCTGGCCGACGGCGAAGCCTGGTCCAGTTCGGCCCTGGCCCTGGCGCTGGACGCCAGCCAGCGCACGGTGCAGCGGGCGCTGGATGCGCTGGCGGCGGCCGGCAAGGCCCAGGCGCTCGGGCATGGCCGGGCGCGCCGCTGGGTCGCGCCGCCAATGCCGGGATTCGCGCCAAGCTTGTTACTCCCCATGGCGCTGCCGGGGGGCTAGCATGGAAGCCGTCAACCCCATGCAGCTACCAGCGAGGAGAGAACCATGAACCGATCGGCAGCCGAAATCATCGGCGAGTACGGACCCTTCCCGGGGGTCGAGGATGTGCATGGGGTCAGCTATGACGGCCGGCACGTGTGGGTCGCCACCGGGCGGCAGCTCCATGCCATGGACCCCGACAACGGCACCCTGGGGCGCGCCATCGATGTGGCGGCCGATGCGGGCACCGCCTTCGACGGCCGCCACCTGTACCAGATCGCGGGCGAGCGCATCCAGAAAATCGACCCGCGCACCGGCGAGGTGGTCGGCACCATCCCGGCCCCCGCGGGCGCGGGCAATTCCGGCCTGGCGTGGGCCGAAGGCTCGCTATGGGTGGGCCGCTATCCGGAACGCAAGATCGTGCAGGTCGATCCCGCCACGGGCGCCATCCTGCGCACCATCGAATCGAACCGCTACGTGACCGGCGTGACCTGGGTCGACGGCGAACTGTGGCACGGCACCTGGGAAGAAGACGCCAGCGACCTGCGGCGCCTCGACCCGCGCAGCGGCGAAGTGCTGGACGTGCTGGAGATGCCCGCCGGCACCGGCGTGTCGGGGCTGGAGTCGGATGGCGCCGGACGCTTCTTCTGCGGCGGCGGCGCCAGCGGCAAGGTCAGGGTCGTGCGCCGTCCCGCGCGCCTGTAGCGCGAACCGGTCCGGGCGATACACTGCGGGCAGTGCGGCCGAGGCAGGCCGCTTCTTCCTGGAGATGCCCGTGGATGCTACGAAAGACGCCGCCGCCTTCGAGGCGCTGGCCGGCGTGACGACCGCCACCCTGACCACCATCCTGCTCAAGAAGGGCCTGCGCAATGTCTGGATCCGCGGCGCCTTTCCGCTGGCGCCGGGGCTGCCACGCATGGTCGGCCGCGCTTTTACGGTGCGCTTCATCCCGGCGCGCGAGGACCTGGCGACGCCGGAGTCGTGGAGTTCGCCCAAATCGACCCGCGCCGCCATCGAGCAGATGCCGGCCGGCTGCATCGCCGTGGTCGACGCGCAGGGCGTCACGGACGCCGGCTTCTGGGGCGACATCCTGTGCGCGCGCATGGCGCGTCGCGGCGTGGCGGCGCTGGTCAGCGACGGCGCCGTGCGCGACCTGGCCGGCGTGCTGTCCACCGGCCTGCCGGTGTGGGCGCGCGGCGCAGCCGCGCCGCCCTCGGTGGCCGGCCTGACCTTCGTGGACTGGCAGCAGCCGGTCGGTTGCGGCGGCGTGGCGGTGTTCCCCGACGACGTCATCGTGGCCGACCAGGATGGCGCGGTGGTCGTCCCGGCCGCGCTGCTGGACGAGGTGGTGGCGCTGGCGGTCGAGCAGGAGCGCCTGGAAGGCTGGATCATGGACGAGGTGCGGGCCGGCGCGGCGCTGCCCGGGCTATATCCGCCTAATGCCGAACAGCGGGCCCGCTACGAGGCCGCCAAGCAATAGCGCGCTACTGAGAGCGGCCGCGGCCGCCGGTCTTGCGCGGCCGCGCCGCCGCGGGCGCGGCCGGCGCCGACGTGGCGGCCTGCAGCTGGTCCAGCCAGGCCAGGGCGTCGAGATACGCCAGGAACTGGCGCACGTAGGCCGGCGACAGCTCGTGCATCAGCGACAGTGCGCGGTGCACCAGGTGATTCGAATTGAGCGGTCCGGCGTTGTGCGGCACTTGCGCCTCCGATTGGCGCAGTTGCCGGTCGGTGCTGAGGCGGGCCCAGGTTTCGCGGAAATAATCGAGCGCCGCCAGTTCCGGATAAGCGCCATCCGGCGCCGCGCCGCCCGCCTGTCCGCCGCGGGCGAACTGGCGCAGCAGTTCAGCCAGCGGTCCGGCCGGCGCGGCGGGCCCGGCCGCGCGGCCGGCGGCGTCGCGGCCGGCTGCGCGTTCCACCGCCTCGCCGTACGCTTGCAGCAGCCCGGCCAGCCGCTCGTCGAGGAGGCGGCGCGCCTCGCCGTCATGGGCGGCGGCGCGGCGGGCCAGCGCCGCGATGAAATGAAAGCGGGCGGGGTCCAGGCGGTCGGCGCCGCGCTCGCGCCACGCGTCGAGCGTCGCCAGGGCGTCGCGCGGGTCGGCGCTATTCACGCGCGGCCACCGTGGCGGCGGAGGGGCGGGGCACCGGCGCGATCTCGACGCGGCGATTCTTCGCGCGGCTGGCGGCGTCGACGTTGGGGGCCACCGGCTGCTGCGCGCCGAACGCGGCCGCGAAGACCGAGGAGGGCGCGATGCCGGCGTCGATCAGGGCGCGTGTCACGGTCAGCGCCCGCTGCGCGGACAGGTCCCAGTTGTCGGCGAAGCGGCGGTTGGTGCCATGCACCGGCAGGTCGTCGGTGAAGCCGCTGACCATCAGGATTTCGTCGTGCGCCTGCAAGTAGGCGCCCAGCGGCGCCACCAGGCTCTGCAGGATGTCCAGGCCCTCGGGCTGCAACTGGTCGGAGTTCAGCGCGAACAGCACGCTGCCGCTGATGCCGATGCGCCCGTCCACGAAGGTGACCCGGCCTTCGGCCAGCGGCCCCGCCAGGGCCTGTTCCAGCGCCTCGCGCCGCTCGGTTTCCTGCTGGCGCTGCTTGACTTCGTCCGCCAGCCTGGCGGACAGCTCCAGCTGCACGCCGATGACGCTCACCAGCACCAGCACGAAGGCGCCCAGCAAGACGGACATCAGGTCGCCGAACACGGCCCATGCCGGGGCCGTCGGCTCCACGCCGGCGTCGATTTCCTCGTTCATGCGGCCTCGCTGCCGGCCGGGGCCCGCTGCGCGGCGAGCTGTTGCAGGTCTTCGACGATCTGTTTCTGCGACATCAGGCTCAGGTCGACCACTTCGCGCGCTTGCGCGACGTAGTAGGCGAGCTGCTCGTCGCTGCGGGTCATGGATTTGTCCAGGGCCGTCTCGATGCGCTGCAGGTGCTCGACCAGCTTGTCGTTGGACTGGCTGAACAACTGCACCGCCGCGCCGAAGGCCTCGCCCAGGCTGGCGACCTCGGCCGCGCTGCCGGTCACCTGCGCGGCGACGCTGCCGAGCTTGCCGGTTTCATCCTCGACCTTGGCGACGAACTGGCTGCCGACGCGGTCCAGCAGCTCGGCGGAGTTCGAGACCAGCGCGTCGACCGCCGTGCGCTGCTCGGTGGCGGCATGGTTGACGGCGTCGAGCAGCGTGCCGAGCGTTTCCAGCAGGCGGCTGCGCTCTTCCAGCATGGCGTTGTCGCGCGCCATGCCTTCGGACAGCTTCTGGCGCAGCTCGCCGATGACCTCGGCGGCCGCCTTGGGAGCTTCGGACGCCGCCTGCACCAGGCGCGCGATCTCGGCGATGGTGTCGCGCGCCTGCGCTCCGGTCTGCGTCGAGATGTCCTGCGCCGCGCGGGCCAGCGCATCGCAGATCTCCTGCTGGCGGCTGCTGGCGTGCGCGCCGGCCTGTTCCCATTGCTGCCGCAGCGTGGCGGCGATCGCGCCCAGGCTGTCGTTCCAGGCCGTCAGCCGCTGCTGGTCCTGGGACACCAATTGCGCTTGCAGTTCGGCGTGCGACTGGCCCAGCGTGCGCAGCAATTCGGCCGAATGCTGCTCGAATGCGGCGGCGGCCGTCGCCAGGGCGCGCTGGCTGTCATCGGCCAGCTTGCCGTTGACGCGTTCCTGTTCGGTCAGGGCGGCGCTCCAGGCGCCGGCGGCCTGGCCGGCCGCGGCGTCCAGCCGGGCGGATACGCCGTCGATCAGGCTGGCCGAGCGCTGCTCGAAGGTGTCGGTGAAGCGCTGCAGGGACTCGGCCAGTTTTTCGCTGACGCGTTCCTGTTCGGCCAGCGCCGTGGTCCAGGCGCTGGCGGCCTGGGCGGCGGCGGCGTCCAGGCGCCCGGCCACGCCGTCGAGCAGGCCGGCCGAGCGTTGTTCGAAGGTGTCGGCGTAGTGCTGCAGGGCTGCGGCCAGCTTGTCGTTGACGCGCTCCTGGCCCGCCAGAGACTCGCTCCAGGCGCTGGCGGCCTGGGCGGCGGCGGCGTCCAGGCGCCCGGCCACGCCGTCGAGCAGGCCGGCCGAGCGTTGCTCGAAGGTGTCGGCGTGGCGCTGCAGGGCCGCATCCAGCTTGGCATTGACGCGCTCCTGCTCGGCCAGGGCGGCGCTCCAGGCGCCGGCGGCCTGGCTGGCCGCCGTGTCCAGGCGCCCGGCCACGCCGTCGAGCAGGCTGGCCGAACGCTGCTCGAAGGTGGCGGCGAAGCGCTGCAGCGCCGCGTCCAGCTTGGCGTTGAGGCTGGCGTTGGCTTGCTGTTGCCCGTCCAGCGCGCGGTTCCAGATGTCGCCCACGGTGGCGGTGGTGGCTTCGAAGCGGCCGGCCAGGCCGTCGAGATGCCGCTGCACCGCATCGGCCACCTGGTCCTGCAGCGCGGCGGATTGGCTCGCCAGGCCCGCCAGCGCCGCCTCCACGGCCGGCTGGATCGCCGTGCCCGCGGCGCGCGCGCTGTCGGCGGCGCTTTGCTTGAGCGATTGCTCGACCGAAGCGGCCAGGCGCGTGTAGGCGGCTTCCGTCTTGCCGTGGAAGTCGTCCTGGCCGGCGGCCAGCCGCTCGTTCATGGCCTGGGTCTGCCGTTCCAGCGCTTCCATCATGGCCTGCAGCCGGTCGATCAGGGCCGGCATGGCCTCGGCCTGCCGCTGCAGCAGCTTGAAGCTCTCCTCGCGCTGATGGCTTTGCGAATAGATCCGCAGCGTGGTCGCGATGCTCGCGTCGAGCGCCTGCGCCGCCTGGATGCGTTCGCGCCGGCACAGCGCGGCCAGCAGCCCCAGGGCGGCGGAACTGGCCACGCCCGCCACCGAGGTGCCGAACGCGAATCCCAGGCCCTTGACCGGCGCCGCCAGCGAGGCGCGGATGGCCTGCAGATCGACCGCGCTTTCCAGCGCCAGGCCGGTGCCGCGCAGGGTGGCCACCATGCCCAGGAACGTGCCCAGCATGCCCAGCAGCACCAGCAGCCCGGCCAGGTAGGGCGCCAGCGCGGGCCCCGGCAGGGCGGCGCGTTCGCCTTCGATGCGCAGGCGCGCGGCGTTGCGCAGGCCGGGATGCAGTTGAGCGAGCCATTGGCCGAGGCTGGCCGGCGCTTCCGACAGCCCCGCCAGGGCGCGCGTGAGCGTGGCGGTGCCCTGGCGGTAGCGCAGCAGTTCCAGCGCGCCCGCCAGGTAGAACAGGGCGATCAGGCCGGTCACGGCCAGGGCCAGCGGATTGGAGCCGAGATAGCCGGCGCCGATCCAGCACACGACGGCCAGGCCGGCCAGGAAAACAACGGAATGAACGAGATATCGGGTCATGGTGTCCTAGAGCCTACGGGCGGTCGCGCAGGGCGGCCAGCAGCCCCTCGACCGGTTGCAGGCGAATGTCCAGTTCGGCGAGCAGGACGCTGCGCATGTCCTGCCGGAAAGTGGCCAGCCACTGGGCCGGCGCGGCCGCCGCCGGTTCGTCCGGCGCATCCTGTGCTGCCTGGCGCAAGCGCGCGAAGTGGCTTTCCAGCAGAGCGGGCACGGTGGCCAGCAGGCGCCGTTCATGGGCGCCGAGCGAGCGGTCCATGACCGCGTCCATCATGGCCAGCCGGGCCATGCCCGGCATGCCGGCCAGGATCGCCCGCAGCCGGCTGCGCAACTGGCCGATGCGGGTCTCCATGGTCTGCTGCAGGGTCAGGTAGCGTTGCCGGTGCGGCGCGTAATCGGTGCCGGTGTCGGGCGGCGTCTCGCGCACGACCGGCTGGCCGCGCCGCAGGATCGGCGCGCGCGCGCGCGTGCCGTCGTCGTCGATGGCGTCTGCCAGCGCGGCCCGCAGGCGGGCGCATTCGTCTTCCTCGGCGCTGTCGGATGCCGGCGCGCCGGCCGGGGCCGCCTGGGCGCCGCTGTCCAGCACCGCCGAGAGGGCAATCGCGTCCGTCCAGCCGAGCCACAGGCTCAGCCGGTCCGCAAGCGATTGCCCGGATTCGGAGATATCGGCGTGTGCCAGGCGGGTCAGCAAGCGGACCAGGGCCGGTCCGCTGACGCCTGTACGCCGGGGTACTTGAACCATACCGCCAGAGTCGAAAATCCGGCAGTTTACAGGGTGCGGGACGGGCACGCGCGCAAACGCAACAAAATGTGAAAACAAGCGCCCATGGTGGCGGCCGGGGCCTAGGCGGCCTCCTGCTGTTCGAAGTGGGCCTTGAGCATTTCATAGATGGCGAGGGTCAGCGGGCTGATGGTGTCGCCGCGCGTCCACAACATGTAGGTCATGGGCGGCAGCGGTGGCAGGCCGTCGGCCTCGCCCAGCACGCGCATGTCGGCGCCCAGCAGTTCCACGCTGCGGGCGGTCACCCCCAGTCCCGCGCGCACCGCCGCCTTGATGCCCACCAGCGTGGGCGCCAGGTAGTTGATGTGCCAGGTCAGGCGCGTCTGCGCCAGCGCGTCGAGCGCCAGCCGGCGGAAGATGCTCGGCTCGTCGGCCAGGATCAGGGGCAGGGGCGCGCGCCGGTTGTAGACGTAGTCGGCGGCGCATATCCAGGCCGTGGGCGAAGTCCGCAGGGCAAAGCCGACCAGGTCGGGACTGGCGCGGGTCGAGATGGTCAGGTCGATGTCGCCCGATTCCAGGGCTTCCATCAGGAACGGGCTGCGGTCCACGCGGATCTCCATGCGCACCTTGGGCGCATGGCGCGCGATGTGCGTCAGCACCGGCGGCAGGATGGTGTCGGCCACGTCGAGCGGCGCGCCCAGCTTGATCTGGCCTTCCATCTGGTTGCGCCCGATGCTGCGCAAGGCTTCGTCGTTGATGGCCAGCAGGCGCCGCCCGTAGTCGGCCAATTGCTGGCCCTGCGCGGTCAGGATGCGGCGCCGCCCCTTCTTCTGGAACAGCGGGCAGCCCATCTGGCTTTCCAGCCGCTGCATCTGCTGCGTGACGGCCGACTGCGTCTTGTACAGGGCCTGCGCGGCGCCCGAGAATGTATTAGCTTTTTCTACGGTTACCAGGGTGCGCAGCAGGTCGAGGTCGAGATTTTTCATGGGGATTACCCTTAAGCGCGCCATCTCGCCAAGCGGCGATTTCATAGATAAAGGATTAAGGGTGCTTATATATTTCTTATAACAATTAATTTGTGGGCGGGGGACCCCGCTCCTATAGTCGTCTTCGCTACAGGAGACGACCCATGACCCAAGCCCACGACAAGCAGGCGGCCATCGCCCGCTTCATCGACACCGCAAAACAGCAGACCGGCGGCCACGTCACGCGCGAGAACCTCGCCGTCGTGCTGGACGCGCTGGTGGAGATCGCCGCGCGCCCGCAGTGGTGGTCCGAGGCGGACTATCCCGCGCCGGAAGGCGATGAACTGCAGGCCCGCTACCTGATCCACGAAGAGCCGGACAGCACCTACGCGCTGTACCTGAACGTGATGAAGCCGGGCAAGAAGATCGTGCCTCACAACCACACGACCTGGGCCTGCATCGCGGCCGTGGAAGGCACCGAAAGCAATTACCTGTACGAGCGCACCGACGACGGCAGCCGGCCCGGCCACGCCACGCTGCGCGAAACGGGCGTGCAGCTGGTCTCGCCCGGCCAGGGCATCGCCCTGCTGGCGGACGACATCCACGCGGTGCGCATCGAGGACGCCAGCATCCGCCACCTGCACATGTACGGCCTGGCGCTCGAGAAACTCGACCGGCGCCTGGCCTACGACACCGAGAACCACACCTGCAAGGTCATGTCGGTGGGCGTGCAGACGCGCCGGAGCGCGTGATGCGCGCCCGCGCGACCCGGCTGGCGCACATGGGCCGGCCAGCCTCCGGTTGGGCCAACACGCCCATCGTGAAAGGCAGCACCTACCTGTTCGACAGCCTGGAGCAATGGCGCGACGCGCGCCGGCAGCGCGAGACGCAGCGGGTGCTGTCCTACGGCGCGCGCGGCAACGAAACGGTATATGCGCTGGAAGACGCGATCACCGAACTGGAAGGCGGGCATCGCAGCAAGCTGTTCCCGACCGGGCTGGCGGCCATCGCCTCCACGCTGCTGGCCTGCCTGAAGACGGGCGACCACGTGCTGATCTCCGAGGGCGTGTACGAGCCGGTCAGGCGCCTGTGCGCCACGCAACTGGTGCATTACGGCATCAGCCACAGTTTCTTCAGCGCCCGCGACGCCGGCTGGCAGCGCCACCTGCGGCCCGAGACGCGCATGGTCTATGCCGAGTCGCCCAGCTCGCTGCTGTACGACATGCTCGACCTGCCGGCCATCGCCCAGGCCTGCCGGGCCCGCGGCATCGTGCTGTGCGCCGACAACACGTGGGGCTCGGGCCTGGCCTGCCGGCCCCTGGCGCTGGGCTGCGACATCTCGGTGGTGGCGGCCACCAAATACCTGGGCGGCCACTCGGACGTGATGATGGGCTCGGTGACCACCACCGGCGCGCATTTCGACGCGATCGAGAACGTCAGCGTCAACCTGGGCCAGACGGTGGCGGCCGAGGACGCCTTCCTGGTGCTGCGCGGCCTGCGCACGCTCGAGCTGCGGATGCAGCGGCATGCGCAAAGCGCGCTCGACATCGCCGCCTGGCTGGCCGGACAGCCGGCCATCAGGACGGTCTTCCACCCCGCGCTGCCCGGCGACCCCAACCATGCGCTATGGCGCCGCGATACGCAAGGCAGCAACGGCCTGCTGACCGTCGAGTTCGATCCGGCATTGCCGGCCGCCGCCGTGGAGGCGGCCATCGGCCGGCTGCAATTGTTCGGCATCGGCTCGTCGTGGGGCGGCTATGAAAGCCTGGTGCTGCCGGTGGACGTCGCGCGCACCCGCCTGGCCGGCCAGGCCGCGCCGCCCGGCTACCTGCTGCGCCTGCACATCGGCCTGGAAGATCCGGCCGACCTCCGCCAGGACCTCGGCGCGCTGCTGGACGCGCTGCCCGATCTATCACAACAACAAGCGATTGCATGATGAATGAGTCAACCCCGCGGTACGTCGAGGCCCGCGACCTGAAAACCTGGATCCACGACGAGGCCGAACTGGCCCTGCTGGACGTGCGCGAGCATGGCCAGTTTGGCGAGAACCACCTGTTCTTCGCCGTGCCGCTGCCCTACAGCGAACTGGAACTGCACATCGCGCGGCTGGTGCCGCGCACCGGCACGCGCATGGCGATCTATGGCGACGCCCGCACCGAGTCCGCGGTGCTGGCGGCCGCGCGCGTGCTGCACGGCCTGGGCTACAGCCAGGTGCACGTGCTGCGGGGCGGCATCGAGGCCTGGGCCGAGGCCGGCTACGCCACCTTCGCGGGCGTCAACCTGCCCAGCAAGACATTCGGCGAGATCGCCGAGCACGTCTATCACACGCCCAGCGTGTCGGCCGGCAAGCTGCACGAGATGCTCAATGATGCGTCCGAGAATCTCATCGTGCTGGACGGCCGGCCGGTCGCCGAGTACCGGAAGATGAACATCCCGGGCGCCATCTGCTGCCCCAACGGCGAATTGGCGCTGCGCATCGGCGAACTGGCGCCCGACCCGCGCACCAAGATCGTGATCAACTGCGCCGGCCGCACGCGCAGCATCATCGGCGCGCAGACGCTGATCAACCTGGGCATTCCCAACGAAGTCTACGCGCTGGAAAACGGCACCCAGGGCTGGTACCTGGCCGACCTGCCGCTCGAACACCAGTCCGGCCGGGTCTATCCGGCGCAGGTCCCGGCGCATGGCCTGGACGCGCTGCGCGAGCGCGCCGGCCGGCTGCGCGACAAGTTCGCGCTGCCCGTGGTCGACGCCGCCCAGGTGCGCACCTGGCTGGCCGATGCGAGCCGCAATGTCTTTCTGTGCGACGTGCGCACCGAAGAAGAGCACCGGCAGGGCGATCTGCCGGCGCTGGCGCAGCACACGCCGGGCGGGCAGTTGATCCAGGCCACCGACCAGTACATCGGCGTGCGCAAGGCGCGCATCGTGCTGTGCGACACCGATGGCATCCGGGCGCCGGTGGTGGCGAGCTGGCTCAAGCAGCTCGGCTGGGACGTCAGCCTGCTCGCCGACCCGCAAGAGCTGGGCGAGCTGCCGGCGGGCGCCGCGCCTGCCCCGGCGCTGGCGCATACCCGCGAGGTGCCGGCGGAGCAATTGGCCGCGTTCGTCGCGGCCCATCCCGACGCGGCCATCCTGGACGCCCGGCCCAGCGCCCGGTTCCGCCAGGCCAGCCTGCGGGGCGCGGCATGGACGATCCGCCCGACGCTGCCGCGGCAGCTCGCCGGGCGGCCGGCCGGGCCGGTGCTGCTGCTGGGCGACAGCCGGGCCAGGCTGGGCCTGCTGGCCCACGACCTGGAACAGGCCGGCCGGCGCGATATTCATCTGTGCGTGCTCGACGACGCGGCCCTGCGCGCGTCCGGCCTGCCGCTGGCCGACAACGCCGACCTGCCGGATGAAGCCTGCATCGATTACCTGTTCTTCGTGCACGACCGCCACGACGGCAACAAGGAGGCCGCGCGCAAGTACCTGGAATGGGAAACCAACCTGGTATCGCAAATCGACGAACAGGAACGCAGGACGTTCTCAGTGGGCGCCTAGCCCTGACACAGGAGGAGAGAAGACATGCACCACCCGATCAGCAAATACGCGGCCCTGGGGGCCGTCATCGCCGCGGCGGCCTGGGCCGGCCCGGCGGCGGCCAGCCAGCTGGACGACATCAAGGCGCGCGGCACCATCGTGTGCGGCACCCAGAATGCCAGCGCGCCCTATGGCTACCAGGACCCGGCCACCCGCGAGTACGTCGGCTACGACGTCGACATGTGCAAGGCCGTCGCCGGCCAGATGGGGCTGAAGGTCCAGCACAAGCCGGTCTCGACCGAGGCCCGCATCCCGGAGGTGAAGATGGGGCGGGTCGACATGATGGCCGGCGCGGTGGCGTGGCTGCCCAAGCGCGCCGAGCAGGTCGATTTCAGCGACCAGTACCTGCAGGGCTACATCAAGGTGCTGGTCAAGGAGGATTCCGGCATCAAGACGCTGGCCGACCTGAAGGACAAGAAGGTCTGCGCGTCCTCGGGCTCCAGTTCGGCCGCGATCGCGCAAAAGATGCTGCCGGACGCCCAGGTGCTGACCTTCCAGAACATCTCGCAGTGCTACGTCGGCCTGCAGAGCGGCAAGGTGGCCGCCATGACCGCGGGCGAGCTGGTGCTGCGCCGCTTCCTGAACGACTCGCGCGAGGAGGGCAAGCCCACCGCCTTGCTGGAGCAGCCCACCCACACCGAGCATATCGGCATCATCGTCAAGCAGGGCGAGCCGGAGCTGCTGGCGGCCATCAACCAGGCGATCGCCGCGCTGGACAAGTCGGGCGAGCTGACCCGCATCTACGACAAGTGGATGGGCGAAGGCTCCATCTACAAGATGAAGCGCGACTTCAAGGTGGAGTCGGTGGCGGCGGCCTCGCAGGCCGACGCGGCGAAGTAGCCAGGCAACCGGAGCAGGGGGGCGCCGCGGCGCCCTCGCCATTCCCATGAATTTTTCTTTCTCTATGCTGTCCGACCCGGAAATCATGGGCATGCTCATGACCGGCGTCGGCATCACGCTGCGCCTGTTCGCCGGCGCGCTGGCCGGCGGCTTCCTGGTGGCGCTGGCGCTGACCGGCGTCAACCTGGTGCCGTCGCGCATCGTGCGGGCGCTGGTGGCGCTTTATGTGGAATATCACCGCAACGTGCCCACGGTGGTGCAGATCCTGGTCTGGTACTTCGGCATGCCGGAGATCCTGCCCGCCGCGATCCGCGACTGGATCAACCAGGGCAGCACCGAATTCTCGTTCGCCCTGATCGCGCTGTCGCTGAACGTCAGCGCCTATTACTACGAGGACATCCGCTCCGGCATACGGGCCATCGCGGCGACGCAGGTCGAGGCCGCGCGCTCGGTGGGGCTGAGCGCGGTGCAGGCGCTGTGCTACGTGGTGCTGCCGCAGGCGGTGCGCTACGCGGTGCCGCCCATCATCAACCGGTCCATCATCCTGTTCAAGGACACCAGCCTGGCCATGGTGATCGGCGTCACGGACCTGACCTACCAGACCAAGCGCATCGAGAACGCGACCTTCCAGACGTTCCAGGTCTTCATGATCTCCACCCTGATCTATTTGTGCATGGCCTTGCTGATCTCGGCGCTGGGCGCCCACCTCGCGCGCAAGTATCCGGCCAGTTTCAAGAGTCGAGCATGATCGAGTTCCTGCACACCTACGGCATGATGTTCCTGGTGGGGTCCTGGCCCAACGGCCCCATTGGCGGCTTCGCCGGCACGCTGGTCCTGGCCGCCCTCGGGCTGGCGGGGGCCTTCCCGTTCGCGCTGCTGATCGGCGTGGCGCGCACCAGCGAGAACCGTGCCGTGCAATGGGCGTCGATGGCCTGGGTATATACCTTCCGGTCGATTCCGCTGATCATGATCGTGTTCTGGGCGTACTTCCTGCTGCCGGCGCTGACCGGCATGGAGGTGCCGCCGTTTTCCACCGCGCTAGCGGCGATCATCGTCTATGAATCGGCCTTCCTCGCCGAGATCGTGCGGGCCGGCATCCAGTCGCTGCCGGCCGGCCAGGTGGAAGCCGCGCGGGCGGTGGGGCTGGGCTACTTCCAGACCATGTGGTCGGTGCAGCTGCCGCAGGCGCTGAGCAACATGATTCCGTCGCTGCTGAACCAGTTCGTCTCGACCATCAAGGCGACCTCCATCGTCTACATCATCGGCGTCCAGGAAGCGGCGTTCTCGGCCCAGCAGATCAACAGTATCGAGTTGACGGGCGCGCTGCGCACCTACCTGGTGCTGGCGCTGTTTTATTTCTTGTTGTGCGCGCTGCTGTCGCGGCTGGCCAAGCGGCTGGAGCAGCACCTGCGGAACCGGCGCCTGGGGCTGGCGATCTAGCCGGGCGCGCATGGAGAGACAAATGATCCAGTTCGAAAGCGTGAACAAGTGGTACCGCAAGTACCATGCCCTGAACAACATCTGCGGCGAGGTGCGCACCGGCGAGGTGCTGGTGGTGTGCGGCCCCTCCGGCTCGGGCAAGTCCACCATGATCCGCACCATCAACAAGCTGGAGGAGATCCAGAGCGGCACCATCCGCGTGCAGGGCCAGAGCATCAGCGGCGACAGGGTCGACATCAACCACCTGCGCGCCCGCATCGGTTTCGTGTTCCAGCAGTTCAACCTGTTCCCGCACCTGTCGGTGAAGGACAACATCGCCCTGTCGCCCATCAAGGTCGGCGGCATGGCCCGCAAGGAAGCCTACGAACTGGCCGGCGAACTGTTGCAGAAGGTCGGCCTGGCCGACAAGCTCGACGCCATGCCGGCCAACCTGTCAGGCGGCCAGCAGCAGCGCGTGGCGATCGCGCGGGCGCTGGCGCAGAAGCCGCCGCTGATCCTGTTCGACGAGCCCACCAGCGCGCTGGACCCGGAGATGGTCGGCGAGGTGCTGGGCGTCATGAAGAACCTGGCCGCCGAGGGCATGACCATGGTGTGCGTTACGCACGAAATGAACTTCGCGCGCGAAGTGGCCGACCGCGTCTGGTTCATGGACCGCGGCGAGATTCTCGAGGACGCCCCGCCCGCCGAATTCTTCTCGCGCCCGCGCCACGAGCGGGCCCGCAAGTTCCTGGCCGACATCATCCATTGACCCCCGGGGGCGGCGCTATTGCAGCCGGATGCCCAGCTCCTTGATGAGCGGCTCCATGTCGGCGCGGTCGGATTCGATGGTGGCGGCAAGTTCCTGGGAACTGCTGCCGACCGGGATCATGCCCAGCGTCTGCATCTGCGCCCGCATGGCCGATTCCTGGAGCACGGCCGCCACCGATTCGCGGATGAACGCCACGCGCTCGGCCGGCATGCCGGCCGGCCCCATCAGGCCGATCCAGGGCTGCGGCGCGTAGCCTTGCAGCCCCGATTCCGCCAGCGTGGGAGTGTCGGGCAAGCCGGCGAAGCGCTGCGGGCTGGTGATCGCCAGCGCGCGCACCCGGCCGCTGTCGATCAGGCCCTTGGCGCTGGATGGCGCATCCAGCGCGACATCGAGTTGCCCGCCGATCAGGTCGCTTTGCGTCTTGCCGGAGGATGACGACGGCACGTAGAGCGCCGTGATGCCGGCGCGGCGCGCGGTCTGTTCCCATACCAGGTGAAACGCCGTGCCGATGGAGAACGAACCGACCGTCAGGTTGCGCGCCTTGCTGGCGCGCACGAAATCCTGCCAGGTCTTGATCGGGCTGTCGGCCGGCGCGATGAAAATGAATGGCGTGCGCGCGACCAGCGAAATGGGCTGCAGGTCGCGCCGCGTGTCGTAGGGCAGCTTGTCGACCGCGAACGGCACGATGGTGACGGCGGAGGCCACCACCATGCCCAGCGTGTAGCCGTCCGGCTCGGCCTTGACCAGCGCGCCCGTGCTGATGATGCCCGACGCGCCCGGGCGGTTTTCCACCACCACCGGCTGGCCCCAGGTCTCGCCCAGCCGCTTGGCCAGCACGCGCAGCATGACGTCCACCGGGCCGCCCGGCGGGTTGGAGACGATGATCGTGACCGGCCGCTCCGGATACGCCGCGGCGGCGGCGAGCGGGATCAACAGGGCGAGTGCGGCGGCAATGAGCTTGATGCGCATGGAGGTTTCCCTTGGCGTTTGTCTTGTCGGTATGGCGGCGCGCGCGTTCCGGGCGCGCCGCGTCTAGGCCAGCACTTGCTGGTGGGGCGCGGGCTCCCAGCCGGGCGACTCGCCCCGGATGAAGCCGATCCAGGCCTGTTGCACCGCCTGGCTCAGTTGTCCGGCATGCCGCGAGTCCAGGCCGTGCAGCATGGGCGCCGCGGCGAAGGCGGGCAGGGTGCCGAACACGAAGGGCAGTTCGATGCAGTGGCAAGCGCCGTAGCGCGGCGCGGGCGCGACATCGAAGCGCGCCAGCCAGGCTTGCCGGCCGCGCGCGGCGGCCTGTTCGGCCCATTGCCGCGACGGGCGGCCGAATATCCGCTCGCCCAGCTCGCGGTCGGCGGCAGTGACGCCATGGCCTGGAAAGGCCGCCATCTCGTCGCGCGTGACGCTGACCAGCACGTCGGCGCGGCCCGCCGCTTGCTCCAGCCCGGGGACAATGTCGTGGGGCAGGATCGCGCCGTCGAGCACGGGGCAGAACAGGCTGCGCTGCGTGCCTTCGGCCTGCAACGCCTCGACCACCGCGGGGGCGCGCTGGGCGTCGAGCAGCGCGGCCACCGGCAGGGCGCGCGCCGCCGCCAGGTCGGCCGCGCCGGCGGCCCGCAGGAACGCCTGGCTCAGCCGCCAGGCCTGCTCCGCGGTGCGGAAGCCGCGGCCCAGCGCGGCGCTTTGCAGAATCGCCCGCGAGAAGCGCGGCCGGCGGGCCAGCATGGCGCAGATCGACGAGGCGCCGGCCGACTGGCCCATCACGGTCAGGCGGGCCGGGTCGCCGCCGAAGGCGGCAATGTGGTCCAGCACCCAGTCGATGGCCAGCTCCTGGTCCAGCAAGCCGGCGTTGGCAGCCTCGCCCGGCACATACAGCCAGCCCAGCGCCGCCAGGCGGTAGTTGACCGCGACCACCACCACGTCGCCCAGCGCCGCCAGGCGCGCGCCGTCGTACCAGTCCAGCGCGCCGCCGCCGCTCTGCCAGGCGCCGCCGTGCAGCCAGACCACCACCGGCCGCCGCGCGGTATCGGGGCCAGGAGTCCAGACGGTCAGGTGCAGGCAGTCTTCCGATTGCGTGGCGTCGAAGTCGCCCATGGCATCGCGCAGGCGCGACGGCAGCTGCGGCGCGACCGGGCCGGGCCGGGTGGCATCGCGCGGACCGCGCCACGCCGCCGGCCGCGGCGCTGCGAACCGCAGCGCGCCGACCGGCGCCTCGGCGTACGGGATGGCGCTGAAACGGCATACGCCGTGTTGGCGTATGCCCGTCAGCGGGCCCTGTTCAAGTTCAACCCGAACGGTCGTGCTCATGTTCCTCCCCGGCGTGTTGTCATGGCCGCGTCATGGGGCGGCCTTGCTGTTATGGTAGGAAGGAACCCGCGTGCGCGGGCATGCGGATTTCGAACCAAGCCATGCGGACTGCGCATGGCCCGGTCGCGCCCTACGCTTCCAGGTCGAGCTGCTCGGCCTGGATGACCTGGGCCAGCAGGCTGGCGAAGGCCCGCGCCTGGCGGGTGCTGGGCCGGTCGCGCCGCCAGATCGCGGCCAGCGGCGAGCGCTTCAGCGCCGGCCGGCACGGCAACACGTGGAAATCGCCGCGCGCCCGGCCGACCGCCGCCACGCTGCCCGGCAGCATCCACAGGTAATCGCCGGCCAACAGCATCTCGCGCCCGAATTCCGGCGACAGCGCGCCGATCATGGCGGGAATGGCCAGGCCGGCCTGGCGCAGCGAGTTCTCCAGCTCGCCGCGGATGCGGCTGCCCGGCAGCGCGGTGATCCACGGGTAGCGCACGTAGTCGGCCAGGGTGGCGCCAGGCTGCGCCGCCAACGGGTGCGCGTGGGCGCAGGCCAGTACCACCGGGTCGTTGAGCAGCGGGGCCGAGCGATACACCTGCGGGTTGACCGTCGCCGAAAACCGGCTGATCAGCACGTCGAGCGCGCCGGCATCGAGGTCCTCGATCAGCTTTTCGTGCGTGCCGATCTCCAGCGTGAGCATGATGCGCGGATAGGCCTCGCGGAACAGGCGCGCGCCCTCGGCCACCGGCCAGCCGGCGAACATCGAGAAGCAGCCGACCGTCAGGCTGCCTTCTTCGCCGCGCAGCACGGCCGCCAGGTCGATCTCGGCGGTGCGGAAGCCGGACAGCAGCAGGCGCGCATGGCGGCACATGGCCGCGCCCAGCGGCGTACAGGAAGTGCCGCGCGGCGTGCGCTCGAACAGGCGGGCGCCGACCAGCTCCTCGATTTCCGCGATGGCGCGCGACAGGCCGGACTGGGTGCTGTGCAGCTGCGCCGCGGCCTTGGATAGGTTGCCCAGCTCGGCCACGGCCAGCACGATCTCCAGGTGGCGGATGCGGAGCTTGCCGCGAAAGGGCGTCATGACGGTTGCGCGCGCACCGGCTCAGGTCGTCGGCAGCGCGATTCCCATCGCCGCGAAGGCGCCGCCGCACACCTTGTTGAAGCGCCTGCCGACGCGCTCCAGCCAGGGCCGGATGCGGTGCGCGGTGCGCGCCAGGCCATACTCGACGACGAATTCCATGGCCGCGAAGGTGGCCGCCATGACCGCGAACTGGACCGCCAGGCTGCGCGCCGGATCGATGAACTGCGGCAGGAAGGCGCCGAAGAACAACAGCGCCTTCGGGTTCGATACCGCCGACAGCAGGCCCTGGCCGAACAGCCGCGCCGGCCGCGCCGTCGGCGCGCTGGGTTCGGCCTGCAGCCGCACCGCGGGCGCGCGCCACAGCTGGATGCCGAGGTAGACCAGGTAGGCGCCGCCCACCCATTTCAGCAGGAGCAGGGCGGGCGACCAGGCCTTGAGCAGGGCGCTGATGCCGAGCATGGAAAGCGCGATCACCAGAATGAAGCCCAGCGTGCCGCCGGCGATGGTGCATACCGCCTTGCGGTGGCCATGCAGCGCGCCGTGCGTGAGCGCCAGCAATGTGTTGGGTCCGGGGGTGAACGACAGGCCGGTCACGGCGACGAGATACAGCAGCCAGGTGTGCAGCGTCATGGTATTTCTAGCCCAGGGCATGAGAATGCCGCGGCGGCGGATGCGGCGCGGCAAGGGCATTGTACGGAGATCCCATGCGATTCGACGTGTACGGACGCTACCGGCTGGAAATCCTGCGGACCGCCGGCGGCTGGCAGGTATACCGCGAGGCGGCCGGCAAGCGAGTGCCGGCACACGACCTGGTGCTGCCGCCGGACCTGGACGCCGCCGATATCCCGGCATACCTGGACGACCTCCTGCACGAACTGTCGCCGCCGGGCGGGCGCATCGTGCCGTTGTAGCGCGCCGGCGCCGTCAGTTGGGCGGAGCGGGCAGCGGCGCGGCGCGCCGCAATTCGCCTGGAGGGTGGCCCAGCACGCGCTTGAAGGCCCGGCTGAAGGCCGCCAATGAGCCGTAGCCGAGCCGGTAGGCCACCGTCTCGATGGCCTCGCGGTCGCGGCTGATCCATTGCATGGCCAGGCGCATGCGCAATTCGGTCAGGTAGCGCACCGGCGTCATGCCGGTCACGGCCAGGAAGCGCTCGGCGAACACCGAGCGCGAGCTGCCCATTTCCGCCGCCAGCTCGGCCACGGTCCAGTTGCGGCCCGGGTCGCGGTGCAGGGCCAGGAACACCTTGCCCAGGCGCGGGTCGCGCAGGGCCTGGACCCAGCCGGTGGCGTCGCCGCAGCCGCATTCCACCCAGGCCCGCACGATGAAGGCGGACACCACGTCCGCCAGGCGCGCCAGGATGCCGGCGAAGCCGGCGCGCCGGGCCAGCGATTCGCGTTCCATGGCTTCCAGCATGGGCCGCAGCTCCGGATTGCGTTCCAGCAGCGTGCCGACGAACATCACCTCGGGCATGGACGCCACCAGCAGCTGCATGCCGCCCAGGTCGAACTCCATGCAGCCGCTGAAGATCAGCACGCCGCTGACGGGACAGGCCGCGCCGTCGGGCGGCGTCACGGCGCACACGGTGGCGCAGAGGTTGGTGGAGGCGAACACGTCGATGTCCCGGCTGGCGACATCCGGCGCCGACAGCAGTTCATGCTGGCCGCCCTGCGGCAGCAGCAGCGCGTCGCCGGTAGCGAGCGGGAATTCCTGGCCGCTGGCCGTGCGCAGCAGCACCGGCCCGCGGCCGATGAAATGAAACTGCGCGCGCCCGGGGGCGTTGCCGAACGCCAGCCCGAAGGGCGCGTCCATTTCGATGCGCCGGTATTTCACCCCCACCAGGCGCATGCCCATCAGCAGTTCGCTGGCCAGATCGTGGCCGGGCGTCGGGGCCGGGATTTTCGGTGCCATCAGGATCGGACGATCAATCAATAATATCGGATTTTATATCATAGACCGTCCGGGCTCGCGCGCTTACGCTGCCATATCGCTTGAATTACCTAAGGAAGTACTCGATGGAAGCACGTATGCAAGCCGCCGCGGGCCCGGTTCCCGCGCCGGAGAAACCCGCCTGGAACGCGGTGTTCTCGCTGGCCCTGGGCGTATTCGGGCTGGTGACGGCCGAGTTCCTGCCCGCCAGTCTGCTGACGCCCATGGCCGCCAGCCTGGACGTGAGCGAAGGGCTGGCGGGGCAGGCCGTCACGGTCACGGCCGTCATTGCCTTGATGGCGGGCCTGCTGATCCCGACCATGACCCGCGGCATCGACCGGCGCTATGTGTTGCTGGCGTTTTCGGCCTTGCTGATGGTGTCCAACCTGCTGGTGGCGTTCGCGCCGAATCTGCAGATACTGCTGGGGGCCCGCGTGCTGCTGGGCGTGGCGATCGGCGGCTTCTGGACCATGTCGGCCGCCACCGCCATGCGCCTGGTGCCGGCCGACCTGGTGCCGCGCGCCTTGTCGATGATCTTCGCCGGCGTCTCGGCCGCCACCATCGCCGCGGCGCCCCTGGGCAGCTATTTTGGCGACCTGATCGGCTGGCGCAACGTCTTCCTGCTGGCCACTGTGCTGGGCCTGCTGGCATTCGCCTGGCAATGGCTGGCCCTGCCGCGCATGGCGCCGGCCGGCGCGACGCGGCTCGGCACCATGCTGGAAGTCCTGCGCCGCCCGGGCGTGGCGGTCGGCATGTTCGCCTGCCTGCTGGTGTTCGCCGGCCATTTCGCGTTCTTCACCTACTTGCGGCCGTTCCTGGAAAACGTGACCGGAGTGGGCGTGGTCGGCGTGTCCGGCATATTGCTGGGCTTCGGCGTGGCCAATTTCCTTGGCACGTCGCTGGCCGGCTTCGTGCTGGAGCGCAACCTGCGGGCGACGCTGATGCTGATGCCGCTGCTGATGGGCACGATCGGCCTGGTCCTGGCCGGCCTGGGCGGCGCGCCGCTGGCCGATGCGGGGCTGGTGGCCTTGTGGGGCATGGCGTTCGGCGCGGTGCCGGTGGCGTGGAGCACCTGGTTGACCCGCGTGGTGCCGGACGAGGCCGAAAGCGGCGGCGGCCTGATCGTGGCGGCCGTGCAGTTCGCCATCGCCGCCGGGGCGGCCGCCGGCGGCGCGGTGTTCGACGCCAGCGGCGCGCGCGGCGTATTCCTGGGCAGCGGGCTGGTGCTGCTGGCGGCGACGCTGTGCGTGTTTGCCGTGTTTCGCTGGCGGGCCTTGCCGGTGGCGCAGTAGCGGCCGTGCGTTAGCGGCCCGGCAGCGTGGCGCCGGTATCCACCACGATGGCTTGAACGCAGGCCAGCAGGCGTGGCGCGACCTCGCTGGCCAACGTCTCGGGGGGCAACTTGAAAGCCGGACCGCCGCAGTTGACGGAATAGATTTCGCCGTCGGGCATGATCAGCGGCGCGGCGATGGCGTTCACATCGGGGTGCCACTCGCCGTGCGATGCCACATAGCCGGTCTCGCGGTATTGGGCGATGGCCTGCTCCAGTTGCGGCGCCACTGCGGGCCAGCGGCTTTCCATGCTGATGCGCAGCGTTTCGATCAAGCGGTCTCGGTCGCAGGCCGGCAGCGCCGCCAGATAGGCTCGTCCCGAGGCCGAGGTGGCCAGGCCCAGCCGGTCACCTACGCCGATGCGCATGACCAGCGCGGCGGACAGTGGCCGCACCGTTTCGAGCAAGACCATTTCCAGCCGGTCGCGGGTGCCCAGGTGTACGGTGACACCGGACGCTTCGGCGAAGGCGCGCATGTGTACGCGCGCCTCGGCGCGTATGTCCAGCTTGGCCAAATAGGCATGGCTGAGCGTCATGATGCCCGGCCCGAGGGCATAGCGCTCAGTTCCCGGCATGCGACGCAGCAGTCCGGCCGTCAGCAAGGTGCCGACCAGGCGCGATGCCGTGGGCTTGGGAATGGCCGTGCCTTCCGAAATCTCCTTGAGTGTGGTGGCCTCGTCGCTGGCGGCGACACAGCGCAGCACCGCCAGCCCGCGCGCCAGGGCGCTGACTTCGCCTTCGAAGGGTTCCCCGTGCGGGACATCGTGCATGTGAAAGGTCTCCTGTGGCGGACGAGTCGCCCAATTCTGAAACGCAAGGCCAGGAGTCGATTGTAATGGCCCGCCGCAAGGCTTGTTTATTGATCAAACTCACATATAATAAAATTAAATTCCATTATTAGGAGGAGATCATGCCTTTGGTTTTGACGCCGATCCAGCCTGGCTTTGTTGCCGAAGCGAGCGGCCTGGACCTCGCGGCGCCACTCGACAGGGCCGATATCCAGGCCATCGAGGCGGCCATGGACCGGCATGCGGTATTGGTGTTCCGCGGCCAGGCGCTGGCGCCGGAGGCACAACTGCAGTTCGCCGAAAATTTCGGAAAACTGGACCTTGGTTTCAAAAAAGCGTCGAAGGCGCCCAATCGGTTGGCTCGCGAAGAATTGCTGGACATATCCAACGTGGACGAAACCGGCCGGGTCGCCGACCGCAACCATCGCAAGATCGTCGGCAACCTGGCGAACCAGCTCTGGCACAGCGACAGTTCGTTCCAGGATCCGCCCGCGCGTTATTCCATGCTGCACGCGGTGGTCGTCCCGGAGCAGGGCGGTGAAACCGAGTTCGCCGATATGAGGGCCGCTTACGATGCCTTGCCGCAAGCGCAGAAACAGCGGCTCGCGGGGCTGCATGCCCAGCACTACGCGCTGCATTCCCGCTTCCTGCTGGGCGATACCGACTATTCCGAAGAGCAGCGCCAGGCCATTCCCCCCGTGGTGTGGCCGCTGGTGCGCCGTCACCCCGGCAGCGGGCGGGAACTGCTGTTCATCGGGGCGCACGCCAGCCATGTTGCGGAACTATCCGTAGCCGAGGGCAGGCTGCTGCTGATGGACTTGCTCGAACATGCCACCCAGCCTCGTTTTGTCTATCGCCACGTCTGGCAGCCGGCGGATCTGGTGATGTGGGACAACCGCAGCACGCTGCACCGCGGTCGCGCCTTCGATTTGTCGGCCCGGCGCGAATTGCGCCGCACCACGACCGTGGACGCGGCCTGAGGCGCCCTGCCTCGCACAACTACGACAAGATCCGCGTCATGCGGAGGAGGAGACAAGCATGAAACAAGCGCTCATCGCCGCGGCCGTCTGCGTGGCCGCGCTCGCTGGCGTCGCGCCGGCGCCAGCGGCGCCCGCCTATCCTGCCGGACCGGTGCACCTGGTGGTGCCGTTCCCCGCCGGCGGCCCGACCGATACCCTGGCCCGTCTGCTGGCCGAGGGCTTGCAGGCGCAATGGGGCCAGCCGGTGATCGTGGAGAATAAGCCGGGCGCCGGCACGTTGATCGGCGCGGACTACGTGGCCAAGGCCGCGCCGGACGGGCAGACCATGGGCATGGTGATCAGCGCGTACACCATCAATCCCTCGGTCCGCCGCTCGATGCCCTACGACACGTTGCGTGATCTGCAGGGCGTGACGCAACTGGCCGAATCAAAGCTGGCGCTGGTTGCGCGGGCCGATGCGCCATTCGACACGGTGCCCGAACTGATCGAACTGGCGCGCCGCCAACCCGCCAAACTGACCTATGCCTCGCCGGGCGCGGGAACGTCCACGCATCTGGCGGGGGAGTTGTTCAAGCATGCGGCCGGCGTCGACATCGTGCATGTGCCCTACAAGGGCAGCAGCCCGGCCCAGACGGACTTGATAGGCGGCCAGGTGGACTTGATGTTCGACCTGCTGCAATCGGCATTGCCGATGGTGCGCAGCGGCCGGCTGAAAATCATCGCCCTGGCCTCGCCGCAGCGGGACCCGGCGTTTCCCGACTATCCGACGGTGGGCGAGACGCTCGACGGTTTCGAGGTCGGCAGCATGTTCGGACTGGTGGCCCCGGCCGGAACGCCCACGGACAAGCTGCAGGCGATCCGGGACGCGGCCGCGCAAGTCATTCAGTCGCCCAAGGTGGCGCAAGCCATGACTGACCTGGGCATGACGCCGGTGGTTTCCACGCCGGCCGCTTTCGACCGCTTTCTGCGCGACGAGATCGACAAGTGGCGCGAAGTGGCGCAACAGAGCAACGTCCGTATCGACTGAGGCCAGCGCGGCGGCCGGCCATGCCGCCGGCCGCCGCCTCAGACGGCGGCCCGCTGGTTGACGCGCCGGGACAGTTCCTCGGCGCTTTCCTTGCGTTCGCTGTAGCGGTCCACCAGGTACGGCGCCACTTCGCGCGTCAGCAGGGTGAACTTCACCAGTTCTTCCATGACGTCGACGATGCGGTCGTAGTAGGGCGATGGCCTCATGCGGCCCGCGTCGTCGAATTCCTGCCAGGCCTTGGCCACTGACGACTGGTTGGGGATGGTGATCATGCGCATCCAGCGGCCCAGCACGCGCATCTGGTTGACGGCGTTGAACGATTGCGAGCCGCCGCTGACCTGCATGACGGCCAGCGTCTTGCCCTGCGTGGGACGCACCGCGCCGATCGACAGCGGGATCCAGTCGATCTGCGTTTTCATCAGGCCCGTCATGGCGCCGTGGCGTTCGGGCGAGCTCCAGACCATGCCTTCAGCCCACTGCACCCATTCGCGCAGTTCCACCACTTTCGGATGGTCGTCGGGCGCGCCGTCGGCCAGCGGCAGGCCGCGCGGGTCGTACAGCCGCGTTTCCGCGCCCATGGCGCGCAGCAGGCGGGCGGCTTCTTCCGCGGCGAAGCGGCTGAACGAGCGTTCGCGCAGGGACCCGTAAAGCAGCAGGATGCGCGGCGGATGGGGCATGCGGCCGCCGGCCAGGCGCGTGCCGACGGCGGGATCGAAGCAGCCGGGCTGCACGTTGGGCAAGTCTTTCAGCATGGTGATTCCAGGGTGTTCAGGATGCGGCCGATTCGTACCAGCCGCGCGTCCGGTTGACGACGCGCACGACCAGCAGCATGACGGGAACTTCAATCAGGACGCCGACCACGGTGGCCAGCGCAGCGCCCGACTCGAAGCCGAACAAGCTGATGGCCGCGGCCACCGACAGTTCGAAGAAATTCGACGCACCGATCAGCGCCGACGGGCAGGCGACACTGTGCTGTTCGCCGGCCCGCCGGTTCAGCCAATACGCCAGGCCGGCATTGAACAGCACCTGGATCAGGATCGGCACCGCCAGCATCGCGATCACCAGCGGTTGCTGCAGAATGGCCCGGCCCTGGAACGCGAACAGCAGCACCAGGGTCAGCAGCAGGGCGGCCATCGAAGCCGGGCCGATGCGCGCCATGATCCGTTCGAAAGCGGCCGGGCCGCGGCGCAACAGGGCGCGTCGCCACGCTTGCGCGAGGGCGACCGGGATCACGATGTACAGCGCCACGGAGGCAAGCAGGGTGTCCCACGGGACGGCGATGGCGGATATGCCCAGCAGTAGGCCCACGATGGGGGCGAAGGCGAACACCATGATGGTGTCGTTGAGCGCTACCTGGGACAGCGTGAAGGCGGGGTCGCCGCCGGTCAGGCGGCTCCAGACGAAGACCATGGCGGTGCACGGCGCGGCGGCGAGCAGGATCAGCCCGGCGATGTAGCTGTCGAGCTGCGCCGCCGGCAGCCAGGGCGCGAATACGTGGCGGATGAACAGCCAACCGAGCAGCGCCATGGAGAACGGCTTGACGGCCCAGTTCACGAACAGGGTCACGCCGATGCCGCGCCAATGGCGGCGCACCTGGCCAAGCGCGCCGAAGTCCACTTTCATCAGCATCGGGATGATCATGATCCAGATCAGCAAACCCACCGGCAAGTTGACGCGCGCGATTTCCAGCCGCGCGATGGACTGGAACAACGCCGGCGCGGCCTGCCCGAGCAGCACGCCGGCGACGATGCACAGCACGACCCAGAGGCTCAGGTAGCGTTCGAACAGGCTCATGGCGCCCGCCGGGCGCGCCATGGCGCGGCTGCCGTCGGCCATGGCGCGCCTCAGGCCTTGCCGATGTCGCGCAACTGCTGCTGCAGCGACATGCCGTCGAGGCGGTCGAACGGCAGCGCGAGGAACAGTTCGATGCGGCGCTTGAGCGCCAGGGCGGCGTCCTGGAAGGCCTTCAGGCGTTCTTCCTGCGTGCCCGTGGCGGCGGCCGGGTCGGGCACGCCCCAGTGCGCGGTCATGGGCTTGCCCGGCCAGATGGGGCAAGCTTCGCCGGCGGCGTTGTCGCACACCGTGAAGATGAAATCGAACTGCGGCCCGTCCGGCGTGGCGAACTCGTCCCAGCTCTTGCTGCGGTAGCCATCGGCCGGCAGGCCCAGCCGCTGGAGCGTGGCCAGCGCCAGCGGGTGGACTTCGCCCTTGGGCTGGCTGCCGGCCGACCAGGCGCGGAAGCGCCCCTGGCCCAGCCCATTGAGCAGGCCTTCGGCCAGGATCGAACGGGCCGAATTGCCCGTGCAGATGAACAGTGCGTGGTAGGTCTTGTTTGGCATGATTGCCTCAGCAGCGTGGGTTGCCTGGAAGGAAGCCGGGCGTGACTTCGCAGACGCCGCCCTGGCAGCAATGCTCGGTCAAGTAGCCCAGCAGGGCGTTCATCCGGCCGAAGTCGGCGCGGTAGATGAGATTGCGGCCTTGTTGTTCGACGCTGACCAGGCCGGCGTGCGCCAGCTCCTTCAAGTGGAACGACAGCGCATTGCGGGCCACCTC
>Ga0180221_1000582_pt1 | contig 30341 bp, 23 predicted proteins | sample eDN5th37CKraftMG_FD_151339 | JGI IMG/M metagenome (GOLD analysis project Ga0180221, IMG submission 151339) | Enriched Miracle-Growth compost microbial communities from Emeryville, California, USA - eDNA 5th pass 37_C Kraft MG (version 2) (version 2) ...
ACCCCGCGGCGCACCGCCGCCACCGTGCGCGTCAGGCTCTCCTGCATGCGCTTGAGCGCCGAGAAGAGCTGGCCGATCTCGTTGGCATTGCGCACTTCGACGCGCGCCGTCAGGTCGCCGGCCGCGATGCGGTCGAAATGCCGGCCCGCGTCGGTGAGCGGGCGCAGCACCCGGCGCCGCAGGAAAACATAGGTCGCGAACACCAGCAGCGCGGCGATGACGCCGCCCGCCGCCACGGCCATCAGCACGTAGCGGTAGCGGACCTGCGCCACTTCGTGGGCATCGGTCATTTTGCCGGTGCGCCAGAAGTCGAAAGCGTCCACGGCACGCGCGAAGCGGCTTTCGAGGGCGTCCTGCACCATCTGGACCTGCGTCTGGTAGCCCGGCATGTCGGCTTTCTCGAGCGCCGTCACCAGCGGGGCTAGGCCCTGCTGCGCCAGCACGAGATACGCGTCCTCGATTTCCTTGAGAATGGGCGCCGCCTCGGCGTCGTCGGGCTTGGGCAGCGTCTTGTAATATTCGAACTCGGTCTGCGTCTTGTTGAGCGCCGACTTCGCCCGCTGCAGCATGCCCGCCGCCTCGCCGGACAGGCCCTGCGACACCAGGACGGGCTGGCCGATGCTGCGCACGATGTCGCCGTAGTTGGAAGTGGCCGCGCGGCCCAGGCTGTTGAGCGTATCCTTGTAGCTTCCCACCACGCGGCTGACCGCGTCGTCGAGCTCCTGCGCCTGCTTGATCTCCGCCAGAGTCTGGTTGCTGACCCGCAGCGACAGAACCCCCAACGCCGCGCCGATCACCAACATGAATGAAAAGAACGCCAGCACCCACAGCAGGCTGCCGCGTATCGTCATGTTCGCAAAAAACTTGCGCATCACAGGAACCACTCCCAGGGTGCAGTAGTTAGGAAAAGCGCCGCATCGATCCTGACGCGGCGCCCGTGCCCTGCCGGCCGTCTCCGATCAGGAAGCGACCTTCTCCACCAGCGCCATTTCGTCGCTGGTCATCAGCTTTTCGATGTCCACGAGGATCAGCATGCGTTCGTCCACCGTGCCCAGGCCGGTGAGGTATTCCGTGGACAGCGTGGCGCCGAACTCCGGCGCCGGGCGGATCTGCCCCGCGTTGAGCATGAGCACGTCGGACACTCCGTCGACCACGATGCCGACCACGCGGCGCTCGAGGTTGAGGATGATGACCACCGTCTGCTCGTTGTAGTCGACGCTGCCCAGGTTGAACTTGATGCGCAGGTCGACGATGGGAACGATGATGCCGCGCAGGTTGGTCACGCCCTTGATGAAAGGCGGCACGTTGGCGATGCGGGTGACGGTGGCCGCGTCGTAGCCGCGGATTTCCTGCACCTTGAGAATGTCGATGCCGTATTCCTCGGCGCCGAGCGTGAACACGAGGAATTCGCTGCCTACGTCCTCATTGCGCGCGGACTGCGCTTGCGGTTTGGCTGCCATGAGTGGTTTCTCTCCGTCAATTCAGAATGGCTTCGGGCTGCGACCAACGCTCGCGGTTGGCGCGCGCCAGCGCAAAAACGTCGACAATCAGCGCCACGCTGCCATCGCCCAGGATGGTGGCGGCGGAGATGCCGGGAACCTTGCGGTAATTCGATTCGAGATTCTTCACCACCACCTGGTGCTGCCCGATGAGGTGGTCCACCAGCAGCGCGAAGCGGCGGTCTTCGGCCTGCATGATGACCGCGATGGCCTGCGTGGGATCGGTCTGCGCGCCGCAGACCGAGAACACGCGGTGCATTTCCACCAGCGGCAGGTACTCGCCGCGCACGTGCATCACGCGCTCGTTGCCGGCCACCGAGTAGATCTGGTCGTTGGTGGGCTGCAGCGATTCGGTCACGTGGTTGAGCGGGAGGATGAAGGTTTCCTCGCCGACCCGCACCGACATGCCATCGAGGATGGCCAGCGTCAGCGGCAGCACGATGCGGGTGGTGGTGCCCTGCCCCGGCCGGGACGACAGTTGCACGTGGCCGCCCATGTCCTGGATATTGCGGCGCACCACGTCCATGCCCACGCCGCGGCCCGAGATGTCGGTGATCTTCTCCGCCGTGGAAAAACCCGGGGCGAAGATGAGCTGCCAGATCTCGTCGTCGGGAGAGTTCTCGTTGACGGGCAGCCCCTGGGCGATGGCCTTCTTGAGAATTCTTTCGCGGTTCAGACCGGCGCCGTCGTCGCTCACCTCGATCACGATATTGCCGCCGTTGTGCTGCGCCGACAGCACCAGCTGGCCGACCGGATCCTTGCCGGCGGCCACGCGCTTCTCGGGCGTCTCGATGCCGTGGTCCAGGCTGTTGCGCACCAGGTGCGTCAACGGGTCGATGATGCGCTCGATGAGGCTCTTGTCCAGTTCGGTGGCGCGACCGTAGGTCTGCAGTTCGATCTGCTTGCCCATCTTGCTGGCAATGTCGCGCACCAGCCTGGGAAAGCGGCTGAACACGTAGTCCATCGGCATCATGCGGATGGACATCACGGCCTCCTGGAGGTCGCGGGCATTGCGCTCAAGCTGTTCCATGCCGTTGAGCAAGCGGTCGTGCAGCACCGGATCCAGCGTGGAGGCCGTCTGCGCCAGCATGGCTTGCGTGATGACCAGCTCACCCACCAGGTTGATGACCTGGTCCACCTTTTCGACGCCGACACGGATGGAGGTGGACTCCTTGTCCGCGTGCGCCGGCGCCGGCGCGCGGGTGGCGCGCGATGCCTGGGTGATCGCCTCGGCCGCGGCGGCCGATTCCGCCGCGGGCGCCGGCTGCCCGGAGGTCGCGGCCGGTTGGGGTGCGGACTGCGGCGCGGCCGGCTCAGGCGCGGCCGGCTCAGGCGCGGCCGGCTCAGGCGCGGCCGGTTGGGCTTCCTGCGCAGCGGATTCCGCCACCGCGGGCGGCGCTTCCTGCCGGATCTCGAGCTGGTCGGCATCCACGATGAAGCAGCACACCGCTTCGATATCCGCCGGCGAGCAGGTGCTGTCCACCCACACCGTCAGCGCGCCGTCCTTGCGTTCGCTGGCCTTCACATGGCCCAGGTTGCCCATTTCTTCCAGCAGGGAACCCGCGTCCTTGTCGGATACCTTGCTGATGCGCACCCGCAGCGGCACGCCGCCGGATGCGGCGGCGCCGGCCTCGGGCGCCTCGGCGGCCGGCGCCGGCGCCGGCTGGGGCTGGGGCTGGGGCGCAGCCGGTTGCGGAGCGGCCGCGGGCGCCGGCGGGGCGGCTTCGGCAGCCGCCGGCTCCTTGTGCTCCAGCGCCAGCTGTTTCAGCACTGCGCAGATGCGCTCGAACACGGCTTCGTCGGGCTCCTCGGAAGCCCGGTAGGCGTCCAGTTGGCTTTTGAGCACGTCTTTCGTTTCCAAGAAAATATCCACCATGTCCGTGCGCAGCGTCATTTCGCCGCGGCGGATCGCGTCCAGAAGGTTCTCGAGCAGGTGCGTGGTGCCTGCAAGCTGGGTGAAACAGCCAAAGGTCGCCGCCCCGCCCTTGATGGAATGGGCCGCGCGGAAAATGGCATTAAGCTGCTCGATGTCGGGCGCCCCCACGTCGAGCTCCAGCAGGAGCTGCTCCATTTCCGCGAGCAGTTCGTCCGCCTCGTCGAAAAAGGTCTCGTAAAACTGACTGAGATCCAAACCAGCACTCATGGCCCGTATGCCTTCGTAAAAGAACTCGCTTACGCGGCGGGCTGCTCGCCGAGCAGTTCCGCCGCCAATTCGACCAGCACGTCCGGATCGACCGGCTTGGAGAGCCAGCCGCACACGCCCAGGTCGCGCGCCGCCATCTTGCTGTCCACGTCGTCTTCGGTGGTCAGCACCAGCACCGGCACGTCTTCGTACTGCGCCTGTTGCCGCAGCCCCTGGATGAGTTCCAGCCCGCCCATGACGGGCATGTTCCAGTCGCTCACGACCAGGTCCACCGGCTGGTCCTTGGCCCGCGCCAGCGCCTCCTGCCCGTTGACCGCCGTCACCACCTTCCAGCCTGCGCCCGTCAGCGTCGTCTGGACGATCATGCGCATCGTCGCCGAATCATCGGCCACCAGAATCGTTGCCGCCATTGCTATCGAACCCCTTCGGCGGGCGGAGCCTTGTCCGTCCCGCTGTGATTTCCTGACTTCACCGCCTCGGCCGCCGCGCGGGCCGCATCGACCGCGGAGCCCACTTCCTGTGCGCTGCCGGCGTTGATGTCCGCGGCCGCGGCGTTCTCTTCCTCGATGCGGCGCTGGGTGCTCTGGTTGAGCACGACCAGGCTGATACGCCTGTTAACGGCCGCGTACGGGTCATCTTTAACCAGGCTCATGCTCGAGGATAGGCCCTGCACGCGCATGACCTTGTCTTCGTTCATGCCGCCGGCCACGAGCTCCTGGCGGGATGCGTTGGCGCGGTCGGCCGACAGCTCCCAGTTGCTGTAGGCCCGCTCGCCCCGCGCATACTGGCTGGCGTCGGTATGGCCGGAGATGCTGATCTTGTTCGGCAGCTCGTTCAGCACCGGGCCGAGCTCGCGCAGGATGTCCCGCATGTAGGGCTGCACGTTGGCGCTGCCCGTGGCGAACATGGGCCGGTTCTGGCTGTCGATGATCTGGATGCGCAACCCCTCGGTCGTCATGTCGATGCGGAGCTGGGGACGGAACGTCTTGAGAACCGGGGAGGTCTCGATGAGGTTTTCCAGCCGCTTCTTGAGGCTCTCGAGGCGGTGACGCTCGCGGCGCTCCGCGTCGGCCATGGGCTGGGCTTCCACCCGGTTGCCCTGCGCCCGGCGCACGTCGCCGTCGTCGCGCAGGGGATCTCGACCGCCGCCGGGCACGGCGCTGGTTTCGGCCGAACTGCTGGGCCCGCCGGCGATCGCCACGTGCAGCGGCATGCGGAAGAACTCGGCAATGCCCTTGAGCTCTTCGCGCGGCACGATGCTGATCAGCCACATGACGAGGAAAAACGCCATCATGGCGGTGATGAAATCCGCGTAGGCGATCTTCCAGCTCCCCCCGTGGTGTCCGCCGCTCTTGCCCTTCTTGCGGCGAATCACCACACGGTGATTGTTGACGGTGCTCATTGCCCGCTCCGTCAGGCCTTGGCGGTCGACTTGGCTTGCCGGACGTGTTCTTCCAGCTCACCGAAGGTGGGGCGCACGCCCGAGTACAGCACCTTGCGACCGAACTCGACGGCGAGCTGCGGCGGGTAGCCGTTCATGCTGGCCAGCAGCGTGGTCTTGATGCATTCCAGCACCTTCACGGCCTCGGCCATGCGCCGGTCCACGCGCGAGGCCAGCGGCCCCACGAAGCCGTAGGCCAGCAGAATGCCCAGGAAGGTGCCCACCATGGCCTTGGAGATCAGGTCGCCCAGGATGGCCGGCGGCTGGTCCACCGCCGCCAGCGCCTTGATCACGCCCAGCACGGCGGCCACGATGCCGAATGCCGGCAGGCCGTCGGCCATCTGCTGCAGCGCATGCACCGGCACTTCGCGCTCGTGGCGGTAGGTCTCGATTTCCTCGTCCATGAGCGTTTCGATCTCGAACGAGCTCATGTTGCCGCTGATCATGATGCGCAGGTAGTCCGTGATGAACTCCATGAGCTTCTGGTCTTTCATGATGCGCGGGTATTCGCTGAAGATCGGACTGGAGGACGGATCTTCGATGTGCGACTCAATGGCCATCAGCCCTTCGCGCCGCGCCTTGTTCAGCAGGGTGTACAGGAGCGCCATCAGCTCCATGTAGACCTCTTTGCTGTACTGGGAGCTCTTGAGCGCATCGGGCAGCGCCTTCTTCACGAGGATCAGCGACTTCTTGCTGTTGCCCGCCAGGAAGGCGCCCAAGGCCGCGCCGAAGATCAGCGTGAGCTCGAATGGCTGGTACAGCGCGCCCAGATGGCCGCCGAGCGCGATGAAGCTGCCGACCACCGAGGCGATCACCACCAAATAACCGATAACAATCAACACATCAGGCCCCTGCCAACGAAGTCTAAAACCGGCGTCAATGATCCCCTGCTCCCCCCGGCCCAAAAAGCCGGGTTACGGGGGGTTTTTCAGGGCTTTTGATGTATTTGAGGCTGGGCGTCAGCCCGAGGCCGCCTCGGCGGCGGCAACCGCACGGCTGCCCGAGCGCGCCTTCGCCGCGGCCCGCGTCTTGCCGGCGCGGGGCGGAGGGCGGCAGATCGCGCAGACGAAATCCGTCTGCGGATCGTGGGCATGCGCGATGAAATGGCCGCCGCAGTGGCGGCACTCCGAAAGCTGCAGCATGCCGCTGTCGAAGAAGCGCACCAGCATCCAGGCCCGTGTGAAGCTCAGCACGGGCTCCGCGTTCTCGGCGCCTTCGACGCCCGCGTTCTCGAGATAGAGCCGGTAGGCGTCGATGACGGCGCGGATCCCCTTGCTGTTGGTGTGCTTGTCCAGGAACGAGTAGACGTTGTAGAACAGCGAGGAATGGATGTTCGGCAACCAGGTCATGAACCAGTCCACCGAGAACGGCAGCATGCCCTTCGGGGGCGAGCAGCCGCGAATCTCGCGATACAGGCGCGCCAGGCGGTCGTGGCTCAGGCTGGTTTCCGCCTCCAGCACCTGCAGGCGGGCGCCCAGGGAGATCATGGAACTGGCGAGGAGGATGTCGTCCGCTTCCTGGGAAACGCTCTTGATGGCCATGGCGCTTGAAGATCCGGAGGGTTGCGCGGGCCGTTCAGGCCAGCTCTTCGACGGGCTGCTTGGCAAGCAGGATGGTGGCGTGCGCCTGCTGCAGCGCGCCGCCCAGCACGTCCTGAGTCAGGGCGGAAAGCAGGCTGTAGTCGTCAAAGCGGAAACGGCACAGGAGCGAGCTGGAGCTGGCCAGCCTCACGAGCTGGGCGGGCGACAGGCGCATGAGAATGTCCGCCACCTCGCTGCTGAAGCCCAACCGGAACATCGAGGCAGCATAGTCATCGCGCAGCATGCGCTGGGCGAGAAGAAGATAGGACAGATTCACTTCACGGATATCTGCCAGCAAAGAACTTTCGACTTGTTGCACACCAGGCTCCCTGATCCCTACGTGCGAGGGTCCGTATCAACTACCAACAGTCACAAGCAGCAACGATTGCTTCGTAACCAGCTGCGTCCAGTTTTTATGCGAAATGTATCAGTAATTCGCAATTTAAGTAAAATTTACCACATCTCGTGTCATTTTCTATGACTAATATGACAAAAGTTTTTTGATGTTGCTCATAAGACAGATGAAGATACAACTTGACATGCAACTATCTGACAAATTTACGTCAATTTGCCAAATAGACATTCAAAAAGTTGTGTTCTTTACGGAATGAAATCGGCGCTTTTAACCACAATGGGCACCGTACCGATCACCTCGTTAGCTTCGCCCAGCGCAACCGCGCGCTTGTCGACAATGTCGCTATTTGGCAACGCCAGCGCCAGCGTCCGACACCCGCGCCTCCATAGATTCGTCTGACACTCCGCAATGCCCAACGCAGAAGACAGCTTGGTCGAATATGCCCCGCTCGTTCGGAAGCTGGCCCTGCAATTGCTCGCGCGCCTGCCGGCCAGCGTCGAACTGGACGACCTGATACAGGCCGGCATGATCGGCCTGCTGGACGCCGTGCGCCGCTACCAGGAAACCGCCGACGCGCAATTCGAGACCTACGCCACCACCCGCATCCGGGGGGCCATGCTGGACGAGCTGCGCGGCCAGGACTGGCTGCCCCGCAGCGTGCGCGCCAAGGCCCGCAAGATAGAACAGGCCATCCAGCAGCTCGAGCAGAAGCTCATGCGCGCGCCCACCGAGGCCGAGATCGCCGCACAGCTGGAGCTGCCCCTGGCCGAATATCAGACCCTGCTGCACGACGCCCAGGGCGTGCAGATCGTCCACTATGAAGACTTTTCGTCCGATACGGACAGCGCGTCGGACCAGGCCGACTGGGCGGCTTCCCTCAATGCCGGCAACGCCCAGGCCGGCAATCCGCTCGATTCCCTGCTGGCCGGCGACTTCCGCCAGGCGCTCATCCACGCCATCGACGCCCTGCCCGAGCGCGAAAAGCTCCTGCTCTCGCTCTGCTACGAGCAGGGACTGAACCTCAAGGAAATCGGCGCCATCATGAACGTAACCGAGGCCCGGGTCTGCCAGCTGCGCTCCCAGGCCACCGCCCGCATCCGCGCCAAGCTGCGCGAGCAGGCCTGGCAGGATCTGCCGCACGAACAGCAGATGGCGCAGATCATCTGAGGCCCGCCGGCGCCGGCGTGCATGGCGCGCCGCCGCCCGACGTCCCCCCTCCTCCACCCGGCGGATTGACCTTCGTAAAACAGCCCTAAAGATTGATTTGGCCCTGCCGTAATCCTGGCAACGGAGAAATTCGGCGTCGCAAGAAGACGAATTCTCCCGTTACTACGATGGGCGGCCCAGCTGCCCGGTTTGAAGAAGCCTTTCTCTCTTGGGAGCCAAAACATGGCTGCAGTTATCAACACCAACTACTTGTCCCTGGTTGCCCAGACCAACCTGAACAAGTCCCAGTCCGCTCTGGGTACCGCCATCGAACGCCTGTCGTCGGGCCTGCGCATCAACAGCGCCAAGGACGACGCCGCCGGCATGGCCATCGCCAACCGCTTCACGGCGAACGTCAAGGGCCTGACCCAGGCCGCCCGCAACGCCAACGACGGCATCTCGCTGGCCCAGACCACCGAAGGCGCCGCCTCGGAAGTCAACACCCACCTGCAACGCATCCGCGAACTGACCGTGCAGGCCGCCAACGGCAGCTACTCGCAAGAACAGCTCGATTCGATGCAGGACGAAATCAACCAGCGCCTGTCCGACATCAACCGCATCTCGGAACAGACCGACTTCAACGGCGTAAAGGTCCTGTCGGATTCCGCCAAGCCCCTGACGCTGCAAGTCGGCGCCAACGACGGCGAAACCATCACGCTGAACCTGACGGAAATCAGTGTTAAGACGCTGGGCCTGGATGGGTTCAACGTGAATGGTTCCGGAGTGACGCAGAACCGCAACGCCACCGTCACGGACATCCTGGGAGCCAAGGGCAACGAAGCAGTTGCTGGCTCTGGTGTATATACGGTGGAAACCACGCACACCGCCGCGACTGCCGAGCAAGTTTTTGGCAAGCTGGCTGGCGGCGATAAGGTAGCCGTTGGCGGTACGACGTATACCTATGACGCCGACAAAGGCAATTTCACTTTCTCGAGCAAGGCTACGGGTGAGACTGCCATTGGCGCACTTGCTGCCAAGCAAATTCCGACGAATGGTACGGTGACCGGCACCTATACGAGCAAGACCACGTCGGCCGAATTCGAAGTTGATTCGACGGGCAAGGTGACGCTCAATGGCCAGCAAGCTTACCTTTCCGCCGCCGGTGAACTGACCACGAACGACAATGGCGCAACCAAAGCAACGATGGACAATATGTTCAAGGCCATCGCAGCTGGTGCCAAGGATGATGGCACTTCCACCGCGTACTTGAATGCCGGAGCTTCCATCACCGTTAACGGTACGAAGTACTCCCAAGGCGCTGCCACTTTTGCCGACGTCACGGGCAATGACATCGGTGAAATTGCATTTACCGACGTTGCCTCGAAGGACACGGTCCTGAATCTCGCGAAAGGCACGGGCAACACCGTGGTTGATCTTGGTAGTGGCATTTTTGCTGCTCAGATCACGCTGATCGACGGCACCGCCAAGGGCGACACCGCTACCAACATCCCGGGCACGTTCGTGGATGCGAAGGGCAATTTCACAGATGTCGAGCATTTCGAGACTGAATACACGGTCAACAAGGATACCGGTGAGGTCAAGGTTTCTGGTGGCACCGGTTCGGGCGCCTACGCACCAGCAATTGGCGAGACCGTCAAAGTTGACAGCAACGGCAAGCTCACGACGGAAGCCACCAGCAAGGGCACCAAGACCACCGACCCGCTGAAGACCCTCGACGCCGCCTTCACCAAGCTCGACAAGCTGACCGGTGAACTGGGTGCCGTGCAGAACCGCCTGGAATCGACGATCTCCAACCTGAACAACGTGGTCAACAACCTGTCGTCGGCCCGCTCGCGCATTCAGGACGCGGACTACGCCACGGAAGTGTCGAACATGTCCAAGGCCCAGATCCTGCAACAGGCCGGCACCTCGGTTCTGGCGCAAGCCAACCAAGTGCCGCAAACCGTGCTGTCGCTGCTGCGTTAATCCGCAGCAACGACCGACGGTCAGGGCAGGCAGGCTGCAAGGCCTGCCCGCTCCATCTTTCGCACCGGATTCTCATATCCGGGCGCAACAAGCCGGCGCAAGCCGGCTTGTTTGCATCCGCCTCTTCGAAAAAGAGACTCCGAAACATGACAGAGCCCGCCCTTCTTCGCAATAACCGCTGGTGGGAGCACTACGCAATCCGCTATCTGGTTCCCACCATGACTGGCATGCTGTTTCTGCGCTGGCTGCAATTGGCCGTGCCAGAATTCTTTTCGCCCCTGCTGCCAGCTGCCGGAATCCTTGCCGAACCGTTCACCTTCAAAAACCTCGGCATGGCCGAACTGCTCGTCTGGGCAGGTGGGGGATTCGCCTTCGCGTACCTGGCGTCGCTCCCCATTCTTGTGTTCCACGCGACGCGCTCGCTGGAAGCAGCGGATTCGTCCGCACTGCGCCGCGCGTCTACGCCGGCGGCCGCAACCGTCTTCCTGATTGGCGCAACCAGCGCACTGCTTGCCGCCAAACACCTGGTGCAACGTAATGAGCCATGGCTCGCCGTCGCCGCACTCAGCATCGTCCTCATCTTTAGCCTCATTCAATTGCTCCGCATCGTCCGCGCGACGCAGCGCGGTTTTCCCGCGGCCAAGTTTGCAAGCGATCTCGCCAAGGCCCGCACATCGGGCGGAAGTTGGACTAGAAAAAGAACCACGGACTATGTCACGTCATATCGGCATCTGCGCGAACACGGCAACGCCGCCTTTATTGTTCTGCTGCAGGCCGCACTGTGCGCACTGCTTTATGCCTGCCTCACTGCGACCCAAGACTCCGGTACCTGGGGAAACTGGACGCCATCACAATGGGCCGCATACGCCATGTCGTTCGTCTTGACGGTCTTGTGGATCGGTCCATCGGTCGCAGTCCATATGCTGAGCCAAAAAATGGAGGCGGACCTTATATCTGGACGCCCAGCCGTCACTTCCCCGAAGGCCAGTGCGCATACCCATCCCGCAAATCCACCGCCATCGATATCTGATCGGCCGGCCGCGGCTGCGATCAACATCAAACTAGTGCTGCGCATACTCAAGGCGGTATCGCCATTTTCGTCATGGCTGCTGCCCATGGCCTTCATTCCGCCCATCATGCTACTGTGGACGCATGTGGCGAATTTGCATTATCCAGCCCTGCTGATGCCCGCCATCAGCACCACTGCCGGACTGGGTGCGCTGTTGCTGATAGGCAGCCTGGTATGGCTGTTATGGATACTATGCTTGGCCTTTCCTTCGCTGCTGATCGCAATGCTTGCCTCTCTATACGGCTCAGGCAGTGCGCCGAGAAGGCTTGCATACGCCTGGTTCTGCACAAGCCTGAGTGCCGCCGTCTGGAGTTTCATTCTGACCCGCCTGCCGGCTGTTCCGGGCCCATGGTTCTATCTCGTCTATGTTGCGCTGGCGCTTCCCGTTGCCATCGCGGTCTGGACACGCCCTCCCGCCGGGGTCAAACCGCCCGCCGGCGAGCGTGCGCGGCGTGGGCGCGCATTCCTGATGGGCTTTCTGGCCTTGATCTCTGGGTTATTTGCGCTTTTCCTTCTGCTGATTCCGCTGTATCTATTGATGCGAAGCTACGGCAAAGAGCTCGACAATGCGCTTCTCAGTGCTGGCGTCATCGGATTCGCTTTTCTGGGCGCGCTGGTGCCCGGAATTGTCTATACCTGGCAGTACAGAACGGACAAAGCAGCCGGCCATTCTCCAATGTCGGCCAGCACATTCGCCATGATCCTGCTGATTCCCCCCGCAATTTCGGCCATACTCATGAACGCAATTCCGCAGCAGCTCAATCACATGACGCTGGTTTCTACGGGGATCGCCGATCTGGGCGGAGAATCGGCCAGACCCGCGCTCCACCGCCTGCCAGACAAATGGACCGACCAGGACCGCCTGCTTACCGCCGACTTTCCCTCATTGGGCCAGTGCACCAAAGCAAACATCTCCCAACCTGAATCCGCAGGGTGGCTGTGCGGGTACCGAAACTTTTCGTTCGGCACCACCCAGCTATTCTGCAATACGCCCTATGCCGACGAACGAGGACAATTCACCAACTCCCCGCTGACATGCCTGGTATTCGTCGGCCACCAGGTCACCGACCTGGTGCATCTGCCCAAGCCAGGCCGGACCCGCTGACCGTGCCTGCAGAAGCCACGGCCCCGCCTTGACAAGCGGCCGTGGAAGGTGGATTTTTGCCATCTTCTCCCCCTTTTGATGCCCATCGGACACACCCATAATTGCCGTCGCATGCTTTTGTATCATTTTTTTTCTATTCATGAGCGGCACCTCTCCCCACAACGCGCAGTCCGATTCGTCCCCGCCCTCCACTGAGCGAGGCCGGCCGCCCCCTGACGAGCAGACCCGCCGCCTGCAGGAAGAAAACCAGGCTTTGCGCGAGCTGCTGGCGGCGCAGGTGCAGGCGCAATTGCCGCCTGCGCGCGCGCCGCATCCGCTCAAACGCCTGTGCTGGTGGCTGATTTCCGCGCCCGGCGCGGCGATGGCGCGCTGGCTGCGGGCGCTGCGGCGCGAGGCGCCGCCGATTACCGGGCGCAAGCTGGGCTGCGCCACGATCACGGTGCTGTACACCCTGACCATTTACGGCGCGCTGGTGCTGCTGGTGGTCTACTGGAGCACGCCCAACGGCAGCCACGTGGCCATGCCCGCCGCGAATCCGGTGCCGCTGCCTTTGCAGGCCTTGCCCGCGCTGCAGGCCGAGTCGCTGCCGTCTCCGGCGCCGGCCGGCGAAGAAGCGCCGTCCGTGCCGCCGGTTCCGGCGCCGCCCCGGGAAGAAAGACCGCCCGCGCCGCCGCTTACCGAGCCGGCCGGCGAGGAAAAACCGGCCTCGCCGAGGCCGGACAGCCCTGCATCCGCCGACCCGCCGCGCGCCCCGCACGACGACGCGCCCGGGACGCCGGCGGCGGCTCCCGCCGCGGCGGGTCCGCGCTCTGCCTTGCGCATCACGGAGATCCCGGCGCAGGACCCGCAGGCCTGGCTGCGCGAGCTGCGCCAGGCGCTGCAGGCCTGCGCGGAACGCGGGTTTTTCGAGCGCCCGGAATGCGCCTGGGACGCGCGTGAACGGTATTGCGCGCCGCATCGCGCCTGGGGCTCGGTCAAGGAGTGCCCGGCCCGGCCTTGAGCGGGCATGCGCCATCATGCCGGACCGCGGCTTGCGCCGGCCGGAAAAAAAGCGCCGGCCCTGGGGAGGAACCGGCGCTTTCGCCTGCACCCGGCGGCTTGCCCGCGGGCTTATTTCTTCTTCATCGGCGGCAGGTCGGTGCACACGCCTTCGGCGACTTCGGCGGCCATGCCGACGGATTCGCCCAGGGTCGGGTGCGGGTGGATGGTTTTGGCGATGTCGACGACGTCGGCGCCCATTTCCACGGCCAGGCACAGTTCGCTGATGAGGTCGCCGGCATGGGTGCCCACGATGCCGCCGCCGAGGATGCGGTGGTTGCCGGCGTCGAAGATGAGCTTGGTGAAGCCTTCGTCGCGGCCGTTGGCGATGGCGCGGCCGGAGGCGGCCCAGGGGAATACGCCCTTCTCGATCTTGATGCCCTGCTTCCTGGCTTCGTCTTCGGTGAGGCCGACCCACGCGACTTCGGGGTCGGTGTAGGCCACCGAGGGGATGACGCGGGCGTCGAAGAAGGACTTCTGGCCGGCGGCGGCTTCGGCGGCCACGTGGCCTTCATGCACGGCCTTGTGGGCCAGCATGGGCTGGCCGACGATGTCGCCGATGGCGTAGATGTGCGGCACGTTGGTGCGCATCTGGCGGTCGACTTCGATGAAGCCGCGGTCGGTGACGGCGATGCCTGCGCGGTCGGCGCCGATCTTCTTGCCGTTGGGGCTGCGGCCCACGGCCTGCAGCACCAGGTCGTAGCGCTGCGGCTCCTTGGGCGCGCCCTCGCCTTCGAAGCTGACGTAGATGCCGTCCTTCCTGGCTTCGGCGCCCACGGTCTTGGTCTTCAACATGATGTTGTCGAAGCGGTGGGCGTTCTTCTTCTGCCAGACCTTGACCAGGTCGCGGTCGGCGCCCTGCATCAGGCCGTCCAGCATTTCGACCACGTCCAGGCGCGCGCCCAGCGTGGAGTACACGGTGCCCATTTCCAGGCCGATGATGCCGCCGCCGATGACGAGCATCTTCTTGGGAATCTCGCGCAGCAGCAGCGCGCCGGTCGAGTCGACGATGCGGTCGTCCTGGGGCAGGAACGGCAGTTTCACCGACTGGCTGCCGGCGGCGATGATGGCCTGCTTGAAGCGGATGGTCTGGGTCTTGCCGTCGGCCGCCTTGACCCTCAGGTGGTTGGGGTCGGCGAATTCGCCCACGCCCTGCACCACGGTGACTTTGCGCGCCTTGGCCATGCCGGCCAGGCCGCCGGTCAGCTTGGCGACCACGCTGTTCTTGTAGGCGCGCAGCTTGTCCAGGTCGATCTCGGGTTCGCCGAAGCTAATGCCGTGGGCGGCCAGTTCGCGGGCCTCGTCGATGACGGCGGCGTTGTGCAGCAGGGCCTTGGACGGGATGCAGCCCACGTTCAGGCAGACGCCGCCCAGCGTGTCGTAGCGTTCGACCAGCACGGTGGCCATGCCCAGGTCGGCGGCGCGGAAGGCGGCGGAGTAGCCGCCGGGGCCGGCGCCCAGCACCAGCATGTCGCATTCGAGGTCGGCCGAGCCGCCATAGCTGGCGGCGGCCGGCGCGGCAGCAGGCGCGGCCGCTTCGGCCCGGGCGGCCTGCGGCGCGGCGGCTTCGGCCTCGGGCGCGGACGCCGGCGCGGACGCGGCGCCGCTTTCGGCGGCTTCCACTTCCAGGATCACCGAGCCTTCCGACACCTTGTCGCCCACCTTCACGGCAATCGACTTCACCACCCCGCCCTGCGAGGCGGGAATCTCCATGGACGCCTTGTCGGATTCCACGGTGATCAGGCTCTGCTCGGGCTTGATCGTGTCGCCCGCCGCCACCAGCACCTCGATGACTTCCACTTCCTTGAAGTCGCCGATGTCGGGAACTTTGATTTGCACGGTATTGCTCATGAGGCTCCCCGTTTACAGCGCGATGCGGCGGAAGTCGCCCAGCACGGCGCCCAGATAGGCGTTGAAGCGCGCGGCGGCGGCGCCGTCGATGACGCGGTGGTCATACGACAGCGACAGCGGCACGATCAGGCGCGGCACGAACTGCTTGCCATCCCAGACCGGCTGGTGCGATGAGCGCGACACGCCCAGGATGGCCACTTCGGGCGCGTTGATGATGGGGGTGAACGAGGTGCCGCCGATGCCGCCGAGCGACGAGATCGAGAAGCAGCCGCCCTGCATTTCCGCGGGCGAGATCTTGCCTTCGCGGGCCTTCTTGGACAGCTCGCCCATTTCCTTGGCGATGTCCAGGATGCCCTTCTTGTCGGCGTCGCGGATCACCGGCACCACCAGGCCGTTGGGCGTGTCGGCGGCGAAGCCGATGTGGTAGTAATGCTTCAGCACCAGGTTGTCGCCGTCGAGCGAGGCGTTGAATTCCGGGAACTTCTTCAGGGCCGCGACCACGGCCTTGATGATGAAGGCCAGCATGGTGACCTTGATGCCGGCCTTCTCGTTTTCCTTGTTGAGCGTGACGCGCAGGGCTTCCAGGTCGGTAATGTCCGCGACGTCGTTGTTGGTGACGTGCGGGATCATGACCCAGTTGCGGTGCAGGTTGGCGCCCGAGATTTTCTTGATGCGCGACAGCGGCTTGGACTCGATGGGGCCGAACTTGGTGAAATCCACCTTGGGCCAGGGCAGCAGGCCCAGCGCGGCGCCGTCGGCCGAACCGCCGGCGGCGGCGCCCGGCGCCGCGCCCGAGGCCAGCGCCTGCTTGACGTAGGCGCGCACGTCGTCGGCCGTGATGCGTTCCTTGGGACCGGTGCCCTTGACCTTGCTGAGGTTCACGCCCAGCTCGCGGGCGAACTTGCGCACCGAGGGCGAGGCATGCGGCAGCTGGCCGGGTTTCAGGCCCGGGTCTTCGAGCGCGGCGGTAGGCGCGGGACGCGCGGCAGGGGCCGGCGCGGACGGCGCGGCGCTTTCCGCCTTGGGCGCGGGCGCGGCGGCCTCGGCCTTGGGTGCGGGCGCGGCGGCGGCCGGCTGGGCCTTGGGCGCGGCCTGGCCTTCGACCACGGCGATCACGGAGCCCTTGGACACCTTGTCGCCCACCTTGACCTTCACTTCCTTGACCACGCCGCCCTGCGAAGCGGGGATCTCCATGGAAGCCTTGTCGGATTCCACGGTGATCAGGCTCTGCTCGGCCTTGATCGTGTCGCCCGCCGAGATCATGACTTCGATGACTTCGACTTCCTTGAAGTCGCCGATATCGGGAACCTGGATTTCAACCGGGCCGGAGGAAGCGGCTTGCTCGGCGGCGGCCGGCGCGGCAGGCGCGGCCTGGGCGGGCTGCGGCTGGGCGGCCTCGGCCCTGGGCGCTTGCGGCGCGGCCGCCGCGGCGCCGCCTTCGGCCGCTTCCACTTCCAGGATCACCGAGCCTTCCGACACCTTGTCGCCCACCTTCACGCTGACCGACTTCACCACCCCGCCCTGCGAGGCCGGAATCTCCATCGACGCCTTGTCCGATTCCACGGTGATCAGGCTCTGCTCGGCCTTGATCGTGTCGCCCGCCGACACCAGCACCTCGATGACTTCCACTTCCTTGAAATCGCCGATGTCGGGAACCTTGATTTGCACGACGTTGCTCATGTCTCTTTACCCTCAGGCGTATTGCGGGTTGGCTTTGTTCGGATTGATGCCGTACTTCTTGATGGCTTCGGCCACCTTGGAGGCGGGAACCTTGCCTTCGTCGGCGAGCGCGCGCAGCGCGGCCAGCACCACGAAATGGCGGTCCACTTCGAAGTGCTCGCGCAGCTTGTAGCGGAAATCCGAGCGGCCGAACCCGTCGGTGCCCAGCACCTTGTATTCGCGGCCCTTGGGCATGAACGGACGGATCTGGTCGGCAAACAGCTTCATGTAGTCGGTGGAGGCGATGATGGGGCCCTCCGTCTTGGCGAGCTGTTCGGTCACGTAGGCGACCTGCGGGGTCTTGTCTTCGGGGTGCAGCATGTTGTGGCGCTCGGCGTCCAGGCCGTTGCGGCGCAGCTCGGTGAAGCTGGTCACGCTCCAGACGTCGGAAGCCACGCCGAAGTCGGCCTCCAGCAGTTCCTGGGCGGCCAGGACTTCGCGCAGGATGGTGCCCGAGCCCATGAGCTGCACGCGGTTCTTGCCCTTGCCGTGCGATTTCAGCTTGTACATGCCGCGGATGATGCCTTCCTCGTCGCCCGGGGTCAGGCCGGGCTGCGGGTAGTTTTCATTCATCACCGTCAGGTAGTAGTACACGTTCTCCTGGTCTTCCACCATGCGCTTGAGGCCATGCTGGATGATGACAGCCAGTTCGTGCGCGAACGTGGGGTCGTAGGACACGCAGTTCGGGATGGTCGAGGCCAGGATGTGGCTGTGGCCGTCTTCGTGCTGCAGGCCCTCGCCGTTGAGCGTGGTGCGTCCGGCCGTGCCGCCCAGCAGGAAGCCGCGCGCCTGCATATCGCCGGCGGCCCAGGCCAGGTCGCCGATGCGCTGGAACCCGAACATCGAGTAGTAGATGTAGAACGGGATCATGATGCGGTTGTTCGAGGAGTACGACGTGGCCGCCGCGATCCACGAGCTCATGGCGCCCGCTTCGTTGATGCCTTCCTGCAGGAGCTGGCCGTCGGCCGCCTCCCGGTAATACATGACCTGGTCCTTGTCGACCGGCACGTATTTCTGGCCTTCCGGCGCGTAGATGCCGATCTGGCGGAACAGGCCTTCCATGCCGAAGGTGCGCGATTCGTCGGCCAGGATGGGCACGACGCGCGGACCGAGCTGCTTGTCGCGCAGGATCTGGTTGAGCACGCGCACGAAAGCCTGGGTGGTGGAGATCTCGCGGCCCTCGGCGGTGGGTTCGAGCACGGCCTTGAAGGCGTCCAGCGCCGGCACCTTGAGCTGCTCGTCGGCCTTCTGGCGGCGCTTGGGCAGATAGCCGCCCAGGGCCTTGCGGCGCTCGTGCAGGTATTGCATCTCGGGCGAGTCTTCCGCCGGTTTGAAGTACGGCAGCTCGGCCAGCTTGTCGTCCGGGATCGGTATGGCGAAGCGGTCGCGGAACTCGCGGATGGAATCCAGCTCCAGCTTCTTCTGCTGGTGAGTGGGGTTCTTGGCCTGGCCGACGTGGCCCATGCCATAGCCCTTGATGGTCTTGGCCAGGATGACGGTGGGCTGGCCCTGGTGCTTGACGGCGGCGTCGAAGGCGGCGTAGACCTTGTGCGGATCGTGGCCGCCGCGGTTCAGGCGCCAGATGTCTTCGTCGCTCATGCGCGAGACGGCCTCCAGCAGCTTGGGATGCTTGCCGAAGAAGTGCTCGCGCACGAACTTGCCGTCGTTGGCCTTGTAGGCCTGGTATTCGCCGTCCACGGTTTCTTCCATGATGCGGCGCAGAATGCCTTCCTTGTCGTGCGCCAGCAGCGGATCCCAGTAGCCGCCCCAGATCAGCTTGATGACGTTCCAGCCCGAGCCGCGGAAGTCGCCCTCGAGTTCCTGGATGATCTTGCCGTTGCCGCGCACCGGGCCGTCCAGGCGCTGCAGGTTGCAGTTGATGACGAAGATGAGGTTGTCGAGCTTTTCGCGGGCCGCCAGGGCGATGGCGCCCAGCGACTCGGGTTCGTCCATTTCGCCGTCGCCGCAGAACACCCAGACTTTGCGCTTGCTGGTGTCGGCGATGCCGCGGGCGTGCAGGTACTTGAGGAAGCGCGCCTGGTAGATGGCCATCAGCGGGCCCAGGCCCATGGACACCGTGGGAAACTGCCAGAAGTCCGGCATCAGCTTGGGGTGCGGGTACGACGACAGGCCCTTGCCATCGACTTCCTGGCGGAAGTGGTTGAGCTGGTCTTCGGTGAGGCGGCCTTCGAGATAGGCGCGGCCGTACATGCCGGGCGAGGTGTGGCCCTGGAAATAGACCAGGTCGCCGCCATGGTCTTCCGTCTCGGCGTGCCAGAAGTGGTTCTGGCCGCAGCCGATCATGGTGGCCAGCGAGGCGAACGAGGCGATGTGGCCGCCCAGGTCGCCGCCGTCGGGCGGGTTGTGCTTGTTGGCCTTGACCACCATGGCCATGGCGTTCCAGCGCACGTACGAGCGGATGCGCGCCTCGAGTTCGAGGTTGCCGGGGTGGGCGGGCTCCAGGCCGGGAGGAATCGTGTTGACGTAGGCGGTATTGGGCGAGAACGGGATGTGCGCGCCGGAACGGCGGGCTTCGTCGATCAGGCGCTCCAGCAGGTAGTGCGCGCGCTCCGGCCCTTCGCGGTCGAGGACTGCCGCCAGGGCTTCAAGCCATTCCTGGGTTTCTTGGGTGTCTTCGTCGTTGGCGGCCTGCACGGCGCCGGCCTGGGCGTAAGAGGACATCGTGTGTCTCCTGTTGGGGTTCGTTCATGACCACGCCCGCTTATTCGATGTATATGTCGATGTACTCGCGGACCAGGCGCGCCGGCCGGGATCTTCCGGGCCGCCACGGCAGGATGGGTCGGGCTGTATCGAGAAAGACCGCTGCAGGGTCGGTTCCCTATTAGCGGGCATTCTAAGAAAGAAGACGGATCGCCCGCAAGGAAAATTTCATGTTGCGGTACGACATTTTATAATGTGAAAAATTGACGAAAAGCTGAACACCTGCGACCGCGATTTCGTCATACTTTGCGGACTATGGCAAAAGAGAGGCCCGGTCTCCGGGAATTACGTCCCGACACGAATTAAAATGCGGACTCATTCCCAGCCTAATTCCATGTCCAGCGCGCCAAAGTCGAATATACCCACTCCGTTTCACGATCACGCCCGCACGCGCCGGCGTGGGGTGTACTGGCTGACGCCCGCCCTGGTGCTCGTCCTGTACATCTGCGTGATGGGGGTGTTTTTCTGGTTGCAGCGCATCCATGACGACAGCGTCATGTTTGTGACCATCGACCAGGAAATGCGCCAGCAGCGCCTCATCTGGGTGGTGCTGGCGCTGTCGTGCGTGATTGTCATCAGCCTGCTGATGCTGTGGCGCTACACGCGCTTCCGCTCGGCCGCCGAGGCCGCGCTCATCGCCGAGACGGGTTTCCGCCGCGCCATGGAGAACTCCATGTCCACCGGCATGCGCGTGCTCGACATGGAAGGCCGCATCGCCTACGTGAATCCGGCGTTCTGCCGCATGATCGGCTGGAACGAGGCCGACCTCATCGGCCGCAGCCCGCCCTTCCCCTACTGGGTGCCCGGCCGCCACGAGCAGCACCAGCACACGCTGGATGTGCTCATGTCGGGCAAGACGCCCAGCAGCGGGCTGGAAGTGGAGGCGCAGCGCCGCGACGGCTCGCGCTTCACGGCGCGCATGTACGTGTCGCCGCTGCTGGACCCCAACGGCAACCAGATCGGCTGGATGACCTCCATGACCGACATTACCGAACCCAAGCGCATCCGCGAGGCGCTGACCGCCGCGCACGAGCGTTTCATGACCGTGCTGGAGGGCCTGGACGACGCGATTTCCGTCACCGCCGACACGCACGACGGCCTGGAGCTGCTGTTCGCCAACCGCACGTACCGGCGCGTGTTCGGCGCCCAGACGGGCGGCCACGACGAGCTGCTGGCCGGCCGCCGGGGCCGTTTCACGGACGAATCGGTGGAAGTGTTCGCGCCCTCCGTGCAGCGCTGGTTCGAGGTGCACCACCGCATGCTGGCCTGGACCGACGGCCGGCGCGTGCGCATGCAGGTGGCCCGCGACATCACCGAGCGGCGCAATCACGAGGAAGCCTCCCGCATACAGCAGGAAAAGATCCAGCTCACCAGCCGCCTGACCACCATGGGCGAGATGGCCTCGTCGCTGGCGCACGAGCTGAACCAGCCGCTGACCGCCATCGCCAACTACAGCATGGGCGCCGTGGCCCTGGTGAAAGCCGGCCACACCAGCCCCAACATGCTGCTGCCGGCGCTGGAAAAGGCCGCCTCGCAAGCCGAGCGGGCCGGCAAGATCATCAGCCGCATCCGCGAATTCGTGAAGCGCAGCGAGCCGCGCCGCCAGCGCGTGGCCATCGGCCGCATCGTGGAAAACGCCATCGGCTTCGCGGAAATCGACGCGCGCAAGCGCCGCATCCGCATCGAGAGCTTCGTGCCCTCGAACGCGCCCGACGTGCTGGCCGACCCGATTCTCATCGAACAGGTGCTGCTCAACCTGCTCAAGAATGGCCTGGAGGCCATGGAAAAGAGCGAGTCCGACGAACTCAAGGTGGCGGTCATTCCGCACGAGCAGCATATCGAAGTGGCGGTGGTGGACCGCGGCCACGGCCTGGCCGAGCCCGAGCGCCTGTTCGAACCGTTCTTCAGCACCAAGTCCCAGGGCCTGGGCATGGGATTGAATATCTGCCGTACCATTATCGAATCGCATCACGGCCGCCTGTGGGCAGATCCCAACCCCGCCGGCGGCACCATCTTCCGCTTCACCCTGCCCTGCGCAACCTCCCAGGCGCAGGCCCAGAACGATCAGTCCGAGGAGTTGCATGCATGAACACGCCCCCCCTGTCGAGCACGGTTTTCATCGTCGATGACGACGAAGCGGTACGCGATTCGCTGCGCTGGCTGCTGGAAGCCAATGGCTACCGCGTGCGCGCCTACGCCAGCGGCGAGACCTTCCTCGAAGATTACGACCCCGCCCAGGTGGGCGTGCTCATCGCCGACGTGCGCATGCCCGGCATGAGCGGCCTGGAGCTGCAGGAGCAGATCATCGCCCGCAACGCGCCCCTGCCCATCGTCTTCATCACCGGCCACGGCGACGTGCCCATGGCGGTGTCGACCATGAAGAAAGGCGCGGTGGACTTCCTGGAAAAGCCGTTCAACGAATCTGACCTGCGCGAGATCGTAGCCCGCATGCTGGAGCAGGCCACCGAGCGCGTGAGCAAGCACCAGGCGCAGAAGGATCACGAAGCCATGCTGGCGCGCCTGACCGCGCGCGAGCAGCAGGTGCTGGAGCGCATCGTCGCCGGCCGCCTCAACAAGCAGATCGCCGACGACCTGGGCATCAGCATCAAGACCGTCGAGGCGCATCGCGCCAACATCATGGAAAAACTCGAAGTGACCACCGTAGCAGACCTGATGAAAGTCGCCCTGGCAAAGCCGGAGGCGCACGCATGACCGCCATCCGGCCGAACCAAGGCGGTTCCGCAAGCCGCGAGCCCCTGACCCCTGGCCTGCGCGCCGGGCGCGCGGAGGCCCGCGCATGACCGCAAGAATTATCGACGGCGCCGCCCTGTCGCAACGCATCCGCGAGGAAGTCGCCCGGCGCGTGGCGGCCCTGTCGGCCCGGGGCGTGCGTCCCGGCCTGGCCGTGGTGCTGGTGGGCGAAGACCCGGCCTCCCAGGTGTACGTGCGCAACAAGGTCGCCGCCTGCGAAAAAGCCGGCCTGCATTCCGTCAAGGAGCAGTACCCGGCCGACATGACCGAGGCCGAGCTGCTGGCCCGCATCGACGCGCTGAACCAGGACCCGTCCATCCACGGCATCCTGGTGCAGCTTCCCCTGCCCAAGCACATGGACGCCCACCGCGTCATCGAGGCGATCGCGCCCGAGAAAGACGTGGACGGCTTCCATATCAGCAACGCCGGCCTGCTCATGACCGGCCAGCCGCTGTTCCGGCCCTGCACGCCCTACGGCGTCATGAAAATGCTGGAATCCGAAGGCGTGCCGCTGCGCGGCGCCGAGGCGGTCATCGTGGGCGCGAGCAACATCGTCGGCAAGCCCATGGCCATGCTGCTGCTGGCGGCCGGCGCCACCATCACCATCTGCAATTCCAAGACGCGCGACCTGGGCGCCCAGACCCGCCGCGCCGACGTGCTGGTGGTGGCCACGGGCAAGCCCGGCATGATCGACGGCTCCATGATCAAGCCTGGGGCCGTCGTCATCGACGTGGGCATCAACCGCGGCCCCGACGGCAAGCTGTGCGGCGACGTGGATTTCGCCTCCGCGAAGGAAGTCGCCGGCGCCATCACGCCCGTGCCCGGCGGCGTGGGCCCCATGACCATCGCCATGCTGCTGGTCAACACCGTCGAAGCGGCCGAGCGCGCCGCGGGCTGACGCGCGCGCCATGCCGGGAAGGCGCGCCGCTTTCCCGGCCGGCGAGCCCCGCCCCGCCGGCGGGATCCTCCGGTGAACCCTTGCCGATGCGGCCTTTCCGGCAAAGCCCGTTCTCTGGCGTCCGCCGCGCCGGCCGCGCTTGATTTCCCGCGTTCAGCCCCCACCCTTTACCTATTCCCGTTTTCTTTACGCGTGCAGGCCATGACCCAGAATCCCCTTCTCGCTCCCGTTTCAGACCTGGTCGATTACGCGGCCGTCAAGCCCGCGCACATCGTGCCCGCCGTCGAGGAGCTGCTGGCCGGCGCGCGCCTGGCGGTGGACCGCGCCGCCGATCCCGCCCTGCCCCCCACGTGGGAGGCCGTGATCGAGCCGCTGGACACCGCTTCCGAACGCTTGTGGCGCGCCTGGTCGGTGGCCGGACACCTGAACGCCGTGGTCAACACGCCCGAGCTGCGCGAGGCCTATAACGCCGCGCTGCCGCGGGTTACCGAATTCTCCACCTGGGTGGGCCTGCACGAAGGACTCTACCGGCAGTACCAGCGCCTGGCCGCGTCCGCCGATTTCGCCTCGTGGAGCCCCGTGCGCCGCCGCATCGTCGAACTGGCCCTGCGCGACTTCCGCCTGAGCGGCGTCGAACTGCAAGGCGCGGACCGCGAGCGCTACGCCGAGATTTCCGACCGCGAGGCCCAGTCCTCGCAGAAGTTCTCGGAAAACGTGCTGGACGCCATCGACGCCTGGTCGCTCCACGTCGAAGACGAATCGCGCCTGGCCGGCATTCCGGCCGACGTGCTGCAGGCCGCGCGCGCCGACGCCGAACAGGAAGGCAAGGCCGGCTGGAAACTCACGCTCAAGATGCCCTGCTATCTGCCCGTGATGCAGTACGCCCGCGACCGCGCGCTGCGCGAGGCGCTCTACCGCGGCTACGGCACCGTGGCCTCCGAGCAGGGCGACGCCCGCTACGACAATTCGCCGCTCATCGAAGAGCTGCTGGCGCTGCGCGCCGAGGAGTCGCGGCTGCTGGGCCTGGGCACCTTCGCGGCCTTGCGGCTGCAGACCCGCATGGCGCGCGACGCGGCCGAGGTCACCGCCTTCCTGCGCGACCTGGCGGCGCGCGCCAAGCCCTATGCCGAACGCGACCTGGCCGGGCTCAAAGCCTACGCGGCCGCCGAGCTGGGGCTGTCCGACCTGCAGCCCTGGGACGTGCCCTACGCCTCCGAGCGCCTGCGCGAGGCGCGCTATGCCTATTCCGAAGACGAGGTTAAGCAGTATTTCACCGAGCCCAAGGTGCTGTCCGGCCTGTTCGAGGTGATCGAGACGCTGTTCGGCGTGCGGCTGCGCGAAACCCCGGTTTCGTCCTGGCACGCCGACGTGCGCGGTGTGCGCGTGGAAAGCCCCTCGGGCGAACTCATCGGGCACCTGTACCTGGACCTGTACGCCCGCGCCGGCAAGCAAAGCGGCGCCTGGGTGGACAGCGAGCGCACCCGCCGCGTGGCGGGCGGATGCCTGCAGACGCCGGTCGCCTACCTGACCTGCAATTTCTCGCGGCCGGCGGGCGGCAAGGCGGCCATGCTCACGCACGACGACGTCATCACCCTGTTCCACGAAACCGGGCACGCCCTGCACGCCCTGCTCTCCGAAGTGGACGAGCCCGGCGCGGCGGCCTTCGCCAGCGTCGAATGGGACGCCATCGAGCTGCCCTCGCAATTCATGGAAAACTTCTGCTGGGAGTGGGCCGTGGTGCAGAAGCTGTCGGCCCACGTGGACACGGGCAAGCCCCTGCCCCGCGAACTCTACGACCGGCTGGTGGCCGCGCGCAACTTCCAGAGCGGCATGCAGACGGTGCGCCAGATCGAGTTCGCGCTCTTCGACATGCTCATGCATGACCGCCCGCAGGGCATTTCCATCGCCGACGTGCTGGCCCTGCTGCAGGAGGTGCGCGCCGAGGTGGCCGTGCTCTTCCCGCCTTCGTGGCACCGCCTGCCCCATGCTTTCTCGCATCTGTTCGCGGGCGGCTACGGCGCGGGCTACTACAGCTACAAATGGGCCGAAGTGCTGTCTGCCGACGCCTACGAGGCTTTCGAGGAAGCGGCGGCGCGCCAGCCCGGCAATGTCCTCGGCACGCTGGACCCCGAAACCGGCGCGCGCTTTCGCCGCGAAGTGCTGGCCGTGGGCGGCTCGCGCCCGGCGGCCGAGTCCTTTGCCGCCTTCCGGGGCCGCGCGCCCCGCATCGACGCGCTGCTGCGGCACAGCGGCATGGCCGCCTGACGCAGGAACCGGGGCCCGCCGCGCGGGCCCCGTTGCCATGGAGCGGCCGCTTCAATCCGCGGCGGGCCTGCGCGCCGAAACCACCAGCCAGCGGCCGTGCACCGACTGGCGCGAAGCCGCCTGGCGCCAGAAACTGCGGCATTCCTCGTTTTCGGCGCGGCGGATGCGGCGCCGGTAGTACAGCTGCGAAGGCACCGCCAGCAGGTGCTCGATGGCCCGCTTGGGCTTGACCTCGTCTACCTCGTGCAGGGTGATGTCCTGGAAGCCATAGTGATGCAGCAACAGGTGCAACTGCGGGAAATTCCAGGGAAAGTACGTGATGTAGTCGCGGCCGCGCTGGCGCCCCACCATGGGCCGGAAGCCCGAATGGAACCCGCGCAGCAGGAACTGCAGCCGCGAGCGGAAATACCAGGTGTTGGGCGTGGTGACGATGAGCGTGCCGCCGGGCCGCAGCGCCCGGTAAAAGCTCTGCGCGAGCACGCCGGGGTTCGTCAGGAGATGGATGGCTTCGCAGCAGACCACCGCGTCATAGGCGCGCTCGCCCCGCAGCGGGGTGTCGAGATCGTGTTCGGCCACATGGCGGTAGCCGCCGTCCGGCCCGGGGAATTCCCAGAGGCCCAGGCCGTCGAGCTGGATGGCGAGATCGGGATGGCGCCTGAGCGCGCTGCCCAGCCAGCCGTCGCCGCATGGGGCGTCCAGCACCTCGGCGGCGCCGCGTTGTCTGAGGATGTCCAGCACGACCGGCTGGTAGGGGAACGTGATTGGGACCTGGGTTGACTGCATGTTACTGTTGCTGGCGCCGGCGGCGTTGGGAATGCTTATCATGGCTGACGGAACCCCGACTTTATTTCATCGCCGCGATAATACGGGGGATTCTCCCAACTGCTCACAATTTAGAGAGTTTTCTTAATTCGTTTTCCCGATCGGCCCGCCCCGGCGGGATTGCGCCAGGACAAAGCCGCCGGGCGCCCGCACGGGTAGAATCCGGGATCGACCCTGGCTGACTGTCCGACTCATGCGAATCCCGCTTGCCCTCCGCGCATGGCGCGGCCTGCTTCTCGCCCTCTGTGTCCTGGTTGCGGCCTGCGGCCCGGCCGCGGAACCGTGGGCCCTGCACGACGTCAAGGGCCACCTGCCCGATCTGAAGTTCTCGCTTTCCGGCGCCGGCGGCAAGCGCGTGAGCGCCGACGACTTCAAGGGCAAGACCGTGCTGCTGTTCTTCGGCTACGCGAGCTGCCCCGACATCTGCCCCACCACCATGGCGCAACTGAGCGCCGTGCTGCAGAAGCTCGGCGACAAGGCCGCCGACGTGCGCATCGTATTCGTCAGCGTCGATCCGCACCGCGACACGCCCGACGTGCTGCAAGCCTATGTGGACGCCTTCTCGGCCAACGCCATCGGGCTGACCGGCAACGAGAAGGAAATCGCCGACCTGGCGCGCCGCTACCGCGTCGCCTACCAGATCGAAAAACCCCGGCCCGGCGACGCCCCCGACTCGTACGAAGTGACCCACAGCCGCGGCGTCTATATTTTCGACAACCGCGGCAAGGCCCGCCTGCTGGCTTCGGACACCGACAGCACCGACGCCCTCGTGCACGACCTTTCCCGGCTCGTCGACGCCGCTTCCTGAGCGGCCCGGCGTTCCGCATACGTGTTGTTACACCCGCCCCGCGCCGGGCATGGGTATCATCACTGCGCAAGCCCAACTTTCCTTTGGACAAGGAGCAAGCGCATGAGCATTATCATCATGATCATCGTCGGGTTCGTGGTCGGGCTGATCGCCCGCGCCATCATGCCCGGAGACCAGAACATGGGCATCATCATGACCACCATCCTGGGCATCATCGGCTCGGTGGTCGCCGGCTTCCTGGGCCAGCAATTGGGCTGGTACGCGCCAGGCGAACCGGCAGGCTGGATCGGCTCGGTCGTGGGCGCCATCATCGTGCTTTTCGTCGTTGGGCTGATTGCCAAGAAACGCGCCTGACGCGTCAGCGCAAGAAAAAAGCCGATCGCGCGATCGGCTTTTTTCTTGCCTCTTCGGGAGCGGGGCGGGCTCGCAGAGCGTCCCGCCCTGCCCCGTCAGCCGCCTTCGGCCTGCGCGGACCTGACGGTGCGCTCGCTCCAGCCGCCGCCCAGCACTTTGTAGAGCGTGACGAGGTTGGAGAGCCGCGACAGGCGGGTGTTCACCAGCACCTGCTGCGAGCTGTAGAGCGCGCGCTGGGAATCGAGCACGCTGAGGTAGTCGTCGATGCCCTGCCGGAAACGCTGCTCGGAAAGATCGTAGGAGCGCTGGTTGGCGGCCACGAGCTGTTCCTCGGCGAAGATCTGGCGGTTCAGGGTGCCGCGACCGGCCAGCGCGTCGGCCACTTCGCGAAAGCCCGTCTGGATGGCTTTCTCGTACTGCGCGACCTGGATGTTCTTCTGCACCTTGGCCAGGTCCAGGCCCGCCAGCAGCGAGCCGCCGGCGAAGATGGGCATGGTGATCTGGGGCGTGAAGCTCCAGGCGCCCGAGCCCGCGTCGAACAGGCCGCCCAGGCTGGCGCTGGCGGTGCCGGCCGAACCGGTGAGGCTGATGGTGGGGAAGAACGCCGCGCGCGCCGCGCCGATGTTGGCGTTGGCCGCCTTGAGCTGGTGCTCGGCGGCGCGGATGTCGGGCCGGCGCGCCAGCAGGTCCGACGGCAGGCCGGCGGGCAGGTTCGCGGCGAGCATGCCGTCGTCGAGCCGGGCGGCGCGGTCGAGCCCGTCCGCCACGTCGGGCGGCAGCGGCTGGCCCGCGAGCAGCACCAGCGCATTGCGGTCCTGCGCGGCCTGGCGGGTGTAGAGCGACAGGTTGCGCTCGGCCGTGCGCAGCGACACCTCGGCCTGGCTGAGATCCAGCGCCGTGGACAGGCCCTGGTCGTAGCTCTGCTTGGTGAGCGCATATGAATCCTGCTGGCTCTTGAGCGTTTCGCGCGTGAGCTGCAGCAGTTCCTGGTCGGCGCGCAGGGTGAGGTAGGCGTTGGCCACTTCCGCGATCAGGCTGAGCTGCGTGGCGGTGCGCGTCTCGTCCAGCGCGAGGTAGGTTTCCAGCGCCTTGTCGCTCAGGCTGCGGATGCGGCCGAAGAGGTCGATCTCCCAGGACGCCAGCGCCCCGCCCACCTGGTAGCTGTGGCTGGTGGTGGCCTGGCCGCCGTAGGACAGGTCGGCCGGCGTGCGCTGGGCCGATTCCTGCGCCGCCACGCCCACGCTGGGCATGAGGTCGGCACGCTGGATGCGGTACTGCGCGCGCGCGGCCTCCACGTTGAGCGCGGCCACGCGCAGGTCGCGGTTGTTGGCCAGCGATATCTCGATGAGCCGCTGCAGCAGCGGGTCGGCGAAGAAGTCGCGCCAGCCGATGTCGGCGGCATTCACGCCGGGCGCGCCCTGCCCTTCGGCCTGCGCATAGGCGGGGCCGGAGGGATAGGCCGCGTCCACCGGCGCCTGCGGCCGCTCGTAGGTCGGAGCCAGCGAGCAGCCCGCCAGGGCCGCCGCCAGGGATACAGACAACAAAGTTCTCATCGGGTAATTCATTTCGGTTGTCCTTCCTCGCCCAGCGGACCCTCGGCGGCGGGCGCGTGCTTGTCGCCGCGCTCGCTCTGGCGCTGCACCTTGAAGACGCGCAGCATCACGACGAAGAAGGCGGGCACGAAGAAGATGGCCAGGAAGGTCGCGGTCAGCATGCCGCCGATCACGCCGGTGCCGATGGCGTTCTGGCTGCCCGAGCCCGCGCCGGAGGAAATGGCCAGCGGCACCACGCCCAGAATGAACGCCATGGACGTCATCAGGATGGGACGCAGACGCTGGCGCGCCGCATGGATGGCGGCTTCCGTCAGGCTGGCGCCCTGCTCGTAGTGCTCCTTGGCGAACTCCACGATCAGGATGGCGTTCTTGGCCGCCAGGCCGATGGTCGTGAGCAGGCCCACCTGGAAGTACACGTCGTTGGACAGGCCGCGCAGCAAAGTCGCGCCCAGCGCCCCGATGATGCCCAGCGGCACCACCAGCATGACGGCGGACGGGATGGTCCAGCTCTCGTACAGCGCGGCCAGGCACAGAAACACCACGATCAGCGAGATGGCATAGAGCGCGGGGGCCTGGGCGCCCGAGAGCCGCTCTTCGAACGACAGGCCGGTCCATTCGTAGCCCACGCCGGTCGGCAGCTTGGCCGCCAGGCGCTCCATTTCCTGCATGGCCGCGCCCGAGCTGTAGCCGGGCGCCGCCTGGCCCTGGATGTTGTACGACGGCACGCCGTTGTAGCGGTTGAGCTTCTGCGGACCGAAGGTCCATTTAGCGGTGGCGAAGGCCGAGAACGGCACCATGCCGCCTTCCTGGTTGCGCACGTACCACTTGTTCAGGTCTTCGGGCAGCATGCGCGCGGACGGCTCGCCCTGCACGAACACCTTCTTGACGCGGCCGCGGTCGATGAAGTCGTTGACGTACGACGAGCCCCAGGCCGTGGCCAGCGTGGCGTCGATGTCCGAGACGGCCACGCCCAGGGCGCGCGCCTTCTCGCGGTCGATGTTCAGCTCGTACTGCGGCGCGTCTTCGATGCCGTTGGGACGCACGCCCACCAGCATCGGGCTCTGCGCCGCCTCGGCCAGCAGCTGGTTGCGGGCGGCCAGCAGCTTCTCGTGGCCCACGCCGGCGCGGTCCATGAGCTGGAAGTCGAAGCCGCTGGCATTGCCCAGCTCCATGACCGAGGGCGGCGGCACCACGAACAGCATGCCGTCGCGGATGGTCCGCCGGAAATGGGCGTTGG
>Ga0180221_1000583_pt1 | contig 30278 bp, 29 predicted proteins | sample eDN5th37CKraftMG_FD_151339 | JGI IMG/M metagenome (GOLD analysis project Ga0180221, IMG submission 151339) | Enriched Miracle-Growth compost microbial communities from Emeryville, California, USA - eDNA 5th pass 37_C Kraft MG (version 2) (version 2) ...
GAAGGTAGCGTCGCTCACGTCGAGGTCTTCTGGATGGGTTGGTGTAGGAACCCCCATCATCAGGGGACCTCGACCCATCTCCCGACCGGTCACGCCACCGCTGCTACACCCTCAGATCGGATGAGCCCCTTGTACGACCGGGGCCCACCGCCGGTCTTGCGCCAGCGGTGGATGGTGTAGACGGGCACGCCGAGGAAGTCGGACAGGTCCTCGATGGACCACAGGCGCTCGGACACTGCGGTCGTCGTGGCGGTCGCGGTCGCGCTGGGGGACTCGTGGGTGCGGGTACGGGTAGCCATGGTCCCCATGTGGGACGGCGCCGATGCCTGTTCCACCGACGATGGTCGTCGGCCCGCAGTCCGGTGTCCCTGGGTGCCGTAATTTATTGACAGTTTTTTGACACCTGGGGCCCCGGGAACGACTAAGGCCTGGTGGGAAACCGTCTCCCACCAGGCCTTTTGCGTCGGGCTGACAGGATTTGAACCTGCGACCCCTTGACCCCCAGTCAAGTGCGCTACCAAGCTGCGCCACAGCCCGTCGGCCCAGGAACGCGGCACCGTGGTGCCACCCCGCAGGGCCGACCGAAATACTACCCCAGGTCGGAGGCTGCTCCTGCATCCGCGCGGGGCGCCCCGAGGCGAGCCGCCCGGAGGTCGCCCAGCACGCGGGCGGTGGCGAGCGCCGCGGCGGCTGCCTCGTAGCCCTTGTCCTCGCGCGATCCGGCCAGACCGGCGCGGTCGAGGGCCTGCTGCTCGTCGTCGCACGTCAGCAGGCCGAAGCCGACGGGCACGGTGTGGTCGAGGGCCACGCGGTTCAGCCCGTCGGTCGCGGCGGCGCACACGTAGTCGAAGTGGGGCGTGCCGCCGCGGATGACGACGCCCAGGGCGACAACGGCGTCGTACCCCGCGCCCGCGAGCGCCTGCGCGGCGACGGGCAGCTCGAACGAGCCGGGCACGCGGACGACGCGCGGGTCGGCGACCTGGTGGTCGGCGCACGCGCGCAGGGCGCCGTCGAGCAGGCCGTCCATGACGGCGCGGTGCCAGCTGGCGGCGACGACGGCGACGCGCAGGTCGGAGCAGTCGACGGGCGCGGCGGCGGGGGCTCCGGCGCCGCTCATCGGGTGGCCCCGGCGGCGATGGGTGCGGTCGCGGTGGTGGGGTGCATCGGTCCTCCGGTGTCGTGCGGGCTGTCGTGCGGGGTCTCGGGCGACGTGCTGGTCAGGTGGGGCAGGTCGTGGCCCATGCGGTCGCGCTTGGTGCGCAGGTAGCCGAGGGTGCGCGGGTGGGCGGGCAGGGCGAGCGGCAGTCGTTCGACGACGTCCACTCCCCCGGCGGCGAGGCCGTCCACCTTGGCGGGGTTGTTGGTCAGCAGCCGCACCTCCGCCACCTGCAGGTCCCGCAGCACGTGCGCCGCGGCGGTGTAGTCGCGGGCGTCGGCGGGCAGCCCCTGCTCGAGGTTGGCGTCCACGGTGTCGCGGCCGGCGTCCTGCAGCGCGTAGGCGGCCAGCTTGGCGGCCAGCCCGATCCCGCGCCCCTCGTGCCCGCGCAGGTAGACGACGACGCCCCGCCCGGCCGCCACGACCCGGCGCAGCGACTCGTCGAGCTGCGGCCCGCAGTCGCACCGCCGGCTGCCGAACGCGTCGCCCGTGAGGCACTCGGAGTGCACCCGGACGAGCGGTGCACCGAGCGCGGGGTCCGCGAGGGCGTCGAGCGGGCCGGCCACGAGGGCCACGTGCTCGTCGCCGGTGCGGGTGTCGCGGTAGGCGACGGCGGTGAGGTCCCCGTGCCGGGTGGGCAGGGCCGTCACGGCGACGCGCTCCACCAGCACCTCCGTGGCGCGCCGGTAGGCGGCGAGGTCGGCCACGCTGACCAGCGTGAGGCCGTGCTCCGCGGCGAAGTCGCGCAGCGCCGGCAGGCGCATCATCGTCCCGTCGTCGTGCACGAGCTCGGCGAGCACCCCCGCCTCGCCGCGCCCGGCGAGGCGCGAGAGGTCGACCGACGCCTCGGTGTGCCCGCGCCGCTCGAGGACTCCGCCGGGCCGCGCCCGCAGCGGCAGCACGTGCCCGGGCCGGGTGAGGTCGGACGGCGCGGTGGCCGCGTCGGCGAGCAGGCGCGCGGTCCGCGCCCGGTCGGCCCCGGAGATGCCGGTCGTGACGCCGGTCGCCGCGTCGACCGTCACGGTGTACGCCGTGCGGTAGGCGTCCTGGTTCGCCTCGACCATGAGGGGCAGGCCGAGCCGGTCCAGCTGCCGGCCCGCCACCCCGACGCACACGAGCCCGCTGGTGTGCCGCACCAGGAAGCCCATGAGCTCGGGCGTCGCGGCGTCGGCCGCGAAGACGAGGTCGCCCTCGTTCTCCCGGTCGGCGTCGTCGGCGACGACGACGGCGCGCCCGGCCGCGACGTCAGCGATCGCCCGCGCCACACGTGCGACCGCGTCGCCCCACCCTCCGGTCGCCGCGGTCATCGTGCCGCTCCCGCCACGGCCGCGGCGCGGCCCAGGGCCACCCCGGACGCCAGGTGCCGCTCGACGTACTTGCTCAGGACGTCGACCTCGAGGTTGACCCGCTCCCCCACGCCCCGCGCGCCGAGCGTCGTGCGCGCCCGCGTCTCGGGGATGAGGCTCACGGTGAACGCGTCGTCGGCGGCGGCCACGACGGTGAGGCTCACGCCGTCGACGGCGATCGAACCCTGCGCGACGACGTACCGCGCCAGGTCGGCCGGGAGCGCGATCTCGACGACCTCCCACTGGGTCCCGGGCGTGCGCGCGCGCACCGTCCCGACGCCGTCGACGTGCCCCTGCACGACGTGGCCCCCGAACCGCCCGTCCGCCGCGAGCGCCCGCTCGAGGTTGACGCGGTCACCGGGCACCCGGCCGCCCAGGCTCGTGCGGGCCAGCGTCTCGGCCATGAGGTCGGCCGTCCAGGTCGGCCGGCCCTCGTGCTCCCCGGTGGCGGCCACGGTGAGGCAGCAGCCGTCGACGGCGATCGAGTCGCCGAGCCGGACGCCGTCCAGGACGGTGTCGACCGCGACGGTGAGGCGCGCGCCGTCGGCGTGCTCGCGCACGTCCACGACGGTGCCGAGCTCCTCGACGATTCCGGTGAACATGGCTCAGCGCTCCTTCCGCGGCCGCAGGGCGAGCCGCACGGTGGGGGTGTCGGTGGGGTCGTCGGGGTCCTGGGGCAGGACGGCGACGTCGATGAGGTCGAGGCGGGCGGCGTCGGCGATGGTGCCGATGCCGAGGTCGGCGACGGCGGACGCGCCGCCCCCGAGCAGCACGGGCGCGACGTAGGCGACGACGTCGTCCACCAGGCCCGCTCGCCAGAACGCGACGGCCAGCGCGGGCCCGCCCTCGAGCAGCACGTGGCGGTGCTCGCGGCCCCAGAGCCGCCCCAGCACCTCGTGCGGGTCGTGGGTGCGCAGGTGCAGCACCCGCTCCTCGGCCGCGGCGGCGCGGGCGAGGCGGGACGCCGGCGGCAGGTCGCGCAGGCCGACGACGACCCGTTCGGGCTGCTGCCCGACCAGCGGGGCGTGGCGCACGGTGAGGTCGGGGTCGTCCGCCAGCGCGGTGCCGGTGCCGACGACAACGGCGTCCACCTCGGCACGCAGGCGGTGCACGTCGTGCCTCGCGGCCCGTCCCGAGATCCACCGCGACGTCCCGTCCACGGCGGCGGCGCGCCCGTCGAGGGTGCTCGCGACCTTCCAGGTGACGACGGGGCGGCCGAGCTGCTGCGCGCGCGTCCACGTGGCGTTGAGGGCGGTCGCCTCGTCGGCGAGCAGCCCGCCCTCGACGTCGACGCCCGCGGCGCGCAGTCGCGCCGCCCCGCCTGCGGCGGCGGGGTTGGGGTCGTGCTGGGCGTGCACGACGCGCGCGACGCCGGCGGCCAGCAGCGCGTCGACGCACGGACCGGTGCGGCCGCGGTGGCTGCAAGGTTCGAGGGTGACGACGGCGGTCGTGCCGCGCGCGGCGTCCGGGCCGCGGGTCTCGGTGGCCTGCCGCAGCGCCTCGACCTCGGCGTGGGGTGTTCCGGCGCCCCGGTGGTGTCCCTCGGCGATCGTCACGCCGTCCGCGTCGAGGAGGACGCACCCGACGCGTGGATTGGGTCCTCGGCCCGGCCCCTGGCCGGCCAGCTCGAGCGAGCGCCGCATCGCCGCGCGCTCCGCCGTGGTGGCGTCCATCCGTCCTGCCCCTGTCGTCCGGTCGCGGACCCCGGGGCAGGAAAGGCGGGGTCGGACGTGCTCGCGCCGACCGGTCCGCGGCGACACCACAGAGGGTGCGCCGGCCCACGTGGGGGCCGGGGACGGACCGGACGGGGAGCCGTCGCGTGCGCTTCCCATCCGGACTTTGACCGTCGGTCCAGGAGTTCCACCTGGTCAACCGGTCACAGGCTGTGACCGGGTCGCGGACTATCACCGCCGGCTCGGAATTTCACCGACCCCAGAGCACGCGAGCTTCTCGCTCGTCACCGCCGACCGTGTCACGCGCCCGCCACGTCTGGCAAGCCCGAGTGGCGCACGTCTCACGGGGCGAGTGCGGCGGCGTCGCGGGGTCAGCGCGCCCGGTGCCGGGTGGTGCGGCGGTCGTCGTCACGCCCGAGGGCGACGCCGAGGGCCGCGAGCACGAGGAGGTCGACCACCAGGCCGGCCACTGCCACCCACTGCACGGCGCGGAACGCGAGCAGCTGCGTGACCAGCAGGCTGACCAAGACGCCGCGGCGCACCCAGACGGCGGCCGCCCGGTGGTCGCGCGGCCCCACGACGAGCGCCCGGACGACGCACGCCACCGTGGCGGCGACGGCCGCGAGGATGCCGGCCCCGACCCAGGTCGGGACGTCCACGTCCCCGAGCAGCACCCGCAGGCCCACCGCGAGCGACCCGGCGCTCGTGCCGAGCACCGCCACCGTGACGACCGCGGCCGCCCAGCGGTGCTCCATCGCCTCGGCGAACCACGCCGACGCCCGGCGGACGAGGGCGCGGACGGGGTCGGGCACGGTCGACGCGTCCTGCGGCACGGCCTCCACCAGCGCCGCGACCTCCTCGGCACCGGGCTCGCCGCGCCCGCGCGCGACGAGGCCGCGCGCCTCCTCGCGCTCGGCGTCGGTGAACCCGCCGGCCACGCCGGCGACGGCACGGTCGGTCGCGACGGCCAGGTACTCGGCGGGGTGGTGCGCCCTTCGGCCGTGCAGGGCCTCGACGAGCAGCACCAGCAGCACGACGACGGCGTAGATCAGCGCGGCGGTCGGCGCGTAGAAGTAGTCGTTGTCGGAGGTGACGAACTTGCCGATCTCGTCGACGAACAGGCCGAAGCCGACACCGCCGAGCATCGCGCCGAACGACCGGGGCGCCGGCCCCACCCAGGACAGCAGCACCACCGCCGCGAGCGCCAGGCCGAGCCCGCCCCACAGCACGTGCGCCACGTGCAGGCCGTCACCGCCCACCTGCGGATAGCCGGAGGCCGCGAGCAGAAAGCGGGTCACGAGCACCGTCGCCACCGTCACGACGAGGAACGTCACCAGGTGGCGCACGGCGGACGTGTCGCGCGCCGCGCCGAGCCGCAGCAGGCGGCCGCGGCGGGCCAGCGGGGCGGGGCTCATCGGCAGCACCTCATCTGCGGTCGGCGGCTCGCGGGCGGGTCAGCGGCGCCGCTTCTCGCGCACGCGCACACTGATCTCGATCGGCGACCCTTCGAAGCCGAACGTCTCGCGCAGCCGGCGCTCGATGAAGCGCCGGTACCCCGCCTCGATGAACCCGGTGGCGAAGATGACGAACCGCGGGGGACGCGTGGAGGCCTGCGTGCCGAACAGGATGCGCGGCTGCTTGCCCCCGCGCAGGGGGTGCGGGTGCGCGGCCACGAGCTCGCCGAGAAACGCGTTGAGGCGCCCGGTCGGGATGCGGGTGTCCCACGACTCCAGCGAGGTCTCCAGGGCGCGGGTCAGCTTGTCGGTGTGCCAGCCGGTGCGGGCCGACACGTTGACGCGCGGCGCCCACTGCACCTGCACGAGGTCCTTCTCGATCTCGCGCTCGAGGTACGGGCGACGGTCGTCGTCCATGAGGTCCCACTTGTTGTACGCGATGACGAGGGCGCGGCCGGCGTCCACGGCCTGCGAGATCACGCGCGTGTCCTGCTCCGTCATCGGCTGCGACGCGTCGACCAGGACGACGGCGACCTCCGCCTTCTCGATCGCCGCCTGCGTACGCAGCGAGGCGTAGAAGTCGGCGCCGCGCGTCTGGTGGACGCGGCGGCGGATGCCCGCGGTGTCGACGAACCAGTAGGGCACGCCCTTGATCTCGACGAGCTCGTCGACGGGGTCCCGGGTCGTGCCGGCGGTCTCGTCGACCACGACGCGGTCCGCGCCGGCGAGCTTGTTCAGCAGCGACGACTTGCCCACGTTCGGGCGGCCCACCAGGGCGACCCGGCGCGGCCCTGCGGGCCGCAGCTCCCCGTGCTCGGAGACCTCGGGCAGCACCTTCATCGCCGCGTCGAGCAGGTCCCCGGTGCCTCGCCCGTGCAGGGCGGAGACGGGGTGCGGCTCGCCCAGGCCGAGCGACCACAGGTACGCGGCGTCCGCCTCGCCGGACGGGCCGTCGACCTTGTTGGCGCACAGCACCACGGGCTTGCCCGAGCGGCGCAGCAGCTCCACGACACGCTCGTCCGTCGACGTGGCGCCGACCGTCGAGTCGACGACGAAGATCACCGCGTCGGCCAGCTCGACGGCGACCTCCGCCTGCTCGGCCACCTTGGACTCGATGCCGGCGACGTCGACCTCCCAGCCGCCGGTGTCCACGAGGGTGAACTCGCGGCCCGCCCACTCGCCGGAGTAGCTGACGCGGTCCCGGGTCACGCCCGGCGTGTCCTCGACGACGGCCTCGCGGCGGCCGAGGATGCGGTTGACGAGCGTCGACTTGCCGACGTTCGGGCGGCCGACGACGGCGAGGACCGGCAGCGGGGCCTCGCCGGGCCCGGTGCCCTCCTCGTCCCAGTCGGCGTCCAGCAGGGCGAGGTCGGCCTCGTCGAGCTCGAAGTCGTCGAGGCCGGCGCGCAGGGCGCGCTCGCGCGCCTCGTCGTCGACGTCTTCCCCGGCGTCATCGACCGTCGCGGGCACCTCCGCCGCCGTGTCGCGGCCCTGCTCCTGGCCGAAGGCCTCGGACACCTGCGGTGCGGGCTCGGCGGTCGGGTCGTCGGTGGGCTCGGCAGCGGGCACGGAGCCGTCGGCGGGAGTGGTCATGGGCACCATTCTCCCAGGCCGAACCGCGTGTCACGAACGAGACGCCGGTCACCGTGCCCGGCGAGGCCCGCCGGCGGCCGCCGCACCCGGAGGGTCAGGCCGTGACCTGGGCGACCACGGCGAGGACCGCGTCGACGGTCTGGTCGAAGTCGAGGTCGGAGGAGTCGACGGTGACGACGCCGTCGGCGGCCACCTGGAACTGGCTCACGGTCGAGTCGTCGCGGTCGCGGCGCAGCACCTGGTCGCGGGTCGCCTCCACGGCCGACTCGTCCGCGGCGCCGTGCACCTCCAGCGAGCGGCGACGCAGCCGCGCCTCCTCGCTCGCGGTGAGCAGCACCCGGGCGTCGGCGTCCGGAGCGACGACGGTCGTGATGTCGCGCCCCTCCGCGACGATGCCCTTGCCGCCGGAGAACCCGCCCGGCGCGCTCTCGGCCTCGATCACGGCGCGCTGGCGGCGGCGCAGCTCGGCACGGACGTCCAGGTTCGTGGCCACCTGCGACACGGCGGTGGAGACCTCGGTGGTGCGGATCGCCTCGGCCACGTCGCGTCCCTGCAGGTGCACCGTCGGCGCGGCGGGGTCGAGCCCCATGTCCAGCGGCATGGCGCGCACCGCGTCGGCCACCGCGGCCTGGTCGCCGAGGTCCGTGCCGCCGTCGACGCACCAGAGCGTCGCGGCCCGGTACATCGCGCCCGTGTCGAGGTAGGCGAGCCCGAGCCGGGACGCCACCGCCTTGGAGACGCTGGACTTGCCGGACCCGGAGGGACCGTCGACGGCGATGACGACCACGTGTGTGCTCACCTTCTGTAGTGCGGGACGTGCGGAGGGACGAGGGATCGGGCGACGTCACATGTCGACGTCGCGCATGAGCGTGCCGAGCTCGGTACGGCCCAGCACGCGGGAGCGACCGACGCGCAGGTCGCCCAGTGCGATGGGGCCGATCCGGGTGCGCACGAGGCGCGTCACGGGGAACCCCACGGCGTCGAGCATGCGGCGCACGATCCGGTTGCGACCCTCGTGCAGCACCACCTCGAGCATCGTGGCGCCCGGGACGGCGTCGACCACCCGCACCTTGTCGGCGCGGGCGAGGCCGTCCTCGAGCTCGACGCCGTCGGTGAGCTGCTTGCCGTGGCGCGGGTAGAACTCCCCGCCCGCGACGGTGACCAGGTACGTCTTGCGGATCTCGTAGCGCGGGTGCGCCAACCGGTTCGCGAGCTCGCCGTCGTTCGTGAGCAGGAGCAGGCCCTCGCTGTCCGCGTCGAGGCGGCCGACGTGGAACAGCCGCTCGGGCCGGTCCTTGACGAGGTCCGCGAGCGTGGGGCGCCCGTCGGGGTCGCTCATCGTGGAGAGCACACCGAGCGGCTTGTTCAGCGCGATGGTGATCTTCGAGGCGTCGAGCTGCACGCGCATCCCGTCCACGTGCACGACGGCGGTGGCCGGGTCGACGCGGACCCCGAGCTCGGTGACCAGCACGCCGTCCACCTCGACGCGCCCCTCGGCGATGAGCTCCTCGCACTTGCGGCGGGACCCGAGACCGGCCTGGGCGAGCACCTTCTGCAGGCGCACGCCGTCGGCGACGTGGACGTCGCGCTCCGGCTCGCCGGAGCGGGGCGCCGGGCGGCGGGGTGGGGTGGTGCGCGGGCGCTGCGGGCGGCGCGCTGCGGGGCCCTGGGGGCGGTGGGTGCGGCGGCTCCCGCCGCGGCGTTCGGTGCTCATGGTGCCCGATTGTCTCAGGTCGCCCGGGTCCCGCTCGACGACACCCTGCTCGCGCCGACCGACGTGCCGACCGTTTGCGTCGACGTCCCCGCCCGTGGTCTAGTAGCCGAACTAGTCACTCTACTGAGGGGAAGCGCACCATGAGCGCGATCTACACCGCGGTCGCCACCGCGACGGGCGAGGGACGGGACGGGCGCTCCCGGTCGGACGACGGCCTGCTCGACGTCGACCTCGCCGTCCCCAAGGAGATGGGCGGTGCGGGCGGCGCGACCAACCCCGAGCAGCTCTTCGCCGCGGGGTACGCCGCGTGCTTCCACTCCGCGCTCAAGCTCGTCGCGCGGCGCGAGAAGGCCACGGTGAGCGACTCCGCCGTGGTGGCCGAGGTGTCCGTCCACCCGACGCCGGAGGGCGGCTTCACCCTGTCCGTCGCGCTGCACGCCGAGCTGGGCGGGGTGGACCAGGCGACGGCCGACGGCCTCGTCGCCGCCGCGCACCAGGTCTGCCCGTACTCGAACGCCACGCGTGGCAACGTCGAGGTCACGGTCGACGCGACCGTCGCCTGACGGTCCGCCGGACGGTCGACGACGCCTGACTGACGCCCGACTCAGGCGTCGGGCCCGTCCTCCGCCCTCCCGCGACGGAGGGCGGAGGACGGGTCCAGGCCGATCGCCTCCCCCACGTCCGGCAGGTGCGGCGCCAGCGGGGGGAGCTCGTCGAGCGACGACCATCCCATCCGGTCCAGGAACTCTCCGGTGGTGCCGAACAGGACCGCGCCGGTCATCGGGTCCTGACCGGTCTCCGCGATCAGCCCCCGCGCGAGGAGCGTCCGCACGACGCCGTCCACGCTCACCCCGCGCACCGCCGAGACCTGCCCCCGCGTCACGGGCTGGCGGTAGGCGATGACGGCCAGGGTCTCCAGGGCCGCCTGGCTGAGGCGCGAGGACTGCCCCTCGAGGACGAACGCGCCCACCACGTCGGCCTGCGCCCGCGCCGAGTACACGCGCCAGCCCTCCGCGCCCTCGCGCAGCTCGAAGCCGCGCGGGCGCCCGCCCGTCTCGCCCCGGTAGTCCGCGGCCAGCTCCTCCAGCACGGCCGCGACCTGCGGCACGGGCCGGGAGACTGAGGCCGCGAGCCGCTCGACCGGCACCGGTGACTCCGCGACCATGAGCACGGCCTCGAGCGCGGCGGCGAGCCCGCCCGGCAGGTCGTCGACGTCGACCCCGACCTCCTCGGCGGTGCCCTCCGACGGCTCCGCCGCGGCGGCCGCCTCGGTCCTCTCCACGTGCTCGTCCGTGCGCTGCGTCATGCCACGACCTCCGTCACGCCGGGCCCGCCGGCCCCCTCGTCCTGCCCGGGCGTCCCGTCGAACTCCTCGAAGCCCGCCGCGAACGCCCCGCCGTCGTCGTCGTCGGCGTCGTCGGCCGCCGTCCACCGCACCGTGAGCTCGCCCAGCGCGGTCGCCTGCTCGAACGCGACCCGGCCGGAGCGGAACAGCTCCAGCAGCGCGAGGAAACGCGCCACGGCCACCAGCCGCTCCTCCCCCGCGACGAGGGCGCGGAACGTCGCCGCGTGCTCGCGGCGCAGCCGCCGCGCCACCACCCCCGCCTGCTCCCGCACGCTCACGGCGGGGGCGTGCAGGTGGTCGAGCCCGACCACGGGCGGGGGCTTCGGCTCCAGCGCCCGGGCCGCCAGCTCCGCGAGCCGCGCCCCGTCGAGGGTCCACACCAGCTCGGGCAGGAGGGCCGTGAGGTGCGGCTCGAGCGGGACGGACCGGGGCACGCGCCGGCCCTCGGTCTCCAGGCGCTCGGCGAGGATCCCCGAGACCTCCTTGTACGCGCGGTACTGCAGGAGCCGGGCGAAGAGCAGGTCGCGGGCCTCGAGCAGCTCGAGGTCCTCCGCGTCCTCCTCGACGACCCCCGGCAGCAGCCGCGCGGCCTTGAGGTCGAGCAGGGTCGCGGCAACGACGAGGAACTCGCTCGCCGTCCCGAGGTCCCACGACGGGTGCTCCTCGCCGCGGTCGGAAGCCTCCCGCGCCGCCGCCTCGGCCCGCCGGATGTGCGCGACGAACTCGTCGGTCACCGCCGCGAGCGCCACCTCGGTGACGTCGAGCTCGTGCTTCGCGATCAGCGACAGCAGCAGGTCGAACGGGCCGGTGAAGTTCTCGAGGTGCACCTCGAACCCCGGCCCGGCGGCGGGCGCCTCGACCGTACCGGCCTCCGCTCCGCGCCCCGGGGCGACGTCAGGCGGCGTCACCACGGGCGACGAGCTCCCGCGCGAGCTGGCGGTAGGCGGCCGCTCCGGCGTGCGTCGGGGCGTAGTTCGTGATCGGCTCGGCCGCCACGGACGCGTCCGGGAACTTCACCGTGCGCCCGATCACCGTGTGCAGCAGCGTGTCGCCGAACGCCTCGTGCACGCGCGCCACGACCTCCCGCGAGTGCAGGGTCCGCGAGTCGTACATGGTGGGCAGGATGCCGTCGATCTCGAGGGCCGGGTTGAGCCGGTCGCGCACCTTCTCGATCGTCTCCACGAGCAGCGCGACGCCGCGCAGCGCGAAGAACTCGCACTCCAGCGGGATGAGCACGCCGTGCGCCGCGGTGAGCGCGTTGACGGTCAGGAGACCGAGCGACGGCTGACAGTCGACGAGGATCACGTCGTAGTCGTCGAGCGCGGGGCGCAGCGCGCGGGCGAGCACGGACTCGCGGGCCACCTCGCCGACGAGCTGGACCTCGGCCGCCGACAGGTCGATGTTGGCCGGCAGCACGTCCATGCCCTCGATGTTCGTGGGCTGCACCACGTCCGCGACGCTCACGTCGCGCTCCATGAGCAGGTTGTAGACGCTCAGGTCGAGGTCGTGCGGGCTGACCCCGACGCCCACCGAGGCGGCGCCCTGCGGGTCGAAGTCGACCAGGAGGACGCGGCGCCCGTACTCGGCCAGCGCGGCGCCCAGGTTGATCGTCGTCGTGGTCTTGCCGACGCCGCCCTTCTGGTTGCACATCGCGACGATGCGCGCGGGCCCGTGGGACGCCAGCGGCGCGGGGTCGCGGAAGTCCGGCAGGGGGCGCCCGACGACGTCGGTGCGCGGCTCCTCGGCCTGCCCCTCCGGGCCACCGGCCGGACTGCCCGGGGTGGTACTGGTCGCGGGGGCCGCGGCCGGTGAGGCGTCGCTCGTGGTCGTCTGCGTCATGGTGTCGCTCCCGAGTCCCTCGCTCACCTGCGTCACGCTACCCCAGGGCCTCCCGGGCACCGGGCGGCACGCCGGGCGCGCCGCCCTTCGTCCCGAAGACCGCCGCGGGACGGCCGCCGGGCGCTCAGCCGAGGGCCCGCGGGTGCGCCGCGGCGTACACCTCGCGCAGCGCGTCGCGCGTGACCATCGCGTAGATCTGCGTGGTGGTCACCGACGCGTGGCCGAGCAGCTCCTGCACCACGCGCACGTCCGCGCCGCCGGCCAGCAGGTGGGTCGCGAACGAGTGCCGCAGCGTGTGCGGCGAGACGTGCTGCGTCAGCCCCGCGCGCTCCGCCGCCGCCTGCAGCACCGACCAGGCGCTCTGCCGCGACAGCCGCGCGCCGCGGGTGTTGAGGAACAGCGCGGGCGTGCCCCGCCCCGCCGACGCGAGCGGCACCCGCGCGCGGACCAGGTACGCCTCCAGCGCCGTCCGCGCGTACGAGCCCACCGGGACGACGCGCTCCTTGCCGCCCTTGCCCAGCAGGCGCACCGACCCGGCGCGCGGCGCCCCGGCCTCCTCGCCGGCGCGGTCGTCGGCGTCGTCGTCGGCGTCGTCGAGCAGCCCGTCCACGTCGTCGACGTCGAGCCCCACGACCTCGCTGATCCGGCCGCCCGTGGAGTAGAGGAGCTCCAGCAGCGCGCGGTCACGCAGCGGCACCGGGCCGTCCCCGGCTCCCGCGGCGTCGAGCAGGCGCGCCACCTCGTCGACCGACAGCGCGTGGGGCAGCCGCCGCAGCGACGACGGCGCGTGGACCTGGGAGGCGGGGTCGGCGCGGGTCACGCCCTCGGCGTGCGCGAAGCGGTGCCAGCCGCGCACGGCCGCCAGCGCGCGTGCCGTGGACGAGGGCGACAGCGGGGCCCCGCCGTCGGACCCCTGCCGCAGCACGACGACGTAGTCCTCGACGTCCCGCTCCCCCACGTCGTCCAGGCCCGACCGGCCGGCCGCCGCCAGGTGCCGGGCGTAGCGGTCGAGGTCGCGGCGGTAGGCGGCGACGGTGTTGGCCGACAGCCCGCGCTCGACGCCGAGGTGCGCCAGGTACTCCTGCAGCGCGGACGCCAGCGCGGACGGGAGCGCCGGGGCGGAAGAGGTGTCGTGCACCGGGACATCATGCCCCGGGCGGGCGGCGAGGTGGGGGCGCCGCGGGCTCAGAGGGGCAGGAACACGTCCACCGCGACGGCGACGAACAGGAGCGTCAGGTACGTGATCGAGCCGTGGAAGACCTTCATCGCGCCGAGCTTGCCCTGCGAGGCGCCGGTCGCGCGCCGCAGCATCGCGACGACCAGCCAGGCGAACCAGACGCCCAGGCCCGCGGCGACCACGGTGTACACCCACGACATCCCGGCCAGCGGCACCAGGGCCAACGAGCAGGCGATCATCGCGCCGGTGTGGGCGAGCATCTCGACGGCGACGCGGCGGTCGGAGGCGACCACCGGGAGCATCGGGACGCCGGCGTTCGCGTAGTCCCGCTTGAACTTCACCGACAGCGGCCAGTAGTGCGGCGGGGTCCAGAAGAAGATGACGCCGAACAGCGCGACCGACGCCCACGACAGGGAGTCGGCGACGGCGGCCCAGCCGATGAACACCGGGATGCAGCCGGCGATGCCGCCCCACACGATGTTCTGCGGCGTGCGCCGCTTGAGGATCATCGTGTACCCGACCACGTAGATGGCGATGGCGGAGAAGGCCAGCCAGGCCGTCAGCACGTTGACGACCAGCGCGAACCACACCAGCGCCACGACTCCCAGCACCGTGGCGAAGACCAGGGCCGCGCGGGGCGTCACCTCGCCGGTCGCGAGCGGCCGCCGCTTGGTGCGGTTCATGACCTTGTCGATGTCGCGGTCGAGGTAGCAGTTGAAGACGTTGGCCGACGCCGCGGCGAGCGTGCCGCCCACCAGCGTCGCGACCACGAGGCCCAGGCTCGGGAACCCGCCCTCGGCGAGGATCATCGTGGGCAGCGTGGTCCACAGCAGCAGCTCGATGATGCGCGGCTTGGTCAGCGCGACGTACGCCCCGACCCGGTCACGCCACCCCGCGCCCGACGGCCTGCCCCCGGCGCGGCGGTCCGCCCGGTCCGCATCGGCACGCTCCCGCTCGGCCCGCACCGCCGCGCGGGTCGGCGCCTGGGGCTGGGACGTCGTGGTGCTCGTGGTGCTCACGCGCGTGCTTGTCCGTTCTCGGCTGGGGGTCCGGGGAGCTCGGGCGACGGGACCGTCGCCGCCCCATCGTACGCCGAGGTCAGCGGCCGGGCGGCCGGGGCGAGCGCCCCGCCGCTGTGAGAAATGCCCGCGCCGGCGTCATCTCCCCGGACATCCTCCGGCCCGCGGGGCGCGGCGCCCACCTGGTGGGACGAACGGCACCGCGGAAGGCGCTCCGGGAATGCTCGGCGCTAGGGTGTTGCTGCACAACGGTGAAGAGCGCGCCGCCCGTCCCGGGCGGGCGCTGGCCGCCGTGCCCCGCCGTCGCGCGAGGACCCTGAGCGGCGTCCGGCGTGCCGGCGCCCCGTACCGGCAGAGCAGCAGCAATCACCCGGGGCTCGCTCCGGGCAGGAAAGAGGCACATCTGTGAACGCGTTCGATCCCGTCGTCGCCCCGCTCGAGTGGAGCTCGCTCGACGACCGCGCGGTGAAGACCATCAAGGCACTGGCGGCCGACGCCGTCGAGAAGGTCGGCAACGGCCACCCCGGCACGGCGATCTCCCTGGCCCCCGCCGCGTACCTGCTGTTCCAGAAGACGATGCGCCACGACCCGTCGGACCCCCACTGGATCGGTCGCGACCGGTTCGTCCTGTCGGCGGGCCACTCCTCCCTGACGCTGTACCTGCAGCTGTTCCTCGCCGGGTACGGCATGGAGCTCGACGACCTCGCGGCCCTGCGCACGTGGGGCTCGCAGACCCCCGGACACCCGGAGTACCGCCACACCCCCGGCGTGGAGATCACGACCGGCCCCCTCGGCCAGGGCCTGGCGTCCGCCGTCGGTATGGCGTTCGCCGCCCGCCGCGAGCGCGGCCTGCTCGACCCCGACGCCGCGCCCGGCGAGTCGCCGTTCGACCACCACGTGTACGTCATCGCCTCCGACGGCGACCTGCAGGAGGGCGTCACCTCCGAGGCGTCCTCGCTGGCCGGCACGCAGAAGCTCGGCAACCTCGTGGTGATCTGGGACGACAACAAGATCTCCATCGAGGACGACACGGACATCGCGTTCACCGAGGACACCCTCGCCCGCTACGCCGCGTACGGCTGGCACACCCAGCGCGTCGACTGGACGCAGGGCGGCACCGGGTACGCGGAGGACGTCGACGCGCTCGCCGCGGCGATCGAGGCCGCGAAGGCGGAGACCGACCGCCCGTCGTTCATCGCGCTGCGCACCATCATCGGCTGGCCCTCGCCCACCAAGCAGAACACGGGTGGCATCCACGGCTCCGCGATGGGCGCCGAGGAGGTCGCCGGCCTCAAGTCCGCGCTCGGCCTGGACCCCGAGGCCACCTTCGCCGTCGACGACGAGGTCCTCGCGCACACCCGCGCCGTCGTCGAGCACCAGGCCGACCAGCGCGCCGCCTGGGACCGCGCGTACGAGGCGTGGCGCGCGGCCGCCCCGGAGCGTGCCGCCCTGCTCGACCGTCTCGCCGCGCACGAGCTGCCGGCGGGGTGGACCGACGAGCTGCCCGTCTTCGAGCCCTCGGAGAAGGGCGTCGCCACGCGCGCCGCGTCCGGCAAGGTCCTCACCGCGCTCAAGGACGTGCTGCCCGAGCTGTGGGGCGGCTCCGCCGACCTCGCCGGCTCGAACAACACGACGATGGACGGCGAGCCGTCATTCGTCCCGGTCGAGCACGCCACCAAGAAGTTCCCGGGCCACCCCTACGGGCGCACCCTGCACTTCGGCATCCGCGAGCACGGCATGGGCGCGATCCTCAACGGCATCGTGCTGCACGGCCTCACCCGTCCGTACGGCGGCACGTTCCTGCAGTTCGCCGACTACATGCGCGCCGCGGTCCGCCTCGCGGCCCTCATGGAGATCCCGACGACGTTCGTGTGGACGCACGACTCGATCGGCCTCGGCGAGGACGGCCCGACGCACCAGCCGGTCGAGCACCTCGCCGCGCTGCGCGCCATCCCCGGCCTGGACGTCGTGCGCCCCGCGGACGCGAACGAGACGGCCTGGGCCTGGCGCGGGATCCTCGAGAACACCGCCAACCCGGCCGGCATCGTCCTCACCCGCCAGAACGTGCCGACCTTCCCCCGCGGCACCGACGGCTACGCGAGCGCCGAGGGCACCCTCAAGGGCGCCTACACGCTCCTGGACGGCACGAACGACGAGACGGGCACGCCGGACGTGATCCTCGTCGGCACCGGTTCCGAGGTACAGCTCGCCGTGCAGGCGCGCGAGATGCTCGCCGCCGAGGGTGTCTCCGCCCGCGTCGTGTCGATGCCGAGCCGCGAGTGGTTCGACAAGCAGGACGAGGCGTACCGCGAGTCCGTCCTGCCGTCCGCCGTCAAGGCGCGCGTCTCGGTCGAGGCGGGCGTCGCCCAGGGCTGGCGCGAGGTGGTCGGCGACGCCGGCCGCAGCGTCTCGCTCGAGCACTACGGCGCCTCGGCGGACTACCAGACCCTGTACCGGGAGTTCGGCATCACGGCGGAGGCCGTCGCGGCCGCCGCCCGCGAGTCCCTCGCCGCCGTGCGCGGCGCTGGCGACGCCGCCTGAGCGCTCGTAGATTTCCCAGGGTGGGGCGTCGCTCGCGGCGCCCCACCCGGACCCCGTCGTCGAGTCACCGCGCGCCGGGGTCACCCCACCTGGAAGGACGTCCGATGACACAGAGCACCGTCCCCGCACCGATCAGCGACCTGACCGGCGCCGGGGTGTCCATCTGGCTCGACGACCTCTCGCGGCAGCGCCTGCGCAGCGGCAACCTGGAGGCCCTCGTGGCCGAGCGGGGCGTCGTGGGCGTCACCACGAACCCCACGATCTTCGCGAAGGCGCTCGCGAGCGGCGACGCGTACGACGCGCAGCTGGCCGAGCTGGCCGGCACCGACGTCGACTCCGCCGTCGAGACGATCACCACCGACGACGTGCGCGACGCCGCCGACCTGCTGCGTCCCGTCTACGACGCGACCGACGGCGTGGACGGCCGGGTGTCCATCGAGGTCGACCCCCGTCTCGCCGCCGACCCGGACCGGACGGCCGAGGTGGCGGAGCGCCTGTGGCGGATCGTGGACCGCCCGAACATCTTCATCAAGATCCCGGCCACCGTGCCGGGCCTGGGCGCGATCTCCCGCACGCTCGCCAAGGGCATCAGCGTCAACGTCACCCTGATCTTCTCCATCGAGCGCTACCGCGCGGTCATGGAGGCGTTCGCGGTCGGCCTCGAGCAGGCCCGGGCCGACGGCCTCGACCTGCGCCCGATCGGCTCGGTCGCGTCGTTCTTCGTCTCCCGCGTGGACGCCTCCGTGGACGCGGCGCTCGAGAAGATCGGCACCCCCGAGGCGCTCGACCTGCGCGGGCAGGCCGCCGTCGCCAACGCGCGGCTCGCGTTCGAGGCCTACGAGGAGTTCGTGGCCACCGACCGGTGGCGCGCGCTCGCCGCGGCCGGCGCCCACCCGCAGCGCCCGCTGTGGGCATCGACCGGCGTGAAGAACCCCGAGTACCCCGACACGCTGTACGTCTCCGAGCTGGTCACCGACGGCGTGGTCAACACGATGCCGGAGCCGACCCTGCAGGCGTTCGCCGACCACGGCGTCGTCACGGGCGACACGGTGCGCGGCACCGCCGACGCCGCCCGTCGCACGATCGAGGCCGTCGAGTCCGCCGGCGTCTCCCTCGTCGAGATCACCGACCACCTCGAGAGCGACGGGGTCCGCAAGTTCGAGGACTCCTGGACCGAGCTCCTCGAGACGGCCTCCGCCGGTCTCAACGCCAAGAGCGCCTGACCTCCGGGCCCCGGGGCCGCCGCGCCGGGGCCGCACCCCTCCCGCCCGCACGACGAAGAACGGTGCCCCCCACGTGAGACCGGCCAAGATCACCGCCGAGCACAACCCGCTGCGCGACCCCCTCGACCTGCGGCTCCCCCGCATCGCCGGCCCCAGCGGCCTGGTGATCTTCGGGGTCACGGGCGACCTGTCGCGCAAGAAGCTCATGCCCGCCGTGTACGACCTGGCCAACCGCGGCCTCCTGCCGCCCGGGTTCGCGCTGACGGGCTTCGCCCGCCGCGACTGGGCGGACCAGGACTTCGCGCAGGTCGTGCACGACGCGGTCAAGGAGCACGCCCGCACCCCGTTCCGCGAGGCCACCTGGCGCCAGCTCGCCGAGGGCATCCGCTTCGTGCAGGGCTCCTTCGACGACGACGCCGCGTTCGAGCGGCTGCGCCAGACCGTGGAGCAGCTCGACGCGGAGCGGGGCACCGGGGGCAACCACGCCTTCTACCTGTCCGTGCCGCCCAGCGCGTTCCCGATCGTGTGCCGCCAGCTGTCGGAGTCGGGCCTGTCGCAGTCCTCCGCCGACGCCTGGCGCCGCGTGGTCATCGAGAAGCCGTTCGGGCACGACCTCGAGAGCGCGCGCGAGCTGGACTCCGTGGTCTCGGAGGTCTTCGACCCCGAGTCGGTGTTCCGCATCGACCACTACCTCGGCAAGGAGACGGTCCAGAACCTCCTCGCCCTGCGGTTCGCGAACCAGATGTTCGAGCCGCTGTGGAACAACCACTACGTCGACCACGTGCAGATCACGATGGCCGAGGACATCGGCATCGGCGGCCGCGCGAGCTACTACGACGGCATCGGCGCGGCGCGCGACGTCATCCAGAACCACCTGCTGCAGCTCCTCGCGCTCGTCGCCATGGAAGAGCCGGTGAACTTCGACGCCGACGCCCTGCGCGCCGAGAAGATCAAGGCGCTGTCGTCGGTGCGCCTGCCCCGCGACCTGGGCCGGCACACGGCCCGCGGCCAGTACGCGTCCGGCTGGCAGGGCGGCGAGAAGGTCGTCGGCTTCCTCGAGGAGGAGGGCTTCAACCCGGACTCCACGACCGAGACCTTCGCGGCGGTCCGGCTCGACATCGACAACCGCCGGTGGGCCGGGGTGCCGTTCTACCTGCGCACGGGAAAGCGCCTGGGCCGCCGTGTGACCGAGGTCGCGGTCGTGTTCAAGAAGGCCCCGCACCTGCCGTTCGAGTCGTCGCTCACCTCCGACCTGGGGAGCAACGCCCTGGTCATCCGGGTGCAGCCCGACGAGGGCGTCACCCTCCGGTTCGGCGCGAAGGTGCCGGGCACCGCGATGGAGGTCCGTGACGTCACGATGGACTTCGGGTACGGGCACTCGTTCACCGAGTCGTCGCCCGAGGCGTACGAGCGGCTCATCCTCGACGTCCTCCTCGGGGACCCGCCGCTCTTTCCCACGCGCGAGGAGGTCGAGCTCTCCTGGAAGATCGTCGACCCCATCACGTCGTACTGGGCCGGGAAGGGCAAGCCGGAGCAGTACGCGTCCGGCACCTGGGGGCCGGCGTCCGCGGACGCGATGATGGAGCGCGACGGCCGCACGTGGCGGCGCCCGTGAGGCCCGCCCCCGCCCTGAACGACGACGCCGCGTGCGCCGCGGTGAGCCGCATCCACCGAGGAGAGCCCCGATGATCATCGACATGCCGGACACGACCACCAACGCGGTCGGCAAGCGGCTCGCCCACCTGCGCGACGAGGGCGGCGCCGTGGCGCTCGGCCGGGTGCTCACCCTCGTCGTGGTGGCGGAGGAGGCGGACATCGAGGACTCGGTCCGCGCCGCCAACCAGGCCAGCCACGAGCACCCGTGCCGCGTGGTCGTCGTCGCCCCCCTGGCCGAGCGCGACGACGCCAGCCCGCGCCTCGACGCGGAGATCCGCGTCGGGGGCGACGCCGGAGCGTCGGAGGTGGTCGTCCTGCGTGCGGGGCGCCCCATGCTCGAGCACACCGACACCCTGGTCATGCCGCTGCTGCTGCCCGACGCGCCGATCGTCGTCTGGTGGCCGGCGGGCGGCCCCGACGACCCGTCGGGCGACCCGATGGGCGCGATGGCCCAGCGCCGGATCACGGACACGACGACGGCGGCCGACCCCGTCGCCATGTTGCACCGGCTGGCGGGCACCTTCAGCCCCGGCGACACCGACCTCGCATGGGCGCGTGTCACGCTCTGGCGCGGCCTCATCGCGGCCGCGGTGGAGCAGCCCCCGTACGAGCCCGTGACCGCCGTGCGCGTCGAGGGGCAGGAGCAGCACACGTCCCTCGACCTGCTCGCGGCGTGGCTCGGCCTGCGCCTGCGCTGCCCGGCCACCGTCGTCCGCACCGACAGCGACGACGCGATCACGCGGGTCACGCTGGAGCGCAAGAGCGGCCCGATCGTCCTCGACCGTCCCGACGGCCGCGTGGTGGCGATCACGCAGCCCGAGAAGCCCGAGCGCCGCATGGCCCTGCCGATCCGCGCGCTGAGCGAGGCGCTCATCGAGGAGCTGCGGCGCCTCGACCCCGACGAGCTCTACGGCGAGGTCCTCACCAAGGGGCTGTCGCGCGTCGAGACCGTGAAGGCGGACGCGTGACGGGCGGCGCCGCACCCCTGGTGGTGGTCCACCCGGACGCCGCCGTGCTGGCCGAGGCCGCCGCGGCGCGCCTCCTCACCCGCCTGCTCGACGCGCAGTCGGTGCGCACCCCCGTGCACGCCGTCCTCACCGGCGGCACGGTCGGCATCCGGACCCTCGAGGCCGTGGCGGCGAGCCCGCTGCGGGCGGCCGTGGACTGGTCCGGGGTGCACCTGTGGTGGGGAGACGAGCGGTTCCTGCCCGACGGCGACCCGGACCGCAACGAGACGCAGGCCCGCGCGGCCCTGGTGGACGCGCTGGTCTCCGGGTCGGGCCTGCCGGCCGAGCACGTGCACGCGATGCCCGCGCGGGGCGCCGTCGTCGACGGGGTGACCGTCGAGACGCCGGAGCAGTCGGCCGCGGCCTACGCGGCCGAGCTCGCCGCTCACGCGGGCGCGCCCGGCGAGGGCACGCCCGGACCGGCGGTGCCGGAGTTCGACGTGCTGCTGCTGGGCATGGGCCCGGACGGGCACGTCGCCTCCTTGTTCCCCGGGCACGACGGGCTCGGGGCGCGCGGCGCGACGATCGGGGTGCACGGCTCCCCCAAGCCACCGCCCGAGCGCGTCTCGCTGACGTTCGACGCGTTGCGCCGCGCCCGTGAGGTGTGGGTCGTGGCCGCGGGCGCCGAGAAGGCGGCCCAGGCAGCGGCCGCCCTGGCCGGAGGACCGGTCGCGGAGGTCCCGGCGGCCGGGGCCCGCGGCACCCAGCGCACCCTGTGGCTGCTGGACGCCGCGGCCGCGGCCCCGGCCCGCTAGAGCGTCGCCCGCTGGCGGTCGGCGAGGAGCCGGCCGGGCGTCTCGTCGTCGAACTCCGCGAAGAACTCCCCCACCCGCTCGGTGAGCTCGTTCATGCCGTCGCAGGCGAACAGTGTCGGCTGGTAGTGCGAGATGTCGTACTCCACGGTGCCCATCGAGTAGAAGTCGAGCGGGAGGATCGTCGCCCCGCGGAACTCCTCGATCTCGCCGAACGAGGACAGCAGCCCGGCGCCGTACGCCCGCAGCTCCCCGTTCTCGTACATCACGCCGAACTCGATCGTGAACCAGAAGACGTCGGCCACGAACTGCAGCCCCTCTGCGGTCTCGCAGCGCCGCGCCGCCTCCCCCGCCCGCCGCTTCACCGCGGCGATCTCCGGGTTCGCGAGCAGGTTCCCGTGGCCCACCACCTCGTGGATGATGTCCGGCTCGGGCGTGTACAACGGCTGGGACCCGTGCCGCAGGTACTGCGTGGAGTGGAAGACCCCGTCCGCGAGCGACCCGTAGAACTGGTCCAGCGGCACGAGACCCGCCGCCGGGTGCAGGCGGAAGCCGCTCAACGGCTCCAGCCCGGCGCTGACCTCGTCGAGCTGCGGCACCCGGTCGGTGGGCAGACCCAGGGCCTCCTTGCCCTCGAGGTACCCGCGGATCGCCAGCCGCTCGTGCTTGGGCGCGAGCTCGGCGCACACGGTGCGCCAGATCGCGTTCTCCTCGTCCGTGTACTCGACCTGAGGCACCGGGTCACCCGGTGACCACCGCAGGGCGGGGCCGGCGATGGCCTCGCGCCGGCGGCGGTAATCCGGGTCCTTCGCGCCCGGATGATCGTCCGTGAGGTGCACCGTGACGCCGTTCTCGTCCTCGGTGACGGGGGCGTAGAGCTGTCCTTCCTCGAACATGCGGTCAGACTACGCCCGGCGGGAGCGTCTCGACAGGTGGACGCACCGGCCCCGCCCGAGCAGTGCGCCCGGGACCCCTCGGCGTCGTCAGCTCGCCTGGCGCAGCCCCGTCCGGCGTGCCCGCAGCGTCGCGAGAGCCTCCTCGAGCAGGGCGGCGCCGTCCTCCTCGGAGCGGCGTTCCTTCACGTACGCGAGGTGCGTCTTGTACGGCTCGTTCCGCGCCGGGGCGGGCGGGTTGGCCGCGTCCAGCCCGGCCGGGAAGCCGCAGCGCGGACAGTCCCAGAACTCCGGAGGCTCGACGTCCTCGTTCGCCGAGAAGCTCGGCGTCGTCTCGTGCCCGTTCGCGCACCAGTACGACACCCGCACCCGGGGTGCCGCGTCGCCGCGCTCGGACTCTCCCAGCGGACCCGCGCCCACGCGCGAGCCCCGGATCGCATGACCGGCGTTAGCCACGTCTTGTCGTCCTCACCTTCGACTCAGTGGGCGTGCGCCCACGGACGATCTTTCGTGAACCGTCGGGCCGGGCGGGTCGCCCGGTCCATCCGTCCCGCACCGGCCGCCAGGCCGGTGGCGGTCGTGTCGTGCGGGCTCAGCTCACCTTCGTGATGAGGCCCAGCAGCACGATCACGACGAACCAGACGAGCGCGAAGCTCACCGTGATCCGGTTGAGGTTGCGCTCGGCGACGCCGGAGCTGCCGGCGGCGCTCGAGATCCCCCCGCCGAACATGTCGGACAGCCCGCCGCCCTTGCCCTTGTGCATCAGGATGAGCAGGGTCAGGAAGGCGCTGGTGATCACCAGGAGAACCTGAAGGATGATCTGCAAAACGTCCACGGTGTCCTCGGCTGTCCTTCGGTCGTCGCCCGCCCCGCGGGGCGGGCATCTGTTCGTCGCGGCCGGGAGGTCGTCCTGGCCGGGTCAAGACTAAGTGACGGACGCCTCCCGAGGCGAACACCGATGTTTCCATCGGATGACGATCTCGGGAGGCGCCCGTCGGGCGGGCCCAGGGCCCGCGGTGCGTGTCGCCTCAGGCCACGTGCGACTGGTAGCGCACGATCTTGGCGAACTCGACCGGGTCGAGGCTCGCGCCGCCCACCAGGGCGCCGTCCACGTCCGGCTGCGCCATGATCTGCGCGACGTTGCCCGACTTCACCGAGCCGCCGTACAGCACGCGCACGCCCGCGGCCAGCTCGGCGTCGTAGAGCTCGGCCAGGCGGCCACGGATCGCGCCGCAGACCTCCTGCGCGTCCTCGGGGGTCGCGACCTCGCCGGTGCCGATCGCCCAGACGGGCTCGTACGCGACGACGACCTTCGCGGCCTGCTCCGCCGGCACGTCGGCGAGCGCCGCGTCGAGCTGCGCGAGCGTGTACGACACCTGCTCGCCGGCCTTGCGCACGTCCAGGCCCTCGCCGACGCACAGGATCGGCACCAGGCCGTGCTCGAAGGCGGCACGGACCTTGGCGTTCACCAGGGCGTCGTCCTCGGCGTGGTACTCGCGCCGCTCGGAGTGCCCGACGGCCACGTAGGTGCAGCCCAGGCGCGACAGCATCGGGCCGGACACCTCGCCGGTGTAGGCGCCCGACGCGTGCGTCGACAGGTCCTGGGCGCCGTAGCGCACCTCGAGCTTGTCGGCGTCCACGAGGGTCTGCACCGAGCGCAGGTCGGTGAACGGCGCCAGGACGGCGACCTCCACGGCCTCGTAGTCGTGCTTCGCGTCCTTGAGCGTCCACGCGAGCTTCTGCACCGCGGCGATCGCCTCGGTGTGGTCCAGGTTCATCTTCCAGTTGCCCGCCATCAGGGGCGTGCGGGTGGTGGCCACGATGGGCTCCTCGTTCTCTCGTGCTGGTGGGACAGGTCGGTCGTGCCGGGCGCTGCCGGTCGGTGCCGGTCGCTGCGGCCGGCGTCAGCCGGCGAGCACCGCGAGGCCCGGGAGCTCCTTGCCCTCGAGCAGCTCCAGGCTGGCGCCGCCGCCCGTGGAGATGTGGCTGAAGCCCGCCTCGTCGAAGCCGAGGGCGCGTACGGCAGCGGCCGAGTCGCCGCCGCCCACGATCGAGAACGCCCCCGCCGCGGTCGCGTCGACGATCCCCTGGGCCACCGTGCGGGTGCCGCCCGCGAACGCGTCGAACTCGAACACGCCCATCGGGCCGTTCCACACGACCGTCCGCGCGTCCGCGAGCCGGGACGCGAACAGCGCGCCCGACTCGGGGCCGATGTCGAGGCCCATGGTGCCGTCGGGGATCTGGTCGGCCGGCACGGTGCGGTGCGGAGCGTCGGCGGCGAACGAGTCGGCGGCGACGATGTCGGTGGGCAGCACGATCTCGACGCCCGACTCCGCGGCCTGCGCGAGGTAGCCCTTCACGGTGTCCACCTGGTCGGCCTCGAGCAGCGAGGAGCCCACCGAGTGGCCCTGTGCCGCGAGGAACGTGAAGACCATGCCGCCGCCGATGAGCAGGCGGTCGGCCTTGGTGAGGAGGTTCTCGATGACCCCGAGCTTGTCGGAGACCTTGGAGCCGCCCAGCACCACGGCGTAGGGGCGCTCCGGGTCCGTGGTCGCGCGCGAGAGCGCCTCGACCTCCGTCAGGACGAGGTCGCCGGCGGCCGCCGGCAGCACCTTCGCGACGTCGTAGACGGACGCCTGCTTGCGGTGCACGACGCCGAAGCCGTCCGAGACGAACACGTCGGCCAGCGCGGCCAGCTCGCCGGCCAGCTCCTCGCGCTCCGCGTCGACCTTCGAGGTCTCGCGGGCGTCGAAGCGCACGTTCTCCAGCAGGGCGACCTGGCCGTCGGCCAGCGCGTCCACCGTCTCGCGCGCCGACGGGCCCGCCACGTCGGCGGCGAGGGCGACGTCCTGACCGAGGAGCTCGCCGAGGCGTGCCGCCACGGGAGCCAGGGAGTACTCGGGGTTCGGCTCGCCCTTGGGGCGGCCGAGGTGGGCCGTCACGACGACGCGGGCGCCGGCGTCGACGAGGCGCCGCAGCGTCGGCAGCGCCGCCTTGATGCGACCGTCGTCGGTGATGGTCGTGCCGTCGAGCGGCACGTTGAAGTCCGAGCGGACGAGGACGCGCTTGCCGCGCAGCTCGCCCAGGGTGTCGATGGTCTTCATGGGGCACACCTGTCCGTCAGGGCCCGGCACGTGCCGCAGGTCCGCACGTCCCGGGCCGGGGTCTTCTGGTCCGTACATGACGACGTCCGCGTGCGCGGCCGGGGTTCGGTGCGCACGCGGACGTCGTGGCTCACGCTCGAGCGGTGTCGGGCGCCGGAGTCGTCAGAGCTTCTCGCCGACGAACACGGTCAGCGAGACGAGCGAGTTGGAGTAGCCCCACTCGTTGTCGTACCAGGAGACGACCTTGACCTGGTTGCCGATCACCTTGGTGAGCTTCGCGTCGTAGATGCTCTGGTGCGGGTTGGTCACGATGTCGGAGGAGACGATGTCGTCCTCGACGTACTCGAGCACGCCCTTGAGCGGGCCCTCGGCGGCGGCCTTGACCGCGGCGTTGACCTCCTCGACCGTGACCTCCTTCGGCGCCTCGAAGGTGAGGTCCGTGGCCGAGCCGGTGATGACCGGCACGCGCAGGGCGTAGCCGTCGAGCTTGCCCTTCAGCTCCGGCAGCACGAGGGCGACGGCCTTGGCGGCACCCGTCGTGGTCGGCACGATGTTCTGCGCGGCGGCGCGGGCACGACGGAGGTCCTTGTGCGGGCCGTCCTGCAGGTTCTGGTCACCGGTGTACGCGTGGATCGTCGTCATGAGGCCGCGCTCGATGCCGATCGAGTCGTTGAGGGCCTTGGCGAGCGGCGCGAGGCAGTTCGTCGTGCAGGACGCGTTCGAGATGATGTGGTGCGCGGCCGCGTCGTACTGGTCGTTGTTCACGCCCATGACGAAGGTCGCGTCCTCGTTCTTCGCCGGGGCGGAGATGATGACCTTCTTGGCGCCGGCGTCGATGTGCGCCTTGGCCTTGGTGGCGTCCGTGAAGAAGCCGGTCGACTCGATGACGATGTCGGCACCCAGCTCGCCCCAGGGGAGGTTCGCGGGGTCGCGCTCGGCGAGCGCACGGATCTTCTGACCGTCGACGATGATGTTCTCGTCGTCGAAGTCCACGGACTTCGGGAAGCGGCCGAGCACCGTGTCGTACTTGAGCAGGTGGGCCAGGGTCTTGTTGTCGGTCAGGTCGTTGACGCCGACGACCTCGATGTCCGCACCCGACTCCACGAGAGCGCGGTAGAAGTTCCGTCCGATCCGACCGAAGCCGTTGATCCCGACGCGGATGGTCACGATTGCCCTCCTCAGGGCGCGCCGGTGGGATCCCGGCGCACACGGTTGATGCCGACTTCCGCGCGCCGCGTGGGGCGCGCTGATGATTCACGTCGTGACCCGGAACCGCCCGACGTCTTCCACCAGGCGGTCAGCCTCGGGTCACGTCGTCGTCACCTGACGGAATGAGCCTATACCCGAAACCGCCGTGCCGCCGACCCTCGACGGCACCGTGAGACGTGTGGTCCGACCATACGGACGGCCGCGCGGACCGCGCGTGCGTCGCGGCCCGCGGCGCGCGTCAGAGATCGAGCAGCTCGGGGCTCAGGCCGGACTCCGTGTCGGGGACGCCGACCTCCATCGCCCGCTTGTCCGCGGTGGACAGGAGCCGCCGGATGCGGCCGGCGACGGCGTCCTTCGACAGCGGCGGGTCGGCCAGCTGGCCGAGCTCCTCGAGCGACGCCTGCTTGTGGGCGAGGCGCAGCTCCCCCGCCTGCCGCAGGTGCTCCGGCACGTCCTCCCCCAGGATCTCGAACGCCCGCTGCACCCGGGCGCCGGCGGCGACCGCCGCGCGCGCCGAGCGCCGCAGGTTGGCGTCGTCGAAGTTCGCGAGCCGGTTCGCCGTGCCGCGCACCTCGCGGCGCGCCCGGCGCTCCTCCCACACCTCGCGGGTGCGCACCGCACCCATCCGTCGCAGGATCTCCCCGATCGCCTCGCCGTCGCGGACCACGACGCGGTCCACGCCGCGCACCTCCCGCGACTTCGCCTGCACGCCGAGCCTCCGGGCGGCGCCGACCAGGGCGAGCGCCGCCTCGGGCCCCGGGCAGGTGACCTCGAGCGCCATCGAGCGACCGGGCTCCGTGAGCGAGCCGTGGGCGAGGAACGCCCCGCGCCAGACCGCCTCGGCCTCCAGCACGCCCGCCGACACCACCTCCGGGGCCAGGCCGCGCACCGGCCGTCCGCGGGAGTCGAGCAGGCCGGTCTGCCGGGCCAGGGACTCGCCGTCGCGCACCACGCGCACCACGTAGCGGTTGTTCTTCCGCAGGCCGCCCGCCTGGACCACGATGAGGTCGCTCGTGTGCCCGTAGAGCTCGGTGATCGCCTGCCGCAGCCGCGCGGCGGCCGCCTCGTCGTCGAGCTCCGCCTCGATCACCACACGCCCCGAGATGATGTGCAGACCGCCCGAGAACCGCAGCATCGCCGACACCTCGGCCTTGCGGCACGACGTCCGGGTCACCTTGATCCTCGCGAGCTCGTCCTTCACCTCTGCCGTCAGCGCCATGGCGTCATCCTGCCACGCGCGGCAAGCACCCTCCGCGCCGGCGGCCGCGCCGCCGGCGCACCGTCAGACGTCGCCGTCGGACGTCACCTTCAGACGTCGCCGTAGACGCCCTCGAAGACGTCCCGGTAGGCGGCGGCGAGCCGCAGGGGGTCGTGGCGCGCCGTGCCGTCCCCGCGCCGGACCTGACGCATCAGCAGGTGCGCGCCCATCGCCTGCGCCGCGTCGGCGAGCTCGTCCACGTCCTCCACCGCCGACGGGTCGGCGAGCACGGCATCCACCCGCAGGCCGGGCGCGTGCCGGTGCAGCGCCTCCAGGTGGTCGGTCGCGGTGAGACCCTGCGTCTCGCCGCGCTCCGCGGCCAGGTTGAGCGTCACGCACACCCGGGCGTCCGTCTCGAGGAGCGCCTGCGCGAGCTCGGGCACCAGCAGGTGCACGAGGACCGACGAGAACCACGAGCCGGGGCCGAGCACGACCCAGTCGGCGGCGCGGACCGCCTCCACGGCCTCGGGGCAGGCCGGCGGGGCCTCCGGGACGAGGCGCAGCTGCTCGATCCGCCCCTCGGTCACCGCGACGCGGCTCTGCCCGACGACCGTGTCCAGGGTGGCGCCGCCGCCGCGCACGTCGGCCTCCACCACCAGCGGCACGGAGGCCATCGGCAGCACCCGCCCGCGGGCGCCGAGCAGCTTGCCGACCCAGTCGAGCCCCGTCACGGTGTCGCCCAGCAGCTCCCACAGGGCGACGATGAGGAGGTTGCCCATGGCGTGCTTGTCCAGGCTGCCGCCCGAGACGAAGCGGTGCTGCAGCAGGTCGCTCCAGGTGCGCCCCCACTCCGAGTCGTCGCACAGGGCCGCGAGCGCCATGCGCAGGTCGCCCGGCGGGAGCACGTCGAGCTCGTCGCGCAGGCGCCCCGAGGAGCCGCCGTCGTCGGCCACCGTCACGACGGCGGTGAGCCGGTCCGACATCAGCCGCAGCGCGGAGAGGCTCGCGAACAACCCGTGGCCGCCGCCGAGCGCCGTCACCGCCGGCGAGCCCGGGCCGGGGACCGGGGCGCTCACTCCTTCCCCAGGTCGCGCGCGGTGACGGTCACCCGCTGCCCCGCGTCCCGCAGCCGTTGCGCGATCTCGCCCGCGATGGCGACGGACCGGTGCTTGCCCCCCGTGCACCCGACGGCGATGGTCACGTACCGCTTCTCCTCCGCCAGGTAACCGGCCAGCACCGGCTCGAGCGCCGCGACGTACCGGTCGACGAACTCCTGCGCGCCGGGCCGGGCGAGCACGTAGTCGCGCACCGGCGCGTCGCGGCCCGTCAGGTGCCGCAGCTCCGTGATCCAGTACGGGTTCGCCAGGAAGCGGACGTCCACCACGTGGTCGGCGTCCAGCGGGATCCCGTACTTGAACCCGAAGGCCAGCACGTTGACCCGCAGCGTGTCGGGGGCGCCGTCCGCGACGGCCGCCCGCACCTCCCGCGCGAGGTCGTGCACCGACAGCTCCGAGGTGTCGATGACGACGTCGGCCCGCTCCGCGATGGACGCGAGCGCGCGGCGCTCCTCCGCGATCCCGTCCAGGATCCGCCCCTCCCCCTGCAGGGGGTGCGGACGGCGCACGCTCTCGTAGCGCCGCACGAGCGTCTCGTCGCGCGCGTCCAGGAACAGGATGCGGTAGTTCACGCCCGCCTCGCGCAGGTGCAGCAGCACCCGGGCGAGCTCCGCGAAGTACTCGCGGCCGCGCACGTCGACGACGACGGCGAGGCGCTCCACGGACGAACCCGCCCGGGTCATGAGGTCCACCAGCGGCACGATCATCATCGGCGGCAGGTTGTCGACCACGAACCAGTCGAGGTCCTCCAGCACGCCGGCGGCCCGCGACCGGCCGGCGCCGGACATACCCGTGATGATGAGCACCTCCGGCTCCGCCTGCTCCGGGGCCCGCGTCGTGGCCTCGATCTCGGGGATGCCCTGCGGGACGGTGATAGGGTCCGGCTCGCTCATGCGCCCAGCATGCCAGGGCCCGCGCCCTCGCGGCTGACGGGCTCGGCGCCCGTGTCGCCGCCGAGCGCGGCCACGACCGCCTCGGCGGTGCGGCGCCCCATGCCCCGCACCTGCGCGATCTCGTCCACGCTCGCCGCGCGGAGACGCTTGACGGAGCCGAACGTGCTCAGCAGCGCCTTGCGTCGGGCGGGCCCGAGGCCCGGCACGTCGTCCAGCACCGAGGACGTCATCCCCTTGCTGCGCCGCCTGCGGTGCTGGGCGATGGCGAACCGGTGGGCCTCGTCACGCACGCGCTGCAGCAGGTAGAGGCCCTCCGACGACCGCTGCAGGATCACGGGGTAGTCCTCGCCCGGGACCCACACCTCCTCCAG
>Ga0180221_1000585_pt1 | contig 30201 bp, 29 predicted proteins | sample eDN5th37CKraftMG_FD_151339 | JGI IMG/M metagenome (GOLD analysis project Ga0180221, IMG submission 151339) | Enriched Miracle-Growth compost microbial communities from Emeryville, California, USA - eDNA 5th pass 37_C Kraft MG (version 2) (version 2) ...
ATGAATTCACGCATGCGCGCTGCCTGGAGCGGATCGGACGGCACCAGTGGAGGCCCGTCGAACGCCTCGTCGATATACTCGTTGATGATCACCGACTCGCGCACCGGCTGACCGTCACACACGAGCGTCGGCACGACGCCGTCGGGGTTGATCGCAAGATATTCCGGCTTCAACTGGTCGAACTTGAAGAGGTCGACATATTTGCTTTCCCAAGCCACCCCCTTCTCTTCCAGCGCCATGCGGCATCGTACCGAGCAGACCGAACTCCAGAAATGATAGAGCTGGACGACGGGCTGCGATGACGGCTTGGACATTATACTCTCCCTAGCATCATTGTTCCGGTTTATCGGGTCAGAGGCGGAACAGCTTCTTTGCGTTTTCGCGACCGATCTTGCGCCGGTCCTGTTCGCCGATCGGCGCGCTGTCGAACCAGCGCGCTGCCTGCCCGACCTGTTCGAACGGATAGTCCGTCGAGAACAGGATACGGTCGGCGCCGATTTCGAGGATCGAGTTGATCAGGGACTGATCGCGGAAATTCCCGGCGGTCGTGATGTAGAAGTTCTCCGCGAAGTACTGCGACACCTTCTTCTTCGCCGGATAGCCCATCGGCGACCAGCCGATCCGCTCGTCGATCCGGAACAGCGTGAATGGCAGCGCCTCGCCGAGATGGCCGAGAATGATCTTGAGATTCGGATAGCGGTCGAACAGCCCGCTGCCCATCAAGCGCAGGGCGTGCAGGCCGGTCTCGGCGCCGAAGCCATAAGCCGGCCCGATCAGCCAGGGATGGCCCTCGTAAGCCTTGCGCTGGCTCGGCTCGCGCGGATGCAGATAGAACGGGACGTCGAGCGCCTCGACCGTGCCCCAGAAATCCCAGTAGGCCTTGATGTCGTAATAGATGGCGTTATCCGGGCTGTTGAGCTGCGAATAGCCGTTGACCAGTGCGCCCTTGAAGCCGAGCTCCTTCACGCAACGCTCCAGCTCGCGTGCGGCAAGGTCCGGATCCTGCATCGGCAGCGCGGCAAAAGCCTGGAACCTGTCCGGCCGCTTGGCGACCTGCGCGGCGAGCTCATCGTTGGCGCGGCGCGCCATTCCCCCGGCGTCCTTCGGGCTGACGACGGCCTGAACGGCCGGGGCATTCAGCGACAGGATCATCGTCGCGATGCCGTGCTCGTCCATCAAGCCGAGCCGCTGCTTCTGGATATCGAGCAGATTGGCGCGCAGCTCGCGCCAGGTCGCCTCGGACACGAAGCCCTGTGAATCGCCGAGCGTCTCCTCGAGCGCGAAATGCTCCTCCAGCCCGATCTTGCCGTCCATGTCGTCACTCCACCCTGTCGTCCGTTTCAGTATTGTCCCTTGGGATCCAGGCCGAGCTTGTGCTGGCCATACATCGTGCCGACCGCATCCCAGTTAAGGCTGATGTGAACATCGGCTGCGTGGATGTCGCGCCAATAGCGCTGGATCGCCTTGTCGACGTAGATCGCGTTGCCGCCCGAAGCGAGAAAAAGCGCATCGACCGCCTGCGTGAACAGCTTGGCGCAGAACGCATGATCGAGACGATTGCGGATCCGCATATCGACGCCGATCGTCTCTCCGCGCGTGACATGGTCCATCGCCTCCGCGATATCGCGGGCGATGAGAAGCCGTCCGGCATCGATCGACGCCGACGCTTCGGCGACGCGAAGCTGCACCGTCGCGAACTCGGCCATGCGCTTGTTGCCGCCGGCAACGGCTCCGCGCGTCACGCGCGTCGTCATCCAGTCGAGAAACGTCGACAGCGCGCCCTCGGCCATGCCGAGCGTCGGCGCGACGAGGCAAAGCGGCAGGATCGCCAGCAGCGGGATTCGGTAGAGCGGATTGTCGGACAGCCGGGCCCCCGGCGCCTCGCCCGTGACCAGTTGCGAAATGGGAACGGTGCGGTGTTCGGGCACGACGGCGGCTTCAACCGTGATGATTTTGCTGCCGGTCCCCGCCAGCCCGATCGTGAACCAGTCGTCCTCGATCTCGCAGTCGGCCGCCGGGACGAGAAAAAAGACGGGAATCATGGAGCCGTCCGCATTCGGCTTCATGCCGCCGAGCAGATACCACTGGCCGTTGTCGCAGCCGCTCGAGAAGCTCCATTTGCCTTCCAGCCGGTAGCCGCCTTCGACGGCGGTTGCGCGGCCACTCGGCGCATAGGAACCGAAGGCGATCGCACCCGGATTGTCCCGCCAGACCTCATCCTGGGCCTGCTGCGGGAACAGCGAGATGAACCACTGATGCACCATGCCGAGCGAACACACCCAGCCGGACGACGGGCAACCGGCCGCGACGGCGGCGCCGATCTGGACGAACAGATCGAAGCCGTATTCGAACCCGCCGTAGCGTTTCGGCTGCAGAATGCGGAACAGATCGTTCTCGCGCATCAGGTCGACCATGTCAGCGGACACCCGCCGCTCGGCCTCGGTTTGCCGGGCACGCTCCCTGACGACCTCGGCGATCATCCGGGCGCGGCGCAGCAGCTCTTCAGGCTTGGGCTTCGAAACGTCTTTCAGCACGGCGGTCATCAGTACGGGTTCCGATCTGGCATTTTACAAAGCCGGCGAGCATCCCGGCGGCTCTTTCGATCCCGGCGCGATCATGAAGCGTCCCGCAAAGCGATGTAGGACCGGTTCGCGTAGACCAGCGGGCTCTGCTTGTCGCCGACGGCGACATCGACAACCTTGCCGATGAAGATCCAGTGCGAGCCCTGCCGGAGCGCGGAGGCGAGCTCGCAATCGAAGCTGACAAGCGCCTCGCTCGCCGCCGGCGAGCCGGTTTGCAGAGTCGTCCAGACCGCGCCGTCGAACTTGTCCGCACCCCTCACCCGGCCGGCGAAGCGATCGGCAATGTCCGACCGGCTGACCGGCAAAACGTTGACGCAGAACACGGTGTTGCGGCGGATCGCGCCGGCGGCGGGACTGAGGTGATGAATGCAGACCAGCAGCGTCGGCGCGGCATCCGGCTCGGCGGAGACCGACGTCATCGCGCTGACGGTCACGCCGGCGCGCCCCGCCGCGCCGTCGGTTGTCACGATGGTGACCGTCGTCGCCGCCCGGCTCATGCCTTCGAGAAACTTCTCGCGAATGGCAGCAGTCTCGGCTTGCGATAGCTCGACCGTCGCGGGGGCGATGTTACGAGGCTGCATGGGCGACCGTCCGCGGCGGATAACGATAGGGACCCAGCATCGCGATGAGCACGCTGGAGAGGACCAGCAGAACGCAGAAGCCGGCGAGCGCGGCCTTGTAGTTCGCGGTGGCGTCGAAGCTCACGCCCATCAGATAGGGACCGACCCCGGTGCCGACCGTGAAGACAGCAAAGATGTAGCCGTAAATCTCGCCATAACGGCGCAGACCGAAATAACGGCCGACCAGGAACCCGATGATATCGACCTCGGCGCCAAGTCCGAGCCCGAGGCAGATTGCCGCGATCACGACAAGCGGGATGATCGTCGTGCCGCTCAAAAGGATGAGCACGCCGATCAGCGGAACCAGGAAGATAGCAGCGGCGAGATAAGGGGCGAAAAAGCGATCGAGCAGATAGCCGGACAGCAGCCGGCCGACGATGGTCGACAGGCCGACCGCGACCAGCATGCGCACCGCGACCGAACCCGGCACGCCGTGATCGGTCAACAAAGCAACCATATGCGCAATCACGCCGTTGATCGCGACAACGAGCAGGAAAGCCGCGATCACGATGAGCCAGAAGACCCTGTGCCGGAGCGCGAACGCCATGTCGTCCCCCTCAGTCACAGCCGCGCCGCCGCGCGCGCCTTGTTCCTTCGGCGGATCCTTGACGAAGAAGAAGACTGACGGAAAAGCCACCAGCCAGGTGATGAGACCGACCATCAGATATACGCTGCGCCAGTCGAACGAGTTCAACAGCGCGCGTGTCACCTGCGGCATGACGGCAACACCAACCCCGACTCCCGCCATGGCGATGCCCAGGGCGAGACCGCGGCGATCCTCGAACCAGCCGGAGATCGCTTTGGCGTAAGGCAGCGGCGCCTGACCCGACGCAAACACGCCGCAGATCGCATAAAGCAGGATGAATACGGTGACGTTGGCGGTAGTCTGCGAGATGAGTGCGAAGGTCGCGGCAAATAGCGTGATGACGACAAGCGTCACCCTGCGAATGCCCCAGCGGTCAATGGCGATGCCGGCGAAGGGCGTGGCGAAGCCGCCGAGGAACAGGCCGGCGGTCACGGCCAGCGACATTTCTCCCCGCGACCATCCGAGCTGATCGGAGATCGGCTTCAGAAAAACTGCGAATGTGAAAAATAGAATCGGGCCGTTGCTGACAATCAACGAGAGCGTCGATCCCAGCACCACGAGCCAGGCATTCCTATTTTTGCTGTCCACGACATTCCTCCCCGAGCTTTGTTTTTATGCGAGGAGGCTAGCGTATTTAATGTCATTTGCAATTATTTTTTACTGTCAAATGCAACTATCATCGGGTACCCGATAAGTCTTTGAAGTCAGACGGCTTTCCGCGGCGACTGTTGCCACCCCGGAACGAATGCGATAGTGGCTAGGCTCCATCAACGAGCCTTCCCATGACGCGTAAAATCACCAAGCCGGACACCGATTTGGAGCTTACCGAGTTTCTGCCGTATCTGTTGAACCGCGCGGGCGTCAAAACCGGACAGATCTTCAGCCAGGATCTGGAAAAGGAAGGCATCGTTCTTTCCGAGTGGCGCATCATGATTGCGCTTTGGCAGAAGGGAAATCTGAGGCTCAAGAAGCTCGCCGAAACCACCGTCAGCGATCTTTCGACCATGTCCCGACAGGTTCGAGCGATGGAAAAGGCCGGGCTGATTGCGCGAAAGCAGTCCAACACCGACGGCCGGGCCATCAACCTCGTTCTGACACCGAAGGGCCGGTCGGTGACCGCCAAGCTCATTCCAATCGCCCGCCTGCACGAACGGATTGCGACGGACGGCATCACCGAGAAAGACATCGCCACCATGCGGCGGTGCGCGGCGAAGATTTACAGCAACCTCGATGCCTTCGATAAACGGCGACAGCGCAAGAGAATCATCAAGAATTTCTTGAAACGAAAGCTCGTGGGCTGACATCTGAAAGCCCTCCAACGCGCGACGCTAGAATGTCATGCCCAAAAGCCTCTCGGCATTCCCGACGCAAATCTTGCGTCGGTCTTCATCGTTGAGCTGCAGGGAATCGAGAGCCTTTATCGTTGCGGCGATCGGTGCAAACGGCGCGTCCGTTGCAAAAACAACATGATCCGCGCCAAAAAAGACCATGCCCGACTGAAGCCCGCATGTGCCACCGAACATAGCGGTGTCGCCGTAGAACATCTTGAAATACTCGATGTGGGGCTTCTTCAGCGCGCTCAGGACCTTGCTGTGATCTTCCGCGGTGGTCCGGCTGCCGAGAAACTGCATGCCGTGATCTGCCCCCTATGAAGTGGTCCTCCCTGAGGTATGGTTTTGATCATGGAGGATAAGATCGATGATAAGGAAGCGGCATACAGCTGAAGAGATTGTTGCAAAGCTGCGGCAGGTTGATGTGCTGATGGCGCAGGGCAGGCCTGTAGCGGAAGCGGTCCGAGCGATAGGCGTAACGGAAGTAACGTACTATCGATGGCGCAATGAGTACGGTGGCCTGAGGGGTGATCAGGTGAAGCGGCTCAAGGAGCTGGAGACGGAGAACTCCCGTCTCCGGCGAGCGGTGTCTGACCTGACGCTGGACAAGCTGATCCTGGCAGAGGCGGCAAAGGGAAACTTCCAGGCCCCTCGCGCCGCCGCGCTTGCGTGGACCATGTTAGAGCCGAGCTTGGCATCTCCGAGAGGCGGGCATGCCGCGTGCTGGGACAGCACCGATCGACGCAGCGCAAGATTCCGACGACCCCTGATGACGAGGCGGCCTTGACTGCCGACATCATCGAGTTGGCCCGCCAATATGGCCGCTACGGATACCGCCGGATCACGGCGTTGCTGCGTAGAGCTGGCTGGACGGTCAACAAGAAGCGTGTCGAGCGGATCTGGCGATGTGAGGGGCTGAAAGTGCCTGGCAAACACCCCAAACGCGGACGTCTGTGGCTCAATGACGGCTCGTGCATCCGTCTGCGGCCAGAGTGTCCCAATCATGTCTGGTCTTATGACTTCGTCACTGACCGCACGCACGATGGCAAGGCGTTCCGGATGCTGTGCATCATCGACGAGTTCACCCGGGAGAGCCTGGCCATCCGAGTGGCGAGGAAGCTCAAGGCCACCGACGTCATCGAGGCTCTCTGCGAACTGTTCGTATCCCGTGGCGTTCCTGCCCACATCCGATCTGACAACGGCCCTGAGTTTGTGGCGAAGGCCCTTCGCGAATGGATCGCTGCCGTCGGAGCTAGGACCGCCTACATCGAACCGGGCAGCCCATGGGAGAACGGCTATTGCGAAAGCTTCAATGGCAAGCTGCGTGATGAACTGCTCAACGGCGAAATCTTCTACACTCTGAAGGAGGCCAAGATCGTGATTGAGAACTGGCGGCGGCACTACAACACGGTGAGGCCACATTCATCGCTGGGATACAGCCCCCCCGCACCCGAGGCCCTCGTATGGCCACCACCCAAACCGGCGGCGCAAACGCCAGCTTTAAACTAACATTCAAATCGGACCACTCGCTGGGGGCCGGTCACGCCCGCCGAGCCGCAGCCCGCCGCCACCGCGGAAACCACCGGCACCATGACATCGAAATCATATTCGTAGCCGCCATACATCTGCGGCTGAAGGATACGGAACAGCCCCGCCTCCTTCATTTTCGCGACCAATGCCGGGGGAACGGTGCGCTCCCGCTCGGTCTGCTCAGCGTAGTCGCGGGCGAGGTGCCCAATGTTCTTGGCGCGAGCAATCAGCTCGGAAACGGAGGGCCGCGATACGGCGGGCTTCAGGTTCACAATCGACATCGGACATCTCCTCCACGCGCCAGCCGCTCCGGGCTTCTTGGCCTCGCCGACGGTCCCTGCGTCGCAGCAGTCAACACCCGGCGCGCATCATGCGGAGTAACTCAACCGAGGTATTCATTCCAGATATCAATTTTTCCGACCCGATACTGCAAAGTCATCGCTTGAGTCCGGAGGGCGTATACCGGCGTGCGAGAGCGATCGAAAAAAGCTGGAATTTTACCCACGATCGATCCGGATCTCCCATCTGCCAGAGGCCCGGTTTTGCGGTCGTCGGCCAGAGGATGGTCATAACGGCTCCGAAGGCGGGAAATCCGAATGCCAATCACGTCGACGGCCAGCGCACCGAACTGATGGCATGGCTCAGGGCGCAGGAAAAGGCGATCGAGAGCAGATTATAACTTAACCTGATGTAACCGACGGCGGACTTCGATCGAGCCTCTTCTCAGATATGTTTATGTTATGCTGATTATCGGCCTCCGACAATTTACCCTCATCCGCTAAGCATCATGCGTAATCACGTCGTGGTCGCCGCGTGATATCAAGCTCTATTCAAATAGCTTTCTGAGAAAGCCAGCGATAAGGCTCGCAACCTCATCATCAGGCGTACCGATACTCAAGACATTCGAAACATGATTATGACCCGCAAGCCAGGCGAGCCGTGGTGATCGGCCGTTTGCATTTGTCAGCTTCGAGGCCAAATCAAACGTCGGCGATGCAAGACGCGGCGGGTCAAACTCCGAGACCATTAACAGGCAAGGAATATTCGTCGCGCGCACGTGCGTCATCGGTGACCGCGCTTCATATCGAGAAGGGTCGGATCCGAAATACGCCGCCACGTTCGCCGGCACGTCATTTCCAGCAACACGATAGGTGCCGCTCGACAACACCACCGCCGAAACCGGCTTGGCGCCTTCGAGAACCGGGTCGAACAACCACGTCAACACATGGGTGGCGCCCGCGGACTGGCCGAAGATCACGATTTTTCCCGGATCGCCTCCGCGTGCCGCAGCATGCTGCCGTGCCCAATCCACCGCATAGCCGACGTCCTCACCGCCAGCCGGCCAAGGATGCTCAGGCGCCAAGCGGTAGTTCATAATCAGGACGAGAAATCCGCGCTCGGCGAAATGGTATCCCAAATTAGAGTAGAAGCCGTAGTCGTCACGTTTTTCGCAGGCGACAAAACCGCCGCCGGGCACGTAGACAAGGACGGGGCAGCTGGATGCTTCAACGGGAGCGTACAGGTCGAAGCACTGTCGCCTGTCGGACATATATGGTACGTCGTGCTCGACTTTTACCCGCTCGGATGGCCGCGCCAAAAGCGGCTGATACAGCCGGCGCGTCTCTTCAAGAACCGCTTGATCGAAATGCGGGCCGAGTTGGATGATCCGTTCCTTGAGAGCTTCGAGCATTTCGTTTCTTTCCGGGCGGCCCAAATCTTCAACGTCCTATAGCGTCTTCCTGCAAATAAGTCAGGTTACTTGACCGTATGTCAAGCGACCCGCCGAGCCGACGACCAAGATGGTGCATCCGGCAAGTTTGCGTCATCATCACGCGAGCGATCTCCGGCGCATGATCTTTTTCTTCTCATGTGGACGAAGGCGAGCATGACGAGAACACCACGGAACAGAAAAACGCTTGCAAGCGTTCCAACTCTCCTCCCTCGCAGAAATAACGGCGACGGTTGGAGACACGACAATATCGGTCGCTTGTTGAACAATGCTATATCGCGATTCGAATCGCGCATATTGGAACTCATGTCTCGGTCGGGACATCCCGAGGCCCGCATTTCTCACATCTCCCTGACGCGCAATCTGGACCTCGAGGGGACTCGCGTAACGGAGCTCGCCCGTCGCGCAGGCATGACCAAGCAGGCGATGGGCGAGCTCGTAGCCCAGTGTGCAGCGCTCAAATTGGTCGTCGCCCGCGCTGATCCTTCGGACAAGCGTGCGCGCGTCGTCCGGTTCACGTCCAGCGGATTGCGGTGGCTCAAGGCGTTTCAGCAGGCAGTCGACCGCGCCGAACATGAAATGCGGGACGAGGTCGGCGCGGCGGCCATGGACGTGCTGAGAGGCGCTCTGGCGCTCTATGGCGCAGGCTTCGATACGCTTTCAACCATAGCTCCAGAACCGACGAGGTAGAGAACTGTTCTGTTGCCGAATATGCCACGCGATCTCATAAGCAGCACAGGTTGCTCGAACTGAATCTGGAGTAAAGCCAATCACGTGGCGCCCGCGCCAAGCCTTGTGCACCGGCTTCAGTACCGACAACTATCCCACCGGCTCAAGCCGGAAGTCGTACCGCATCGTGTAAAACGGTTTTTCCATCTTCTTGCCATCTGGCGCAGCACCGGCGTCATGACGAATGAAAGGCACGATCAGGGTATCCTTGACGCCAAACACGGCGTCGGAATCGAGATACTGATCGCCCTCGACAAAAACATGCGTCGTCAATTTTTTGAATCCGGGGGCTTCAATCATGAAATGGACATGGGCCGGACGCCAGGGATGGCGACCCTGGGCGGTCAGCATCTGGCCGACGGGACCATCATAGGGAATAGGATACGCAGCCGGTTTGATGGACCAGAAATGCCATTCGCCGTTCGGACCGCTCCTGAAGCGCGCCCGTCCGGCCAGCCCACCGACAGCATCGAGATTCTGCACGTCGTAGTAGCCATCGCTGTCGGAGTGCCAGACATCCACGATGGCGCCTGAGATCGGTTGACCGTCGACCGAGCTAACCGTTCCGCTGGCATGCAATGGTTCGCCAGCCATTCCGCCATGAACGTCCGCGCCCAACGGATATTCCGGTGGACCTTCGACATAGAACGGGCCAAGCACGGTGCTCTGCGTGCCATGTCCGCCGCCGTGATTGATGGCATCGACCAGCATCGACACACCGAGTGTATCGGACAACAGGACAAACTCCTGTCTGTTGCCGTCGCACGTCTTGCCCGTGCGCGTGAGAAAATCGATCGCGACGCCCCACTCCGCCTCGGTGAGCCGCACATCCCTGACAAAGTCATGGAGATGGCGCACCAGCGAGTTGCAGATCTGCTTAAATCGCGGATCTTGCGTGGTGGATATCCGCTCAAGCACCGCAGCGGTGATCGTCTTCTCGTCGAAGTTTCTCATGGAAATTCACCCTGGCCTACATGTCGCCGCCCCGACGCCGTGGCGACAACCTCCAGCGCATCGCATGGATTGTTGCCCCGCCAGGCGACGACCTGATCGGGGCGGATCAGAGCGGCATCGGCCCCGTAGAGATCGCGAATATCGTCCCGATCGATTTCGACAACCGTGAGGTCGAGCCCCAGCGCGAGCGCCGCCTTGGCCATGTCATCGGCTACGGCGCTGCCGGGGCGCAGCCGTAACAGCGTCCATTCAAAGCCGAAGGTATCGTAGAGAGATCGTCCATCCGAGAGCCAGACATGCGGCGCCCGTCCGCCGGGGCATGCCGTCGGTATGTAGTCGTTGGCAGAGTCGGGAGGCGGCGACGTCCCATCGGAGAGAATGATTGGTGACCCGTCGTAGCGTCCCCCGAACGTCACTCCGGGAATGTTAAACTCGGCGCGCGCATGGGCTGAAAAATGCTCCCCTGCAATGCGCCGTGCCTCAGCGCCCTCCGGCGTTTCATCCTCGATCTCAGGCGCCGGCGCAAACAAGCCGAGCGAATCGGCGAAACCACGAGCATAAGAAGTATTGCGCACGGCGAGAGGCCGTCGCTCGATCTGGTAGGTATCCAGAAGCGAGGGATGCGCCAGACCTTTTAGAACCGCGGCGAGCTTCCAGCCAATATTAACGGCGTCGTCAACAGCGGTATTGTAGCCCAACCCGCCGGCTGGCGTGAACAGATGCACAGCGTCACCGCCGAGCAGCACGCGCCCACGTTGAAAGCCATCCGCCACCAGCGCATGCCCTGCAGTCCAGGTCCCGCGCGCAATGATCTCGACCTCGACAGGCGCTCCGACCGCGGCCTGGAACATCGCGCGCGCGTCGCCGTCCGATATCGTGTCGGCGTTCTCGTGCGCGCGCAGCTGGGTGTGGAACGCAAATTCCCCACGTCCGTCGACCGCGGCCATGTAGGCACGCCGGTCGGGATTAAACGTCACGTTCATCCAGGCCGGAGGATGCGGAACAACCTTGTAAAAATCCGGACACCGCACATAAAGCGCGAACATGCGGCCACCCATGAAATCGCGGACGACGCCGGCCTCGCCAAGATAACCGAAGCCCAGACGCTGGCGCACGAAGCTCCGTCCGCCATCCGCGCCGAACAGATAACGTCCGAAAACACGGCGGCGTGCGCCATCGGCAATCCGTTCGATCTCGCAGCGGACATCGTTCTCCGTCTCTTCGAAATCGACGAGCCGCCAGCCATAATTGAGAGATACACCGGGAAGCTTTTCGGCGTGGCGTCGCAAGGCAGCCTCGACGTATTTCTGCGAAACCCGATGCGGCAGCTCGGCCGCGCTCCACGAGCCGGACAAACCGGCAATCTTGGTGCGGGCGTCACGCGAGGAAGGAAGCGCAAATCGCGCCAGCTCATGGCGCGCGTAGCGGGTAAAATAAGCAATGTCGGTCGGAAATTCCGGAGGCAGGCCCAGCGCGCGGATCTCATCCGCAAAGCCCAGGCGCCGGAAGTGCTCCATGGTCCGCGCCTGAGTGGCGTTCGCCTGCGGATTCAACGCTGTAGACGATTTCTCGTCCACGAGAAGCGCGTCGATTCCCCGCCGTCCCAGCTCATGAGCAAGCATCAACCCGCACGGACCGCCTCCGGCGATCACGACGGATACTCTGCTCTCCTGCATGACCATCACCTTCCGATACGCGGAAATAGGAAGGTTACTTGTCTATTTTGTCAAGCCACAATCCGCCACTGAAAGGCACCGAAGCGGCATAAAAGCGGACCGTACCTGGGTTCACGTTCTTCGATCCCGAAGCGAAGGGACGCGCAATACATTGATAAAGATTCAAGAGTCGGTTGACGGCAGGCGCTGAACGATCTCGATCGCCTCATCGATGACATCGACATCGCCGATGTGATTGATAAGCAGAAGCGCTAATGCTGCAACGGCCTGTCGAGCATCGCGGTCCGTCTTTTCGGAGCCAAGGGCAACGAGCTTTGCGTAGATATCGTCAACTGGAAAACGTTCCGGAAGCTCCAGGCGAAGTTTCATCGCGCCTTCTCCTGTTCAAGGCCAATCCCGTTAAGGCCAATCCCGATAAGGCCAAGCGTGCGCCGGACCGCGACCGCGATGCGGGCGGAATCGAATTGTCGCCAGCGGGCGAGCACATGCTGGTCGGGCCGGAACAGATAGGTCGTCCCCGGCTCGGCGCCATATAGCCGGGCAAAGGCGCCATCGACGTCCCGGAAATCGTGACCTTCGTCGGACGCACCCGCCGCGCCGATCGAGATCGAGCGGGTCGGAAAGGCAGCGGAAAGCGCGCTCAGCAACGCGGCGCCACCGGCCGGCGTCGGCCCATAGGTCACGACGGTAAAGTCGTCGCCGATCTGGTCGGCCAGCCATGCCGGCTGACCGTCCGCCGACAACAGCGGGCAATCGAGCACGGGCGTTCCCGGCCGCGCGAGGTCCGCAAACCCCTCACTATCGGGAAGCGACAATGGCGAGTTTTCCAGCACCGGCCACACCGCAAAGCGTCCGGTGTTGACGTAGCTCTTGGCGAAAGGCGCGACCTTCGCCAGATTCATGACGGCGTCGTGGAAGCCCCATGAATGGTCGCTTTTCGGCGTGATGAATTCCGTCGATTTCTTGGAGTCGGCGAGGTTGCGCTCCGCGATCGGGCGGCGCTCGGCGTCGTAACTGTCAAGCAGCCGCTCCGCCGCCCGCCCCTGGATGACGGCAGCAAGCTTCCAGGCGAGATTGTCGGCGTCCTGGATTCCGGAATTGCCGCCGCGGCCGCCGCCGAATGGCGAGAACTGATGCGCCGCATCGCCGGCGAAGAACACACGGCCGTGACGGAAACTGTCCATCAGTCGATGTTCCGACGTATAGGTGCTGACCCACTCGATCTCGAAGTCAGTATCTTCGCCCAGCATCCGCTCAAGCCTCTGCCGCACGAGGTCGGGCGCGAGCTCGCTGTCGGTGTCGGCCGTCGGGTCGATCTGCCAGTCGATCCGCCAGATCGAATCCGACTGCGGCACCCGCAGCACCGAATTCCCATCGTAGAACGGCGGCTCGAACCAGTAGTTGCGCTCGAACGGAAAGTCGGCGCCGCAGCGCACGTCCGCGATCACGAACTTGTCCTGCAGGCGGTCGCCTTCGAACGCGAGACCCAGGGCAGAACGGACACGCGATTTGGCGCCGTCCGCCGCAACCAGCCAATCCGCCTGCATCCGGTAGGTGCCGTCCGGCGTTTCGACCGTCAGTTCGACGCCGTCTGGATTGAGCCGGACACCGGAGAGCCGGTTGAGCCAGCGGATATCGAGGTGGTCCAGCGTTCGAGCGCGCTCGACCAAAAAATGCTCGACATAATATTGCGCGAGACTGGTAAATGACGGAAACCGGCTGCCGCCTTCGGGAAATACCGTGAATGACAGAACGGTGTCGTCACGGTGGTGGGTGTGTCCGCGCGACCAGGATATGCCCTTCTCGCGCATCGGCTCCGCGCAGCCAAGGCGGGACCATATCTCCATGGTGCGGCGCGCCTGCGCGATGGAACGGCTTCCGGCGCTCACGGTATCGTTGTCGTCGATCAGAACGCAGCGCACGCCCTTCCGAGCGAGATCGATCGCCGTCGTCAGACCGACCATCCCGGCTCCGACGACCACGACCGGACGCCGCTTGACGGCCTGCGCTTCATCATCGGCAAGCGGGCGATAGTCGTATTGCGGATAGACGAAATTGCCGAGTTTGAGCGGACGCCGTCCGCGGCGGATTGGATTTTGCTTATCCTTTCGCTGATCTGTCACAACCCCACCTGTTTCGTAGCGCCTGCGCCGATTTCGGCGCGCAGGCTGAAGGGTTCGAACGGCAGCGCCTCCCCACCGTCAGGGTCCGTCAATCGGAGAGCAATCTCCCAAAGCCGCTTTGCGCCGCCGACGCCAGCGGCACTCACCACCTGCTCGAATTTCAGCGCGAGCTGCGCTTTTTCGATGGGGCGGCCAGGATCGCCCGGAATGGCCACAATGGCGCGCTCGTGGCGTGCGCCGTCCCGGGTTTCCACCACGATCCGCGCTGCCCATTGCTTCGGATAGCTCATCATCAGGTTTTGATCAGCGATCACCGTGACGCGCGCCATGAAGTCGCGAATTTCCGGCGTCGGCATGGTTGCGGCGGGCCGCAGATCGAACCTGTGCTGCGGAGCCAACGCCGCAATCGCCATCTGGTACGACAGGCTCTTCATGAAGGAGCCACGGTCGACCTTCTCGACCGGCTGGCCGATCATCTTCAGATGCAAGGGCACCACATAAGCCTGGACCGACGCGATATCGTCCGGCGATACGCCATCGGCGATCAGCTCGCGCAGCGCCTGCGTCGCCGGCATGGTTTGCCGCGCCGCGCACCACGGCTTGAACGAGACGTCACTCAGGGCTGGTGGCTGGTCGGACGCCCCGCTCATGGCGACGAGATCGGGCGTGATGCCGAACACGCCCGGCAGCAGCTTCGAGCGCAGAATGTTGAGATCGGCGGTGAAGCCCGAGCGCGTCGCCAACGCGGCGCTGATGCCGTTACGCACGGCCTGACCGAACGACCACCAGCGGGTGGTCGACGGTGTCTCCTGATCGCCGGCCGAAGGCGCGCACATCGTCACGGCGAGCGCAAGGGCATGCGCCGTCTGCGTTTCGTTCAATGTCAGCATCCGCGCCGCGACGGCGGCCGCGCCGAACGGCGCCGCGAAGTAGCTGGTCCAGATGCCGCGAAAATGATTCTCCGGCCCGTTGATGGTGCGTCCCATGCGAACCATCGCCTCGTAGCCGGCCAGGATGGCCGGCGCGAGATCGCGCCGCTCACAGCCTTTAACCGCGCCCAGCATCCCGAACGCCGCCGGAACGGCGACGGCGCCGGCGGTAATCATCGCGCCGATATGGATGTCGTCGACCTCGCTCAATCGCGCGAGCGCGCAGCTCACGCCGATATCGTCGAGCGCATTCGGAACCCCCGTGGCCGCCGCGAGGTCGTTCCGGTAAGCGATGAGCCGCTGCCCCTCCTCCGTCGCGCGTGCGGCGATCCAGGCGCCCAGAATATCCGCCACATGCAGACGCAGCGTCTCGGCCAATGCGCCGTCGGGCGGACGCAGAGAAACGATGAAGGCAGCCAGATCCTCGATGTCACGCATGATGCGACCGTGATGACCAGAGCAATTCCGAACCGTGAGCCGTGACGGCGACGATGGCGGACGCGAAGGTGCCGTGACTGGCGTCCGTGAGGCCCACATGCAATGCATGAACCTCCCCCACGGCCGATGGCCGGCGGCCGGACGCCGGTTCGTCGTCGAGCGACAGACCGACGGACCGCGCGGTGCAGACGCCGGTCACCGGATGCGGGCCAAAAGAGCCGCGCAACGCCTCGGAACGGCGCGGCAGCGTGGCGGGATCGACGCCGGGATGGACATCCGCGATCACCGCATCCAGGACGGCCTGCGCGTGATCGGTGAGCCGGTCCGGCCTGGACTGCAGCGAGCAGAACGTGTCCACCCAATAGCCGTCGTGGCGAACCGCCAGATAAGCCGCGAGCGGATCGACCCGCCGGGCAACCAGCTCCTCAAACGGCTGCAGCGTGCGGCCGCCGTCCAGGCTGAACAGGCTGCGGACATCCTGCGCGCCCTTTTCAAGCAGGGCATGCTCGGCTTGCAGGATGCAGTCCGACACGCCGTTGCCGCGGCGGAACGCCTCCCGTAGCGCCGCGACGCCCTCAGACAGCATGGCGCAGGCGGCGCGGATGAGCGCAAGTTCATGCGCGCTTTTCACGCGCATCCGCGCCGCGAGTTGCCCGTCGCCGTCGATGACGGAGCGGCCACGCAACGCCGTTTGGACGGCGTCGAAGGTCGACGAGGTCATCGCATCGCCGTTGATCAACACGATCTCCGCGCCCACCGGCAGGCCGCGCGTCCATTCGGCCACAGCAGCGCCGGGATCGCGCAGCGGCGCCAGATCCTTGATGAATGTCAGCGGCCGCGCCGCGCCGATCATGGTGGCGCCCCCGCCCACCAGCAGGCGCGCCTCGCCGGACTTCGAAAGCAGCGCCAAGGCCGGCTCGAGCTTCGGCGTGAAATGGGTCAGATAGGCCAGCGCGCCGTGCTCCCGCGGATCGCCGTGCACGATTGCCCCGCCCGCCCGTGGATGGTCGGCCCAGAGCTGCGCGAGACGCCGCGAATATTCTTCTGCCGGCAGGCGATCCGGCGTCCAGTCCGCCGGCCCGATCAGCAATGTCGGATGCATCGTCCGCATGGTCGTCACACCGGGATTTCGGCCAGCGCCGCCTGCTGCGCCGTCAGCGGCCGCGCGCCTTCCGGCGTCATCACCGCCGGCTCGCCGCACAAGAGGTAGCCCGTCTCCGGCAGGTACTGGTTGGGATGGATCATGAACAGCATGTCCGGCGCGAGCACAGTGTCGTTGTCGAGCGCGACGTCGCCCGGCCGGCTGCTGGCGAAGCCGAGGCCGTGGCCGCGGCGGCGGATATGCGGTGGATGACAATATTCGCCGTAGCCTTCCGCCTCGAGCACGGCATCGATGGCGGCGCAGACATCGCGCATCGCCGCGCCGGGCTGCGCGGCGGCAAAGCCGGCCTCCATCGCCGCGACGACCAGCGCGTATTTCTGGCGCAGCAGCGGGCTCGCCTCGCCGAGCACCATGGTCCGGCAAATCTGGGCGAGCTGTCCGCGATAGCTGGGGGTGAGCTCGCAGACGATGATGTCGCCGGCCTGCATCGGCCGGCCGTTCGACGGCGCGACCGCCCTGTTGTGCGGCCCGGCGCACATCAGCGCGAAATTGTCGTCGGCGCCGAGCGATCTGGAGTGCCAGCGCAATTCGGCGGCCAGTGCGTCCTCGGTCATGTCGGGCCGCGCGATCTCCAGCAGTCGCCGGAATCCGAGCTCGGCAATGCGGGTCGCCTCCCGCGCATGCGCGAGTTCGTCGTCGGTCTTGCGCAGGGTCGCGGCGAACACGATGTCGTCCGCCGCTTGCGCATCCGGCAAAAGCTCTTTCACGCGGCGCGCCAGCCGGCAAGGCAGCGCCGACAGGCCCGCGACGCCGACCGCCGCGCTGCCGCCGGCAGAGCCGAGCGCAACGGCGAGCCCTTCGACCACGTCGTCCGCCGGCACGATGCGAACGCCGGGGCACGCCTGCGCCGCCCGTTCGGCATCCCAGCGCGGCGTCACCACCAGAGTCACGGCGCCGGCACGGTCCATGACGGCGGCGGCCGGCCCCAATGACCGGAAGCCGGTCAGCACCGTCACGGGATTGGGCTTCTCGATGAAGTGCGCGCCGTCATGCAGGGCCACCGCCAGCGCGAAGCCCGAGGCCTCCAGCGAGCGGCGGATCTCCAGAAGACGGTCGTCGAACGTCATGACGCGGCCTCGCCGGTCAGAACTCGTCGGAGCCGGAGCCGACCGCGTCGCCGAGATCGGTGTCGGCAAACAGCGTGTCGAGCGGAGCGATGCGGCCGATCAGCCCCTGCTCGTGGCAATAGCGCTGCACGGTCTCGAGGTTGTTCCGGTTTGCCGGCGTCAGCCCGTAAGACCACGGGTCCTTGCCGAGGATCGCCTCCTGCTCCTCGACGGCGGTGCGCACGAAAGCGAGCGGCACCATGCGCGGATTAGCGAGCCGGCGATAGGCGAGCTGCTTGGCCTTCTCGAAAGCCTTGACCAGATTGGTCGCGACCCAGGGATATTTGTCGGCCACCTCCTGCTTGAGCGTGGTCACGTGCATGATCGGGAAAATGCCGGTCTCGCGGAAATAAGCGATCTCGACATCCTTGTAGTCCGGGAACAGCCGCCGGATGCGTTTGTCGCCGTTGACGAACGGCCGCGGCAAGGTCGGCGAGATCATCGCCGGAATGTCGCCGTCGGCGAGCATGTCGCTCAGCGCCTTGTCGGTCTTTTTCATCTCGATGCGCAGGCCGGGCGGCGGCGTGAAGGCGATATCCTCGGTGCGGTCGACCAGCCAGGTGATCGAGCGGTGGTCGAGGCCGTGATATTGCTGCAGCACGCCGCGCATCCAGATATTGGCGGCCGGCTGGAAATTGGTGCCGCCGACCACCTTGCCGTTCAGATCCTTCGGCTCGCGGATGCCGGCATCGGCGTTGACGAAGACGAAGCCGTGGCGAAACCGGCGGTGCAGGAAGACCGGGATCGCCGTCAGCGGCTCGCCCTGGTCGCGCACCATGTAATACGCGCCGACATTCTCCTCACAGACATCGAATTCATGCTTGCGGCCCATGCGCCAGTGGCGTTCGCGCGGCCCCATGTCCGACAGGAAGATCAGCTCGAGCCCGTCGGCCTCGACCATCCCCTCCTTGAGCGGGCGGATGATGTCGTAGTCGCCGCATGCCACCGTCAGTCTGAGCTTGCTCATGGTCCGTCCTTCAAGTCGCTATGACCGCCATCGTCCGTAGTGAAGCTCCGCGCGCCGCACGACTTCGTTGAGCACGACCGCCATGGCGGCGAGGATCGAGACGAGGCCGATCAGCTTGGTCGGATCGAAATCCTGCGTGAACACGCTGGTGAAATAGCCGATCCCGGCGGTCGAGACGTAAAGCTCCGCGAGCAGGACGCCGAGCAGCACGCCGGTCATCGCGAGCCGCATGCTGGTGAAAAAGCTCGGGATCATGTGCGGGAAGATGACGTGGCGCAGGATGTGCCAGCGGCTCGCGCCCATCGAGCGGGCGCTGACGAGATAGATCGGCTTGATGTTCTGGACGCCGGCGGCGACGAGGATCGTCACCGGGAACACGCCGTGGCTCACGCCGAACGCGATCTTCGAGGCCGGACCGATGCCGAACAGCAGCACGAAAATCGGCAGGATGGTGATCTGCGGCGTGCCGTAGAGCAGAAGAATGATCGGCATGAAGCTGCGGTGGGCGAACCGGCCGAGGCCGATCGACAGGCCGAGGATCACGCCGAGCACCACGGCGAGGACGAAGGAGACCGCGAGCTCATAGAACGTGACGCGCAGCGCCTGCGGCACGCCCTGGGTCGCCAGCACGTCGTCGATCGAGACGATGACGCGCGACGGCGGGCTCAGGAAATTCGGATCGACGAAGAAACGCGCCGCGATCTCCCAGATCACGAACAGAATGACGACAACGCCGAGCCGCGCGGCCGCCGGGTGGCGCAGGAACCAGCGCCGCACCCGCAGGGTCAGGGGCTTCGGCGCGGTCACGGCTGGTGCGAGGGTCGTCATCGCCTGCCCCGCGCCTCGAGCGCCGAAACGGCCGCGTTCAGGAACGCCGCGATCGCCACGACGAAGGCGATGTAGGCGAACATGCGCGCCATATCCATGTTCTCGGCGAGATTGACGATGCGGTGGCCGAGCCCCGCCAGCGAGGCGATGGTTTCGCTGCCAATGATCGACAGCAGCGCCACCGTGAACCCCATCCGCAAGCCGGCCAACACCACCGGCAAGGCCGCCGGCAGCAGCACATGACGGAACATCTGCAGGTTGCTCGCGCCCATCGAGCGCGCCGCCGTGGTCAAGACGCGGTCGACATTGCCGAATCCAGCGATGGTGTTGAGCACGATCGGGAAGAAGCTGATGGTCGCGCCGAGCGCGATCTTCGAGGCCGGACCGAGACCGAAGAACAGAACATAGAGCGGCAGGAACAGAATGATCGGGATCGAGAAAATCCCGGCGAACAGCGGCTCGAAGACCTTGATGGCGTAAGGCGAGCGGCTGACGAAATATCCGGTCGAGATGCCGAGCGACGTCGAGATGGCGAACGCGACGGCGAGCTCCGTCAGCGTCACCCGCAAATCGGGAAGGAACTCCCCGCTCGCGAGAATACCGATGAACTGATGCCACACCTCCACCGGATTGGGCAGCAGGAGATGGCTCACCTGCCCCCAGGTTGCCGCAAGATACCAGGCGAGCAGCAGGACGACCGCGAAGCCGAGCTGCACCAGCCGGCTCAGAGTGCGGTCATTCCAGCCTTTTGCGCGCCCCGCTGTCATGCATCGCCCTCTGCCGCGGGCGCCGCGTCCTTGTCGCCGTAACGCCGGCGCGCCTGCGAGGATTCCGTCATCGCCTTGCGGATTTCGTCGTGCAGCAGGCCGTAGAGCTGATCGCGCAGCCGATGGAATTTCGGCGACGTCATGAACTCCGGCTTGCGCGGATGCGGCTCGTTGACCTCGATGATCTGCTTGATGGTCCCGGGCCGGGCCGAAAACACCGCGACGCGGTCCGCCAGAAACACCGCCTCGCCCAGACTATGCGTCACGAAAACGATGGTCTTGCGCGACTGCGACAACAGGACCGAAAGGTCTTCGCCCAGCACCATCCTTGTTTGCTCGTCGAGCGCGCCGAACGGCTCGTCCATCAGCAGAATGTCGGTTTCGAGACTGAGCGCCCGCGCGAGCGCCGCGCGCTGGCGCATGCCGCCCGACAATTGTCCCGGATAATGCTGCGCGAACTCGGCAAGACCGACGGCTTCGAGCGCGCGGCGAGCCCGATCTTCCCGCTCGGACCGCGGCACGCCCTGGAACGTCATGCCGAGCACGACGTTTTCCAGCACCGTGTTCCACGGGAACAGCGCGTTTTCCTGGAAGATAAAGGAGATATCGTGCGGCATCGGCCCGCGAACCGGCTTGCCTGACACGGTCGTGGTTCCGGTCGAGGGCGCGATCAATCCGCCCATGACATTGAGCAAGGTCGACTTGCCGCAGCCTGACGGGCCGATCAGGCACAGCAATTCCCCCTTGGCGACATCGAGCGAGGTGTCCTGCAGCGCCTGCACGTGGCGCGTTTCGCCTTCCTCGCCAAACTGGTGCGACACGTCACGAACTTGGATGGCGGCGGCAGACATGCTTCTCCTCGGCGCACCGGCGCCCTCGTCGAGTGGTTCTCAATCCCAACTCCCAAGCGCTGCGGTCGCGGGCCGTCCGCCCGCAACCGCAACGTCGGGATCATGCCCTACTTCGGCAGGAACTGCTCGGTGTAGAGCTTCTTCGGATCCGGAACCTCCTTGAGGATTCCGAGCTCGACATAGGACTTGGCCAGAACATCCATTGCCTTGTCGTGGAATTTGCAGTCGTCGGAGAACATCGGCATCAGCTCATCGTAGACGCGCGACGAAATCGCTTCATCCTTCTGCATGATGGCGGAGGCGATTTTCACCGTTTCCGCCTTGTTCTTGCGCATGAAGGCGATCGACTCCAGCCAGCCCTTTATGAAGCTCCGTAATGCGTCCGGGTGCGCGGCGATCGCCTTGTTGGCGGCGAAGACGACGTGGATGTGGAAGTCCTTGATATCACTGAACCGAACCAGGATGCGACCCTTACCCTCCTTCTCGAGGGCGAGCGCAGTGCCGATGTCGGTTACCGTGCCGTCAATATCGCCGCGCTCAAGCGCCGCCATCTGACTCTTGGCCGCGCCGAGCGGCACTGCCTCGATGTTGTCGGGTCCACCAAGATGACGACGCGCAGTTTCTTTCGCGAGCCAATAGGTCAGCGAACCGCGGGTCGAGACGCCGATCTTCTTGCCCTTGAGGCCTTCGACCGTCTTCGGGCCGTCGGCACGCACCGCGATGACGAGCAAGAGCGGCGGACCGGCCATGGCACAGACGGCCTTGACCGGCGCCCCCTTCATGATGAAGGCCATGCCGGGGCCCGAACCAAGCGCGAGGTCAATGCCATCGGCTGCCATCGCCTGCTGCATTTTTGCGTCGCCCTGAAAGGCGACGGATTCGATCGCAACACCCTGTTTTTTAAAGAAACCCTTCTGCATGCCGACGTCGAGCGGCACGAACGAGAAGGCTTCCGGGACCGCCTTGCCGACGCGGAGCTTCGTTTCGGCATTGGCCGTCGCCGTCATCGCGACGGCACCAGCGAGCAACAATGAGGCCATGACGGCCCGGTGGCGAAGATGACAGAAACTGCGGACATTACCCATGATGCTTCTCCTCCCTTTTCTTTTCGGCTTCTCTTTCGTTTCATCGGCCTCAGTTCACAGGCACACGTTCAGTCGACCGCCGCGGTTACGTTTCGGCCTCCGAGGCTGTCCTCTCTTTCGACTTTCGCCGCTCGCCGATCTCCTTGCGCGCGCTCGATGTCGCAGCGTGGTCGACATTCAACGCCTCATCCATCAGGACCCCGTAGAGCGACCGCGCGGCGTCGCGCGAAATCAGGCCTTCACGGACATCCTCGACCACTTTCTCGACGGGGCGTTCGCAAGGATCGCCCCAACCGCCGCCACCGCCGGTGCGAATAATGGCCGCCGCGCCGACCGGCACCGGCAACCGCGCGCCCGCTTTCGGCGTGAACTGTTGCTCGTCAGGCATTCGCAACAGATAGCCGCCGCTCTCCCCCGGCGTGCCGTTCCAAAGCCCCCAGGGCGGGCATTTCGTCCGCCTGGTCTGCTCGAAGTTCCAGTGACCCTCGACGAGATTGCGGACCTGCATGTCGATGCCGAGACCGCCGCGGAACTTGCCGGCTCCGCAGGAATCCTGCCGAAGCGCGCGGCTTTCGACCAGCACCGGGCATTTCAGTTCGATGCCCTCGATCGAGCCGTTGCGGACGTCGCCCTGGCACACCGAAACCGTGCCGGATTCGCCATCCTCGTAGGAACGGCCACCCCAGCCGCCGCCCTCGAGGCTCTGCACCACGAAGCGACGGCCCGTATCGGGATGGAGACCGAAGAAAACCACGGCGCCGCCGAGCAGACCGTGGTGGCCGGCCGGAACCTTGTCCGGCATCGCCTCCGCCAGCGCCGCGATGATCGAGTCCACGACGGTCGGAACGATGGCGCTCCAGCCCGCCATCGGCGCGGGAAAGCGCGCCATCATGATGTTGCCTTCGGGGATGACGACATCGAGCGCGCGGAACGAACCCTCGTTCACCGGATCGAGCGGGCCGGTCAGCGCCTTGTAGGCGACCCGCGCGCCGGCCAGCGTCCGCGAATTAATGCCGGCCTTGCGCTCGGACGAGCAGCCCGACAAGTCGATCGTCATCGACGAGCCTTTCACCGTCACCTTGACATGGATCGGCACCGGGTCGTCTTTCAACACCCCGTCATCGTCGATCGAGGCGGAAGCCTCGTAGACGCCGTCGGGCAGTTGGGCGACGACGTTGCGGCACTTGCGTTCGGTCTCGTCGAAGATGCGGTCGATGGCCGCCAGGATGGTCTCGCGGCCGTATTTGTCGAACAACTCGTCCATGCGCCGCGCCGCCAGCCGGCAGGCCGCCATCTGCGATTTCATGTCGCCGAGCGAGGATTCCGGGAAGCGGATGTTGTCCTTGAGCACACGGAACAGCGTCTCGTCGAGTTCGCCTTCCTTGTAAATCTTGAGCTGGTCGAGTTGGAGGCCTTCGAGCCACGGATCGGCGACCTGCGGGCCGGCGCCGAAGCCGGTGGACGTCCCGCCGACGTCGATCCAGTGCGCGCGCACCATGGCGAACATCAGCAGTTCGCCACGGTAGAAATACGGCATGTAGATGACGACGTTGTTCAGGTGCTGGCCGGCGACCGCCTGATGGTTGGTGATGATGACGTCGCCGGGCTTGAAGCCTTTGGCGCCGTAGCGCTTCATGCCGTCGGTGATGACGACGCCGAGATCGGCGACGAAGTGCGAAACGCCGCCGACGTTCTGGGAAATCAGTTGCCCCTTCGGATCGACCAGCGCGGTGCAGAAATCGCGGACCTCGTAGATCATCATGTTGTAGGAGGTGCGCTGCAGGTCCGCGGCCATTTCGTTCGCGACGGCCGGCAGCGCATTGCGGATGACTTCCAGCGTCACGGCATCGAGCTTAACGCGCTGCCTGGTGGCGCGCTTTGAGGCTTTCACGGCCGGGGCGGCCCGCCGTTTGAGCGCCTTCTGCGGTTTCCGGCTCATTGCTCGCCTCCCACGGCGATGACGAGTTCACCGGAGGCTGCCACGCGGCAGATGTCGCCTTTGTACATCACGGTCGTCGTTCCATGTTCTTCGATCAGCGCGGGACCGGCAATTCTGGCGCCGGCCTTCAGATCGCGGCGCGCATAGACCGGGCATGACACCGGCTTGTCGCCGTCGAGATAGACGGAGCGTTTCTCCGGCTTCGCCGCGCCGCCGCTCTTGAGCGACGGGAATTTCAGGCGGGTTCGCTTGCCGATGACGGCGAGACGGATGTTGACGATCTCCACCGGCTCGTCGGGCGAATGATGGGCGTAGCGGTGCTCGTACATCCGGTCGAAAGCGGCGCGGATGCCGCGGCGATCACCCTTCTTGAGCTGCGCCAGCGTGACCGGGACCGGCAGCGTGAACTCCTGACCCATGTAGCGCAGGTCGAGATGGATCTGGCGTTCCGCACCCTTGCCGCGGCGCAGGCCCGCCTCGGCCTCGACGACCATTTCCTCATAGATCTCGACCAGCCGCGGGAAATCGAGCTTGGCGAGATCGGCATAGTGCGTGCGGATGAAATCGTGGCGCTCGTCCGCCAACAGCATGCCGAGCGCCGAGAAGTGCGACGGGAACAGCGGCACGATCACGGTCGGAATATGCAGCTCGCGGGCGATCGCCATCACATGCAGCGGGCCGGCGCCGCCCGAGGCCACCATGACGAAATCGCGCGGATCGTAGCCCTTCTCGACCGACACCTCGCGGACGGCGAGAGCCATCTTGTTGATCGCGATATCGAGAATGGCCTTCGCCGCGGCCGGCGTCGTCATGTCGAGCGGCTTGGCGACGACCCGCGCGATGCCGTCGGCCGCCGCGTCGGCATCGAGCGACATCGTGCCGCCGAGAAAATTGTTGGGATCGAGCCGACCGAGGATGACGTTCGCATCGGTAATGGTCGGCTCCGTGCCGCCGCCGCGATAGCAGATCGGCCCCGGATCGGCGCCCGCGCTATGCGGCCCGACCTTCAGGGCTCCGATGTCGTCGCGCCAGGCGATCGACCCGCCACCGGTGCCGACCTCGACCACGTCGATCATCGGCACCATCACGGGATGGCCGCTGGCATAGCCGCCGACATAATAGCCGGGCGCCATGGTCGGCTCGCCGTCGCGGATCAGGCTCGCTTTTGCGGTCGTGCCGCCCATGTCGAACGAGATGACGTTGCCGTAGCCGAGCTTCTCGCCCACGCGCGCCGAGGCGATGATGCCGCCGACCGGACCGGACTCCATCATGGCGACCGGCCGCTCCTGCGCGACCTCCGGCGTCATAACGCCGCCGTTCGAGCGCATGATCGAGAGGTCGCCCTTGAACCCGACCTCGCCGAGATTTTGCTTCAGACTTTTGACGTAGCCGCCGACCTTCGGGCCGATATAGGCGTTCACGACCGTCGTCGAGGTCCGCTCGAATTCGCGGTATTCGCGCAGGATGTCGTGGGACAGCGACAGATAGGCATCTGGTAGAATCTTGCGGACGATGGCGCCGGCCTCTCTCTCGTGCTCGGGGTTCGTATAGGAGTGCAGGAAGCAGACGGCGACGGCCTCGACGCCTTCAGCCTTGAGAGCCTGTGCCGCCGCCTCAACGCCGGCGCGGTCAAGCGGCCGATGGACATCACCCGACGCCAGCAGCCGTTCCGCGACTTCCCGCGTGAGATGACGCGGCACCAACGGCCGATGACGGTGAAACAGCAGGTTATACGCTTCGGGCCGATTGCCGCGGCCAATGATGTAGACGTCGCGCGTGCCATGCGTGACGATGAGACCGGTCTTCGCTCCCTTTCGCTCGATCAGCGTGTTGATCGCGATCGTCGAGCCATGGATCAGATCGTCGATCTTGCCGGCCTGCAGGCCGCTCTTGCGGATGCAGTCGATGATGCCCTGAACGAGGTTCTTCGGCGTCGTGAGGCTCTTGGCCTCAACGAAACGTCCCGCGCGGTCGTCGAATCCGATCAGATCCGTAAATGTCCCGCCGATGTCGATCGCGACGACGATCACGCGCCACTCCCTGCTTTCCACCCGGCAGCCTGGTGAGGCTGCGTTCTTTTATTTCCGACCCGCGCAAGACGGGATCGGCTCCTTGCGCTCAGGGTGCGAACAAGGCCCTAGCCAAGCAACGGGACAGGGGGCTACATTCTTATAGTCTAAAGGCTACAAGCCGGCGCCGGGGTGGCGGAGTTCGCCGGTGGTGATGGGACGGTCAGTGACAGCGGCGGATGTAAAACAGCAAGCCCACATGCAGCACGGGAGGCAGCCTTGATCACGGCCAGCCCGCGTCGCCTCGCTGTTTTCAAATCGGTCGTCGATTGCGGCGGCTTCAATCTCGCAGCCATGGAGCTTGGCATCGCCCAGCCCTCGGTCGGCGCCCATATCAAGGCGCTGGAAAGACAGGTCGGGCAGCCTTTGTTTCATCGAAAGCGGGGGAGCCGTCCTGTTCTGACCAAGGCCGGCAAGGCGCTCTATGATTTCGCCATCGATACCCTTCGGCGCTCGGCGGAAGCATCGAGCGTCCTGACCGACCTGCGCATGCGCGACGCGTCCGAGGTCTCGCTCGCATTGCACCGCGATCTGGCGCCGCTATTTCTCGCAGCGCATCTTTCGCGCTTCGCGGCCCGCTTCCCCAAAATCCGCATGATCACGCGCACCGGCACCATCGAGGACCTGCTGGCGCTGGTTCGCGAGCGTGTCGTCAATCTTGCCTGCGTGCTTGCGTCCGGACCATTGCCGGGACTGACCTCGGAAGTGCTGACGCATATGCCGGTCTTTCTCGTCGTCGCTCCCGATCACCCGCTGGCGCGGCGCAGGCGCGTCTCACCGGCCGATGTGATGCAGTTCCCATTTTTTACCGGCCTTCGCAATTCGCGCTACATGGCGATGATCACCGACTCGTTGGCCAAAATCGGCATCGACCGGCTGAATGTCGCCATGGAACTGCAGGATGCCGTCTCGATCATGGAGATGGTGCGATTGCGGGGTGGAATTGCCGCGATCACCGCTTGCGCGGCCGAACAGGAGATCGAACGCGGCAACCTGGTCTGCTTGCGCCTTGAAAAGCAACTGCCCGATCTCGAGGTACGCTGCGCCTACCTGTCCCCACTCTCGCCGAGCAGCCAAAACTGTCTCGAATTTCTACGCGCAACGCCCGACTGAACGAGACTTCGATAGTCGTCCGACATCGATTTACGACTTCGACGCGATTTACCTTGCAGAGTCCTGCCCGGAACGCTGTAATTAAGCGATAACGCCAGTGCGACGCTACCTCAATGGAGCCGAGATGGTCTCCTAACTTGAGGATACGCCACCAGCGCTTGCCATACATAACGAGATTGCATGCCCGTTAAGCCGTCAAAAAAAACGTTAAAGGCAAGGAAAGGCCGAACCAGACAAAGCGACAGCATCGATCTTGGCTGGCTTCAGGAATTGATCGGTTTCAATCTGAGAATTGCCTACGAAGCGTCCGCCAGAGCTTATTTGCAAAGCGTAGCCAGCACCGCTCCCCACTTCGCGATGCTGGCCCTCATTTACCTCAATCCGGGCCTCACCCAGGTTGCCCTCTCCCGCGCGGTGTCTCGTGACAGCTCGAGTTTGACGGCCGTTCTGGACGACCTATGCAAGCGACGGCTCGTGACGCGGACGCGCCCGGATCACGACCGAAGAAGTTATGAGTTGAGGATAACGCCCGCCGGCGTCAAGGCGATGGAGAAGCTGAAGCAGAAAGTCGACGCTCATGAGCGAGAACTGAACGAGCTTTTTACGCGACAGGAAAAGATATCGCTCGTGAACATGCTTCAAAAAATCGTCCAGGGTTTATCCGGCTAACTCGTATTCAAGACCGCCAGGGTGCAGGATGGTTGTCTCGAATAACATCCCCAATGTCTCGCGCAAGCATGAGAATTGGCACGGCCCTGAATTTTAAAGCTTTGCCTTCTTGAGGATTGGTATCACTTCCTCGCCGAACAACCGGTGCGCGGCCTTGACCTCGTCGAGTCCGGCACCCCAGTGCAGCACCGCCAGAAAGTTTCGTGCGCCGGAGCGCCCGCACTGGTCGATGATACGTTCCGACACCTGCGCCGGAGTTCCCGAAATGAACTCGTCGTCGCTCACCGAAAATCCGCCCCCTCCGCCCTTTTGGGGAGAGTCGGGGACATGAGAGAATTTCATTCGCGAGTCGTTGGCAACAAAGGCCTTGTAACGATCGGCGGCGGACTTCGCGAGTTCGCTCGCCTCCAGTTCCGATTTGGAAACAATGATGCGCCTGCGGAGGCCCAGGGAATCACCGTCGGCCTTGTACCCTAGGCCGTCCATTTCGGTGAGGTAGGCGTCGAAGACGCCGCGGACCTGTTCGGTGCTGGTGAAACCCGTGCAGATCTTGCTGTTGCGGCGGGCAGCCCGTTGCGCCGTATCCGCGTTGACGACGGTCGACCATTTCGGAGGATGCGGACGTTGCACCGGCCGCGGCAGAAGTCTCAGATTGTCGTAATGGAAATATTTCCCATGATGGTTTGCGATACCGGTTTCAAGCGTCGCGTCCAGTATTTCCACGATCTCGTTATAGATCTCGCGGGCCTGTTCGATGGTGAGGCCAAGTTTCTGAAGCTCCTGCGGCACACCAACTGCCGTCCCGATCTCCAGTCGTCCGCCGGAAAGCTGATCGAGCAGCCCTATTTCCTCCACCACGCGCGCCGCCGTGTAATAGGGAACGACGACACCCATGACGCCGAGACGGATTGTTTTTGTTCTCGCGGCAGTTGCCGCGATCAGAAGGTTCGGCGACGAGCTGAACGACCCTCCGAAATGGTGCTCGCTGAAGAAAATCCCGTCGAAGCCGAGCGCCTCGTCCCGCTCCCAGAGCGACAGGTACTCGCCGATGTATTGCGGGATGGTTTGACGCGATGCGGCCGCGGCCTCCTCGGTTAGCTCCGGCAAGAACTCGAAAACCCAGGTCCGTAGCATGCGATTTCTCTCATCATTGACAGCGGGAAAAGCTCAAGCAACCCACCATTCCTCATAAATCCCAAATCCGATTTTTATCCCTAGATTGTTTGCCGTCAAATAGATTGGTACCAAACTATCTAACTTTTTTATTTTGATATTCTGGCACCTGGCGGCGCTCGCCGCCAAGACGCGCGGGCAGAATGCCGGAAATTACGAATGCGGCATTCTTTAAAATTTTCGCCTACGCATTCCGCCTCGGAAGTCCGATGATCTCCCGCGCCTCGGCCGGCGTTGCAGGCTCAAGCCCAAGATCGCGAATAATCCGCACGATCCGCTCCACCTGCTCGATATTCTTCGCAAGACGGCCTCGCGAATAATACAGATTGTCTTCGAGACCGACGCGAACATGGCCGCCGAGCAGGATCGACTGAACGCCGGCATTGAGTTGGGACGGACCGATGGCGCTGACATTGAACACGGCATCCTTCGGCATGATGTCGACCATCTGTTGAAGAATTTTCGGGGTGTACGGCATCGCCCCCTGAAAGGCGCGGACTCCGAGCACGAAATTGATGAAATACGGTGGTTCATCAAGTCCCGCGTCGATGCAAGCTTGAACGTCGGTGAGGAGGTCGGCGGGATTAAAGACCTCCCATTCCGGCTTGATGCCTCGTTCCTTCATTAAAGTGGCGAGCTTTACGCAACGTTCGGGCGACGTCTGCACGAGAATCTCGCGGCCGGAGAAACTCGCCACCACGGTTTGAGCATCCAGAGTGCACATCTCCGCACCGGCTTCGACGCCTTTGATGCGCTCATCGAACATCAGCTCATATCGGCCATCAGGCTGCCGCCGAACCATGTCGCCGTTGATGCCGCCACCTGTCGAATTGTTGATGACGATGTCGCATTTTGCGCGGATCAAGCTATTGATTTTACGATATATTTCAGGATTGCAGGTCGCCTCGTCATCGGGTCGCCGCGCGTGCACCGCGACGACGCTCGCGCCCGCGTTGTAACAACGATAGACGTCCTCCGCGATCTCCTCGGGCTGCGTCGGGAGGTTGGGATTCTGCGCCTTGCTCGCCATTCCTCCCGTCGGCGCGATGGTGACGATGACTTTGTTGTTTCCCTTCGCCATTGCTTCTCTCCTATGCCGGTTTGCGCCGGCGTGATGCCGAGTGATGCCCGTGCCTTTGCCGTCCTACACACGCCAGTGCAGCAGCCGCCGTTCGATCAACGACAGCGCGGTCCCGCTGACATAACCAATCAGTCCGAGCAGGATCACGCCGGCATAGAGGTCGG